>WNFT01002012.1_pt1 | contig 22032 bp, 18 predicted proteins | sample 5400191 | NCBI WGS metagenome assembly WNFT01 (sample SAMN13153359, study PRJNA577476) | soil metagenome | isolation source: 80 cm saprolite under Madrone tree | place: USA:California | collected 2016-06-14 | reverse complement strand
CCACCATGATCACGGCGATCGGCACCGGCATTCACGACGAGTTCGACATCAACAAGCTGCGCTACCACAAGATCATCCTGATGACGGACGCGGACGTGGACGGCAGCCACATCCGCACGCTCCTGCTCACGTTCTTCTACCGGCAGATGCACGACGTCGTGGCCCGGCAGACGGAAGAGGGAGGGCGCAAGCATCACCTGTACATCGCCCAGCCCCCGCTCTACCGGGTAGCGAAGGGAAAGAAGGAGATCTACCTGAAGGACGACACGGCGCTGGACGCGCACCTGCTCAATCTGGGGACGGAGGGCGCGATCGTGCGCGGGGAGGGGGGCGCGGAGATCACCCGCGACCAGCTCAAGGCGCTGCTGGACAAGGTGCTGCAGTACCGGCGGCTGCTCGGCAAGGTCGACAAGCGCCGCGACGGGCGCGTGGTGGATGCAGTGCTCTCGGCCACGGAGATCGATGCGCAAGCGCTGCGCTCGCCGCCCGTACTCGCCACGCAGGCGAAGGCGCTGCAGGCAGCCCTGGCAAAGGCCCAGCCCGGCGAGACGCTCGCGCTCCAGATCGCGGAGGATCCGGAGCACGGGTGCCAGAAGATCGTCGTGCGGCTCGGGCACAACGGCGCGACGCGCGAGACGGCGATCGATCACGTGTTGCTCAGCGGACCTGATTTTGCCGAGCTGCAGCGGCTGCGCCGCGAGTTCGCACAGCTGGGCAAGGCGCCGTACGAGCTGAACACCAAGGACGGCGGCGCCGGGCAAGCTGCGCAAAACCCGATCGAGCTGGTGGACATCGTGAAGCGGTTGGCCTCGAAGGGGCTCGAGATCCAGCGTTACAAGGGCCTGGGCGAGATGAACCCGGAGCAGCTCTGGACGACGACGATGGATCCGTCGACGCGGACGCTCCTGGAAGTGCACGCGGACGATATGGCGGAAGCGGAGCTGATGTTCACGACGCTGATGGGAGATGCAGTGGAGCCGCGGCGGGAATTCATCGAGAAGCACGCGCTGGACGCGACGAATCTCGACATCTGAGCTTCAGTTCTTTCATTTCCGCGATTGCCGCGGGTAGGACGGAAGCCCGGGATCCGCACCGGGTGCGGAGTGGCTGCCGCCGTGGGCCTCCGCGATCGCCGGTCTGCCGGCGGGCAGTTCCAGGATGCCGGTCAGCGTTACCGCGGTGAGCCAGGCGGAGTGGCGGTCCGGCGAAATGGCGATGTAGATGGTTGCGGGTTCATCCCCGGGCAGAGGGGTGAGCTGCGCGGACCCGGCGCCGGAGAGGATCCGCGCGTGCAGGGGAACCTGGCGGCCCAGACGGCGAAACGGCGGCGGACGCACCTGAGCGAGTGCGAAGCTGAGTTGGGCGGCGTCCGGCGTGTAGAGGCCGGCGTAGAGCTGGTCCAACTCGTCCGCGGCGACTCGAAGGGCGTCGAGCAATGAAGGCGTGGGATCCGGCGGCGGTCGGGGGTTGCCCGAGGCGGAGCGCAGGGAGAGGCAGGCACCGACCAGGAGGAGAAAGGTGACGTGCAGCGGGGTCGAAGGGGTGCGGTCCATGCGCGAAGCCAGCCAGAGCGTGAACAGGGCGAGCGCGGCGACGGCGACAGCGAGGAGGGCGCCGTACGGGACCTCCCGGGCGAGAGCCGTGTGGAAGATCCCCTGCGACTGGACCCAGACCAGGGAGGGGCGCGCGACCAGCGCCTCAGCGAGAGCCGCGAGGGCCCCGTATGCGCAGAGATAGGCGATCCTGATCATCGCGGCATCATCGCCTTGCCCCCGCGCGCGAAATGCGCTCTAGGTTTCGCATGCTCCTCGCGCTCTTGCTTGCCGCGGCGCCCACGCCACTCTTCGCGGATCCGCGCCTCGCGGAGGCGATGGGGCGTATCGATCCGCGGCCCGGAGCGTGGGCGGAGTACCTGGTGCGCGCGCCAGGGCATGACGATCTCCGGGTGCGCGCGACCGTCCTGGCCGATGCAGCCGACGGGCGGCACTGGCTCGAGCTCATCACGGCCTCTGCCGGCGGGATTGTCTCCGCGTCCAGGTTGCTCGTGCGCGCGGACGCGTTGCTTCCCCAGGGCATCGAGCGCATGTACCTGATGCTCGCGGGACAGCAGCCCATCGAGGTCCCGCTCGACCGCCTCAAGCTTCCCGAGGCGCCGCAAGCCCGCGCGCGTCCCTCCGTCGCGCGCGTCGGGACCGAGCGAGTGCGCGTTCCGGCGGGAACGTTCACGGCGGAAGCGATGCGTATCGCAGGAGCGCGCTGGTGGCGCACGGCGAGCGTGCCGCTCTGGGGCCTGGTGAAGGCGCGGTCGTCGCGACAGTCGCTGGAGCTGGTTGCCTTCAGCATGTCAGGAGGCCACTCCGTCTTTCCGCCCGGTTGGGATCAGGGAAAGGGCAGCGACAGGGCGGAGCAGTAGCCCCGGACGTGCGCGTTGATGGCGCGCAGCATCTGCGGATGCGTCTTCAGTAGCCAGGTGCCTCCCACGGCCAGGACCCCGAGCAGCGTCGCGAGCAGAAGTGCGGACTCGACCAGCGCCTGTCCCTCTTCGCCGGGGCGGGAAAGACGGCGGCGCGGCGAGCTCACCAGAAGTCCCCTTCCGTGCGAGTGACGAAGACCGCGGCGCCCGATCGCTCGTCGAGCTTCTGCAGCGCGATGCTGACCGTCACGCCCGGCTTCGTGAACGTCAGCAGACCCTCGGCGCCGGAGTGCTCGGTAAAGCCTTGCACGCCGAACGCCGCGCGGTAGAAGCTCGCCACCGCGGGCGGGGTCAGGGCGCTGACGAATTGCGCGCTCTCGCTCCTGGCACCCGGATCAATCCCTCGAAATCCGAGATACGCGCGGTGTCCGGGCGGAACGGGAAAGGACGCGCCCTCTGCCGTCGCCAGCAAGCCCGGGGGCTTGCGCGGGTTCGTTGCACCCACCATCACGAGCGTTTGCCCGTCCGGCTGCGCGACGGCGTTGATGAACCTCTGCAGTCCGCTGTCCGGATCGAAGGCGGCCGCATGCGCGAGGGCCGGCTCAGGCGAGATGATCGGCGTCAAGCCCCGGGCGCGAAAGGCGTCGGCGTAGAAGCGGATCACGCGCGCCGGCGGATCCGACGTGTAGAACAGCGCCAGCTCCATTGGCTGTCCGTTGACTTCGAAGGAGCTTCCGAGCCGGAGCCCGCCTCCGTTGTTCGGATACCGAGCCTCGCCGCCGAGGCGTGTCTGCCGGCCCGGCGTAAGCTCGGCGAACGCGCCGCTGGCCCAGGTGCCGCCCAGCAGAACGGCGCCCGCGGTGACGATACCGAGCGAAAACCGCAGCGCCTTCATCGGCAGCCTCGGTAGCTGTTCGCCACCTGCGCTTTCGTGGACCCGGCGAAGAAGTGCCCGCGGCAGCGGTAGCTCTTCACGTACCCGTTTCCGGCCGAAAGCCGCGGGTCCACCGGCGCAAGCTCCGTTGAGTCCAGCTCCCGATCCATCCCGCCGTACCTCCGCCAGTACGTCGATTGAATCCGGTACGGCACCGTGTAGCGCGTGCGGTCGACGCGATCGCCGATGCTGTGCCCTCCATCGAGGTAGCGCGGCGCCGCGCCGGACGTGGTCACGTCGCCTGCCCGCTGCGTCGGACAAGGGACCAGGGCGCCGGCGATCTCGCACTCGTGCGGCACCCAGCTCTCCGACGCCCTTTCGGGCGGCAGGATCGTGATCGGGCCGCGATTGGTCGCGATGCCGTCCATGCGGCCGGTCGAGAAGATGTCGGGCAAAGTTCCGCCCGCGAGGGTCCTGCTCACGCCGGAGCGCATCACGCGGCCCACGAAGTCGCGCAGATCGCGAAACCCGTCGATGCCTTCAACGCCAAAGAACGCGATGCGGGCCACCTGCGCGCTGACCTGCTTCTCCACCTCCGGATACGTGCGCGACGGCGGAGTGCTCAAGTCGGCGCCGGCACCGGTCAGCGTGTACGCCGCGGGCTTGGGCCAAGCCTTCCAGGTGTCGAACACGAGTTGCATCGGCCGCTGCCAAGGCAGCGGCGCCTGCAGATGCAAGTCCCTGAGGGCGCGTCCGTGGCCCAGGTCGCCTCCGCCGCGCAGTCCGGGCAGGTCGCCGCCCTGCAGGATCGGTGACCGCGTGTCATGACGCGCATGCTCCAGCGCCACCCGGGCGATGGCGATGCCCCGCGTGTTGAAGCGCATGGCCGCGGTCGCGGCATCGACGGAGCGGGAAAACGACCCGGCGACCGCGTCGAGGAACCGGTCCCAGGGAGCCCCGGTCTTCTCCAACTGTGAGGACCCGCCCAAGGCGACCTCGGCGGTGGTCGAGTCCACCTCGGCGCGCCAGGCGAGGTTGCGCGCGAGCGGATACATGAGCAGGCCGGTGCTCTGCATCCGGACTCGACTCGGCGAACGAAGGTCCGCGAAGCGGCTGCGGACTTCCCCATCGATCCGCGCCGGCGGCTTGAAGACGGTGTTCTCCCAGAGCGCGTACCGCAGCGCCTCAGCGGCCTTGCACTTCAGGATCAACACGTCGGTAAGTGCGGCCGACCAGCAGATGGCGAGGACCAGGCAGGGAAGGACGATCGCCGCTTCCGTCAACGCGCTGCCCTGGTCCTCGGTATGCAGCCGCGACATGTCAGTGGAGCAGGAGCTGCCGCAGTCCCGGCACGCCGGTGAGCCCGATCTTCGCAGCCACGTTGGACTCGAGCACGGGCATCAGCCGCGCGCCCCAGAGCGGGTTGAAGAACGCGTTCAAGCCGCGGCGCAGCGGCTGCAACGAACGCGGAAGGCCGGGAATCCACGGCGAGTCGGCGTTCTTGGAGCGGAAGTCGACTGATGCCGTGCCGGCTCCGCGGCCGCTCCAGGAGAAGCGGCGCCGGTCGGTCTCCCTGCCCTCCGCATCGGAGCCGGTAGCCTCGAGGGAGAGGCCGATGACCACGTCCGGTTGCGCGAAATTGCCCATCTGCGCCGTGGGACCGCGGCCCGGTCGCGCGCTCGCTTGCGGCGCGAAGTACACGTACGGCGACATCCAGAACATGCGCTGGTCGGGCGAAGGCGCATATCTTCGCAGAGCTTCGCTCATCGCGTCGCGGGCGTGACCGACGCCCGGGAAGATCCGCCGCAGCCAGCGCGGGACGGAGAAGAGCAGATAGTACTGGTGCTCGGATTTCGGGAACGGCGCGTAGAGCTGATCCATCTCCACCAGCGAGAGCACGTTGAGCCGCTTGGTGAACCCGAAGGCCTTCGCTAGCAGCTGCAGCCGCTGCCCGCTCCACACCTGCGGCGGCGCGGTCTGTGCTCCCTGGAGCCCTGTCCGGGGCGCGTAGGCTCCCATCTCCGTCCGGCCGACGCTGCCCAGGTGCAGCGAGGCGACGCCGATGGAGAAACCCCAGCGGAAGTGCCGCGCCATGGGGGAGAGCGCAGGGTCGTCATGCCGGTCGCCGTACGCGACCCAGGGCTGCCGCGCGGAGTTGGCGATCTCCAGCATGTGCAGCCGCGCCAACTGCACGGCAGGGTTTTTGGCGTTGGTGAGGATCCGCAGCGACTCCTCCGCGTTCTGCGGCATCGTGAGATGGCCGCGCGTCTGGGCGAAGACGGCCTGGTTCGCCAGTGGCAGGACCGCCGGCCAGATCGGCTGGTACGGATGCGCAGCCGAGTCACCGGAATGGGCCTCCGGCGGCAGCGGTCTGCCTAGCCGGAGCCATGCCGAATGCCATGCACCCTCCTGCAGCCCGTACAGCAGCATGTTCGCGGCGGAGAGCAGCGGGCAGAGCGCCGCGATGCCTGCGTCGAGGATGCGCACCAGTGCACCGAGACCGTTCTCGATCGCTGAGGCGATGGGCCCGATGTACGGCAGGTGGCCGAGGACCTCGAGCAGAGGCTTGAGCCCCGCCCAGATGAAATGCAGCCAGGTGAGATAGCTGGTCGCGGCCATCACCGATGCGTAGTGCACGACCATGGCGCGGTTGGTGTACGCGGTGAAGTTCATCACCCGCGCCTCCAGCGCCGCCTGCGAGTAGGCCGCCGCGTCCGCCGCTGCCTGGAGCTGCACCTTCTGGTAGACCGTGCGGCCGAGGTTCACGGTCCCGAGCACGCAGAGCATCAGCACGAGCCCGAAGATCGCCGCCAGTACCAGCGCCTGCCCTTCTTCGGAGCGGCGGACCCGGTGGAGCGCGCCGATCACGGATGCGCCCACTTCCGGTAGGGGTTCGACTGCATCCGCATGGTGTAGAAGGCCTGGACGGGCAGGTAGTAGCGCCCGGCGCGTGCGGCGGCGGCGAGCGCCGCGATGGGAATGCCCTCCGGCGTGCCATCGGGGACGGCGATGCCTGCTGCAAGGGCATGCGACGTGGCGATCGCGTCTGGCCCGGTCTGCGAGCCCAGGCGTGGCCCGGTGAGATCCCATCCCCTCCAGGATTGGAGCAGCCCGCTTTTTGCGGCGACCCAGATCGCCTGGATCATCCGGTTGGCGAACGGCACCTTCAGCTCGTAGAGCCAGCGGATCTGCAAGGAGAGCAGCGTCGCCTCGGTCGCGCCGGGACGGACGTCGTCGAAATCGATCTCCTGACCGTCCAGGTGCCTTCCCCACCGAGCGAAGTCCGGCGCCACCGGGTTGTGTACGTACACACGCACTTGCTCGAGGCCGAACGGCCGGAGGACGGCATCCTCCGCTTGGAGACGAAGAAAGGTCCTCGCAATCGCGGACACCCCGTCGAATGGGCCACTGCCGGAAAGGACCGCGAGCGTCGCGGCCTGCTTCATCCTGGCCGGATCGCCGTCCATCACGATGCCGGCGCGCGCGGCCGCGAAGGCGGCGTATTCCGCGAGGATCCTCGCCTGCTGCAACTGCGTCAGCTGCAGGGCGAGCAGCAGGAGGAACACCATCGCCGGGAGCACGATGGCGGCCTCGACCACCGCCTGTCCGTCTTCGCCTCGCAGCATGGGGGATCCATGCTGCCTGGCCATTGCCGGCGATCCCATCCGTCAAGAGGCGCCCGGCGAGATCCGTTGTCGCCATCGCCGCGCCCGCGCTACAACGAGGGGAAACTGGGGCGTCGTCTAAAGGCAGGACGCGGGACTTTGAATCCCGCTATGATGGTTCGAATCCATCCGCCCCAACTGTTTTACGCGCATGCCGTGGACCACGTATTGACGGCTCTCATGCCGAGTGCTGCAGTCTCGACCGACCGGGTCCGTCGTAGTCGCACTGCGCGGCGCGCCGTGGACGCGGGAGCAGCAGAGGGCGTCATGCGCCCGTATGTATTCAAAGCCAGGCCGAAATTCTGCCTCGCCTATAAGCCGGCTGTGATCTGGGTCCAGTGTCCGAAATGCGGGCAACCGCATGAAGAGTACTTCGGTCCCCCGGATCGGGATGAACGAGCTGCGGAGGTCGCGTTCCTTCAGCGCGAGTACCGCCGGCTCGTGGAAATGTTGCGCGCCCGGCCGAACCGCGCGCACACGGCATCGCGCTAAACGGGTCAGCGGCTGAGTCGTGCGCCCTGCCCACGCGCATCGAGCATCTGCACGGCGAACGTGCCGAGCCAGTGCTCCCCCTCGTAGCTTCCGCTGGCGATGAACGGCAGCGATGCCTGGGCGTGGGTGTCTCCGAGCTGCGCCAGCGCGGGCCGGTGCAGAGCCGCGGAGAGCGCGTACAAGCACCGGGCGCGCGACAGATTGAGGCCATCGAGATGGACGATCTTCGGGTCCGTGCGGTCGGACACGATCGCCGGCGTCAGTCTCGGCACCGGCAGGAAGACCTTCACCCAGGCGCGAAACTCACGCGGCGAGAGAACGCGCGCCATCAGCGCCGCTTCCTCCAGCGAAGGCGAGAGGAAGTCCTCCCCGCCGGGCTCCCACTTCAGCGGCGTCTCCGTGTCCTTCCCGAAATAGGTCCGCGCCCGCTCGACGATGAGCGCGCCGAGCTTGTCGTCGTGGACGGCCTGCGCGTAGTCCAGCGCCAGCGAGAGCCCGAACGCCGTGTTCGGGTGCACGCCGGTGCGGATCGGATACGTCTGGCGCGGCAGGAAATCGAGGAATGCGCGCGTCACGGTGTCGGCGAGCGGCTGCAGCGCCTCCGCCCAGCGGCGCGCTTCGGGGGAATCCCAGGCGCGCAGCTCGGCCTCGAGCTTCAGCAGCCATGCCCAGCCGTACGTCCGCTCGAAGCTCTTGCGGTTCGGCTGGCCGAAATACTCCACCTCCACCGCGATGGGTTGCGGCGCGAGGTGCTCGTCGAGCAACGCGTGGATCTCCGCCGCCTCCGGAAGCTGCGGGAACTGCCGCAAGAGGCGCGCGAGCATCCAGTGGCCGTGCACGGTCGAATGCCAGTCGAAGCAGCCGTAGAACGCCGGATGAAGCGCGCGGGGCGAGAGCACCTCGTGCGCGCCGTTCATCACGTGCTCGAGCTTGTTTGGATATTCCTGGCGCGCGCACTTGAGCGCGAGCCGGGCAAAATGCGATGCGGCGCCTGCGTCGAGCGACAGCGCAACCGCGAGGAGGTGTACCATCTGCGCAGTCTACTCCGCGCGCAGCGAGACGATGCGCCACGGACGCCACGAAAGTGGCGTCGCGGAACGTTACCAAGCACGGCCGGGAAAAGCTGTGGCCACCCTCGAGTTGGTGTAGATCGCACGCCCCATGCCGCTTTCGATCGGGATCGTCGGACTGCCAAACGTAGGCAAGAGCACCTTGTTCAACGCCCTCTCCGGCGCCTCCGTGCTCGCCGCCAACTATCCCTTCGCGACCAAGGACCCGAACGTCGGCGTGGTCCCCGTGCCCGACGACCGGTTGGAGAAGCTCGCGGCACTCTACAAGCCGAAGAAAACGACGCACGCCGCGTTGCAGTTCCTGGACATCGCCGGGCTCGTGCGCGGTGCCTCCAAGGGCGAGGGCCTCGGCAACCAGTTCCTCGCCAACATCCGCGAGGTGGACGCGGTCGCGCACGTGCTGCGCTGTTTCAGCGATCCGGACGTCGTGCACGTGGACGGAACCGTCGATCCCGTGCGCGACAAAGAGGTGGTGGATACCGAGCTGGAGCTCAAGGACCTCGAGTCGCTGGAGAAGAAACGGGAGCGGCGGGTCAAGGACGCCAAGGCCCCAGGCAAAGCCGGAGAAGAGGCGAAGGCGGATCTCGCCGTCTACGACAAGCTCGCGGCGGCGCTGGAGGCCGGCCGGCCGGCGCGCAGCGTGCCACTCAGCGACGAGGAGAAGCCGCGGGCCCGGGAGCTCTTCCTGCTCACCGCGAAGCCCGTGCTCTACGTGGCGAACGTCGATGAGTCCCAGCTGGCCGCGCTGGATTCCGACCCGCTGGTCGCCAAGGTCCGGGGGCTCGCGCAAGCCGAAGGTGCCCGCATGGTGGCGATCTGCAGCAAGGTGGAGGCGGAGATCCAGCAACTGCCGCAGACCGAACGCGGCGAGTATCTCGCGACCGTCGGTCTCTCCGAGCCCGGCCTGAACCGGCTGGTGCGCGAGGGGTTCGCGCTGCTCGGCCTGCAGAGCTACTTCACTGGGGGCGAAGACGAGTGCCGCGCCTGGGTGATCAGCAAGGGCACCCGCGCGCCGCAGGCGGCGGGGGCGATCCACGGCGATTTCGAGCGCGGGTTCATCAAGGCGGAAGTGATCCGCTGGGACGAGCTGCTCCGTCATGGCTCGGAGGCGGCGGCGAAGAGCCGCGGAGCGATGCGGGTGGAAGGCAAGGACTACGTCGTCCAGGACGGCGACGTGATGCACTTCCTCTTCAACGTGTGACGTAATTCACGACTCCGGTGGCTTCTCCGCTTCGAACACGCGTGCCCGCGTCTTCACCACCGTGAAGGCGACGCGCCGGTTCGCCGCACGGCCTTCGACGGTCCCGTTGCTGGCGACCGGCCGCGTCGGTCCGAAGCCCCGCGGCACCAAGCGCTCGCGGGCGACTCCTCGTCCGGCGAGGTAGTCGGCCACCGCCTTGGCCCGGGCCTCCGAGAGCAGGATGTTGAACGAGGATGGTCCGCGGTCGTCCGTGTGCCCTTCCACCTCGACGAGCAGCAGATCGGGATGGCTCTTGAGGACGGCGGCCACCTGATCGAGCAGCCACCACGACTTCTTCTCGATGCGCGCCTGTCCGGTGGCGAAGTGGACCTGGTCGAGGATCTCGAGCGAGGTGGCGGAGACGACCACGCGCTGCCGGATCCCCTGCGGGCAGCCGTGGTTCTCGGCGATCCCCGGCTGATCGGGACAAGCGTCGTCATCGTCCGGAATTCCGTCGCCGTCGCGGTCGGGCGGCGGAGGTGGAGGCCGCGGCAGAGCCTGCGCGATGGCCGCCGGGGCTGGTTCAGGCGCCGGCGGCCGCGGGGGCGCGATCGGCGGAGGGGCGCTCGCGAGCTGCGAGCTTGCGTAGCTTCGGGCGCACGCTGCCTGCGACCATCCCACTCCGAGCAGGAACCGGGCGCGGGGCGCCCCAACTCCGTCGGTCAGGCCGCCCCCGCCGGCGACGTCGATCGCCAGATTGCCCGCAGGGCACAACGTTCCTCCCAGCCGCCACTCCGCCGGGGCCGATCCCGCGGCGAAGCCCGCTCGCAAGAACGATCGACCTTCCAGCTCCAGGTAGAGCCGACGCGGGATCCATGCGCGGTTCTGGGCGATGCCGTATCCGACGCCGGCGCGCAGCCCGGCTTCGCTGCCCGACCTCACGTCGAGAAACTCGCGGGCCGGCCGCGCGCGCACGTATGCGTTGGCGAGCAGATCGAGGCTCCCCGCCGGGACGGCTGCGAGGCTGCGGCCGATCGAGACCAAGGCCTCCGCGCGCACCCGGCCGTCGCTGGAAAGCGTCTGCGCCCGCGCAGTAGGAAATTCGAAGGACATCTGCGCGGCGAGATCGATTCCGGCCCATTCCTGCCGCAACAGTGCAAGCCGCGGGGTCAGGCGGATGTCGGCGAATCCGGAGAGCAGCTCGGAAGGGCCGCGCGAGGACGGTGGAAGCTGCGAGAGGTCGCCGCGTTCCGACACCGTCACCGGGACCTGGGCAGCGAAGGAGAGGGGTCCGATGAGATGGACCTGTGCGCCGAGCCATTGGGCCGCCCGATCGCGGACCACCGGACGCTCGGCGCCCGATGCGCTCACGAACGTCAGCGGGTGGACCGCGTAGTCAGTCCAGGTCCGCAGCTCGAGACGGGACTCGCCCTCCACCGGTGGGCGGGCCCCTTCCACGGCTGCGAATCCATCGCCCCCGGCCGCCGGCCTGAACAGGGACACGTCGATGTTCTGCGCCCGCGACACGGAAGGAAAGGCGGCCAACGCGAGAGCACCAACGAGATGTCGAATGGTGTCCCCCTTACGTATCCGCCGAGCCGCAAACAGCAGAGCAAGCACCGCGAGCAGCGGCGCTGGCGTGCCGCCGGTGGCGCAGCCGCCGCGCGCGAAACCGGTCTCCACGATCGCGAAGCCGCTCGCGGCGGGATCGCTCACGTTCTGCTCCGGGTCCGTCGCCAGCGCCGTCAGTTGATGGCTCCCGAAGGCCAGATCTGCCGGCGGAAGCAGGGTCCACCGCCCATCCTGCGTGACCTGCGCGACGTAAGTGGCAGCGTCCAGCGAGATCTCCACCAGCGTTCCCGGCTGGGTGTGGCCGGAGATCACCGGCCGGCGCTGCTCCAGCTCGGTCCCGTTCGCCGGAGACTCGATCGTCGGAGCGGAGGGCGAGGCGTCCGTCACGGTGAAAGCGACGGCCAGCGCCTGTAGCGACGCATTGCCCGCCGCATCCGTGGCTGTCGCAGTGACGCTGTGCTCGCCCAGCGTCAGCGCGGCGCCGGCCGCGCACTGGAACGTTCCGGCTGCCATGGCCGTTGCCGCGCAGACGGGTTCGCCCGTGCTCGCGTCGATCACGGCGACCGAGGATCCCGCCTCCGCCGTGCCGCTGAGCGTGGGTTCACGCTTCCGCGTCCTCGGCGCCGGCTGGTCGAGCACAGGAGCGGCGGGCGCCGCGGTGTCGATGACGAGCGCCCGGGCGGCACTGGGGTTGGAGACATGGCTGAGCGGATCGGTCACCACCGCTTGGAACAGGTACGCGCCATCCGCCAGCGCGGACGGCCTGCAACTCCACGTGCCGGAGGAGTCGGCCGTGGCCGTACAGACCGCCACCTCGCCGAGTTGGACAGAGACGGCGGCCCCGGCTGCAGCGTGTCCGGTCAGTACGGGCGAGGTCTCGCGCGTCGGCGAGCGGGGTACATCGAACGCCGGCGTTCTCAGCGTGCGCACGCTGAGCGGCACCGCAGTGGATGGACCACTGCGGTTTCCCACCTGCGTCACCTGGAACGCGGTCAAGAGGTAGTCGCCGTCCGCCACCTGAGAGGCGGGCGCGCAACTCCACGCCCCTGAGGCGCTGGCGGGCGCCGAGCACAGCAGGCGCGAGTAGCTGTCGATCACGGACACGCTCGCTCCGGCCTCGCCGGTGCCGCGGAACGTGATCTGCGGATTGTCCGTCGGGCTCGCAGGCGCTTGCAACGTCGGGGCAGCGGGCATGTGGGTGTCGATGACTAAGGAGATCGTGGCGGCATTGACGTCGCTGACGTTTCCCGCAGCGTCCTGCTGTGTCGCGGCGATCGCGTGGGCACCGTCACCGAGCGGTTGCGGCGACATGCAGGCCCAGAGGCCACCCTTGGAAACGGTGGTCTGGCAGAGCACGGTGGTGCCCTGTGCGACCGTGATGACTGCGTCGGGCTCGCCCTTGCCAGAAAACGGAATCCTGGTGCTGCTCGTCGGGGTCGGCACCGCCGCCAGCGTCGGATTCCCGATCGAGGTCTTCACCGTGAACGCGTTCGAGTTGCCCCAGGGCGTCGCCTCGTCTCCGTCGGACTCATCGACGTCGACGCTCAAGATGTGTGGGCCGTCGGCGAGCCTGGTGGAGAGCGGGCAAGCCCAGTTCGTCGAACGGATTGGCGACACGATGCAGATCGCCTGTCCGCTCTCAGTGACCTCCAGGTAGAACCCGCGGTTGACCAGCTGCGAGCTCACGGCCCCCGTCAGCATGGGCTTCGGGTCGCTGTTCGGGGACGGCGTGTGATCGATGGTCGGAGCCGGATAGGGACCCGTGTTCACCACGAAGTCGACCTGTTGCGACGCCGGGCCGCCCGAGGCGACTTGCGCGGTCCAAGTGTAGCCGCCATCCGCGAGCGTCTGCTGGCAGGACCAGGTCTGATCCTTCAAGACCTTGCCCGTGCACGTCCGCGGCACCCTTCTGGAATCGAAGGTCGTTGCGGTGACCGAGGTATCGGCCGGCGCGCTGCTGCGTCCGAAGAACACCACCTTGTTCGCCCAGACGATCTCCGCCTGGCGCGGAGAATCGGCGGTCGCCGCCGTGACGGCGCGGGCGTGTTCCTGGAAAGCCAGATTGGACGGATCACGCGCGCCGCCACAGGCAGCGGCAAGACACACGAACAGATATGAATGATCCCGGATGATGGTCATGCCGCACTCCGCTCCCCCGCCCGCGGCCTCTCACGACGGACCCGGACGTCCCGGAAAGTGGCGTAGTCTACGCCGTGTACCCGGGGCTCCTACAAGGGAGCACATCCGAGCATTCATCGGGGCCGCCGAAGGTGGCTTGGCGACTAGGCTTTTAGACTGTACGCGGTGTGGGGGGTCTAGAACGAAGCCGGCACGCTGAGCTTCTGCACGATGTTGCCGGCCTTGTCGATCAACTGGAGATCGATACTGCGGCGTCCCCGCGGCCCGGAAACGCGGCCGGTAGCCGTGAGCTGCGGATCGTTCGCCAGCTGGAACTGCGGCATTGCGTCGAGCGCCGCGCGCAGCTCGCCCGCGACCAGCGTCGCGAGCTCGGGCTGGGTCCCCGTTCCGGGCTGCACGGCCTCGACGCTGATCTTCAGCGGCATGGAGGTGAGCGTGTCGCCGTCCTCGATGTTTCCGCCGGCCTCGCGCTTGATGCGCCCGCTGCAACCGCTCCGCGACCAGCTGTTGAGCAGGAACCAGCCTTTGCGCGCCTCCTGCTCGGTGACCTCGTCGCGGCCGGAGATCTCGAAGAACTCGCCCTTGAACGGTTCGCCGGAGTCGAACGAACAGGAAGCCGTCCCGTTCGGCAGCGCGTTGAGGATCCTGCCGGTCAGCTTCGGGAACCGGAGCGCGAGCGAGCGCGCCGCCGCCTGCGCCCCGTCCTTCACCTGCGCGGCGTCGAAATCGCCGAGGATGTCCGTCGAGGCAGCCGCCTGCGAGGCGTTTGCGGGCGCGGGTCCGAGAAGCTTGTCCCCGAGGCGCCGCGCCAGCTGCTTGGCGCCCGCTTCGATCTGCTCGTCGGAGCCCACCTTCAGCGTTTCCGCGAACGCCACCTGCGCGCTGGTCGAGTCGAGCGCCCGCAGCGAGATCACGTAGCTGCGTCCCTTGGTTCCGACTGTCCCGAGCACGATCCAGCGCGCACCGACGAGCTGCGCGACCTTGATCTGGACCTCGTCGCTCATCACGCCGGATTGCGCCAGCATCTGCTCCTTCATCACCTTGGCGATCTGTTGGCGCTCCACCACGCGGAAGCGGCCGTCGCCGACGAGCTGGTCTGTCAGCGCGTCGTTCACCTCCGACGCCATGTCCGCATCCGCGTTTCCACGCGCGGTCACTTCGGCGATGGCGACGGTGGCCGGTCCACCCTGCGCCTGCGCAAAAGCTGCCGGGGACAGTGAAAGGAGAGCCGCAAAGGTGAGGAAATTGCGCATGTGCCATCCCCGCAGAAGCCGTTTCTTCCTGCTACCGTGGACGGGCGGTCGCCGCAAGTTGGCCACCGCCGCGGGAACGGTCCGAGAAGTTGACCCTACCGCGAGGCGGGTGCTAGCGATCGGACCGCGCAACCTGCACAAGTACCTTGGGGAAATCGACCATGAAGAATCCCGTTCTCGGCGCGATCGGTGCAGTGCTCGTCTGCGCCTGCGGCAGCGTGGCCGTGCGCGTTCCGGTGATGAAGCCGGCCGAGATCAACATGGCCCCGTACCAGAGCGTTGCCATCGGCGAGATGACGGGTGCAGGCAACCGGCCGATGAGCGATTCCCTGGAGGAAGCGCTGGTGAACACCAACCGCTTCACCGTGGTCGATCGCCAGCACATGGCGCAGGTGATGCGCGAGCTCCAGCTCTCCTCCACCGATCTGGCGGATCCGAGGGCGGCGGCCAAGCTCGGCAAGGTGGTGACCGCGGGCGCCTTGATCTTCGGGGACGTGCAGAGCAGCTACCGCGAGCAGCCCAACGAGTCGCGCTACCAGGATGACAAGAAGGTCTGGCACACCTGGTACTCGATCAAGGGCGAATCTTACGTCCGCGCGACGTTCAAGGTGGTGGACGTGGCGACCGGCCGGCTGATCGTCGCCAAGACCTACGAGGAGAGGCGCGACGATACCAACCGCGCGCTCGATCGCCGCCCGGAATCGATCGATCGCATCGCGCTCGACAACGGCGCGCGCCGCGCCGTGGTCGAGCGGTTCATGAAGGCGATCGTTCCGCACCAGGAATACCAATACGCGCACTTCCAGAAGGACTCCGACATTCCCCAGCTCGAGGGCGGCATCGGCTGGGCGGAGCGGGGCGACTGGAAGAACGCGCAGAGCACGTTCAACGACGCGGTCCAGGCGGCGGAGAAGAACGTGAAGCTGAAGGCGGGCCAGGTCGCGAAATGCTACTGGAACCTGGGCCTTTCCTACGAGTACGCGGGCGACTACGAAAAGGCCGAGGCGATGGTGAACAAGGCCTATTCGCTCTCCAACGAGCGGGAGATGCTCGCGGAGATCGACAACATCCACCGGCTGCAGGCCGACGCGAAGAAGCTGGCGGAGCAGAACGCGGCGCCCGAGGTCAGCCTTGCGAAGTAGGCTCCTCGCTCTCACCGCGCTCGCGCTCGCCTGCGGCGGAGAGAAGCCGGCGGTGAAGACCAGCTCTTCGCCCAGGCCGCCGGCCTGGCTCGCCAAGGCACCCTCGTCGCCGGAGGCCCTGTATTTCTCGGGAGCGAAGGAAGGAGCGGCCTCGCTGGAGGAGGGCAAGGCCAGCGCCGTCGAGTCGGCGCGCAGCCAGGCGGCGCAGTACATCGGGGTCGAGATCAGCGCCGAGCACCACGACGTGATGAGCACCGAGGAGGCGGAGAACAAGGCCAAGGACACGGTGAAGAGCCGGGCCAACGCCATGCTCCGCTCCGCCGAGCTGGCCGACGTCTATTACGAGAGGATCTCGCGCGAGGTCGGCGCGGGGACCATCGACCGCTACGATGTGTGGGTGCTGCTCAAGCTCCCGCGAGCCGAAGTGGAGAAAGAGCGCCAGCGGCAAGCGCAGGAGGCCCAGCAGACCGCGGCGGCCGGCCTCACCCGGTATCGCGAGGGGCGCGACCAGGAGAAGCAGGGCAACCTGATCGCCGCCCTGGCGCGGTATCGCGATGCAGCCGGCAAGGCGAAGGAAGTGGCCGGGAACACGCCGACCGGAGACAGGGAGATCGCCACCGCTACGGCGCTCTTGCGGAAGGCGCAGGACGCCGCGAGCGCCGCCCAGGCGAAGGCGCGACGAGCCATCGTGGTCGCTCCAGACTGGGTGGCCGGCGCGCTGACACAAGCGCTCTCCAGGAAAGGGTTCAACGCGCAGACGCAGAGCGACACCAGCGAGGACACTGCCCTGGCCCAGGCGAAGGCGCAGGGCACCCCGTGGGTGATCGTAGTGCGCGCAACCACCACCCAGGGCGGGCGGGTCTTCGCCCAGGTGGCCGCCACCGCCGCCTTGGATGTCCGTGCTCTGGATGCGCGGAGCGGCCTCGTGGTCGCCTCGGCGCAGAAGCAGGCGAAAGGGGTGGGGCGCACGCCGGAGGCAGCGCAGCAGGCCGCGGCGAGCGAGGCAGGACTCGATGCGGGCAACGATCTCGCGGCATTGCTGGTGGCGAAGGAAAACGAGGGTCTGTAACGAGTGCGCGTCGGCGAGGCCGCCGCAGAACATGGAGGAACGACAGTGAAGAACATTCTTGGGTTCGCGATGGTGGCAGCACTCGCCGCGTGCGGCGGCAGCAAGCAGCCGGAGATGTCGAACCAGGTGCTGCACGCGAACGGCCCTGACTGGGTCAACCGCGGCACCGGCGCGTTCGGAGGCGACAAGGGGAAGGTCTTCTACGGCGTCGGCATCGCGAGCGGCATCCGCAACGCTGCCATGCGCCGGTCCACGTCGGACTCGCGCGCCCGGGCGGAGATCTCGAAGATCCTCGACACCTACGTGTCCGTCCTGAACAAGGACTACATGGCGTCGACCACGGCCGGCGACATGAGCCAGTCCAGCGAAGAGCAGCACGTCCAGCAGGCGCTCAAGACCTACTCGCAGATGGAGCTCTCGGGCGTGCAGATCATCGACCACTGGGTCGACACCGACGGCACCGAGTATGCCCTCGCGGCGCTCGAGATGGACTCCTTCAAGAACAACCTGGACAAGATGAAGGAGCTGAACGCCGCGGTGCGCGACACAGTGCGCGCGAACGCGGACAAGGCATTCGATGAGCTCTCCGCCGAGGAAGCGAAGCGGCAGCGTTGATCGACCGACAGGAATAAGCCCGGCGACTTCGCCAGCCGGGCCTGCTCCACGGGCCGGCCATGATCCTGGCCGGCCCGCGCCGTTTGGAGTTCCGCGCTCGATGAACCGGCTGGCCCTCGCCGTCGCCCTGGCCCTCGCCTTCCCCCTCGGCTCTCTCGCATGCGCCGGCGGGCGCAAGCAGTCGGGCCCGCCCCCCAAGCTGAACAGATGGGGCAAGCCATGGAAGGAAGCCATCGCCGTTCCGGCCTGGGTCGAGAGGGTGCCCGAGAGCGGCAATGGAAAGCTGGTCGCGGTAGGCTATTCGCAGCCAAGCTTCTGGCCGCAGGACGCGATCAATGCGGCGGCCGACGATGCCCGGGGGAAGCTCGCGCTGGCCCTGGCGTCGCACATCGAAGTGCTGGGCATGGACAGGGCCACCGCCCAGGCGAGCAGGGGCGTCACGATCGACAAGGAAGCGACCGACGTCGTGATGCAGAATTCGCGCATCGAGGCGACCTGGACCGACGAGAACGGAGAGCGAAGCGAGCCCGGCGGCGTCTGGACGCTGGCGACGCTGGAGATGGATTCGATCAAGGGAAAGGCACGCGCCGACGCGCCGGCGGGCCCGAGCGCGGGGAAGAGCGGGCCATCCTGGCTCGATCGCCTGCCGGGGTCGAAGAATCGCATCTACGCGACGGGGTATTCCGGACCGACCTACCACGCAGAAGACGCGAAACGGTACGCGGGCGAGGATGCGATCGACAATCTCGCTGCCTCGCTGAGGGCGCACGTGCAGGCATACACGCTGCTGGTCGAGAGCGCTTCGGGGCTGACGGTCGATCAGTTCGCCCGGACGGTCGACGATCCGGATACGGCGTTCAGGGACCTGGTGCGCAAGAACGCGAAGCTGGAAGCGGCGTGGGTCGATCGGGACGGCACGCGGCCGGGTGATCCGCCAGGTGCCGTCTGGGCGCTCGCGTCCATCGACGTGCAGTCCACCGCGGGGGCCGTCAAGCCGGTGGAGAACCGGGACCTCGGTCCGGCCCTCGATCGCGAGGGCAACGCTCCCCCCGAGCCCTAGTCGCGGCCGCTGAGACGCGTTCTAAACGTGTTTCGCGAGCCGGGCAGCCAGCAGGAGCGCGGAGATCATCGGCTGCGGGTCGGCGTTGCCTTTCCAGGCGATATCGTCCGCCGTCCCGTGGTCCGGGCTCGTGCGCGTGAACGGCAGGCCGAGCGTGACGTTCACGGTGCTCTGGAAATCGAGGAGCTTCGCCGGGATCAGCCCTTGATCATGGTAGAGGGCGATCACGGCATCGAACTCGCCTCGCGCGGCACGCGGGAAGAGGCCGTCGGCGGGCCACGGGCCTGTCGCGTCCACGCCGGCGGCCTTCGCCTGCGCGACGGCCGGCGCGACGATCCGCTCGTCTTCGTCGCCGAAGATGCCGCCGTCGCCCGCGTGTGGGTTGAGCCCGCAGACGGCGATGCGGGGAGCCGCGATGTCCCATCCCTGGCGCAGCTCCCGCGCGGCCAGCCCGGCGGCGAACGCGATCTGGCCGGACGTGAGCGACCGGATCACCTCCGCGAGCGAAAGGTGGTTGGTGGCGAGCACGACTCGCAGGCGAGGCCCGGCCATCATCATCGCCACCCGCGCCCCGGTCATTGCCGCCAGGTATTCGGTGTGGCCGACGAATCCGCGCTCGCCCGCCGCAACCCGCTGCTTCGAGAGCGGAGCGGTGCAGAGCGCACCTGCCCGTCCGTCCATGCAGGCTCGCGCGGCGCGGCGCACGTATTCCAGCGCGCTTGCTCCTGCCTCCCGCGGCGCGGGATCCGGCTCGAGCGAACCGATCTGGACGATCTCGCATTCGAGGGAGACTCCGCGCAGGGCCGCGGCCCGCTGCAGCGTCGGGGCATCTCCATGGACGACGATTACAGCCGCGCTCCGCACCGTGGGATTAGCGAGGGCGGCTACCACCACCTCGGGGCCGATCCCCAGCGGGTCGCCCATCGAGACGGCGATGCGAACCATCAGAGCTTCTCGTCGACCTGCGCCGCCTTGCGAAGCTGCGCCAGGTAGTGCTCTCGCTCCTTCATCACCGACTCGCCCGCGAGCCGGTTGCGGATCTCCTCCTGCACCTCCGCGAGCGGCCGCGCAGCGATCTGCCGGCGATCCTCAACGGTGACGAGATGGAACCCTCCGTGATCGCCGGTGACGCGGATCAAGCTGGAGATCTGTCCGGGTTGCAGCGCAAACGCCGCCTGCTCGAGCTCCGCAAGCATCTGCCCGCGCCGGAAGTACCCCAGGTCGCCTCCTTCCTTGGCGGTGGGGCCGTCGGAGACGTCGCGCGCCACCTTGGCGAAGCTCTCCCCTTCTCGGATGCGGCGCAGGGCCGCGTCCGCTTTTGCTCGCGCCGCGCTCTGTTGCACCGCGGTCGCGCCGTCCGGCACGGCGATGAAGATGTCGCGCGCGCGCACTTCGTACTCGGCGTTCCGGGTCATGCTGGCGTATGCGGCCTGCACCTCCTCGTCGCTCACCCGGCGCGGTTTCACCTTGTATTGCAGCAGGCGGATGGTGAGCTGCTGCCGCTTGAGGGAATCGCGCACTGACTCCATGCTCATCCCCTGCTGCGCGAGCGCCTGGCGGAACTGCGCCATGTCCATCCGGTTCTCGTGCGCGAGCTGCTCGACGAGATGCTGGAGCTCGTCATCGCTGACGTCGATGCCGAGCGCGCTCGCCTCGCTCGCGACGAGCTGTTCGTCGATGAGCTGGCTGAGGGCGCGCTTGAGGATCTCCTTGCGCTGCGCATCGCCCGCCGGGCCCGCCCCTGCCCGGGCCAGCTCTGGCGCGACCCGCTCCTCGAGCTCCGAGAGCGTGATCGGATGGCCATTCACGACGGCGGCGATGCGGTCCTTGATCTCGGCCACGGCCGCAAACGACAGCACGGTCAGCACCAGGAGAAGACGCATGACGCCGCCGAACATAACGGATCCACCCCTCAGATCAACCGAAGGCGGTGGGAAGGAAGACCTATTGGACCAGGGCAAGGGTGGTGTCGTCGATCTTGATCTGGGCAGAAGAACGGAGTTGTTGAAGCAGCTGCCGTTCCGCCTGGGCGCGCTTTTCGGCCGTTGCCCGGCGCTCGACCTCCGCCTTGACGTCCTCGAACTTCCGCGTCCGCGGCCCCCGCCGGCCGAGCATCTTGAACACGTGGTACCCGTAGGGCGAGGCCACGACGCCGGAGATCTTGTTGTTCGCGAGCGAGAAACAGGTGTCGTCGAACACCTTCGGCATCGTTCCCTTCGAGAACCAGCCCAGATCGCCGCCGTTGCGCGCGTCCGGGGAGGTCCCCGCCTGGCGCGCGAGCTTGTCGAATGGAGCGCCGGCGCGGAGCTGATCGAGGACGCTCTTCGCCTCTTCCGGTGTGCGCACCGAGATCTGGAGGCAGTGCACCGCCTCGGGTTCCTCGAACTCGGCCCGGTGAGTGTCGTAGAAGGCGCGGGTCTCGGCCGGGGAGGCACGCTCGGCGCGGGTTTGCTCGGCCACGTATTTCTCCGCCAGCAGCCGTTCGCGCGTGTCGTCCGAGAGCTGCTCGGGATTCAACCCGGCGCGCGCGAGCTGCTCGCCCCAGGCCGCGCCGCCCTTGCGCGTATCGTCTGCGAGAGCGTCGGTCGCGCGCTGCACCTCGGCTTCGCTCACCGCCAACCCCGCCGCTTTCGCCCGCTGCAGCACGATCGTGCGGTCGACCAGCGCATCCAGGATGGCGCGCGCCAGCTTCGGGACGTCCTGCGGCGGGACTTTCGCTTCCCCTTCGGCGGAGCCTCGCCGCATCCTGTCGAGCTCCAGCTGCACGCGGGTGAGCGGGATGGGCGCTCCGTTCACGACGGCAGCAGCGCGCGGCGGCGGAGGGGCCGGAGGCGCGGCCCGGCGGCAGGCCTGCGAGCAGAACAAGAGCCCGATGGCGGCCGCTCCCGCAAGATGGGCCCGGAACGCCACGACAGGGACTAGAACACGTTTCATGACCTGCCTGCGAATGTTGCGCTCCAGAGTAGCCGCTAACCGGCCTTCGGCCGGCGCGGCTAGTTTCCGCCCATCTTCGAGGCCGCGGTCGGGGGGGCCTTCTGTCCGGGCTGCGACACCGGGGCGACCGGGGGCAGCGCCTGGGGATGCGCGGAGGAGATGCCCGCCGGCTGCTGCGGCGAAGGAGCCGCGTCGACCTGGACTTTCTCCAGCTCCTGTTCGTGGATTGCCACCTTGGTGTTCTCGCGCAGCTTCTTCACCCACTCGTCGTAGTCCCGGCTGCGCCGCTCGCGCGCCATGCGCTGCCGGATCGGCTCCTTGCTCTCCTCGAAGCTCCGGTTCATCGCCACCGTCTTCACCTGCAACTTTACCAGCTCGACGCCGGCGGGCGTGTCGAAGGGCTGCGTCTTGTCTCCCGGATTCTTCAGCTCGAAGGCCGCGTTCGCCAGCTCGGCGTTGTACGCCTTGGTCAGCTCGTCCTTGGAGAGGAAGCGCAGATCGCCGCCCAGCGGAGCGGAGAGCGCGTCCTTGCTCTCCTTGATCGCGGCGCTCTG
>WNFT01004392.1_pt1 | contig 22038 bp, 21 predicted proteins | sample 5400191 | NCBI WGS metagenome assembly WNFT01 (sample SAMN13153359, study PRJNA577476) | soil metagenome | isolation source: 80 cm saprolite under Madrone tree | place: USA:California | collected 2016-06-14 | reverse complement strand
TACAAGGGACTGTGCGCCTTCACCCAGGATGATGCCGCCGATTTCTTTGGGCGCGAGACCTTGACGCAGGAACTGGTGGACAAAGTGAAGCGCCTGCTAGCAGCAGAGCAACCGGAGATGCCTCCGGTCCGCTTGCTGACCGTGATCGGGCCCAGCGGGTCAGGCAAATCTAGCGTGGTGTTGGCCGGCCTCTTGCCACGACTGAGGCAGGGTGCCGTGCCGGGCAGCGAGCAGTGGGTCTATCTCAGGCCGATCGTACCTGGTACCCGCCCACTGGAAACCCTCGCCCTCACACTCATGCCTTGCTTGCCCGACAGGAGCCTGAAGAGCCTGCGTGAGGACCTGGAAGACGAAGCGGCACGTGGCCTGCACCTGTTAGCGATGCAGCTTGTGCGGGCACCGGGGCAGCGGGTGGTGCTCGTCGTCGACCAGTGTGAGGAGCTCTTTACGCTGGCCTCGTCGGAGCAGGAACGGCAACACCTCATCGACCTGCTGGTTACCGCGGTAACGGAGCCGCAAGGACCGGTCCTCGTCATCCTGACGCTGCGTGCCGATTTTTATGGCCACCCCGTGACCTATCCAGCACTGGGCCGACTCATCGTGGAGCACCAGGTGGTGGTGTGGCCGATGGAGGTCCAGGACCTACGAGCCGTGATCAAGCGGCCTGCCGCCTTGCCAGATGTGCAACTGAGCTTTGAAGGCAACCTGGTAGGGGACCTGCTCTTCGAGATGCAGGGACAGGCGGGAGCCTTACCACTGCTAGAATTCACGCTGGAGCGCCTGTTTGAGCGGCGCAGCGACCATCGCCTGACGCTCTCTGCCTATCGCGAGATCGGCGGCGTGAAGGGGGCCCTCTCCCGGCATGCCGAGCAAACCTATGGCGCCCTGCCCTCGGAGGAGCATCGCCGACTGACACGAGCACTGTTGCTGCGCTTGATCGACCCGGGAGCCTCCGAGCAGGACACCACGCGCCGTCGGGCAGCACTCTCCGAGTTCTCGCTCGCTGATGCTACCTCGACCCGCCTGCTGCGGGAGACCGCTGATGCCTTCATTGCGGCGCGTTTGTTGACGACCAACGAGGTCGCCGGGACGACGACGATTGAGGTGAGCCACGAGGCGCTGATTCGGGAATGGAAGCGCCTGGCAGAGTGGGTGCGCGAGGCACGCGAGGACCTGTATCTCCTGCAAGTGATTCGGCAGGATGCTGCCGAGTGGCAACGTCATGAGCGCTCCGTGGACCGGCTCTATCGTGGCACGCAGCTAGCCGAAGCCCTGGCCTGGAGGGAGCGCTCGTTGCTCAGCCTCGATGAGGAGGCCTTTCTGCAGGCCAGTGTCGCCGAGCAAGCAGGGCAACGGAAGCGTTATACACGCAGAGCCGTCCTGATTGGCCTGGCCGGACTGGGGCTGACCGCGAGCGCTGCCACCGCCAGCGGTATTTGGTTCGGGAACAGACCATCAACGCCACTGCCACCAGTCTCCCTTCCCTATAGCTATCGAGGTCATACCGACGCTGTGAAGAGCGTGGCCTGGTCGCCCGATGGCAAGCGCCTCGCCTCTGCGGGCGCCGACCATACCGTGCGCCTCTGGGACGCCAGCAGCGAGCAGACCCTACTCACCTACCGCGGCCATACTGGCGCTGTGTTGAGCGTGGCCTGGTCGCCCGATGGCAAGCACCTGGCCTCTGCGGGCGCCGACCATACCGTGCGCCTCTGGGACGCCAGCAGCGGGCAGACCCTACTCACCTGCCGTGGCCATACCGACGCTGTGTTGAGCGTGGCCTGGTCGCCCGATGGCAAGCGCCTGGCCTCCGCAGGCCAGGATGCGACCGTGCGCCTCTGGGACGTCAGCAGTGGACAGACCCTGCTCACCTACCGCGGCCATACCGACATTGTGCGGAGCGTGGTCTGGTCGCCCGATGGCAAGCACCTGGCCTCCGCAAGCGATGATAAGACGGTGCGCCTCTGGGACGCCAGCAGTGGACAGACCCTACTCACCTACATCGACCATACCGACGCTGTGTTGAGTGTGGCCTGGTCGCCCGATGGCAAGCACCTGGCTTCCGCAGGCTACGACAATACCGTGCGCCTCTGGGACGCCAGCAGTGGACAGACCCTACTCACCTACATCGACCATACCGACACTGTATGGAGCGTAGCGTGGTCGCCCGATGGCAAGCACCTCGCCTCCGCAAGCCAGGACCGGACTGTGCGGGTGTGGAATGCCAGTGTCAGCAGTGGGAGCAGGGTTCTCACCTACAGTGCCCATGCCAGCTACGTGTGGAGCGTGGCCTGGTCGCCCGATGGCAAGCGCCTCGCCTCCGCAGGTTACGACAATACCGTGCGCCTCTGGGACGCCAGCAGCGGGCAGACCCTACTCACCTACACCGACCATACCGGTGCTGTGGAGAGTGTGGCCTGGTCGCCCGATGGCAAGCACCTGGCCTCCGCAGGCCAGGATAAGAGCGTGCGCCTCTGGGACGCCAACAGTGGACAGACCCTGCTCACCTACCGCGGCCATACCGACACTGTGTGGAGTGCGGCCTGGTCGCCCGATGGCAAGCGCCTGGCCTCCGCAGGCCAGGATAAGAGCGTGCACATCTGGGACGCCAGCAGTGGACAGACCCTGTTCACCTACCGCGGCCATACCGACGCTGTGGAGAGTGTGGCCTGGTCGCCCGATGGCAAGCACCTGGTCTCCGCAAGCAACGACCATACCGTGCGCATCTGGGACGCCAGCAGTGGACAGACCCTGTTCACCTACCGCAGCCATACCGACGCTGTGGAGAGTGTGGCCTGGTCGCCCGATGGCAAGCACCTCGCCTCCGCAAGCCAGGACCGGACTGTGCGGGTGTGGCTGTGGCTGCAGGGCTAAGGGAGGCTGGAATGAACACTAAACCGGTCAACGCAGCGACGCTCTTCTGCTGTTATGCCCATGAAGACGAGCCCCTGCGAGATGAGCTAGAGAAGCACCTGGCAGCCTTGAAGCGCTCAGGGCACATCAGCAGTTGGCATGACCGCTACATTCAAGCCGGCACCGCCTGGCAGCAGGAAATTGAGACGCATCTTACCTCTGCTCACTTCATCCTGCTGCTCATCAGCCCTGATTTCCTGTATTCGGATGCCTGCGATGCCGAAATGCACAAAGCTCTCGCACTGCACGACATATTGGCGGAAGCGAAGAACGGATCTGACGCACATGTGGTGGTGTCTGCGAGGCACGTTCAGGTTCTGTTGATGCGACTATCGCCAAGACCCTGCACAAAAGCTTCGATCCCGAGCAGAAGGCCCTCCAATGGAACACCCAGCCGCATCTGTCCAGCCAATTCGAGTGTCACAAATCCATGAACGAGGGCCCATGCCGCCTGAGTTGCCGCCACCGCCTTCTGCTCACCCACCAGTTGTGTCGCTGCCGCCAGCATGGGTGCTGACACCGCCTGCCCGATTGGCGAGGGTCGCTCCTCCACAGGCGTGCCCCCAAAAAGCAACAGATACAGGCGAGGATGAGCCAATGCCCACTCGCGATAGGCGATCGCCAACGCCCGTATTTGCTGCTGTCACTTGAAACCGATACGAGAACCATTTATCCATGACGAAAAGGAGACCCATGTGGCTACTCATTCTCTCCATCCTCCTACCGCTCCCGTACCAACGTGGCGTGACAGAACAGCAACCGTCTTGATGCTGCTTGCCGCTGTGGGTGCGTTCATTGCCTTCGTCAGTAGCATCAGCAACGTTGCCACCGCCGGCCCTGCAACGCAAGTGGTCGAGATCTGGCGCATGTATGGGTTCGTGGTCTTCACGGGTCTCTATGTGCTGCTCGCTTTCTGGCCTCGCCGCTATCCAGGCATTTGGGAATTGGCGATCGCGGATAAAGCAGCACTCTCCATCACTGGACTCGTACTCCTCGGGCGAGGGGTGACAGACGCTCAGACCATCCTCATTGCCGATGGCATCCTGGCAGTTCTTACCCTTGTTGCCTACGTGCTCGCCAGGGGGTATGCCAGTTGGGCATGGAGGCGTGCTTCCACCAAAGCAGTCTGAGAAGCATTGTAACTGGCAAACCACACTTGAAAGATACTGCTGGCGAACCCTTCCCTTGACTCCTCAGCGCCCGCGGCGCTTCGCATAGTGTTGTGGTGGAGCGGCTGGTGGGGCGGCCACAGGCCGCCCCACCAGCCGCTCCACCACAGAAAGAAACGAGCCGCGCAGCGGCGAGCAGTAAAAGAGTGGAGTTCGCCAGCAGCATCTTGGAGCTGAACTTTGTACTTAGCAATTCGTGAACTTTTTCACGATCAAAAACAGAAGGCAGCCGTGGTATTATCTCACCTGTCACCACGTGTACGAGGGGCGAACCTCCACCTGCCATCAAGCGGTATGGCAGTTCCCCATGGAAGTGAGCACCATCACCTATTCACTGTGCTATAGCGCATAGTGTATCCCCAAAAAAAGATGTATCATCGTATATCAGATAAGGTCGATTTTGTAGATTGTTACAACCCCTGTAGTGTCGTGAGAGATAGATGTGAGCCTGAAAATCCTTTTGAGATGCACGGAGAAAACTATGCAAAAAAATCCATTCCATCGTTTTCAAGGTATGCTCCTCGTGTGTACCGGAGTTCTTGTTTTGATGTTGTTGATCACAGCGTGTGCGGGCACAGCTACTGGACAGCCTACGACAGGCACCGCTGCCACGACAACATCTGCCACGCAGGTGCCACCAGCCGCTACGCAACCCCCAGTCGCTACTCAGCCACCAGTTCCTACGCAACCACCGGTCGCGTTTAAAGCAGGTGGCATCTCATTCATCGGCCCGGTGAAGAGCATCACTAGCAGCAGTCTCGTCATGAGCGCGCCCAATGGTCAGACATACACTATGGCGATCACCGCCCTCACTGATCGCTCCGCCTTTGGTGGGAGTCTGCCGACCGCAGGCACCTCCGTCGATATGGACTCAATCGTTAACCCTGATGGAAGCTTTACAGCAACGATCTTGAAGCCTGCTCAGACAGGTGACCTGGACCTGAACGTCATAGCGTATACAGGCATCACCACCAGCGCCGTTGGAGCTGACCGTGTTCTTCACTTCACCGTCGGCACCAGGAGCTACACCTTCACTCTTCCTCCGACGGCGGACCTGAGTGATTTCGGCGGTAACGCACAGGCCATCGCGAACAATGTACCGGTCAAGGTCAAAGTACAGTATCCCGCTAAGACAGTCGTCAGTGTCGCAAATGCCACTCCAGGTCAATAGGGGTAGCAACATTATGCAGTGGGTCTGGCAGCCTGCGGCTTGCCAGGCCCGCAGCAGAAAACCTCCCTGCCACTGTCGCGCCTATTCTGAATGCTACTGTTGTAGAGACTGAGGCGTTGTTGCGCGAGATGTTAGGGGGTGAGTCTGGGGAAGCTGGTGGTTCATAGGTCGCTGTTGTGTGATGGGTTGCTTGTTCTCACGAGGTGGTGGGCGTGAGTTGTTGCAGAAAAACCAGGGCAGCCACAAGCCATCAGCATGGCGACCGCAAGGGCCCACCCCTCCCCACCCAGCCACCCTCGCCACTACTATACACGGGCTTGGCGGCCCCAACGGAGTATAGTAGTGGCGAGGGAGGAAGGGTAGGGTCGGGTGGGCCCTTGCGGTCGCCATGCACGATCACCAACCGTTCTGCCCGTTCCACGCGACCATCATAACCAGAGAAGCCCCAGGATGGGTGGGCCCTTGCGGACGCAGTCCGGGGGACTGTGTGGCCCTGGGGATGCGGGCTGTCTAGCTAAAGTTCGCGCTTGTAGGAAACACCCAACCGCCTGGCGAGTTCCGCCTGGGTCAGCCCTGCCGCCTGGCGGGCCTCAACCAGTTGCAGCCAGAGTTCTTTTTTGGCAGCTTCTTCCTTGTAGAGAGCTTTCGCTTCAGGACTGGCCAGTAAGGCCTGTTGCCACTCCTGGTATGCCTGTTCCCCGGCCTGGATCGGATCGCGTGTGTTCTGCATCGGTTGTGTCTCCCTTTCTGCTCTTTTTTAGTGTATTTTAGGTGCTCTTGTCAAGGGAAACCCTCCGAAGGAAGCGTGCGTAGGGACTCGCTTCAGCGCGTCCGCGACGAGAGCGTGCCGATGGGGGGCATGGGGGTGGGGTAATGAGGCATGCTCTCGTCGCCTTTCCGACCCGCCAGCCCCCTCACCCCGTAGGCATGCTAGCCTCATTACCCCCCATCGCAAGTCACGGTCGCTCTCGCCATGGTTGTGCGCCCTTGCTTCGTTCCGCATGCTGGCGCCGATCTACCGCCAATTCAGAACTTTTTGCATTTCCCAGCAGCGTCATAAAATCGTTGTTGGCAAGCAGACATGCGGAGCGAAGGCCTGGCGTGCCGAGAGAGCGACAAGAGCGTGCCTCTTTGCACCGCCCCTCAGCCCCCCATCGGCGCGCTCTTGTCGCGGACGCGCTGAAGCGAGTCCCTACGCAGGTTCACCACTCCTTTGCCTACAAGTCTTTCATACACCCCCTTCGAAGTATAACAGACCAGATGACAAAAGGCTATGCGTGCGAAAAAGCGCTGCTTCGCCACGCATGCCCCATGTGATATCCTAATAACAGGAGACATTCCTCCCAACGTGGCCGTTGTACAATATTTGCAGCAGAGACCTACCGTTATAGCCATTTTACAGATGTATGAAATCGTTGTAGATAATCAGTGAAGTCGGGGAAGCAGGTGAGGACCTGAGAATGGATGAAAGGCTGAGTGGAGCGAAGCGAAGGCGTAGGAGTGGCGTGTGGTGGGGCCTGGCACCCACAAGGGCAATGCCGTTTAAATAAGTGCAATCGACGCTCATATGGTAGAGCTAGAATCTATCGAATTGAGCGTGCCATTCTCTTTATTTGAATGGCATTGCCCACAAGGGCCCCACACATCCACCCAGCCGCCCCATGCCACTACATTTCATACGGCCCCTCGCCCCGCCCGTGCGGCCTGCCGCGTCGTCGCCTGGGGTGGGGTGGTCACCTCATATGTAGTGGCACGGGGCTGGGTTGGGGGCGGATGGGCCCTTGTGGGTGCCAGGTGCGGCATGGGCCAAACCCACCCACCCCTGGGCGCTACGCCTGGGCTCTCGTACGTGTCCTGCCTACCTCCCCTTTTTGCCAAAACAATAAAATGCTCAACGAAAGGTAATTCCACCCATGGCACAAGAAGACGCAGTCATTCTCTCAGCGGTACGCACCCCCCTCGGGCGATACGCCGGGGTCCTCAAGGACGTACGCCCCGATGACCTGGCCGCGCTGGTCATCACCGAAGCGGTGCGCCGCGCAGACATCGATCCAGGCAGTGTAGAGGACGTCATCCTCGGCTGCGCAAACCAGGCAGGTGAGGACAATCGTAATGTAGCGCGTATGGCCTTGCTGCTGGCAGGCTTACCCGTCCACGTTGCCGGGCAGACGGTCAACCGGCTGTGCGGCTCGGGCTTGCAGGCCGTCAATAGTGCCGCCCAGGCCATTCAGACCGGCATGGGCGATACCTTCGTCGCAGGCGGCGTAGAGAGTATGACGCGAGCACCGTTCGTACTCGGCAAAGCCGATAGCGCCTTCGGTCGCAGCATGAACCTGCAAGACACCACGTTGGGCTGGCGTTTCATCAATCCGCGCCTATCCGCCATGCATCACCCCTATAGCATGGGCGAGACGGCAGAGAACGTAGCGGCGCGTCACGAGATCAGCCGCACCGATCAGGATGCGTTTGCCCTGCGTAGTCATCAACGTGCGGTCGCCGCCCAGCGCTCGGGACGTTTCGCGGCGGAACTGGTGCCCGTGACCATTCCGCAGAAGAAGGGCGAGGCCGTAGTGGTTGCCATCGATGAGCATCCACGCGCCGATACCACCATGGAAAAGCTCGCAGTGCTCAAGCCACAGTTCCGCAAGGATGGGGGAAGCGTGACCGCTGGCAACTCATCGGGCATCAACGATGGCGCTGCCGCACTGGTGCTGATGGCCGCCGGCCGCGCTCAGAAGCTCGGTTTGCACCCGCGAGCGCGCATTGTTGCCTCGGCAGTTGCCGGTGTTGACCCGGCCTACATGGGCCTGGGTCCCATTCCCGCCACGCGCAAGGTCTTGCAACGGACCGGACTGAGCATGAAGGATATCGACCTGGTCGAACTGAACGAGGCGTTCGCAGTCCAGGCGCTACAATGTGCAAGGGAGTTGGAGATCGACGAGGAGAAACTGAATGTCAACGGCGGAGCCATCGCCCTGGGCCATCCTCTCGGTGCCAGTGGGGCACGCCTCGTCGTTACGCTGTTGCATGAACTGGAGCGGCGCGATGGACGCTATGGCCTGGCGACGATGTGCATTGGCGTCGGGCAGGGCATAGCGACGATTATCGAGCGGGTGTAATGTTATTGTGGGAAGTGTTCGATGCTATCCTTATCACGCAGCCTGGCGTCAGCAGGATCAAGGCCAACCTTGCGCCGGGCGCGACGTTGACGTAACAGGTCCCAACACTCATCCAGGTATCTCCCAATCTGCTGCATGTAAGCGCTTTGATCCATGGTCAGGCCGTCTTGCTGTCGTTGCTGCGTAAGTTTTCGTTCCTCGTCCACTAGTTTGCCGATGTGGTAAAGAATGTCACGGTCGTCCATAAGCTTCTCCTCATCGCGTATCTGTCTTGCTCGCAAAGAGCTTACGCATCTTGCTTTCCCTAGAAGTATAGGATCTATGTATCACAAATCCGTCACCATCATCATTAATGGTATCACAAACGAAAAAAGATTATGAACCTCACCCACCTACACCTCCTCCCCCTGCGCTGCCGACGCATACGCCTCCGCCAGCAGGGGCACCGTCTCATAATCCTGCAACTCCGACGGGCGAATCCAGCGCATGTCCTGGGCCTCCCAATCGGTATGAATGGCATCGGGGGTAAGCACCTCGAAGAGGAAAGGATGGATATACCAGTGCCGTCCTATCGAGGCATCCTCATAGTCCACCACCTTACCACGTCGGAGCATACGCACCTGCTCACGTTGCAGGCCCGTCTCCTCGCGAATCTCCGTATAGGCCTGCTCATCAGGCGTCACCCCTGCTTCGATGAAGCCACTCACAGCCGCCCAGCGGCCCTGGTAGCTGCCTACACGCTGGCTGCGCCGCACGATGAGCAGGCGCGGCTCGTTGTTCTCGAAACGCATAAGAAAACAAGAAACCACAGGCGTCTGACGTAACGCTGAGCTATCTGCATGGTGTTGACTCACAATTAGTCCCCCTTTTTCGTTCTTGACAGCATGGACACCCCTCCTATATAGTATGCTTGGCGCATACTATGCTTTTGTACACCACTTTTTTGGCATAAGCATGCCTTTATTATACCCTTTCAAGTCTATAAAGGCCTTTTCGCTTTTACTATGTTGGAGGTAGACCAAGGTGTCATCGTTTATAATCGTAGTCATCGCCCTGATCAGCATGGTAGTAGGAGCAGGAATAGCTCTGTATACCGGAATCTTTATCGGGAGGATGCAAAATACAGCAAGCTTTGAAGAACGCCTACGTGCTGAGAAGGAAGCCAGCGAGCAGCGGCTGCTAGAAGTGCAGGCGCAGCAACGCCAGGCTCTGCGTGAAGCGCGTGATGAAACGGCGCATCTTCGCACAACCATGGAACGTGAGAATAGCGAGCGACGTACTGAGTTGCAGCGCCTGGAACGACGTTTGCAGCAAAAGGAAGAGACGCTCGAACGCAAGATTGATGCACTTGAGCAACGTGAGCGCAAACTCACAATGCGTGAACGGAGCCTGGAGCAGGCACGCGAAGAGATAGAAGGCCTCAAACGCAAACAATTCGCTGAGATTGAGCGTATTGCTCAGCTTACTGAGGAGCAGGCGAAGGACCTCTTGCTCAGTCAGATCGAACATCAAGTCCGCACCGAGGCGGCGCAACGAGTGCGTATGATCGAGGAACAGACTCGTGAAGAGGCCGAGGCTCGCGCACGGGAGATCATCACCCTTGCGATCCAGCGCTGTGCCTCCGACCAGGTTGCAGAGGCGGTGGTCTCGGTTGTTCCACTGCCCAATGATGAGATGAAGGGTCGCATCATCGGGCGTGAAGGGCGCAACATCCGGGCGTTAGAAGCCGCCACAGGGGTTGACCTTATCATCGATGATACGCCGGAGGCGGTGATTCTCTCCGGCTTTGACCCTGTGCGCCGCGAAGTGGCACGTCTGGCATTGACGAAGCTGGTTCTCGACGGGCGCATCCACCCGGCGCGCATTGAGGATGTCGTTGCCAAGGCACGGCAGGAGGTGGATGCAGTCGTACGCGAAGCGGGTGAACGGGCGGCGATGGAGGCGGGTGTCCATGGATTGCAGCCGGAGTTGCTCAAAATTCTGGGACGGTTGCACTTCCGCACCAGTTATGGACAGAATGTGCTTGCCCATTCGGTGGAAGTCTCTATTTTGGCCGCGACTATAGCGCATGAGCTGGGGGCCGATGTCAACATCTGTAAAACCGCGGCTCTGCTGCATGATATGGGCAAGGCCATCGATCAGGAGGTGGAAGGACCCCATGCCATCGTCGGCGGTGAGATCGCACGACGTTTCGGCAAGTCGCCCAAGATCATTCATGCTATGGTTGCTCACCACGCCTCGGAGGCCGAGCCACAAACGCTGGAAGCCGCTATTGTGCAGGCCGCAGATGCTATTTCGGCTGCCCGTCCCGGTGCGCGCCGTGAGACGATTGACCTGTACATCAAGCGCCTGGAGGCTTTAGAGAGTATAGCGAACTCGTTCACCGGTGTGGAAAAATCTTTCGCCATCCAGGCCGGTCGCGAGGTGCGCATCATCGTGAAACCTGAAGAGATTGATGAATTTGCAGCAAGCCGACTCGCCAGCGACATTGCCCACAAGATCGAGGAGGAGCTGGACTATCCCGGGCAAATCCGCATCTGCGTGGTGCGCGAGACCCGGGCCGTAGATTATGCACGCTGAAACCGAACGTAGAAAGAGAATAGCTACATGCCCAACCGAGTTGACCTGCATACCCATTCGACGGCTTCGGATGGTGTTTACTCGCCGAGCGAATTGCTCCACCACGCTCATGCCGCCGGGCTGCAAGTGCTGGCATTGACCGACCATGATAGCACCAATGGCATTGAGGAGGCAGCACAAACGGCACAAGCGCTTGGTATGGAACTTATCCCTGGCATTGAAATCAACACCGACGCTAGCGGCAGCGAAGTGCATGTGCTCGGTTACTTCCTCGAATACCAGCACCCTGCATTTCAGGCCGCGCTGCAGGTGCTACGGGACGCTCGTGTACGTCGGGGAGAGCTCATGGTCGAGCGCCTCAATGCGCAAGGCATCCACATCAACTGGCAGCGCGTGCGCCAGATCGCTCACGGGTCTGTGGGCCGACCACACGTTGCCCGGGTGTTGATGGAGGCTGGCTACGTGCAGAGTATGCCGGAAGCATTTGAGAAATACCTCTGCACAAAATGCCCAGCCTATGTGCCACGGTATAAGCTCACCATAGAAGATGCCATTCACCTGATCCTGAGCGCCAACGGTCTGCCGGTGATGGCTCATCCTGCCGGGTTTCTGGACTCCGGGGTCCCGCGATCAATCGGGGACCTACGTCACTGGTTGCCTCGGCTCGCTGAGGCAGGCATGGTCGGCTTGGAGGTATACTATGGTCGCTACACACCTGAAACGGTGCAGGCACTGCTTACTCTGGCTGACGAGTATCACCTTGTCCCGACCGGCGGCAGCGATTTTCACGGGCCTGGCGTCCATCCTACCATGTTGGGTGAACGCTACGTTCCCTATGAATCGGTTGAGCGTCTGAAGGCGCTGGCAGCGACACGGCACGGCAAGACTCCGCCCGCGTTCACGTTACCGCCTCCTGTGGAGGAGTAGCAGCAGGGTCCAGGGGCGCAGCCTCTGGCGGGGGTTTGGGGGTGTCCCCCAAGCTCCTCTCTCCTTCGCCGCCGCAGGCGGCGTGTTCAAAAAACCTACCGTGTGGCCCTTGCGGCAGGGCGGGGCATTTGGTATAAAGCTGTATTGAGAGGAGGATATGATGACAACAACATCCCAGGTTTTTCAGAACTACATAGGCGGCACGTGGCAAAGCGCACAGGATGGTCAAACCTTCCCGAACTACAACCCGGCCACGGGGGAGCTGCTCGGCCACTTTCCCCTCTCCGGGGCAGCCGAGGCCCACCATGACGCAGGAGATGGGCAAGATCCTCAAAGAGACCCGCGGCGATGTGCAAGAAGGCATCGACATGGCCTACTACATGGGCGGCGAGGGACGCCGGCTCTTTGGTTACAGCGTACCCGTTGAGCTGCCCAACAAAACAGGCGTTGCCACGCGTGACCCCATCGGCGTCGTCGCCTGCATCACACCGTGGAACTTCCCCATCGCCATCCCCACGTGGAAGATGTTCCCGGCCTTGATCGCCGGCAACACCGTGGTCATCAAACCCGCCAGTGACACCCCTCTGAGTGCGCTGCGCCTGGTTGAGACGCTTTACGAGGCAGGCCTGCCAGAAGGCGTCGTCAACATCGTCTTCGGTCCCGGCAACACCGTTGGCGAGGCGCTACTGCACCATCCCGATGTCGCAGTCATCTCCTTTACGGGCTCAACAGCATCGGGCCGCCATGTTGATTCTCTGGAGCGCCTACGGCACCACGGGACAGCGCTGCACAGCGTGCAGTCGCCTGATCGTGCACAAAGAGGTGCGCAAGCAGTTGCTGGACAGACTCGTACCACGCATTGAACAACTGCGCCTTGGCAACGGCCTGGATGAACAGGTAGATGTTGGCCCCATCATCAATGCTTCACAGCTTGAGAAGATACACAGCTATACCGAGATCGGCAAGGCTGAAGGAGCCACGCTCGTCACCGGCGGAGCGGTTGCACGGGAAGGCGATCTAGCGCGCGGCTATTTCTATCGTCCCACACTCTTCAGCGATGTGCGTCCAGAGATGCGCCTGGCACAGGAAGAAATCTTTGGCCCGACGCTCTCAGTCATCGATGTGGCTTCGCTTGATGAGGCGATCGCGGTGAACAACAAGACGCCGTTCGGCCTCTCCAGCGCCATCTATACGCAGGACATCAACCGTGTGCAGCGTGCCATGCGCGACATCACCACGGGCATTCTCTACATCAATTCAGGCACCACAGGCGCGGAGATACAGTTCCCCTTCGGAGGCACTCGCGGTACCGGCAATGGCCATCGCGAGGCGGGCCTTGCCGGCCTGGATGTCTTCACCGAGTGGAAGGTGGTCTACACGGACTTCAGCGGCAGGTTACAAAAGGCGCAGATTGATGACTAATCATGTAGGCGAACAACTTGGCCACTATCGCCTCATCCAGTTGTTAGGGCATGGCGGTTTTGCCGATGTCTACCTGGGTGAACATATCTACCTTGGGACACAAGCGGCTATCAAAGTACTGGACATGCGGCTGACCGGTGACGGGGTGGAGACGTTCCACAGCGAGGCACGCATCATCGCACACCTGGAGCATCCCAACATTGTGCGTGTGCTGGACTTTGGCATAGAAGAGCACACACCCTTTCTCGTGATGAGCTATGCCCCCAATGGTACCTTGCGCCAACAGCACCCTAAGGGCACACGCATGTCGCCTGCGAACGTCCTGCCCTATGTCAGGCAGGTAGCAGCAGCCTTACAGTACGCGCATAATGAAAAGCTGATTCATCGCGATGTCAAGCCAGAAAACATGCTGCTTGGGCGCAACAAAGAGGTCTTGCTCAGCGATTTTGGTCTTGCTATCGTGGCCTATAGTTCGTCGCACGAAAGTCGGCGCGATGCATCAGGAACCATTGCCTACATGGCACCTGAGCAGGCTCGCGGCCAGCCTCGCCCGGCCAGCGATCAATATGCATTAGGAGTAGTCGTTTACGAGTGGCTGTGCGGCGAGCGGCCTTTTAGCGGCTCATACCTCGAAGTAGCAAGCCAGCATGTCCTTGCTGAGCCGCCTCCTTTATGCCAGAAAGTGCCGGGGCTCCTGACTGCCATCGAGCAAGTCGTCCTGAAGGCATTGGCGAAAGACCCGCATGAGCGTTTTGCGAGTGTGCAGGACTTTGCCAATGCCTTTGAACAGGCCTGCCTGTCAGGGGTGTTCACGGCCCCGCTAGCGCAACCCGCTCCTCAATCTACTGTGGTCTCACCAGGTCAAGAAAGTTCTTCCTCTGCTCAGCGCGTCTCTTCCGATATGGTCTATGCGCTAGCCTGGTCTCCCGATAGGCGGCGTCTCGCCCTGGGCGGTCATGATCGGACGGTTCAGCTGCGCGATACGACCACGGGGATGACGGTCTTCACCTACCATGGACATGCCGGTGGCGTCACAACGCTGGCCTGGTCGCCCAATGGGCAACAGATCGCCTCTGCCGGTTTAGATAAAACCATACAGGTCTGGTGCACTGCACAGAGCACGAATGCTCCCCAGGAAGTTGCCCCCGGGCACAAGTTCTCTTCCTATGACGGCCATGCTGGTATGGTCTATGCACTGGCGTGGTCATCTGATGGCAAGTACATTGCTTCTGCCAGTGGTGGAGGCACAGACAATACTGTGCACGTTTGGGAAGCTGCAACCGGGCGCAAGGTTTTCTCGTATCGAGGACACTCTTATTGGGCGCGGGCCATTGCATGGGCGCCCGATGGCAAGCGTATCGCATCTGGCTCCTGGCGGGAGGTCCATATCTGGGATAGTGCTCATGGGCAGAAGATCTCTACCTACCGTGGCCATGATGGTTGGATCAGAACGCTGGCCTGGGCGCCCGATGGCAAGTACATTGCCTCTGCAAGCGAGGATAAGACCGTGCAGGTCTGGGATGCAGATAAAAATCGCTTGCTTTACACCTATCATGGTCATGCTACCTGGGTGAGGACGGTCGTATGGTCGCCCGATGGCAAGCGCATCGCTTCTGCAAGCAAAGATCATAGCGTGCAGGTCTGGGACGCTACCACCGGAAGGAATGTCTTGACGTATCAAGCCCATCCCTCCTCTGCCCACGCTGTCGTATGGTTGCCCAACGGCAAACACATCGCCTCTGCAAACAGCGACGGGGCGGTGCAGTTATGGCAAGTCAGATAAGGAAAAAAAGATGTTACTGAAAAGGCAACGACGAGGCAATCGCTTCTGTCTCCCCAGATGGATGTTCGTGCAGATCGGAGTGGTTATCCTGCTTGAGAGTGCAGTGCTGCTCTCGGCATGTGCCACGAACCAGGGTACAGGAAACAATCCCAATCCCACCCCGACGCTCCAAACCAGCAGTGCCACTCCCTCTGTTCAGGTTAATGGTCCCGCTGCTGTTGTTGCGCCAGGCAATACTATCAAGACCGTTTTTCTCATTCTGATGGAGAATCACAATTGGGCGGATATCAAGGGTAGCTCTTCTGCGCCGTACATCAACGGCACACTCCTGCCGATGGCGTCGTACGCCCGGCAGTACTACAACCCGCCAGGCATCCATCCAAGCGAACCGAACTACCTCTGGCTGGAGGCAGGCACCAATTTTGGCATCTTTAACGACGCTTCCCCAAGGGTCAATCATCTGAGTACAACGCGACACCTGGTTACGTTGTTGCACAATGCTCACATCTCGTGGAAATCGTATCAAGAGGACATTAGTGGCAGTGTGTGCCCTCTTACTGCCAGTGGTGCCTACGCACCCAAGCACAATCCGATGGTGTTCTTCGACGATGTCACGAACTCGAACGATCCTCATTCGTCATACTGCATCGCGCATGAACGGCCCTTTGGCGAACTGGCCGCCGACTTGCAGAATAATACCGTCGCACGCTATAACTTCATCACGCCCAACTTGTGCGATGATATGCACGACTCATGTGGCCCTCTCAACGATCCAGTGAAGCAAGGCGACTCCTGGCTTTCACAGAATCTCCCGCCGATTCTCAACTCACAGGCATACAACGATGGCGGTGTCGTCTTCATCACCTGGGATGAGGGAGAAGGTGGGGACGGCCCAATCGGTATGATCGTGCTTTCTCCTGACGCCAAGGGTGGTGGCTATGCGAACTCGATTCACTATACTCATGGCTCGACGCTACGCACGATAGAGGAGATATTCGGCGTGACCCCGCTTCTGGGTGGTGCGGCTGGTGCCACCGATTTGAGCGACCTGTTTAAGACTTTCCCGTAGAGTGCCGATGATGAAGTTTAAAAATTAAAAGAGGTCTCTCTTCTGTAGGGGCGAGGGTGGTGGGGAGTGGCGGGGAGGGCCTTTATGGTCGCCCGCGCATGCTCTAGCGATCCCATAACGGGCGACCATAAAGGCCCTCCCCACTTCACTCCACCGCCCTCGCCCCTACGGAAATCCCCCCATAATTTTTTAAAGATCATTATCGAGCACGTGCTCAACTCATCAACTCGTACATAACATTGGCGACCGTCGCCAATGCGGCAGTTTCAGCGCGTAGAATGCGTGGGCCGAGCGTCACTACCTGCACACCATATCGTTGTGCCAACGTGACCTCCTCGGCCATCAATCCACCCTCTGGGCCAATGAATAGGACAACGGTGATGGGAGGATGTGCTGTATCTTTCACAGCCGTTAACGCTTGGCGCAGGCTACAATGCTGTTCTTCTTCCCAGGGCATGAAGGCGATGGCCCCAGAGGGAATGTCGTTGAGGGCATGCATCAACGTGCGAATGGGGAGCAGTTGGGGTAGATGTGAGCGGCCAGATTGCTCTGCGGCCTCCTGTATGATACGCTGCCAGCGTTGTATCTTTGCCGGGCCAGCATCTTCCAGGCCGGCCATGCAGCGACGATAGAGGGTTGGGGCAAAGACGGTTACTCCCAATTCGACGCCTTTCTCCAGAACCCACTCGAAACGCGCCGATTTGAGGAGCCCCTGGCAGAGGATGATACGTGCGGGAGGCTCCTCTTTGCCAGCCCGGCGCTCCAGTAGCTGCACCTCTACTCCGGCACGATTGCTCTGGGTAATCGCCGCTACAATCTCGTCGCCAGTGTTGTCGAGGAGCAACAATTGCTCACCGACGGCCAGGTGCAGCACATCTCGCACCTGGTGGGCGATCTCTTTTGGGAGGGTGAGCCGCCCTCGTATCGAGTAGGGGCGCGGGATACCTGGCTTGCCCTCGCCCTGTGGGGTGGCATGGGGTATTAAGAGCTCCGGCGCAACAAAAAAGCGATGCATGTTTTCTTATTCTTTGCCCATCACCAATGTTACCCAATCGTCGATCATGACCTGGTCGACCAGGCGTAATCCGGCAGCCAGCAGGGGTTGCTCCGCCTCGTGACGACGCTCCTCTATAATGCCGCTGGCGATGAGCAATCCACCGGTTGCCAGCACCTGGGCAAGCTGAGGAGCGATTGAGCCGATGACACGTGCAATGATGTTCGCCAGTACCAGGTCATACTGGCCCGCCAGGCGCGTTGCCTCTGCCTCGTCGAGTATCCCCAACGTTACTGTCATGCGCTCGCTCAAACCGTTGACGGCAGCGTTGGCGGTCGCACTTTCTACCGCGACGCTACTGTTATCAATACAATAGGCACTGGCCGCACCTAACTTAAGCGCTGCTAACGCGAGAACGCCTGAACCAGTGCCTACATCAAGAACACGCGTGGCAGCCCGTGTTCGTTGCTCGATCTGTTCAAGGCACATGCGGGTTGTAGGGTGCAAGCCTGTGCCAAAGGCCATACCGGGGTCGAGTTCCAGCACGACTTCATGCTGCCTGGGTGTATATGGCCGCCATGATGGGCGAATGACGAGTCGCTGCCCGATGTGGGTGACATGGTAATAGTCTTTCCAGGCGTTGGCCCAGTCCTCTTCATTGACAATGCGTGTTTGTAAGTCGCCAACAAATTGTGGCCCGAGGCTGGACAGATGCCATAGCCCTTCCGCGACTCGCTGTTGCAGCTCCTGCTCTTGCCCGTCGATGGGCAGGTACGCGTGAACCTGCACCGGCTGTCCTGTCAGGACGCGATACTCTTGCCCTTCATCAATGAGTTCGATCGGTTCTTCGATGGCGATGCCACCGGGTGTGTAACGACTCAAAAGTTCGCTGACGGATTCTACTGCTTCGGGGTGCGCCCAGACTGTTAGTTCTAGCCAATGCATATATGTTACCTGTTCTGAACATCAAGATCATAGTAGTGATAAGTTGTCTTCACCTGAAACCCACAGGACCGGTACAACCCAATGGCAATGGTATTCTCAGTATCGACCTCAAGCATAATCCCCTTCTGGCTTTCTGCTTGTATCTTGCGTATCACCGCTTCCAACATCTGTCTGCCGTATCCGCGCCCACGGTACCCCGGGCGGACGACAAAGCCATAAATGCCGACCTCGCCGTCCATCTCATCCAGCCTCAAGCATCCAATCGGCTCTTCATCAAGCACACCAAGGTAGAAAGGTTGATTGTGCTGCAATAACTTTTCGGCAACGTACTGTTTCGCTTCCTCGATATCATCTAAATCGGTAGCCATGATGGAGGCCAGGACCTCTGTGTCGTGCGCATCGGCTTTCCGCATGAGAAGCCGCTGATCAAAAGAGTGCCTCGCCTGGAAGGTTGCTAAGAACATTTCATGTTCTGAAAACTCATGATGTGCTCCGATGGCTGCCACAAACGCCTGGCCTGAACGAGAAGCAAATTCGCATATAAGGATGAGCTTCTGCACCCCTCGTCGGAGACACTCCTCTTTTGCTGCTGTAAGCAGAGCACGGAAGATACCCCTGTGACGATAAGCGGGGTGAACCATGCCGGTCAGTTCTTTCTCCTGGGACCCGTAACTACTGACGTTCAGGTAGCCAACGAGCGTATCATCTTCGTAGTAGAGGAAATCGTTTGTCTCATTGCCCCTGGGGCGAGTCCGCAGCCAGCTTAATCGCGTGTGCAGACCTTCATCGTTGTTGCAGATGTCTGTGAGTTGTTCGATGTCCGCCAGTTCCGTCTCTGTAAGCGTTTGTCTTTTAACCAGGCCCTGCCTTTGTTCGTTTGGCATTGGCACTACTTCTCAGCTTTTTTACCTTTATCCGTCGAAGCGGCAGCCTCGGCTTGCTTTTTGACGAGCAAGGGAGCATGCTCCTCACAGAAGCGAAAGGTACGACCGCCAGGCAGAAGCTGAGCATAGGCCGCCGGTTCGCCACAGGTGTCGCATCGCCCCACGTGTGTTTTTACAGCTCTCATAATGGAAAGGTTCCTCCTTAGTGCAGAGAGATTGCAATAAATGTGTATGGTTAGGTCTACATCCTTCAGGATCCCGGTGGCGAATTGCCCAGGAATGCCGAGCGAAGCGATGGCCAGTGCGTAGGGGCCCGATTTATCGCGCCCGCAGGGTGGGGTGGGGCCAACGTCGCCGACTTCGCCACCAGTATCCTTCAGGGTGAACCTCCAAGGGCCACACGGTCCCCAGACCGCGTCCGCAAGGGTCGCCCCTACCATACAAAGCCTTTGCAGGCCGATTCGTCGTATGGTAGGGGCAAGGCTTGCCCTCGCCCTGCATCACCCCGAAGGATGGAGTACCTTATGGTTTTGTTGTGGTTTTATCCATGCTACTTCATGATTCCACATAACTCTATCATATCACAAAAGTAACTATTCAGGTGCTTGATTCCTCGCCGCCTGCGGCGGCTCGCGTCTTTTTGTGCTGCGGGCATGGCAGCCGCAGGCTGCCATGCCCGCAGCACAAAAACCCTTGCGAACCACAGGTAGAGTGCCGATTTATCGAGCACGTCACGTGTGGTGAGGAGTCCTGAGCAGTTACTCACAAAACGAAGATCAGTTACTTTGCGTCTGGCAGCAGCTTTGCCGCGCATTTCGTTCGACTTCCTTCATGTTAATCCCTACCAGGCTCTCCCTCACATTAAATAAAAAAGAAGCCAGCGAAGGATACTCCTTCGCTGGCACCAGGTCAGCACATATCAATGCCAACCGCGGATGCGAAGCTACCAGAAGTGAAGCTTCAACGAAGCAATGAACGAGATTGCGCCGTATCACTTCTATCAGTAGCCGCCACCCATCCCGCCACCCATCCCGCCACCAAACCTATGGCGCACAGGGGGGCACCGGAGCCTGAAGAAGTCTTCCTCTCGTCGGAAGCGTTGATGCCTGGACCCAAAAAAGAAGCGGAAACTCCTTTCACGGACTCTGAAACAGCGCTGGTCCGTAGACGCGCTGCTTACGCTCGTCTGAGTGTGGAGAGCCTGAACGCTGTGTGCTGATACTGTGCCTGAAGAAGCAAACAGCCCAAGCAAGAGCGCAAGACAGGAGAGAACAGTGACAAACCCCACTCTGAGGCGCATCGGTAGCATAGGTATTCCTCGCTTTCTAGTGAAGGGATATTGACCTTCTTTCACGTACTGACTACGTAGACCAGAACATACGACAAGACAACCTACACGTTCCATTCCCTACGAGGGAGCATAGCATGCCTTCATGAGAAACTCATTGGAAAGCACAGCGAATACAATAAACGAGCAGATGGTTTGACATAAAAACCGCAGTAACGTTCACCCTGCATCCACTTCTACATGTTCTTCTATGGCAACCTGCGTTGCATCCCTGATATCGATCTCCAGTTTATCATCCACAGCACGTACGTGCACATCCCCGCGTTCGGGAATGTTCGCCAGCAGGATACGCAGACTGAGTGGCACCGTCAGCAGTCGCTCAATAGTACGGCGCAAGGGGCGTGCACCCTGGATCTGACTAAAACCTTCTTTGCAGAGAAGTTCTATAGCGCTATTGTCAGCATGTAAGGTCAGCCCTTGCTCCAAAAGACGTGCCGCCAACTCGTTCATTTGCAGGCGCGTGATGGCCAACGCCTGCTCTTGCCCCAGTGGATGGAAGATTACTACTTCATCGACACGATTGAGAAACTCGGGACGGAAGGTTTGGCGCAGGCGCTCCATTAAGCGCTCACGCTGCATCTCCTCGGCAGTTCCCTTCACGCTCGCACGGAACCCACTCGGCCCCGAACGCCCCAGCATCTCCGTGCCCACATTGGAGGTCATGATCCAGATCGCATGCTGAGCATCGACGGTATGCCCCTGGGCATCTGTCAGGCGACCGGCATCGAAGACTTGCAGGAAGAGGTCAAACACTTCGGGGTGAGCCTTCTCTACCTCGTCCAGCAGTACCACGCAGTGGGGACGACGACGCAGTTTACCTGTCAATTGACCTTCCTGGTCATGCCCAATATAGCCAGGCGGGGCACCAACCATGCGTGAGACAGAATGCTTTTCCATGTACTCTGACATGTCAACGCGGATCAGGTGTTCGTCAGAACCGAATACTTCAGCCGCCAATGCGCGTGCCAGTTCGGTTTTACCCACGCCCGTTGGTCCCAGGAAGAGGAAGACACCGGCAGGACGATGGTGCTGCTTCAGACCTGCACGTGCTACCTGAATTGCCTGCGCCACACGAGCAATAGCCTCATCCTGGCCGATCACTCGCAGCTTGAGGAGGCCCTCCAGGTTCAACAAGCGGTCCCGCTCCTCGCGGCCGGGTGCCCGTACAGGAATGCCTGTGCGGGCTGAGATCACCTCTGCAATCATAGGAGCCGTAATCACGGGTTGTTCTCCTATCTCACCATCGTCCACTGCATCGTCTTGCTTCGGCGACCTGTCCTCCATCCAGTACACGCGTGCCTGTGAACACGCTTCATCGAGCACCCCACAGGCTTTGTCGGGGAGACGTAGGTTCGGTAGGTATTGTACGGAGAGATGCACCGCCGCATGCAGTGCCTCTTTGGTGATGGTCACGTGGTGATGCTGCTCATACAGATCACGCATGCCTGAGAGGACCGCCAGGGCTTCTTCGGGCGACGGCTCCTCAATGATAATGGGGCGCAGGCGGCGCTCCATGGCCGCATCCTTCTCAATCGTCCGATACTCCTGTGGCGTGGTGGCACCGATGCAGCGCAACCGGCCACCGGCAAGTGCAGGCTTAAGGATACCGGCGGCGTCAATACTGCCATCGGCAGCACGGCCCGTGCCGATCAGGAGGTGCATCTCGTCAATGAAGAGGTTGATGTTGCCACTGCCTTCCGCCTCTTCTAGTACTTTC
>WNFT01001544.1_pt1 | contig 22040 bp, 18 predicted proteins | sample 5400191 | NCBI WGS metagenome assembly WNFT01 (sample SAMN13153359, study PRJNA577476) | soil metagenome | isolation source: 80 cm saprolite under Madrone tree | place: USA:California | collected 2016-06-14 | reverse complement strand
AGGGGGTATTGATGGGAGATGGAGCGGAACGCCGCGAGGCGCGGCGATTCACGATGAGTCTTCCCATGCGCGTTTTTCCGCGGGAGGCTAAGGGCCGCGAACTGGACGCCCACACGCGGGATGTCAGTTATCGCGGGCTGTACTTTCTCGCTGCGGCGGATTTCAAAGTCGGCAGCGAGATTGATTTCGTAATCACGCTTCCCCAGCAAGTCACGCAGTCCGGCGATGTAAATATTCGCTGCGTTGGAGAAATCGTGCGTGTCGAACCCAGCGAGAACGGCAGCAAGGGAATTGCCGCGAGAATTGCGCGCTATGAATTCATGCCCGCCGCGGCGAATGCCGCGTAGGATTTCTTCCTCCACTTTTCGGGTGATTCCCTTCGCGCGGCAACAACTGCGTACAATAGGAGTGGAAAGGTTCCGCTGGGGGAATCCATGTATCACTACGACGCCAAGATTGCGCTCGAGGAATTGCAGGAAGACGCGCTGCTCCCGCATCCGGTAAAATTGCGTGACATGATTCTGCGAACGAAACTCGGCCCGCAGGACGCGCAGCTCCTGAACCACGATTTTCAGGACTATCTCACCCGATTCGGGGAACTCCAAAAAATCGGACGGGGGATTCTGGAAAAAATCGCCGCGGGCCAGCGCAAAACATCGTGATGCCGCTTGTATTCGCAGGATTTGCGGGCAGATGAAACCGAAGCCGCGGGTATTGTTGCTGTCCGCAACGTCCGGCGCGGGACACGTTCGCGCCGCGCAAGCCCTCGAAAAAGCGTTCCTCGCGCGGGGCGATTGCGCCGTCGAGCACATCGACGCGCTGCAGCACGTCAGCAGGCTCTTCCAGCGCGTATACGACAAGGCCTACATATCAATGGTGCGGCACGCACCGGCCCTGATGGGCGTGCTCTATGAACGCACGGACCAGCCGTGGCTGCATCCGCGACGGCGCCTGGCGCTGGACCGGCTAAACACCAACCCGATGATTCGCCTTTTGAAACGCATTCAGCCCGACCTGTGTGTGGCGACGCATTTTCTGCCCGCGGAAATCATCGCGTGGCTGATCGCCAAGAAAAAATTGCGCGCGTGCAATGCCATAGTCGTTACCGACTACGACGTGCACGCGATGTGGCTTTGCCGCACGGTGAACCGCTATTACGTGGCCATCGATGAAGCCGCGGAATACTTGGCGCGCATTGGCGTGCCGCGCGAGAAATTGCGCGTTACCGGCATACCGATTGATCCTTTGTTCGCGCCGCAGGTGAATCGAGCCGATGCGCGGAAGCAACTCGGTCTCGACGCGGAAGCGACGCTGATTCTTATCTCGGCAGGTGCCTACGGCGTTAGTCCCGTTGAGCAACTGGTGAGAGATTTGCTGGCGCTGCAACGGCCGTGGCAAATCGCCGCGATTGCGGGAAAGTCCGAGAAGACGCGAAAGCATCTGGAGGAAATCTCGAAGGAAGCCGGCAATCTGCCCTCGGGCTTGCCGAGACTTTGCCCCGTCGCGTTCACGACGGAGATGGACAAGTATATGGCGGCGGCAGACTTGCTGGTGGGCAAAGCCGGCGGGCTAACCACATCGGAAGCCCTGGCACGGGCGCTGCCCATGGCGCTCATCGAGCCGATCCCCGGCCAGGAAGAACGCAACGCCGATCATTTGCTGGAAGCGGGAGCGGCGATTCGCTGTAACAATTTACCCGCGGCCGCCTGGAAGATTGTGGCTTTGCTGGATGATGCTGCAAGATTGACAAGGATGCGGGACGCGGCAAAAAAACTGGGCCGGCCCTCCGCTGCGGCGGCCATCGCCGAAGATGCCATGCGGCTGATAGACTGAACCGCCGGGGAAAGGGCTGGGGGAAACGGTTCGCGGCACAAACGCCGCCGATCGCCAAGTTCGATGCGACGCCACACACTGCTGATCGACGCGGACGACACGCTCTGGGAAAACAACGTCTTCTTCGAGAAACTGATCGAGGATTTCATCACCATTGTCGAGCCTTATGGCTATACGCGCGCTTACATTCGCCACATCCTAAATGAAACGGAACGTAAAAACATCCGGCAATATGGTTACGGCGTGCGCAGCTTCGGGCGCTCGCTCGAAGAGACTTACATAAAACTCGCGGACCAGATGGCCAAGCGCGAGACGCTGGCGCTGATTCACGGCCGCGTCATCGATCTGGAGCGCACGCCGCCAAAAATTCTGGATGGAGTGCCGGAAACTCTGGCGTATCTCACCGAACGGCACCGGCTGATTTTGTTTACGAAGGGCGAGCCCGCGGAGCAGGCGGCGAAGGTTGAACGTTCCGGCCTGCAGGGTTTTTTCGAATTCATCGAAATCGTTCCGGAAAAAGATCCTCAGACCTACGGCGGACTGGTTCACAAACACAAAATCGTGAAGACCCACGGCTGGATGATCGGCAACAGCCCGCGCAGCGACATCAATCCGGCGATGCAGATCGGCCTCAACGCCGTCTACATCCCGCACCCGCACACCTGGACCCTGGAACACGAGCCGGTGGTGTCGGGCTCCGGAAAACTGGTGATCTTGCCTGCCTTCCGCGAGCTTCGCGGTCATTTCTAGACTAGTCTTATTTAGACTAGGCTCGGACATCGCGGAAAGGACGGCACTTACAGGATGAAACCATTGAAACTCAGCCAAATCATCACTTTCTGCCTGATTCCATTACAGCCGGTTTGTGGCTTTCCTGCCACAAAACCATTTATGAGATAACTTCTAGTTTTCCCTGGTTCGCTTGCGGATTAACTGCCCAAATTGGACGTTGTACCCAGCCAGGCATTCGCGAATCTAATTCCCTGCAACTTCCTCTAAGGAGCGGCCCATGGCTACGACGACAGCTTCGCTGCAAACCGACTGGCGGCAGGAGTGGTTCGAAATTGAAGACGCGACGTATTTGAATTTGGCAAGCCAGTCGCCGATGCCAAAAGTTTCCATTCGCGCCGTGCAGGCGGCGCTCGAAGCAAAAAAATGTCCGCACCAGAAGCCGGACTCCACGTTCTTCGAAGTGCCCAACCGCATTCGCGCGTCCATCGCGAAGCTGATCGGCGGGAAACCCGAGGAAATTGCACTGACCAGCGGAGCGAGCGCCGGCGTAGCGGCGGTTGCGTACGCGCTGACTTGGAAGCCGGGCGACGAAGTCATCACCGCAAAAGGGGAATTTCCGCTGCAATACACGGCGTGGAAACCGATGGAAGAACGCGAGGGGCTGAAGCTGAAAGTTGTTTCTCCCCGCGAACGGTTTATCACCGCGGACGATTTGATCGCGGCGATCACTCCGCGGACGCGCGTCGTGTCCGTGAGTATGGTGAGATACGACGACGGTTCGCTGCTGGATGCCGCGCGCGTCGCCGCCGCGTGCCACAAACAGGGGGCGCTGCTGTTGCTGGACGCCAGCCAATGCTGCGGCGCGATTCCCATGGACGTGAATCAGCTGGGCGCGGATTTTATCGTGTCCGCCGGCTACAAGTGGCTGCTAGGCCCATTCGGCACGGGATTCTTCTGGGCGAAGAGCGAACACCTTGCAGTGGTGCGGCCGGGGCCATTTTACTGGATGGCAGTGGCGGGCTCGGACAATTTCGCGGCACTGAACTTCGAAGATCCGAAGCCAGCAGAAAGCGCGAAACGGTGGGATTCGCCGGAATGGGCCAGCTATTTCAATTTCAATTTGGCGGCGATGGACACGTCCGTTGATTTTGTGGTGCGCCTGGGGCCTGAAGTGGTCGCGGCGCACAACCGGAAATTGATCGAGCTGATGTTCGAGCGTCTGCCTAAGGACCGCTTTGTGCCGGCGAGTCCTATGGATGCCGCGCGACGCGGTCCGTACGGATGTTTTGCGGCGCGCAGCCCGGAGAAAACCGCGGAACACTATCAACATTTGCGAAAGGAAAATGTTGTCGTAAGCCTGCGCGAAGGCAACATTCGCGTTTCTCCCCACTTGTACAACACGGAGCGCGACATCGACCGGCTCATCAGCGTGGTTACTCCGTGACCCTGCAGGAAAACTGGCCAAAGATCGCCGTCGTTGGTGCGGGCGCCGTGGGCGGATACTTCGGCGGTTTGCTTGCACGCGCGGGCGCGCCAGTGGTGATGATTGGGCGATCGACGTTTGTCGAAGCTGTAAAGAAGAACGGACTCTTTCTTGACGCGCTGCAATTTCAAGAAAGTGTGCGGGTGGAGACGTCCACCGAACTGAGTGCCGCGCGTGGTGCGGAAGTTGTCCTTTTTTGTGTGAAGACCACGGACAACGCGACAACGGCGCGCGCGCTGGCACCGCTGCTCGCTCCCGGCGCGTTAGTCCTGAGCCTGCAAAATGGCGTGGACAACGTGGAACAGATTCGCGCAACGGCGCCGATTGAAGCGCTTCCCACCGTGGTTTACGTCGCGGCTTCCGTGCCGGAGCCTGGCCGCGTCAGGCACGTCGGCCGAGGCGATCTCGTAATCGGCCCGCGGAGCGAAAAGACAGAACGCGTCGCCGCTCTATTTTCGCGGGCCAACGTGCCCTGCCGGATTTCTGAAAACATGGAAGGCGAGCTGTGGACCAAGCTGGTTTGGAATTGCGCGCTGAACGCCGTCTCTGCTCTGGGACGCGCGAAGTACGGCCTAATCGTCTCTAGCGCCGATGCGTGGAAAGTTGTCGAGACCGCCGTTTATGAAGTCCTGGCGGTGGCACGCGCTGCAGGGATTCATCCACCCGGCTTGGAAGATCCGCCGGCGGCGCTCGCCGGGGCGCTCAAGATTGCCACATCAATGTCCGAGGCGCTCTCTTCGACGGGACAAGATTTGAATCGCGGCAAGCGCACGGAGATCGATTCCTTGAACGGCTACGTTTCGCGGCGCGGGGCGGAACTCGGCGTTCCCACGCCGGTCAATCAAGCTCTTTTTGCGCTGGTGAAGCTGGCGGAAGGCCGCTCGTAGGCCAATCGCGAAAGAATCTGAATTCCTAGCGATCGGCCGGAAGGCGAAACGGAATGTGGATGATGGCTTCGAGGTCGATCGGGGTTCCCTGTTTTGTCGCCGCGCGGAATTTCCACTGGCTGAAGGCTTGCATGGCGTTGGCATCGAGCTGCTCGTCAATACCATGCACCAACTGAATGCTGTCCACCGAGCCGTCGCTGCGAATCACGGCGTAGAGCACGACTTCCCCTTCCACACGTTCCTTGATTAATGTGGGCGGATATTTAGGATCGATCTTTTTTAGCGGCCCGGGAGCAGACACGTCCGAGGAAGAAGCCTGGCGAGCGCCTTCCGCGTTCGAGCCCAGTTCGGAGAAATTCAGAATCCAGCTTCCCGTCGCGCTGTTCAAGTTGGGCATGTTGACTAACATTTTGTAAATTCTTTTCGAGGCGAATATCTGCTCGGGCTTCGCTCCGGGAGGAAGCGCGGCGAAATTCGGCGGCCCGGTTCTCTCCGGCGCGTCATCCGTCTTGGCGTGCGCATCGGGCTTGAGGATCAACGCATGAGGAGCGGGCGCAGCGCTTCTCGGCGAGCTACCGAGTCCGGAGACGGCATTATTTGCCGGCGGATTTCCTCCGCTGATGCTCACGTCTGTCTGATTTTTTCCGTTGCCCGACGCGGTTCCACCGCTGCTCGCGGGCCCGCCTCCTGTTCCTCCATTTGCTCCGGGCGTTCCGTTCGCGGAGCCGCCGGGCACGCCAGGTCGCTTGCCTTCGGGGGAAATGGAAACGCGCGCGGCCAGATTCCCTTGCGGCGGGACGATGGGCGCGGGCGGGCCCGGCGCAGCTGAGAGCGCAATAAACGTTGCGGCATTTCCATTCGCAGAGCTGGATTGTGTCGCGCCAACTTCCGGGGCAGGGCCGGCGTCACCCGTTTGAGCGCGTGGCGCGACGCGCGGCGCGGCCCCGGCGTTTAATTCCATCTTGGGGCGCGCAGGACCGTTTGTCGAAACCTGCATCGGCATTTCCCCAAGTTTCTGATCGAATGCCGGGACGTCCGGCAACGGCGCGACGGTGACCGTTGCGGCGCGGCGTTCGCGAGGCCGCAGCTTGGCAATCGTTTCCTGGCTGATTTGTAGACGCGGCCGCGACGGGCCAGCCATCTGCTGGAGCTGCACGATGTTCGGAAGGTCCGGAAGAATCTTAGGCGGCTCGAGAGGGGCGGCGGAGTTGATCAATGTCTGGCGCGGATGATTGGGGTGCACGGGATCAGTGAAGATGCGCTGGCGCGGATGGAAGGTGTCGGCGCCTTCCGGTGGTAGCGGCTTGGCAGGCTCACCGCGCGGACTTGGTTTGGGTTTGGAACTCTTCATATTCACCAAAGCAAAATCTTTGATCGGGCCGGACCAGGTGAGCTCGGTGTTCTCGAACGCGGAAAAGTGGCGCGCGGCGGCAGGGAGCCGCGGGGAAGGCATCACGATAAAAACGACGTGCCACAGGGCGGCGGCAACGATGGCGCGGCGGGGGATGCGACGCTCGACCCAGCATTCCTTGAAGAAACTGCCATCTAGAAAGTTCTTCGGGACATGGGTCCAGGTCAGAACAGCGGCGATGCTGCTGCCGATGCCCTGGTGAAAAGATCCCCACGCGACATCGAGCTTCGGTTCCTGGCCCGTTTGCAAGCGCACGGGAGCGGCCGATGTTGCAGCCGCCTGTCCCAAGAGATCCAATGCCCTGCCGGCCTTGCTCAAAGAGAATTTCCTTTCGCCAAGAGTGAGCCGCGCGCGACTAGGTTGGCGCGGTGAATCGGACACCACAAAGAAAAAAGCTCAATTCAACCGAACGGGTCCAAAGACCCGCCACCAAAAAAAGCTAAAGCGTTTCAAAATCGAGGATGCGCGAGCACCTCAATATAGATGAAACTCTGCGCTCGGGGGTTTACTCGGCAGAGTTTATTTTGCCGCCCGTGAGGAGACAGGCTGAAGCCTGTCCCACAATAGCCGGGCTAAAGCCCGGCCTCTACAAAGGCAGGCCGCGGTAAAAACTCAGGGCGGCATCGCCCTGTCTGAGAACGCGAAATCTTCGCAGCGCGCCAGCTTCTTCGCGCAAGTCAAAGCTACGCCGATGCTCGGCGATGACGATTCCGCCGGGCGCCAGGAGATCCGCGGAACCTAGAAATTCTAGCACGCGGGAGTAGTCTTCGGCAGCAGCATAAGGAGGGTCGAGAAAAATACAGTCGAAGGCGGGCGCACCTGAATTTTTTCGAGCCGCGAGCATAGCGAGGCCACGAAGAGCGTCCACGGCAAGCACGGTCACGCCAGTTTTGACGCCTAACGATTCGAGATTGCGGCGAATCAGGGTGGCGGCTGGCGCGTGATTTTCGATGAAGACGACTTCGGCGGCACCGCGGCTCAGAGCTTCAATGCCAATGGCGCCGGTTCCTGCGAAGAGATCTACGAAACGAGAACCGGCGATATTGGGCGCCAAAACGTTGAAAAGAGTTTCGCGCAGGCGGTCGCTGGTGGGACGCAGAGCGAGGCCTTTAAGGCTTTTCAGGATGCGGCTACGATAGGTTCCGGCGATGACGCGCATGAGTGCAGTTATTAGTTGTCAGTTTCTGGTTTTACCCGGGAAAAGAGATTACAGACCTAATTGTTGCTGCACCCCACTTTCTGTTCCACCTCGACTGGCTTGTCGAGCACGGGATAAGGCTTGAACACCCATTTTCGAACTGCGTCTTCGCATGCTTTGTAGCCCTCCGGTGGACCTGATGCTCCGTGGGCGCTGACGACATGACCATTCTTTCCGATGACGATCTCCACCATCACCGTAAAATGCTGCGTTCTTAATGAGGCTGGCCATTCGGGATGGCTCGACATACTAATTGGCTTGAGACTGACACCGGAGACCCGATCGCCGAGGGGCCCGACAGCGTCGGACGGCGGTACAAAGTTCGCGTCATCGACATGCGAAAGCAATTCGATTATTTCCACGCGCAGCTTTAGGTATGGCTTCCCACCGTCCGTGACATCCACTTCCTGCCCCAGGCTTCGGCCCTGAAACGATACGATTCGATTATAGACGGTCTGAAACCAACCGAATCCGCGGCTGTAGCGAAGGATGGAGCTGTTGGGTTCAAAACAATATTGGGTCGGGTCGCTAATCCCAGAGTCTCTTTCGATCAAGACACACTGAAGGTTGTAACCGCTGAAAGTGCGTTCCAGGTTTCTTCCATGAAAACCCTGTAGCGTGGCAGCGTAGGAGAACGGAGCAATTACCTCCGCCCGAACCTGTGATTCTGCGCGGTTGGGCCAACGTTGGTCCCCATGGCGATACAAACCCTTGTCGGTAGCATAGTCCGTTTGATTTAAATTATCGCTTTTGTACACGCGCTTGTACTTCTTGTCGCCAACCCAGTACTCCTCGTACACGCCGCTATGCACGTTGTCGCCATCCTCATCAAACTGGTTGTAGGTCACCACGATGTGCCATGGGAGCAAGTCTGTCGATTGCAGCCCGTTCAGGCTTGCCTCTTTGTTTAGCCAGGTGGGTAGGTCCACCGCGTCTGGGCCTGCCGCCTTTTTTCCGCCCCTTAAACTCACGGTCACGGACGTCGCCGGAGGTACAGTGATAACTGAGTCCGATTTCGTCTCGGTCGTCACAACCAGAGTCTTCAGGTCCCCAGTCCGGTTCACCGAAGTGGGACCCTCTTGAGCGTGAACTGTAGCAAGCGAACTAAGAACTAAGATTGAGAACACTACGACGTCAGCAGGTCTTGGCATGTATCGCACCTTATCTCTGTTGCCCTTTTGGGTGCCCATTCTATAACGATTACGTTCGCGGGAGTAAGGGACGGAAGCAAAACTGCCGCAGATGCATGATTAGCGGGAAGTCCGACGAGTGAGATCGCGCTGACGCGTTAGCCGATGCGGGCGAGGTGGTAGCGGCGCTGCCATTCGGGGGGGAGTTGGCGGAGGAGGTGCTGCATGGCGTCGTTCTGCGCGTTATCGGCGGCGAGGGCGAAGGCTTCGCGGCGGGCTAGTTCGAGGAGTTCTTTATCGCGCAAGGGATTGGCGATGTGGAAGCCGAGATCGCCGGACTGGCGGGTGCCGAAAAATTCGCCGGGGCCGCGGAGAAGGAGATCGGTTTCGGCGATTTCGAAGCCGTTGGAGGTGTGCACCATGGTTTCGAGGCGCGCGCGGGCGACGTCGTCCTTGGCGGCCGCTGAGCGGCCGACAGTCATGCGGGCGGGGGCGACGAGGATGCAATGGGATTTCTGGGCGCCGCGGCCGATGCGTCCGCGAAGCTGGTGGAGCTGAGAAAGGCCGAAGCGCTCGGCGTGCTCGATGACCATGACGGTGGCGTTGGGAACGTCGACGCCGACTTCGACGACGGTGGTGGCGACGAGGATCTGCGCTTCGTTTTTGCGGAAGCGCTGCATGACTTCTTCTTTTTCGTCGCTGGAGAGGCGGCCGTGCAGGAGGCCGAGCTTGAGCTTAGGAAAAACTTCGCGCGAGAGGCGCTCGTACTCTTTCATGGCGGCTTTCAGCTCGAGCTTTGATTCTTCGATGACCGGATAAACAACGTAACCCTGGCGTCCAGCGGTAACTTCGCGGCGAAGAGATTCCCAAACGCCGGGGAGATGCTGCTCGGTGGTCATGCGCGTGACGATGGGAGTGCGGCCGGGCGGGAGCTCGTCGAGAACGGAGACGTCGAGGTCGCCGTAGAGGGTGAGTGACAGCGTGCGCGGGATGGGCGTGGCGGTGAGGACGAGGACGTGCGGGGCGTGGCCATGCGCGGCGGCTTTATCCATGAGGCGCTTGCGCTGGAGGACGCCAAAGCGGTGCTGCTCATCGATGGCGACGAAGCCGAGACGCGCGAATTCCACGTTGTCTTCAATCAACGCGTGCGTGCCGATCACAAGTTGCGCTTCGCCAGTGCGTATGCGCTCGAGGGCGGCGGCTTTCTCGGAAGCTTTCAGGCCGCTGATCAGCAGCTCGACGCGATAGCCGGCTTTGGCGAGGATGCGGCGCGCGGAAAGAAAGTGCTGCACTGCGAGAATTTCGGTGGGCGCCATGAGAGCAGCTTGCGTGCCGTTTTCAATGGCGATCACCGCGGCTTGCAAAGCGATGATGGTTTTGCCGCTGCCGACGTCGCCCTGGAGGAGACGGTTCATCGGGGCGGGCTTTTCCAGGTCGGCGACAATTTCCTTCACGACTCTTATTTGGGCCGCGGTGGGCCTGAAGGGAAGAATTCGTTTGACTGCTTGACGAATGGAGTCTTCATGGATTCGGAAGGCGATGGCGTTTTCCTTGCGAGTGGCCTGGCGATCCAGAGCGAGGCTGAGCTGATAGAGGAAAAATTCTTCGAAGATGAGCCGCTGCTGCGCGGGTGAGCGAAACGTGTTCAGGGCGTCCAGAGATTCGCCGGGCTCCGGAAAGTGCGTGTGAATCAGAGCTTCGCCGCGCGTGGGATAGCCGAGCCGCGTGCGCAATGCTTCCGGCAAAACATCGGGCATTCTTTGATCGATGAGTTGCACGGCGGCGTACATCGCGCGGCGAATCTGCCGGGAACCAAACGTGCCGATGGCTTCGTAAATCGGCACGATTCTGCCGACTTCAGTGGAATCCATCTCCTCGTTGCTGAGCACTTCGATTTGCGGATTGATCATCTCGATGCGCGCGGGCCGCAGCTTATCGACCTCCGCTTTGCCGTGGAGAATGAGCAACTGTCCGGGCTTTAAGCGTCCCTCGAGATAGCCGCCGTGAAAAAACTTGCACGGCAGCAGCCCTCCGGCGTCGTCCTGCACGAGCAGGTGATAGATGGCGTCGCGGCCGCCGCGCAAGCTGCGGATCGCCTGGCCGCTCATCACGCGGGCGCGAATGGTGTAGGTGCCGTTGGGCTGTATGTCCTTCACTTTGGAAAAATGGATGCGGTCTTCGTAGCGAAAAGGCAGGTAGCCCAGCAGATCCTCGAGCGTGTAAATGCCGCGCTGCGCGAGCAGTTCCGCGCGCTGCGGGCCAACGCCCTTGATCATGCGCACTTCGGTTGCGAGATTCATCGCCATCGGTGAGCGTGTGCGGAGTGCATTGGACGCATCCTCTTTATATCATTCCCGCTGCGAACATATGGTGACCGCAAAACTTGCGTCCCGGCCATCCGTATCATTAGAGTGAGGAATCCGCGTCCTTTGCCGATAAGGAGGCCTGGTGGCCGATGATCGTCTGACGGGTTCCGACAAGCGCGCGCTTCTCCTTTGGGTGGTCCTTGGAGTCCTCGGCGCGGCATTCGCTTACAAATATTTTTTCCTGGCTTTTCCGGAAGCGTCGGTAAATTTTCAGGTTTCCCGCGGAGAGGCGCTGACGCGCGCGCAAAAGTTTGTCACCGGCCTGGGTGAAGATGTCGGCGGCTATCGATCCGCCATCGTTTTCAACGTGGACGACAACGCCAAGGTCTACCTCGAGCGGCAACTCGGTTTGCAGCAAGCCAACAAGCTGATGTCCTCGGAGCTGAACATCTGGTATTGGCATGTACGGTTTTTCCGCCCGCAGCAGGAAGAGGAATTCAGCGTCAGCGTCAGCCCGGCGGGGAACGTCGTGGGCTACGAGCACAAAGTTCCCGAGGCGCGCGCGGGCCCATCGTTCGGGCAGAGCGCCGCTCAAGCGATGGCGCAGAACTTTCTGATCGCGAAGCTGGGGATGGATCTGAACGGCTGGGACTACCTGCCGGAGGAAGCAAATTCCAAGAAAAAACCGAACCGCCTCGATTGGGAATTTACGTGGGAAAAACGCGACTTTCGCGCGAAAGAAGCGCCGTATCGCTTGAAGGTCAGCATGCAGGGCGACCGGATTGGCGGCAGCGAAGAATTCCTGCAAGTCCCCCAGGCGTGGGAACGCAGTTATCAGAGAATGCGCTCCGGAAACGACACGCTCACTTTAGTTTTCACTCTGCCCTATCTGTTGCTGTTGGGCGTCGCGGTTTGGCTGGGAATTCAGTTAACGAAGAGCGGGAAAACGAGCTGGGGCGCTGCCATCAGGCTGGGATTGCTCGCCGCGGCGATGTTATTCCTGCAGTCGTTGAATGACTGGCCGCTCTGGGGAGCGGGGTACGATACGAACGGCCCCTACTCAAGCTTCATCCTGCAACAGGTTGTGCGCGCTTTGCTGCTCGCCGCCGCGACTGCCCTCACCATCACGCTGGTGCTGCCTGCGGCGGAGCCAATGTACCGCAGCTTCCAGCCAGATCAGCTAAGCCTAAGGAAAATATTCACGCGACGCGGGCTGCGTTCGAAAGAGTTTTTCTCAGCCTCGGTCGTAGGATTGTGCCTCGCTGTCGCGCATATTGGTTTTATCGTTGCCTTCTACATCGTCGCCACTCATCTGGGGGCGTGGGCGCCACAGGAGTTGAACTATTCGGACAGCGTGAATACGGCGTTCCCGTGGATTTCCGGCTTCGCGATCGGGCTGCTGGCTTCGATGAACGAGGAGTTCACCTTCCGGTTGTTTGCGATTCCGCTTTTCATGCGCTTCACGCGTTCGCGCTGGGTGGCCGTAATCGTGCCGGCTTTTCTGTGGAGCTTTCTGCACAGCAATTACCCGCAAGAACCGGCCTACATCCGCGGGATCGAGATAGGGATCATCGGAATCGTTGCGGGAATCGTGATGCTGCGCTGGGGCATCGTCGCGACGCTCATCTGGCATTACACCGTGGATGCATCGCTCGTTGGGTTGTTATTGATCCGTTCGAATAGTCTCTATTTCAAAATCTCTGGCGGGGTAGTGGCCGCGGCAGCTCTAGCGCCATTGATCTTTGCGTGCATTTCCTACGTAACGCGCGGCGGGTTCGAACCCAATGAAGACCTTCTCAATCGGGCGGAGCGCGAGCCGGAAATCGAGCCCGCCAGCGAACCTGCAGCCGCAACTTCGGAAGGCAAATCGAGCGCGTATGACGCGCTAGCGCCGGGCATGATCAGTTTTTTGGCAATCTGCCTGCTTGCCGGAGGTTTGTTGGTTTGGCGGTTGAAACCGCAGTCCATCGGTGAATACTTGAAACTCTCCGTCAATGCGCGAACGGCGCGCGCACGCGCGGACCAGATCATGCGCGAGCGCGGCCTCGATCCAAATTCGTACTACCACGCCACCGTTTTTGTGGACATCGCCGATTCGGTTGTGAATGAATATTTGCGCCAGCGAATCGGAATTGCGGGAGTCAACGCCATCTACGCGGAACGCGTGCCGGCGGCGCTGTGGCGGGTGCGCTACTTCCGCGACGGCCAGCCGGAAGAGTTCGCCGTCGTCCTAAGGCCCGACGGATTGCTCCACTCGGTCCGCCATACGCTTGCGGAAGAAACACCGGGTGCGTCGCTGACAAAAGAAGAAGCTGTGGCGCGGGCGGAGAAATTCCTTCGCGATGAAAAGAAACTGGATCTGAAAAACTGGACACTGGTCGATTCCGGCTCAGACAAAAGACCACGTCGCATCGATCACAGCATGACCTGGCAGCAGAACGAATCACTCGATGCCCCCGCATCCTCATCCAGCAAGGAAGAACACGCCCATACGCGCGTTGATGTACAGGTCCTAGGCGACGAAGTAACTAACTATCGTACGTACATCAAGATTCCCGACGATTGGCGCCGCAAACAGGAGGAAGGCTCCTTCTTTCGAACCGTCTTCAGCTATGGAACCCGGCTGCTCTTCTTCGGGGGCTTTGGCCTGACCGTACTGATTGTTTTTCTGAAGAATTTGCGCACGAAGCCGGCACGGGCGATACCTTGGAAACGAATTGCAATTTGGTGTTTGCTCGGACTGGTAGCGTACGCGTTGGAGGTAGGGTTCGGGAACAGCTTTCCAAACATCCTGAGCCAGTATAAGACGGCGATTGCGTTAAAGGTCTGGCTGGGGACATCGGCTATCGTCGAGTTACTCTTTGCTCCGGTGGTTCTTGGTGGCATTGTCCTGCTTTTTGGAGTGGCGTGGTTTTACGGGAGCCGTGCCTTTGGAGAAAGGCAGCCGCCTTTTGGGACTACGCTGCCTGGTGTCTACTATCGCGACGCTCTCTGCATCGGACTGGGAGCAACTGCGGGATTGGTGGGATTGGAGCGATTCTTGAGCGCTGCTTCCACGCGCTGGCCGACTTTGCACCGCTCTTTCGAAGCGGCTTTCGGCCAGGACTATGACGCCATTTTGCCGGGTGCATCCATTTTCGGCTGGTCGCTGCTTCACGCCTTGCTGATGACGGGCTTGGTGGCAGCGATTGCGGCTTTTGTTGCCGCCCATGTGAGAGGACCGGGGTTGCGCATTCTACTTCTGATCGTCGGTTCGCTTTCCCTGGTCGGCCCGGGCTGGGGCAACCCTGCAGATCTCGCAAGGCAACTCCTAAGCCAATTAATCCTGCTGGGGGTCGTGGGGTTGGGCGTTCGCTACATCATGCGATTCAATATTCTCGGCTGCTTCTTGATCGTCGTGGGCACTTCCTTGCTCGGCGGAGCTACGGAACTGCTTTCTCAGCCGGATTCGTTCTATCGCGCGAATGGCTATGCTGTCCTGCTGGCGCTGGTTATGCTTTTCGCCTGGCCAGCCGTGGCGTGGCGCATGCATGGTCCGGCAAGTGCCGCTGGGGCTGAGGGTTCTTCCATCTAGGCGATAAATCAATGGTTCAAGAATGGCTTTGAGAGCTTGATTCCAAGGAAATTCGTGAAACAAAATCCACAAGTTAGGCGTTGTTATTAGTGGGAAGCGGTGCTACCCATGGGCGTTGAAGTGCGTCCAATTTGGGTAGTCGTGTGGGCGCGGTGTCCAGCCGCCTGCTAGAATTTGCAGTAAGGTGTTGGTTTACAAGCGACAACACCGGCGCTCGCGAAGAGAAAGCGAAAAATGCCGCTCCCCAGATGGGCTCTGGCTTTGGCCGATGATAACGGTCGCTCGGGTAGCACGGACGCCGCCCTGGCCTCGGTGATCTCTTTGTCCCACCTCGACGAGCGGGCCCTGGTCGCGGAAGCGCAAGCGGGCAGCCGCGCGGCTTTCGAGGAACTGGTCCGCCGTTTTGACCGGGACGTACTGCGCCTGGCACTGAACCTCATGAAGCGGCCCGAGGACGCCCGGGACGTTTATCAAGAAGCATTCCTCAAGGTTTACCGCAATCTCCACCGTTTCCGATTCGAGTGCAGCTTCTACACCTGGCTCTACCGCATCGTCACCAACGTGTGCCTGGACCACCTGCGCCGGCGCCAGGCGCGCCCCGAAGACCAAGCTCCTGAACTGAGCGCGGGCCTCCACGAGGAGGGCATTACCGATTTTTTCGAGCGCCAGCGGGAGCAGCGCCCGACGCTCGACCCCGAGCGAACTCTCATGGGAAAAGAAATCAAAGCGCGTCTCGCCACGGCCATGGAGCGCCTGTCCCCGCGCGAGCGCATTGTTTTTGAAATGAAGCACTATCAGGGCTTGAAGCTGCGGGCCATCGGGGACGTTCTCGGCACCACGGAAGAAACGGTGAAGAATTCGCTTTTCCGCGCCACACGCAAACTCCGCCATGAATTGGGAGGCTTGCGATGAGCGTTTTTGAGAAGAGCTTGATCTGCACGGACGTTGCGCCGCTCCTGGTTTTCTACGCCTGCGATGAAGTCAGCGACAAGGAACGGCAGCAAATCGATGCTCACGTGGCGAATTGCGCGGCGTGCGCGGCGCTGCTTGCCGAAGCAAGAGGACTCCAGGAAGTCATGGCTGCGGCTCCGCAATCCGCCGATGAACTCGATTCTTCCGGGATCCTACTCGCACAGTGTCGTAGCGAGCTTGCCGAGGTTCTCGACGATCTTTCCGCGCCTCCGGTTCAGGATCACTGGCGTCCCTTCGGCTGGCTGCGCCGCTGGATGGCGCTGCGCCCGGCCTGGAGCGGCGCCCTCTTGGTCCTCTGCGGAATTCTTGTGGGAACTCAGATTCTCCCGTGGATGCAGAACGGCAATAACAACAACGGTCAGGCTATGAACGTCACGGCCAAACCCCGGCTTACGGATGAGCAGCTTGCGAGGATGGTTGTGGGAGGCGTCAATTTTCCGCCTTCTTCGGATTCTGGCTCTCCTGACGTGCAAGTTCAGCTCAGTGCCGAGCAGCCGCTGGTTATCTCCGGCAATGTCCATGACAGCGATATGCGGCGCGTACTCACGTACGTAGTTCAGAATGGCGAGCGTTTTGACGCCGGAGTCCGCCTCGATTGCCTCGAAGCGCTCAAGGCGGCTTCGCGCGATCTGCAAGTTCGGCAGGCTTTGATCGCCGCGGCTCGCAAGGATCAGAATCCCGCGGTGCGCATGAAGGCTCTGGAGTCGCTCCGGGATGCGGCGTCGGATGATGCCGTGAGGCAGGTCCTGCTCGATGCGCTGGAACATGACGCCAATCCAGGTGTCCGCGTCGAGGCCGTCAATGTGCTCGTTGGATCTTTGCAGCCCGGCGAATCCGAAGAGATGGTCCCCGAACCGCCCAAAGCTAAAGCTACGCCACCGGTGAATCCAGGCGGCCGGGGAGAGGACCAGTCCATCGAGCGCGTGGTTCGTGTACTGGAGCAGTTGCAGCGGCGTGATCCCAGCCGTTACGTGCGCGTGCGCAGCGCTGCCGCGTTGCGGCAGATTGGTCCGCGCGAAGTACAGTAGCCCGCAGGCAGCAGGAAATTTCGTTAGGCGATGAGTATACGATTCCATCAAAAGCTCTCTTCCGCCGCACGCTGTGTCGCGCCCTTCCACTTGTCGGCGGTCCTCTTTTCTGTAGCCTGTTTCGCCCAACCCGTCTTTGCCGCAGGAGCAAAAGAGGCGGCGGCCATCGAGCCAAGCCAGCCGACTGAGCCGGGTTCGCAGCACGCCGCTGCCGTTCGCAGCGGCGTCTTGGGCACCAAAGATGGCTTGACTCTGAAGCTGACGACGGATCTCGGATCTGTAAACATTGTCCAACTCGATCCCGGAGCAGCGCCCGTTGTGCGCTACACCGTGCACATCGAGACGGATGCGCTTGGGTCCGCTGCGCAGCGGCTGCTAGATGTTTACTCTCTCAAGGCGAAGTCAATCTCTTCGGGCGTGGAAATCGCCGGCACACTTCCGCCGCAAGCGGCGCGCTCCGCCGACGCGCAGTTCTGGGTACAGTTTGAGGTTGCCGTTCCCCGCGGCTATAGCGTCGACGTGAACACGGAAGGCGGAGACATCACGACCGGGGACATCGGTGGAACCGCCAGCGTGCGCACCCAGGGCGGGAATATCAAGATGGGACGCATCGGTGGTTCGGGGCCTCGCGATGCTTCCCTGGGGCGCTCCTCCGCCAAACTGGAGACGGAAGGCGGACACATTCAAGTTCTCGATGTTTTGGGTAACCTCACGGCCTTCACCGCGGGCGGACACATCAACGTCGGCAACATTTCAGGAGATGCTTCCCTGCGCACCGGCGGCGGCCACGTACGCGCCGGGCAAATCGGAGGGCGCGCCGAGCTGGAAACCGTTGGCGGCAACATCACCGTCGCTCATGCTGGAAATTTCGTCAGCGTGCGCACCGGTGGAGGACAGATCGATTTCGGCGAAGTGCGCGGTTCGGTGCACGCCCAGACGGGCGGGGGCGGCATACGCGTCATGTACGTTTCCGGTCCGATGGAACTGGAGTCGAGCAGCGGCAGCATCTGCCTGACTCGGGTTGCCGGCGCCTTGCAGGCGGCCACTTCCGGCGGCACGATCACGGCCTGGATCAATCCCGATCCGCCATCCGGAGGCGGAAATGTGCGGCTCGCGGGAGCATCGCAGCTTGCTTCGGGAAACGGGGACATCGTCGTGTTCTTGCCGCGAAATCTCGCTGCGAACATTGATGCCACGGTGGCAAACGGGGGCGAGCGCCGCATCGAAGCAGATCCCGCTCTACACTTGACGATTCAACCGTCCCCCAATGGCCCCGGTCCCATACATGCCATGGCCGTTCTGAATGGGGGCGGCGCCCCGCTCAAATTGAAAACTACGGCTGGAAAAATTCGTCTCCAATTCCTCGATTCGGAGGTTGCGCTTCGCGAATCGCTCATTCGCGAACAGATGGATCGCCTCAACAAGAGACTCAAGGAAAATGGATTTGATTTTGTCTCCTTCACGCCCGGAGTGGCACCAACAGTTCCGCCGCCTGAACTCGCTCCGCAGAACGATGCCAAAACAGATTGGCTCGAAAGCTGGCTTGCCAGTTTGGAAATCGCGGTCAGGGGAGGCATCACTGAGAATGCCGACGATTTCTACAAGCGGCTGGTCAACTTTCCGAAGCCTTCCTATCCGGCACTCGCACAACGCGCTGGATTGCAGGGTATCGTGAAGCTCCAGGTGCGAGTCAAAAAGGATGGCAGCATCGAGGTGCAGAAGCTATTGGAAGGCGATCCAGCGCTCGCCGATGCCGCCATCGCCGCCGTGAAGGATTGGCGGGCAAAGCCGGCTTGGATTAATGGCAAGCCGGTCGAAGTGATCTCGACGGTAACGTTTAATTTTCAGTTGCACTGAGCAGCAGCCGTCTCGGCAAGCGAATTTCTAGTCCTCGGTTCTGGTTGGTAGCTCGTACTCGAAGGGGGTAGAACGTTATGCTTCGTCTAGCTCTGCGCGCGATTGCTCTATGCGTATTGGTTCTCACGGTAGTATGGGCCGTTCCTAGCTTCGCCATCAGCAAGGAGTTTAACCAATCCTATCCTCTGCAGCCCGGAGGTTCCTTCGAGCTGCAGAACGTCAACGGCACCGTGGAAGTGCAAGGATGGGAGCGCAATGAAGTGGAAGTCCGCGCCGTGAAGACCGCGAAACAGAAGGAATCCGATCTGGAGCGTGTCTCTATCGAGGTTGAGGCCAAGCCTGACGCCGTGTCTGTGGCCACTCACTATCCCCAAAACGAGGGGGTCGAAGTGACGGTGGACTACACCATCCACGTTCCGCACGGTGCGCATCTCGAGCATATCGGCACCGTGAACGGCACTTTGCGCGTTGTCGGTGTCGAATCGGTGGAAGACTTGCACAGCGTGAACGGCAATATTGAAGTGTTCGAGGCCGGCGGGAGCGTCCATGCACATACCACCAACGGCAATGTGCATCTGGAGTTGGCGCATCTGCAGGACAAGACAGGAGCCACAGCGGAAACCACCAACGGTTCCCTGGTCCTCGCGGTGCCCTCCGACATGCAGGCGAATGTGGAAGCTCGCTGCCTGAATGGAAACTTCTATTCCGAACTCCCGATAACAATGGAAAGCACGCAGCGTCCACGGGAAATGCATGGCAAATTGGGCCGCGGTGGCGCTCCGATAAATTTGCGCACCGTGAATGGCGGGATTCGCGTGGTCATTCTGCGGTCGACCGTCTGACGATTTACCGTTTGCTGCGTCTAACCGCTGAAGGAGGATGGGACGACAATGAAGAGAATAAATTTGCTTGTTGCTGGCGGCGCGGCGGCCCTGGGTCTTGCGCTGATCGCTCTGCCCGCCAGCTCCTCAAGACCGCAAAAACCGGATGATTCCACGATTGCGCGCTTGCAACAGAAAATTGAAAAGCTCCAGGCGGAATTGCAGGCGAAACAGGAAGCCCAGGAAGAACGAGCTGCGGAGCTTGCCGGTGCGGACGCGATTGAAGAGTCCGCGCGGGTTCTCGCCTTGCAGGATCAGGACCACCAGAAGGTAGAGACCCTACCAGGTATGGAGAGCCAAGACTTCAACTTCGTGGTCGGCGACGACGGTTCGAGCTGGCTCGGCGTCGAAACGCATGAGGTGACGGCCGACAAAGCCAAGGAGTTGAAGCTGTCTGCCGAGCGCGGCGTGGTCCTGGGAAAAATCGTTCCGGACAGCCCCGCGGCTAAAGCCGGCCTCAAGGAAAATGACGTGGTGACGGAAATCAACGGACAGCGCGTCGAGGGCGCGGCGCAATTTCGCCGCATGATCCATGAGATTCCTTCCGGCCGCACCGTACAACTGACGGTGTGGCGCGATGGGCGGTCACAGACTATCAGCGCAACTCTTGGGAAATCCCAAGAGCGCCGCCACGCCATGAAGATGGTGACGCCGGAGCCTGGGGCCTTCGCCTTCCGGATGCCGGAGATGCCAGAAATTCCATCGATGGAGTGGAACGGCACCACGGTCATGGGCGGGCAGCCACGGATGGGAATTGACGCCGAAGATCTCAGCGGGCAGCTCGGAACATTTTTCGGCGCTCCCGAGGGCGAGGGAATCCTCGTTCGCGACGTCAGCTCAGGTTCGGCCGCCGAAAAGGCCGGCGTGAAAGCCGGCGACGTCATCACCTCGCTCAATGGCGAGCGTATTCGCACCGTCGGCGAGCTTCGCGAAAAACTCTCGGCAAAGCGCGGTGATAAGGATCGGACCGTCAAGCTGGGCGTCTTGCGCAACAAGAGCGAGGTCTCGCTCATCGTTGAGTTGCCGGCCCCCGCAGCGCCCACCAAGCGCTTCGTCTCCCGACCCACCAGCATCTAATCGCGGAAGTACGCTTCCAGAAGGCCCCCAGTTCTGCCGGGGGCCTTCTTATTCCCATTTCCCCGCAAGAATATGGGTGTCTGGAATTGCCTCGCTCGTCGCCCTCTTTCCGGGTAGCTTCTCAGAAGTGTATGAACTCGTTCATCGCGTTTCCGGCGGCAGTGAGGAAAACGCCGCATCGAAGGTCGCATAGTGATGATGGTGCCTCTCAGGTTCGTTTAGTGCAGTTCCCTCGCGCTCCACCCAGGCATGCGCTTCAAATTTTTCTCCCTCTTTACGAATCCCGATGCGCAGGTGCGAGGCGATTCCCTGCCGCTCGAGCAGCCACCAGAGGGTCAGCGACTTTGCCAAGCAGGAAGGATGAACCAGTCCGTGCCGGTCCGCGGCGCTGACCATGTGCGCGGTCATCGCGGCATTCTTGCTTAGCAAAGCGGGATCATGTTCTGGATTTGCATTTGAAAGGAAACGCTGCAGGGCCGCTTGCGTCGTGCGGAAACCACGCCAGCGCAAGCTTAAGGCGACCAGCGGCAGAAGCACCGTGGCGCGCAGGAAAAGTTTCCGCGCCGGGCGCTCCAGCGCGCTAAATCGCCGGAACCGTTCCCACATCAGCAGGGAGCACTTCGAGCAATCCGCTATCCACGAGCCGGGTCAGAAGTTCCGTCAGGTTGCTGTGCAGCATTTCCGCTTCGACGTCGAATTCCGCGAGAAGTTCCTGGTAAGCCGCGTCAATACTCGGCGAAGCCGTCACAAGCTGCCACATTCGCGTGCCTATCTCGTCCAATCCAAAGTACTGCTCCGTCTCGAGATTCAGCAACACCGCCTCCCGGTCCAGAAAGCGAACCAGAACGTGCGCGGGCGCGGCGGCGCGGCCGGCAAATGAAACCATCGGCACAGCTCCTCAATGGGATTCCCGGCCCTGAATTCCAGCGCGCGGGAGGGGCCCAAACCTGATCAAGACTTCTTTTTCTTCACATTGACTTTCGTCTCGATGCCGGCACCGAGCGCTTTCAAGTCCGTCAGGCCCTGCTTTGCTTGTTGACCCCACGGCCCGTTTGGATCGAGGTCTTCCGCCTTTTGATACGCCTCTACCGTGCCCGGTGCAAGCTGAACTTCCTCTTTGTCACCGACTTTCTTCGTCGTCATCTTCATGAGGAGGGAGGCGCCCAGCAGATACCAGGCTTGCGCGCTTTTTGGATCAAGTTCCGTGGCCTTCTGCAGCGGCTCGATCGCATCTGCCAAGCGATTCGCGTTGTACAGGCTAATTCCAAAGTTGCGCCACGCCGTAGCCGCGTTTGGCGGATCGAGTTCCGCGCTCTTGGTATAGGCGGCCTTGGCATCATCGATCTTTCCCCCGCGTGCCAGCACGTTGCCGAGGTTGTTGTAATAGCCGGGAACATCGGGCTTGGCGGTGATCGCCTGCTGGTACGCTTGTGCGGCCTCCTCGTTGCGCCCCGCTGTGTCGTAAGCTTCTCCCAACTTGAACCAGACCAGAGGCGCGTTGGTATCCTTTTCTCCAAGATTCTTTGCGGCTTCCTGGAATTCCTTAGCCGCCTGATCCGAAAGATCTGTCAACTTCTGCTTGGCGGCTTCACGCTGGTCCGCGGGCGCTTTCGCCAAATCATTCTTCGCCTGCTTCTCCTGATCGATGAGTGCACTGCCAGCAGCGAAATG
>WNFT01001194.1_pt1 | contig 22055 bp, 23 predicted proteins | sample 5400191 | NCBI WGS metagenome assembly WNFT01 (sample SAMN13153359, study PRJNA577476) | soil metagenome | isolation source: 80 cm saprolite under Madrone tree | place: USA:California | collected 2016-06-14 | reverse complement strand
CGCCTCGACGCCGATGCCGTTCATGTCGGCATTGATCATGATCGGCGAGGGCACCATCGGCTTCTTGTTGCGGTCGAGATATTTGACGAACTCCTCGACGCCGCCCTTGTACATCATCTCCTCGCGCTTCTCGACCGCGTGGCGCATGTCGGACAGCACGATGTTGACGCCGGAATTCAGGAAGGCGAGCTCGCGCAGGCGGTGCTCCAGCGTGGCGAAATCATATTCGACGTTGGTGAAAGTCCCGGTCGAGGCCGTGAACGTCACCTCGGTGCCACGCTTGCCATTGGCCTCGCCAACCACCTTGAGCGGCGCCACCGCGTCGCCATGGGCGAATTCGATGAAATGCTCCTTGCCGTCGCGCCACACCCGCAGTTGCAGCTTGCTCGACAGCGCGTTGACCACGGAAACGCCGACGCCGTGCAGACCCCCGGATACCTTGTATGAATTCTGGTCGAATTTTCCCCCCGCATGCAGCTGGGTCATGATGACCTCGGCGGCGGAAATGCCTTCACCCTTGTGAATATCGACGGGAATGCCGCGGCCGTCGTCGCGCACGGTGACGGAGCCGTCGGCGTTGAGCACGACCTCCACGGAGGTAGCGTGGCCGGCCAGCGCTTCGTCGATGGCGTTGTCGACGACCTCGTAGACCATGTGATGCAGGCCGCTGCCGTCATCGGTGTCGCCGATATACATGCCCGGCCGCTTGCGCACGGCGTCGAGGCCTTTCAAAACTCGGATCGATTCCGCGCCGTATTCGATGGGAATGGAATGCTCGGTATCGGCGATCGGTTGCCGGGCAGGTTCTGTCATACAAGGCCTTCGAGGATGTCTCGGAATCAGCGGCGCAAATCAGGCGCTGAATCGCTTATTTGTGCCATGAAAGGGGCGATGCGCCTAGCGCAAAGTCTCGATCAACAAGCTATTGAATAAGTGGGGTTTTTCGCGTGTTTTTCAAGGCGTCCGGAAGCCGATTTGGAGGCCCTGCAAAAGCGCGATTCGCAGTCGCAAGTTGGCCCGCGAAAGTCCGGATTTTTTTACTGTGGTGGCCGGGGTGGCGCGGCCCCGAAATGGCAGACTGCCGGAGAACTGCTAGAGAGGGGATGGCGGCAATTCGACATCTTCGCTGGCGAGGCAAGTCTGGCTCGCGAGGTCTGTCAATTTAGCCTCGCCTATTCCGTTCGTCGCGCAATCATGGATCGGCTGATCTTGTCTTCCGCACCAACCAAATACCGGCCGGATATTGACGGCCTTCGGGCCATTGCCGTGATGCTGGTGGTGCTCTTTCACGCCTTTCCGGAGGCCATGCCGGGAGGGTTCATCGGCGTCGATATTTTCTTCGTGATATCGGGCTTTCTGATCACCGGCATCATCGTGCGGGAGCTGGACCAGAAACGCTTCAGTCTGCTGGCCTTCTACAACCGCCGGATCAGGCGGATTTTTCCGGCCCTGATCGTCGTGCTTTGCGTGACCATGGTGCTGGGCTGGCTGTGGATGCTGCCGGCGGCATATGCGCAACTCAGCAGCGACGTATTTGCCAGCGCGGCGTTTTTTGCAAATATCGCCTTGCTGTTGCAGTCCGGCTATTTCGACGTCGAGTCCGCCAAAAAGCCGCTGCTGCATCTTTGGTCGCTTGGCATCGAGGAGCAATTTTATCTGGCCTGGCCCTTGATGCTGCTGCTGGTTTCCCGCCTGCGCCTGAGCATGCTCGCTGCGGTGGCAGTCGTCGGGATTGCGTCCTTTGCGCTCAACGTGGCGCTGATCGGTTCAAACCCGGTAGCGACGTTCTATCTGCCGTTCACCCGGGCGTGGGAATTGCTGGCCGGCGCTGCTTTGGCTTGCGGCTGGAGCCAGGTCAGCCAAACCGGCGCGGCAAATAATTTGCGCGCCACGATCGGCCTCTTGTTGATTGCAACCGCGGCCGGCGTGCTCGATACCAAAAGCGCATTTCCGGGATGGTGGGCTGTTTTGCCCGTCGGCGGCGCCGCGCTGCTGTTGTCTGCGCCCGCGGCGTGGTTTTGCCGCTCGCTGCTGGCAAGCCCGCCGCTGGTCTGGATCGGCTTGATCAGTTACCCGCTGTATCTCTGGCACTGGCCGCTATTGGTGTTTTTCGGCATCATCAAGTTCGCGCCGCTGACGCTGCTGGAGCGCGGACTGATCGTCGGACTGAGCTTTGCACTTGCGTGGATCACCTATCGATTTGTCGAAATCCCGCTTCGATTCGGCCGCCCGAGCCCGCTCAAGATACCCGGCCTGTGTTCGGGTATGGTGCTGGTCGCCGTGGCGGGCGCTGTGGTCGTCGCGGGACGCGGATTCGATTTTCGGCTGCCGCCGGAAATTCGCGACATGGCCAACGTACCGACGCAGTCCGCAAAATGGCGGTTCCATGAATGCCTGCTCGATCTCAGCCATGAGACCTCGTTTGCCGACAGCTGCGTCGATCGCAATCGCCGGCCTCTGATATTGGTCTGGGGAGATTCGACCGCTGGCGCGCTCTTACCGGGTCTGCGCAGGGCGCAGGAGAGTCGTGGCTTCGGTATCGCGCAGTTTACGTCCAGTTCGTGCATCCCGGCGCTCAACACCGATGTGGCAGGCGTGCCCAACTGCCGCGTGATCAATGACAAGGTTCTGGCGATCGCCCGCGAGATCAGGCCCGAGATCGTGCTCTTGCATAGTACCTGGGACAGGTATCTCGATGGCGTAGCCGAGACGGTGACCGCGCTGAAAAAAGGGACCAACGCTCGCGTCATTGTGCTGGGTTCGGTGCCGTGGTGGAAACGCGGGCTGCCGAACGAGGTGATGCGCTATTTCATGCTGCATCATCGTCTGATTCCGGAGCGATCCGCTCGTGCGGAAGCCGATCGGTCCGGCAGCGGCTTACGTGAGAAGCTCGTGCCCCTGGGCGCGGAATATATTTCGGTGTGGGACGCGATGTGCAACGGCGACGGCTGTCTGACGCGTATCGGCGATGCCGCCAGTGATATTACCGCGAGCGATCAGGTGCACTTTACCGAAAAGGGATCGGTGTTTTTGGTTCAGTCCATCATCGACCAGCTGCTTCGCGGGCGAACCGCGCGATCCGCCAACGAGCAGTGATCGAACCGACCCGGCTTATCCGCAAGCTCTGGCGCCGGCGCCTTCAGGCGCGGCGGGTGATCTGGCCGGCCGCGACGTCGAAAATTTCGCCTGATCCGGCGATGCCGGAGAATGCCGCGGGATCGGCACCGGTCATCCAGACCTGCGCGCCGAGTTTTGCCAGCTCATCGAACAGTGCGGTGCGCCTCTCGGGATCGAGATGGGCGACCACCTCGTCAAGCAGCAAGAGCGGTGTGATGCCGGTCATCTCCGCGACCAGAGCAGCGTGCGCCAGCACCAGCCCGATCAGCAGCGCCTTTTGCTCGCCGGTAGAGGCGTCGCGGGCCGGCATGTTCTTCGGCGCGAAGATCACCTGCAGATCGGTGAGATGCGGACCGCCGAGCGTACGGCCTGCCGCGGCGTCGCGCGCGCGGCTGTCGCGCAATATCTCCCGGTAGCGATCCTCAACCGAGGTAGCGGGCTCGCCGAGCAGCGCGTTCTCCATCCAGCCATCGAGCATGATCTGCGCGGATGGAAACGCGGAAGCTTCTCCGCGCGCGCGCAGCATCGCCGCGAGCTTTACCGCGGTCTGACCGCGGGTCGCCGCCACCGCAACCGCGAGCTCGGCGGTTTCGCGCTCGATCGCGTCGCACCAATGGTCGTCATAGTTGCGCACTTCCAATAGGCGGTTGCGCGAACGCAAGCTGCGGTCGAGCGCCGACACCCGGCTGGTGTGCTCGCTGTCGATCGCCAGCACCAGCCGGTCGAAAAACCGCCGCCGCTCCGAGGCTGCGCCCAAAAACAGCCCATCCATTGCAGGTGTTAGCCAGACCATGCGCAGATGATCGCCGAACGCTGTGGCCGAGTTCACGGGCTCGCGGTCGATCCGGCAGCGCCGGCTGGCGGCGGGCACATCGCTGCCGGGGGCGTCGATACCGGTGCCGAGCGTCGCCAGCCCGAGGGCGCCTTCGACCTCGGCGGATACCGCCCACGAGCCATCGCCCTGGTTGTCGGCGACGTCGTCGAGCGTCGCGCGGCGCAGTCCGCGTCCCGGCGAGAGAAACGAGATCGCCTCGATGGCGTTGGTCTTTCCGGCGCCGTTGGGACCGACCAGCACCACCACGTCACCGCGCGCCTCAAGACTCGCCGCGCGATAATTGCGGAAGTGCGTCAGGGTAAGGCGGCGAATGCGGGAGATGGGCATGGGGTGAGCGAGTTGTCGATCTTTCTTCCCTCTCCCCCTGTGGGAGAGGGTGGCGCCGAACGAAGTTCGGCGACGGGTGAGGGGTTCTTACGGCTCGGCGAGCTTTGCCAGAATGTCCTCCAGAACGGACGAGGGTTGTTGTAACACGTCATTGTTCCAGTAGCGCTCGATCCGAAAGCCTTCGGATGTCAAGACAGCATCCCTCGCCGCATCACGCTCCGAGGATGCGTGCTGACTACCATCGATTTCGATGATCATGCGCTTTTCGAAGCAAACAAAATCGAGAAAATCTTGAAAGGGCACCTGGCGACGAAATTTGAAGAGTGCGAAGCGTCGGTCGCGAAGCAATCGCCACATGGCCGCTTCAGCGTCCGTTGGTTCACGGCGCATCTTCTTTGCGAAATTGCGGATGCGTTTGGCGGTCGGCCGATGGTGTGGCGTCTGCGGCGCGAACCCCTCACCCGTCGCCTCACTGCGTGAGGCGCCACCCTCTCCCACAAGGGGAGAGGGAAGATTGGGGGGCGACTTGCGGGAAATCGCTACACCCGCATCGGCATCAGCACGTAGAGTGCGCCTTTGGAATCCTTGTCTTGCACCAGTGTCGGCGAGCCGGGGTCGGCCAGCTTCAGGACGGCGACCTCGCCCTCGATCTGAGCCGCGATATCCAGCAGATAGCGCGAATTGAATCCGATATCGAGCGCGTCGGAGGCGTATTCGACCTCGAGTTCTTCCGTGGCGCTGCCGGAGTCCGGATTGGTCACCGACAGCACCAGCTTGCCCGCCGATAAAGCCAGCTTCACCGCGCGGCCGCGCTCGCTCGAGATCGTCGAGACGCGGTCGACCGCGGCCTCGAAATCCTTCTTGTCGACAATCAGCTCCTTGTCGTTGTTCTGCGGGATGACGCGGCCATAGTCCGGAAACGTGCCGTCGATCAGCTTCGAGGTCAGCACCACGTCGCCAATGGTGAAGCGGATCTTGCCCTGCGACAGCTCGATTTTGACCTCGCCCTCGTTGTCCTCGATCAACCGCTGCACTTCGCCGACGGTCTTGCGCGGCACGATCACCCCGGGCATGCCGGATGCGCCCTTGGGCAGGGCCAGATCGATCTGGGCCAGGCGATGCCCGTCGGTCGCAACCGCGCGCAAGGTCGCCGCCCTGGCGCTGCCGGCGGTGTGGAGATAGATGCCGTTGAGGTAGTAGCGGGTCTCTTCGGTGGAGATCGCAAATTGGGTGCGGTCGATCAGCCGCTTCATATCGGAGGCGGCGAGCGTGAACGAATGCGTCATGTCGCCCGCGGCAAGATCGGGAAAATCATTTTCGGGCAGGGTCTGCAGCGTGAAGCGCGACCGGCCGGCGCGGATCGCCAGTACCGAGCGGTCACCGTCGCCTTCCAGCAGGATCTGGGCGCCGTCAGGCAGTTTGCGCACGATGTCGTAGAACATATGCGCCGGCACCGTGGTGGAACCGGCGGTTGCGGTTTCCGCCGGCAGGGTTTCGGTCACCTCGAGATCAAGGTCGGTCGCCTTCAGCGACAGCCGCGCGTTTTCGGCGCGCACCAGCACGTTGCCGAGGATCGGAATGGTGTTGCGGCGCTCGACCACGCGATGGACGTGGCCCAGCGACTTCAGGAGCTGCGCGCGTTCGACGGTAACCTTCATTGCAATACCCGCCTGATCCCAGAGATGGAAAAGCCGGGCGGCCAAGGGGCGCGCCGCGGCATTTGAGGCCCGGAAGCCTGATCAAAGCTGGATTTGATCAAACCCGCGGAGGGACCGCAAGGGTGGCGCGGATGGGCCGCAAGTGCAAGGGAAACGGTAGGCCGTTCCCCACGTTTCGCGCCGTCCGCTGTCGTTCCGGCGAACCCCGGGGGGCGGCGGGTACGAAAGGGCTGCGTCGGGAGCCGCTCACTCCTGCAGCTGACGCTTCAGCGATTCCACCTCTTCGGAGAGCGCGGCGTCCTTTGCCACCAGGGCCTCGATCTTGCGCACGGCGTGCAGCACCGTGGTGTGGTCGCGTCCCCCGAACCGGCGGCCGATCTCAGGCAGCGAGCGCAGCGTCAGGGTTTTTGCCAGATACATCGCGACCTGGCGCGGGCGCACGACGTTGGCGGTACGGCGCGAGGACAACAGGTCGGAGCGGCTGACATTGTATTGCCGGGCCACCACGCGTTGAATGTCCTCGATCTTGATGCGCTTGGGTTCCTGCGGACGGATCAGGTCGCGCACCTCGCGCTCGGCCATTTCCAGCGTCACGGGCTGCGCATTGAGTTTGCTGTGCGCCAGCAGTCGATTGATGGCACCCTCGAGGTCGCGGCCGTTATGGGTGATGGTTCTGGCGAGATAATCCAAAACCTGTTCAGGCACCTCGAAGCTCGCATGATGCGCACGCGCCGCCGCGACACGCGATCTGAGGATGCCGAGCCGCAGCTCCTCGCCGAGCGATCCCATTTCTACCACCAGGCCGCCGGCGAGACGCGAACGCACGCGGTCGTCGAGGCTCTCGAGGTCGGAAGGCGGACGATCGGCTGCGATCACCACCTGCCTGCCGGCGTCGATCAGCGCATTCAAGGTGTGGCAAAATTCAGCCTGGGTCGATTTGCCCTGCAGGAATTGCAGGTCGTCGATTACCAGCACGTCGATGCCGCGCAACGCCTCCTTGAACGCCAGCGCGGTCTGGGTTTTCAGCGCCGCGACGAAGCCGTACATGAATTTTTCGGCGGTGAGATAAAGCACCTTGCGCTCGCTTCCCGAGTTGCCGGCCCATGTCACCGCTTGCAACAAATGGGTTTTGCCGAGTCCCACGCCGGCGTGGATGTAAAGCGGATTGAACATCACGGCGTCGCCGCGCCGTCCCTCCGCAACCTGGCGCGCCGCCGCGTGGGCCAGCGTGTTGGAGCGGCCGATGACGAAGCTTCCGAAGGTCAGGCGCGGATCGAGCGGCGAGCCGCCGAGCGCGTCATGGCTCGCCGACACCGGCGCGATCGCGGTCGCGCGCAGCTCCAGCGCGGGACGACCATCGGGCCGTTCGCTGCGCCGCTGATCGGCCGGCGCCAGCGATTCCTTTGCCGGCGCCGCGCATCGCATTGCCGTGCGAACGGTGAGGTCGATCCGGTGCACTTCGGGCATCTCGGCCTGCCAGCAGGTGAGAACGCGCTCGGCGTAGTGCGCCTGGATCCAGCTCTTGAGAAACCGCGTCGGAACCGAAAGGTGGACGCTTTCCGGCTGGACGCTTTCCAGGTCCATGCGCGCGAACCAGCTTGTATAGACGTCTTCTCCCACGCTCGAGCGCAGCCGCCCCTTCACGCGCGACCAGCGATCCTGTTCCGTATTTGTCATTGCCCGACGACTTTTCCGAAAGAGTAATGTTGCCCAGCGAAACCGCCGTGCGGGTTTGCCGCGCGGCGCGACCTCAAGCGGGCTTCGTCTTCAGCCATAGACCAGCCGTTCGGCGAAATGCCGTGAGGCCAATCAATGGGCGTGGAAGACAAGCGTCCGCGAGGTCAGTGGGTACTCGACGGTCGGTCCGGAGTTGGCGTAGGAGGCCGCGCGCAGGCGGCGTCTAATAAGGTATCGTTTAGAAATGGCGTTTGATCGAATGGCGTGATGATTCCGTAAGGCATACAACCTCCCCCCTCGCCGCGATTGCGTACGGCAAGTTGTCATTCCACGTGTTGTTTCAGTTCAGTCGGCCGCGTCCGAACCGCAAAATTGTTCAGCCGCTACGCCGCGTACTTCAGCCCGTCCGTCCTAACCCGCTCAGGTGCTTCGCCTTCGGCGCTTGCGGGTGGCCAGTGCGTATCTCTCTTGTTTGGAACGAAAGGGGCAGCAAGGCCCCGCCTGAGAAATTTCGACACAGAACCACAATCCCCATATTGCTACGAGGTCGAACCCGACAATCGCTTGGAAAGCGTCGCCAACGCGCACACCGCCGCCGATTTGCACGTCCGCCCCGTATCTTAAACCGCGCTGGTCTCAGAGCCGCGGGCGCCGCGAACGTTCTTACATGTACAGCATGCCTTATTTCCCGCAATGAAAATGATTCGGCTCGCCTGACCGGAAAATCGACTCCGCGTTCGCCAAAACCGGCAGCCGATTCCATGGAGCAGGGCAAGGTTTTGAATCTGTGCAAGGATTCGAAACGCCGAAGCGCTGTGACATTTTCGACAACTGCCAAAAATAAATTCATAATTTGTTTACGTTTGAGCAAGGCGGACAGGAATTTTCGAACAACTTATCGCCACTATGCCGATAAGTGACTACGCAAACGCGATTTTTTTTGCTCATCGGAAGAGGGTAACCCTGCGGCGGTGTTGATCGTGGTGGCGCCGTCGCGATTATTTATTTTCAAAGCGTCCGCGATCGGCCGACGGCAATCAATTCGTCGCGGCCACTGTGAATTCCTTAAGCTCTCCTTCCGACATAGGACCCCCAAGAGTACGGATGCGCAGGGATTTCATATGTTGGCCGCGGTGCAATATGAAGACAAAAAGAAACAGCCCGGCACTGCCGGGCTGTTTCGCGAATTTCTTTTTCGGCTGGTTTATTTCGTCAGCTTGGCGATCTGATGCGCGAGCCGCGAGACCTTTCGGCTCGCATTGTTCCTGTGAATAATACTGCGCTGCGCTGCCTGCATGAGTTCCGGCTCGGCGCGCGCCATTGCCTTCAGCGCCGCATCGCGGTCGCCGCTCCTGATCGCCTCTTCGACAATGCGGACCGCGCCGCGCATCTGGGTGCGGCGGGACTTGTTGATAATGGTGCGGCGGGCAATCTTGCGCGTCGCCTTCTTGGCGGAAGTTGTATTGGCCATGCTCTCAAATATCCTTCGGGTGACCGGTCGCTAAATGGTCGGGCTTCAGCGCGGCAGACGTTCAACCCCATGATCGACGCTGGTGATGTTCCCTGAGCATGCCAGACCGTGGGAAGCAAATTTGCTTGCGCGACGGCGCCGCTCAAAGAACAGCGGCGGCGGGATTGCGCCCGCCGCCATTTGCGCCCTTATAGAGGGCACGTTTTGCAGCGTCAACGGCTTCCGGACCGCCCCGAACCGCCAGGGCCCGCGCGTAAAACGCCGATAACGTGCTGATGAGGTTGAATTTCCGCCGCCGTCCCGTTAATGGCTGGCTGCGCTTTCGGGTGCGACAATATAAGGTGACGCATGATCCGCGGTTTTTTCCGACTTGTCGGGCTGTTGCTGCTGGCCGGCGGATTCATTTTCATGGTCTACGACGGCGCGCGCTGGGTCGCCGATCAAACCCTGCGTTTCACCCGGTTTGGTCAATTCTGGAACGACGTCCATCAATCCAGCCAGCGCGCGTTTCAGGCCTGGGTGGAGAGCAAGGCGCCGTGGCTCTGGACCAGCGTCGTCAAGGTTATTTTGGAGCAGCCGGTTTTTGTGGTTCTGGGCGTGCTCGGTATTCTGCTGATGCTCCTGTTCCGGCCGCGCAAGCGGTTGATCGGCTATACGCGCGACTGAGCAGGAATGCGGCGCTGCCGCCGATATGTTTCATCGTCCGGCGTAACGGGGCTGTGGCAGCCGACGTAAAGACATATATTATACCGCAGAGAGCTTGTTCCCATGCTTTCGACAGGCCGTTAGCGGCCTCATGATCTGAAGCCTTCTTTATTCAACTGACGTCCCGCCGGGGAGGTATCCATGTTGTTTATGCGCAAAACCACTGCATTGCCGAGCGCAGCCGAGGCGCTGCCGGGCCGGGCTACGCCGATCCCCACCGCGGTCAGCCATTTCGTCAACGGCCGTCCGCTGCAGCCGCCGTATCCGCAAGGCCTGGAGCAGGCGGTGTTCGGGCTCGGCTGTTTCTGGGGCGCGGAGCGCAAATTCTGGGAACTCGGCGATGGCATTCATACCACCGCGGTGGGGTATGCCGGCGGCCATACCGCTAACCCCACTTACGAGGAGGTGTGCTCGGGCCGCACCGGTCATACCGAAGCGGTGCTGGTGGTGTTCGACCCCCGGAAAATCTCCTACGAGCAATTGCTGAAGACGTTTTGGGAAAGTCATAATCCGACGCAGGGCATGCGCCAGGGCAATGACGTCGGGACGCAGTATCGCTCCGCGATCTACACCTTCAATGACGCGCAACGCAAAGCCGCGGATGCCTCCAGAGCGGCCTATCAAAAAGCATTGTCTGCAAAGGGTCTCGGCACCATCACGACCGAAATCGCGCCGGCCGGCGAATTCTATTTCGCCGAGGATTATCATCAGCAATATCTCGCCAAGAATCCGGCCGGCTATTGCGGACTTGGCGGCACCGGCGTGTCGTGTCCGATCGGCGCGGGCGTCAGCGCCTGATCGCTTCGCGCAGCATGTGTCGGCGAACGCTGGTTCTGAACGCTCTTACCGCCGTCATTCCCGGGGAAATTGTCCGACGCCGTCAGTTTGATGTCTTTTCCCACGGGTGATCTATTTGCTTGCGGGTTGATTTTGCTGGACGGTTGTTGGCGAGAATTGAAAGGGCGCGCAGCCGCCTTCTATTGCCACATCCAGTTATGGCCCCAATCGCCCTTCCAGCCGGCCAATCGGCCGTGGCGGAATTGCAGATAGAGCCGGTGCCGGTTAGGAAACAAGCCGCTGCCGCCGATGTTGCGGAAGGCCAGGAAGATTTCGTCGCCCGGGCGGCCCCTGACATAATTGAGGGGCGTGCCGAGCGCGCGTGCGGCGTCTTCCGCGTCCATGCCGAATACCAGCGGGACGTTGTTCGACAAAGTCGCGGTGAAGGGCGGAGGGTAGGGGCCACCAATCGGCGGCAGGGTTTGCGCATTCACCGAAGCAATGGCGCCACCGGATACGGCAACCACCGATAATGCCGCGAGCAGTTTCTTCATGATGCGGTTTTCCGGGTTGTCCTGGCGTCGAGGTCATCGAGGAATGGCAACACGGCATCGATGAACGCCTGCGGCTGGTCGATGTTGACGGCGTGGCCGGCGGCCGGGATCACCACCTTTTGCGCGGCCGGAATTTTCGCCGCCATGTAGTCGGAGGCTGCGAGAAACGGCGTGTCGTCGGCGCCGACCACGATCAGCGAAGGCACCTTGATGTCGGGCAGAATTTCGATCACGCGGGCATCGCGCTGGGTCAGCATGCCGCGCGCGGCGCTAGCCAGGCCCGACGCATCGCGATGGCTCACTTCAGAGCGTTCGCGGCTGGCGGATTTCAGAACCGCAAGCCCCTCGCGCTCGAAGCGCTCGCCGGTCTCGTGCGCGCGCTTGTTCCAGGCCTCGCGGGCGTCGTCTTTCTTGAAGCCGGGTCCGGTATCGATGATCAAGAGCGCGCGCACCCGCTCCGGATGCGCGCGATAAAATGCAAGCGACATGTAGCCGCCAAGCGATAGTCCGCCGACGATGGCGCTGGTAGCTCCGACCTCGTCGAGCAGCGCGGCCATGTCCGCAACCGTCAGCGCCTCGCTATAGGCTCCGGGATCGTCGGGGTAATCGGACTGGCCGTGGCCCCGCATGTCCCACAACACCAGTCTGTGGTGTTTCGACAGCGCCTCGATCTGGCCCTGCCACATCGCGGAGGTCGATGAATAGCCGTGGGTCAGCAACAATGCAGGTCCGCTGCCGTGGACCTCGTAATAAATCGCGACCCCGTCCCGGTTGATTTTTGGCATCGCCGCTTCCCAAAACGCATCCCGCGCGGCCTCATTGTAGCGATCCATTCGGCTTTGGAAACTGGCTTCGAAACCGCCGATCAACACTGGGCGATCTTCAGTCGCCACGGTCCTGAACCTGCTGCGGGCCGGGCGCAGCCCGAGTATTCATTCAATTTTTACGACCAGCAATATACCGGCATTCATGATGCCCCTTAATCTCCGGGGAACTCCTCGTCAGGTAGTGTCCGCTGTCGGCCACCACCGCCAGTTTCCCGAGGATCCATGACAAATTCAGCCAATTCTGTTTCGCCCAGGCGCCGGCTGCTGCTGGCGTCCGATCGCAGCAATCAAAGCGGCGAATTGGCTGACATTCTGCAATCGGTCGGCGAGGTGGATACCATTTCGACGTCGGACATTCCCGAAGCGCCGGCCGGCGATCTCTCGGGGATCGTGGTCGACATCAACCTGCGCTCGCCCGAGAGCGTGCAGCAGGTTCGCAGCAAGCTGAGCGGCGAAGCCTACCGCGCCATACCGCGGTTGTTCGTTCTCCGCGACGCCCTTCACCACGGATCGATGCAGGCCTGGGCGCTGGGCGCAACCGATACGATCTCGCGGCCGTTTGATGCACAGGGTATTCTGCAACGCATCCGCTCGGCATTTCCGGACAGCGATGGATTCGACCTCACGGATCGCGGCAAGGTTTTGAACAGGGGCGTTGCCGCTGCGCACGCGGTGATGGTCAAGATATTCGAAAAGCTCCCGGCGGGGGTTCCGCTGGCGCTCAACGACATTGTGGAGGTCGAAAACAAGGTCCTCAAAGCCATCAAGCACTCCTCGCTGCGCGAATGGCTGACGACCGTCGGCTGCCATCATGCCGGCAGCTATCGCCATTGCCTCTTTGTCACCGGCTTCGCCGTTGCGTTCGCGCAGCATCTCGGGATGCGCGAGGACGACCAGCGCCGTCTGACGCGCGCCGCCCTTCTGCACGACGTCGGCAAGGCCTTTGTCCCGGTGGCAATCCTGGACAAGCCGGGAGAGCTCACCGATGAGGAAAAGGCTGTAATCCGCAGGCATCCGCGTCTGGGCTATGACGCGCTCGCGGCGCAAGGCGGCTTTCCGCCGGAGATGCTGGATGTGGTGCTGCACCATCACGAAATGCTCGACGGTACCGGATATCCAAACGGCCTGCGCGGCAATCAGATCAGTGACATCGTCCGCCTGACAACGATCGTGGATATCCACGCCGCGCTGGTGGAGAAGCGTGCCTACCGGCTGCCATTCACGCACGCCAAGGCGTTCATGATGATGGAACAGATGGGCGACAAGCTCGACCAGCATTTGCTCAAAGCGTTCCGGCCGGTGGTCGCCATGGAATCCTCCTGATAGCCAGACTGGCACGCGTCTGCCGCCGGGTGCGGTTACGACCAAACCGCAGGTCCCGTCTTGGCCGGGCAAAAGCGCGAAGCGCGTCTTCGCGCTAGAGGTCCCGGCCATCCACGTCTTCGTCTTGCAGAAAGAAAATAAGATAAGACATGGACGCCCGGCACAATGGCATATGCTCGGGCCGGCAAAGCCGGACCCGAGTGCCGGGCATGACGAGTCATGTTATGAGGTGCATGCGACCTAGGCCGCTCCGTCCTCATACGACGAAATCTCGATCAAGCTGCCGTCGGGATCGCGGCAATAGACCGACCGCAGTACGCCGCGGGCCCTCCGCGATCGCGACCCCGCATGCCGCAAGATGCGCGACCACCTGGTCCGGCGTGCTTGAGGTGAGAAAGCACAGATCGTCGCTGCCGGCGGCTTCATGGTCGGCGGTGAACCAGTCGACCTTGTCGGCGTCGCGCGGCCGAACGTTGATCTTCTGGTTGCCGAAGATCAGCGAAGTCCGGGGCGGCTTGCCCTGGCCCGGATCGAATATTTTGACCTCCATGCCGAGGACTTTTCGATACCATTCGACGGAGCGCGCCACGTCGGAGACATTGATCACGAGATGATCGAGCGAATGGACTTTGACAGACATGGACTATCCTTTGGTCGCAGGTCGATGCGCGCCTGCCGCTACTAGCCGCACCAGACTTTGTTTGTTACAACGCGGCCCCTCGTCAACTCAACAGACATCAACCGGACCTTGAGATCCGGGACAGGAGAGAAACGGCATGGTTTCACGGCGCACCGCGATTTGTCTGATCGCAACCGGCATCTCTGCAATCGCCTCGATCGGCAGCGCTTCGGCGCTGGACTATCCGACACGGCCGGTCCGCTGGGTAGTCGGCTATCCTCCAGGCGGCGCGACCGATATTTTGGCGCGGCTGATCGGCCAGCGGCTTTCCGAACGGCTCGGCCAGCAATTCGTGATCGAGAACAAGCCCGGCGCCGGCAACAACATCGCCACCGAGGCGGTGGTCAATGCCGAGCCCGATGGCTACACGGTGCTGCTGGTCAATCCCGCCAACTACATCAACGCCTCGCTCTACGGCAATCTCAAATTCAACTTCATCCGCGACATCGCGCCGGTCGCGGCGTTCAATCGCGTGCCGAACGTGATGACGGTCAATAATGACGTGCCGGCCAAGACCGTCGCCGAGTTCATCGCCTACGTGAAGGCCAATCCGGGCAAGGTAAACATGGCGTCGTCAGGCAACGGCACCTCGGTGCATCTGTCCGGTGAAATGTTCATGATGATGTCGGGCACCAGGATGCAGCACGTGCCCTATCGGGGGGCGGCACCGGCGATCACCGACCTGCTCGGCGGCCAGGTCCAGTTGATCTTCGACAACATGCCATCGATCCTCCAGCATATCCGCGCCGGTTCCCTGCGCGCGCTGGCAGTGACCACGACGGCGCGCGCTCCGCAATTGCCCGACGTGCCGACCGTGGCCGACACCGTTCCGGGCTACGAGGCGAGCGCGCTGTTCGGGATGGGCGTGCCGAAGAAGACACCGGCGGAGATCATCGAGAAGATGAACAAGGAGATCAACGCGGTGCTCGCGGAACCCGCGATCAAGGCCAGGCTGATCGACCTCGGCGGCGAGCCGCTGATAGGGCCGCCCGACGCCTTCGGCAAGATGATCGTGGCCGAAACCGAAAAATGGGAGAAGGTGGTCAAGGCCGCCGGCGTGCACGTGGACTGAACCGGTTGCCGGAACCTTCCCGAGGCGGGGCGCCGCCACCAGTTGCCAGACATAATCCATAATCGCGCGCGACGATTAAGAGACAACGGGAGGAATGCCGATGTCTTACGTCGATGGATTTATCGTCGCGGTGCCGAAGAAGAACCTTGCCGCCTACCGCCGCATGGCGAAGAAGGCCGGCAAGATCTGGCGCGAGCATGGCGCGCTGGATTACCGCGAATGGGTGGCAGACGACGTCAAGGTCGGCAAGCTCACCTCCTTCCCGCGCAGCGTCAAGCTCAAGCCGGGCGAGACGGTGATATTTTCCTGGATCACCTACAAGTCGCGCGCGCAGCGCGACCGCGTCAACGCCAGGGTGATGGCCGACAAGCGGCTGGCCGGCATGATGGACACCAAGTCGCTGCCGTTCGACGCCAAGCGCATGATCTATGGCGGGTTCGAGAGTCTCGTGAAGGCGTGACGCGCGGTAGCGTGGCAGCACAGTTTCCGAGCTTTCGCTTCGGGGAAGGATGAGCGATAATAGCAAGGCGGTCGCGGCAAGTGCCCGGCGATATGGAATTGTTGCATGGAGATGGTAAAGGCCCATGCCTGAGCGGACGCGAAATCGAGAGAGCGAGATCGATGCCACCAGAGCAAGCGCTCGCCTGCCCGGTCTCGACATCGACATCGTTCACCGACAATCGCCGAATGGCGATTGGGAGCAGCTGTCGATTGATCTACGGGCAATGCCGTCCTTCGAAGCATTCGGGCGCTCGTTCGAGGCAGCCGACCCTTACACGCTTTGGCTGCAGGTCGCGCGGTTGATGTGGATGCCGTGGCTGCTAACGGCGCAGACGATGATGCTGCCTCCAGGCCGGCCGCGAACCCTTCCGGGCGCCGTCCCCCCTGAGCAAGAGGCGTCGACGAGCGGCTAGCGACCCCGCTTAACGGCCGATCGCTCGAATCCACTCGTTGCCCTCAAGCGGTCGACGCGAATTCGTGGAGTGATTGGAGACCGCGCGATCATGAAAACTTTGCCGCTGCTCGTGCTTTCCATGGTTGCCCTCGCGCGGGAAGCGACCGCACAGGACGCAGAATGCGTCCGCGAACGCGTCGCCATGGTCGAAACCATCCGGGCCTACGCCCGGTCGGACGCCAGTGTTTTGGGACAGCAGGGCCTGTCGGAGAGGGTCCTTGAGGCCATGGGGCAAACGAAACGCCATCTGTTCATCCCTGAGCGATCTTGCTCCATCGCATACGCGGACAGGCCGATTCCGATCGGCCTCGGCCAGACCATATCGCAGCCGTTCATCGTGGCCTTGATGACCCAGTTGGCCGAGGTCGCGCCCGATCATGTTGTGCTCGAAGTCGGTACGGGTTCGGGCTATCAGGCCGCCATCCTTGCGCGCCTGGCGCGAAAGGTCTGCACCATCGAGATTATCCCGACATTGGCCGAGTCCGCCGCGAAAACGCTCAAAGACCTCGCGTATGACAACGTGAGCGCCAGGCTTGGCGACGGCTATGATGGCTGGCCCGAATGCGGTCCATTTGACGCCATCGTGGTGACCGCCGCGCTGGGGCAGATACCGCCGCCGCTGATTGAGCAGCTTAAAGTGGGTGGCCGGCTCGTCATGCCGGTGGGGCCCGGTTACACCACTCAGCACCTCACGGTCGTCGAAAAAACCGCCCCTGACAAGACGACAACTCGCGCCGTCGCCCTCGTGCGCTTTGTGCCCTTTACGCGCTCACAAAATTAAAGGCCGGTGACGGTCCAGTTCTTGAAGACTTGGGGGTTCGCCAGGGTGGCTGGGGCCTCGCGGGAATGCACGTTTGGAACGACAGCAATTGGCACGAACCGGACATGCCCGGGCGGTTCGACGACGTCTGCTGTTGAGGGTAGAACGGACATGCCGTTCAAGCGAGCCAACTTCCGACTTTGACCCGAAGGAGACGTTAGCGAACGCGGACGCGGCGTTTTGCAATTCGCGAGATTTTGTCGGGTGAGGACCGCACCGTACTGTCCCGGAATACCTGCTCATTCCAAGGAAAACTGTCGTAATATTCTGCCGCCTCTAGACTCGGTTAGCTCCAAGGAGTGCTAATATACGCCTCATTCCACATCACGGTGGAGGAGGCTCACATGAGAAAGTTCTTCGTGATAGCGGGCTTGATCGCGTTCTCACTCCCGGCGATGGCGCAAGACACGCCGATGCGGGTTACTCATGATGCACTAGCGTGGAAGGAGAACCCGGCCTTCCCGAAAGGCGTACAGGTCGCAACTCTGGTGGGCGACCAGACAAAAGCAGGGGATGTGGTTGTCTTGCGGATCAAGTTCCCCCCTAACTTTCAAATGCCACCGCACACTCACCCCTATTCCGAGGTTGTAACGATCATAAGCGGCAATATCGGAACTAGCCACGGCGAAACGCTTGAGAAGAAAGGCGAGTTGTTAAAGCCGGGCTCCTTGTGGGTATATCCGGCAAAGCACCCTCACTACGCCTGGACCGGAAATGAGGAGGGGATTCTCCAAGTTCAGTTCGTCGGTCCTGGGGGCATCGATTACGTCAACCTAGCCGACGATCCGCGCAAGAAGTAATCGCAGTCCTGATTCGGCATTGAGGTGCCGCCCGACGAAATGATCGAATAAAGACGCTGCTCGCTGCGGTGCATGAGTCCGGAGTTGGCACGAAACGGACATGCCGAAGTATCTTGGCGATGTCCGTTGTTGGGTGAACAGCGGAAAACATATGCTCGCATGGAGCTTTTCCGGTTTTGACCCAACTCGGACATCGGCTCGCGTTGACCCGGCCCGCGGATCGGACCGTTTCAAGCGTCTCAAAGTTCTGACGACTGCAAGATTCTATGAGGCTCAACCTCATATCGCTGCCGGATTTCATGCATGGCATTTCAATGGTAATTTGAAAGCGTGTGTAGGCTGGCGTGGGGGCGCCATTTGCATTGTATCCGATGGCAGCAGGGATGGTTCACTGATTCGGAAATCAAAGAGCAATGGCCGTCAAACGCGCGCAAAATTGCTGGGCCACTTAAGCGCACGCCCAGGACCGGAAGCCCGCGTCGGCTCCTTAGCTACTGTGAGCGGTTTGCACCTTGAGGCAACGCCGAGCCTTCTCAATCTCGGCCTCTGTCGCGCCTTTGCTGCGTGCCCATGCCTCTGCAACCGCAACGGTGTACTTCGCGACGTAGTACCGGACCACCATGCAAGACGCGCTAGCGACAAGGCCAGCCTTTGGCCGCTCTTCGGCAACAACTTGCGAGGATAGGCCAAAGCAGATCGCCACTGCACAAATCCAGTGCTGTCCCATGCGGTTCGTCTCCGGAAAATTCCTAGAGCAACTCGTATCAGACGCGTTGGGGAAGCCTTCTCCAACACTTCGCGGCGTCCATTCAAGACCGTGGCCTTAAATGATTTGCTAACACTTTCGAACAAATTGAACACGTTCGTATCTTCGTGGGGCGATAGCTGCACAGCGAGGCCCCTCTAAACGTAACGACGCCGAATCTTCTCAGCGGCACCGCCCAGGAATGTCTGCTATCGGCGGAAGAGCCGAAAACATTTGCTCATACTGAGGTCTTCTCAGTTGGACCCAAAGCGGTCTTTCGATCGTTACGTCTAGGCCGCTTCCGGTAGCTATTGGACGACGTCAAGTTTGACCTTTGCAATACCCCCTCCGACCATTCCCAGCGTTTCGGCCGCAGAATGCGAGACGTCGACCACTCGTCCGGGAACGAACGGACCACGGTCATTGACCCGAACTGTCACGGACCGCCCAGTCGCGACGTTTGTCACGCGCAACCGGGTGCCGAACGGCAACGTACGATGAGCGGCAGTCAATTCGTGGGTATCGAACCTTTCGCCGCTCGCGGTCTGTGTTCCTTCTGTGTAGAAGCTGGCAAGTCCATGCGACGCGGCCTGTGTCTTGCCTGCATTTTTGTCCGACGCGAACGGGGTATGTTTTTTCGTGACCGCTACACGCCTATTCGTCACGAATGATGTCTTTCGATTGTGTTCTAGCGACGCCGGTCGACTGGCGGCAACTAATTCAGATTTTTGGGTGACAACAGAGGACTGAGCGCAGGCCGCAAGAGAAGCCGCTCCAAGAGCGACGGCAAACAGCTGAATGCCGTTCCGAACACCAGCGGCCGAGACCAAAAGCGCGTTAAGATGAATGCGGTTTGCTTTAGTGTCGACGTACGAAGTTCTGGCACAGCTGATGGAAGACATGTTGTACCCCCCGACTCACCGAAAATCCGACAAGCATGAGGGCGGTACCCAATAAGGGCGGAACCATGACCAGATGAATCAAGGCGCGGTATCAATCATGCAATTTCATTTTAATGTGGTCATTGGGTCACAACTCATCGCAAGCGCGATGTCGCCTGTTGGCACGAAACGGACATGCCGGGGCGGTCCGACGACATCTGCTGTAGAGGGTAGAACGGACATGCCGTTCAAGCGAGCCAACTTCCGACTTTGACCCGAATCGGAATTTGGCTCTAGTCCAATAGCTGCCAGCCGTGCTCTGATGCGCGGGTTGAAATTTGCGACTTTGGGGCTTTCCTTGACGAATATTGAATACACCGAACGCGGCCAAGGGCCTGCGCTGCTATTTGTGCCCGGCAGCTTCGGCACGGGTGCCGGTTGGAAGCCGGTCATGGAAAAGTTGGGTGACGGCTATCGGTTTGTCACTACGAGCCTTCTTGGCTATGGCGGAACAACGGAACGTCGGCCACTAGGCAATAAAACCACAATGCAACAGACGGAGGTCCTCGATACCGTCTTCGAACGGATTGCCGCGCCGGTGCACGTTGTCGCGCACTCCTACGGAGGGTTATCGGTGCTGGCACATGCACTCCATGGCAAATACAAAGCTGAGAGCTTGACATTGGTCGAAGCTAATCCGCTTGCCATACTGCGGATAGCAGGAGAAGAGGCTCTTTTTGCCATGGTCGGCTCCATGACGAAGGTCTATTTCGCCGAGTTCGAGGCAGGCAAAACGGACGCAGCGAGCCACGTTGTCGATTTTTACGGCGGCGCGGGGACTTTCGAGACTTTTCCAACTAAGGTGCGAGATTATGTTATTTCAACAACGCCGAGCAATGTTCGCGACTGGACATCCGGTATGTCATTCGATCCGCCTCTCCCGGACTATGGTAGGATAGCAGCTCCGACACTTGTAATCCGAGGTGCAATGAGCCACCCGACAATGCTGCGAACTGCTGAGCTGCTCGCAGCAAACATTCCGAATGCTAACCTAGAAACGATTGATGGGGGCAGTCACTTTCTGCCGGCGACACATCCGAGTAACCTTGCTGAGCTAATCATCGCGCATGTTAGTAAGACCGGCGCTTGACGAGACGGAAACGCCGTCCAATTAAGAATTGATTTCCGCTTGTGGCACTTTTCGGACTCAGCTCGATGTCTGACTTGAGTCCGTGATGCGTTGCAAAGCGGACATCGGCGAGAGCAACATAGCGGGCTGTTCAAGGAAGTAACGCTTAATCACGGGCGTCCGATGTCGATGGCGGGTGAAACGTCCTAGGCGTGGCGGCCCGGCGGCGTCGGCAGGTCAGGACGCGTGACCGCAAGTCACGCTAGCGGCGCAGAGATTGAACAACACCCTCGCGGGCGAAGGGCTTCTCTTATATGCTCGGGCAAGGCAAAGGGGAGGACTTCCATGAGTATGCTGATCATTCGTCACAAGGTGAGCGATTACGGCAAGTGGCGTCCCGCATTCGATTCGCACTCCGCAATGCAGAAGGCGGCTGGTTTGAGCAATCCGCGGGTGCTTCGTTCCGCTGATGACAAAAACGAAATTGTCATCATCTTCGACACCACGGACACGAAGAAGGCCAAGGAGTTTGCGGCCTCGTCGGACCTTAAGGACGTGATGACAAAAGCCGGAGTCATCGACGTGCCGACAATGTACTTCCTCGAGTCGATCTGATTATCGTTGGTGTAGGCCCCGTCCCCAGTGTGGCCCCGTAGTGCCCTCAAACTTGGCAGGCGGCATGTCTCAGCCATCCGGCTCACCGCCGCACGGGCGACCGGCGGCGGCTCTGGCGATCGGTAAGAGCAGCGGGCCGCCCGATGGCGTCTGCAAGTCAGGACTCGTGACGGCGTCGACCGCGCCGAGAAACTGATCTTGCACACCGACCTGTGGTCGCTATCTTGTTAGGGTGCGCGCCGACCAGCTAAAGCGAGGGAAACGTGTCCATTCCGCTAAACGGTCAGGGGAATCCGTTGCCGCCGAACTTTCCTTATCGCGGCGAATGGATACTTGAGCCGAGGATGTTTCTTTACGTTCCGGACCATGCAGAGTCGACGACCTCGAACGCGCCACGTTTCACAGCTTCGCTGAATGACAACCGTGATGATTGGTGTTTCGGTTTCGACTCAGAGCAGCTGGCAGCCGCCCTCAACCTCACAACCGATTCACTTTTCCAAGCCAACCGGCACCGTAAGCTAACTCTTGAGAACGTCGAGGCAAGCACGCCTGATGGCGAGATGGCCCTGATCAAACGATATACCTTCCGCGTCGGTGCCAATGAAACGTCATTGAGCGTCCAGACTCTAGGGCAGGCCGGTTCGGCATAGTTACGTTGTCGCCACACCCGCGCAGCGCGGCCCCGTGGCCCTCAAACTCGGCAGGCGCAATGTCCCTCGACACAACGCGCGGGCGCACACAGCCACGCTCGCGCGGACATATGATCGCGCTACTGTGCCTTGATCGCCCGCCGGATGCGGCAACGTGAAGCGACTCGTAAAAAAGCGAAAGCCGAGTAAGGTCGCCTCAGTTGGCGGCCGCAATCGTATCGATATCTTTCGACGCAGATTATCTTAACGCCGCGATTTGCACAGAGCGACATGAACATTGCTTAAAACAAAACCGGGACCGGCTTTGACATTCAGGAGCGTGGCAAATGAAACGCATCGTGTTTGGTCTGACCCTTAGTTTAGTAGTTGCTTGCCTCGCTGGCAGCGCGACAGCGCGCGACCTTGATGGCCGCTATGCCAATTCACCGCTTAAACAAT
>WNFT01001193.1_pt1 | contig 22056 bp, 10 predicted proteins | sample 5400191 | NCBI WGS metagenome assembly WNFT01 (sample SAMN13153359, study PRJNA577476) | soil metagenome | isolation source: 80 cm saprolite under Madrone tree | place: USA:California | collected 2016-06-14 | reverse complement strand
CATGCAATGCGGATCCATGCATGATCGACACGAGGTAGCGACCATGAAATGGTCCAGGCGCCGCCCGGCCCGGAGCAGGCGCGGGATGGGAATACCATGCGTCCTGGTCCCATGTTCCTGGACACACCCTCTGGTGCATGCATCGCAGCGGGTGCAGTTATCCAGATCCAGGACGAGAATGCTCTGGCCCTCATAGAGACCTTGGGCGACGTAGTCATCGAGGATTCGATGACCCACCGTCGAACTGCGCAAACGAGCGAGTGATTGCTCAACTACTCGCCGGCGGAGGATGTCGAATTTACGCAGCATTTGAAGGAAATCGGCACGGCTCAGTTGCGCCAGCTCGAGATTATTCAAGGCGACGCAGGTCGCGGTTCGCACGCCCGGCGGAAAGACATTGCCTAAATCGTCTCCGGCCCGGTCAAGCGCACGCTTCAAGGCAAGATCGACTTCCTTTACAGTCTTATGATCATCTTCGGGCGTAAACGCGAGCAATCCGATCTCTCCGAGAATTGTGCCCGGACCGGAAGAGACAACCTTGGCCTCCCTGCCATGCTCGTGAACACTGACACGAACGTGCCCGAGACGGACGAAATACAGATGAGTAGCTATCTCGCCGTACTCAAAGAGAGTCTGGCCCGCTCTGAGACGGACGAAGACGAGACGATTTCGCAGATAATCGACGATGCGGGAATATTCTTCCTGCTCAATTCCCTTGAACAAATCTGTATGCTGCAAGGCCAGATCCAAGGAACGCTCGCGGTATTCGGTTTCAAATCTCTGGCGTTGGCCAGGGATCCGCATTAATCGATCAAGCACGTTGCGGCGGATCTCCCAGACTTCGCCAGCTTCAAGAGCTGTGACGTCGGCGGCCCGCGGTGATCCACTCAAACATGCCATTTCGCCGAAAATCATATCGGCGGGAGTCAGTTCCGTTGCAAAGATTGGCTTCTTAAACCACGCACCTGCTCCGCGCACGCTTGGAAAAACCGTCACTTTAAATTTGCCTCGTCGGATGATGAAAGCGGTGTTGCCGGGATCTCCCTGGCGGCACAGGACCTGCCCCTTTTTGATCCTCCGACGAATCACCAAGCCTTGCTGCCAGAGCAAAAACTTGGGTGGAATTCCGGCGAAAATGGGATCGGAAATCAGCTCCTTCGCCTTCAATACTTCGGCAGAGCGGTCCTTTGTCAGAATTTCAATTTGGGCAACAGGTTTGAAGGTGATCGCACTTGTGGGACAGGAGACCATGCATTCACCGCATTGGACGCAGGTTGACTGGCCCATTGGAATATTTAAATCGAAGCCAATCCCCGCCGTTACTCCTTTCCCCGTTCGTCCAATAACGTGGTTCTCCCTGACGTCGTCACAGGCGCGCACGCAACGATCGCAGAGAATGCAGGCGCCATGATCCACAAGGAAGACCGGAGAAGATGAATCCAATTCCCTTCGACCGGCGAGTGGCCGCGGTCGCGGTGGTGGATTCGATAGAATCTCAAGCTTGAATCGAGACGGATCAGCACCGCAGGTTTGTGTCATCCGGCGAAGTTCATTGAAATGCTTTAGCTCTTTCTCGAGTTCTGGAGGCTGCGCCGGCTTTAAATGGTCAGCCGCCAGAAGTTCTGTCACCGCTTTCACCGTCTGGCGGACTCGATCACCATCCGGTCCAGGCGCGTTCATGGTAAAGACTTCCATCCCATCTTTGACCTGGTGTTGGCAGGCCGGCAATAGTTTGCGTTCCGCCGCCCGACGGCCGCGCTTTTGGCCATAGATCTGCACGACGCAAAGCCGGCAGACCGCGACTGGCGTCATGTGTGGTTGATGGCACAGAACCGGGATGGGAATTTTCTTCTCATCCCCCAGCTGCTCCACATAAAGCTTCCGCGCCGCGTCGTAAATGGTTGTGTAACGTGGCGTGGTACGCCCTTCCAAATCGACCACAATGTTCCCGCTAGCATCCGTCAAAGGCTCTGCTAGCGGGACCTGCACTGGCACTCCGTCGATCTGAAGAGTTGCGGTCTTACGGTAATCAGCTTCCGTTGCGGCATCGAGGCGGACGAGTTGCCCATTGATGTCGCGGCTGAATAACCCTTCGTCGTCGTCCCGAACGAACAGGCCGGGAATGAACTCAGAATCTGGTGGCATATCCTATTCCTGTTCCGATTTTCCGGCCGGAGCTGCACCGTTTCCGGACAAATGTCTTGTCACGTCTTCCTGGAAAAAGGTGGCGACGGTCATGAGAGGGATCGGCACAGACCGGCCCAGACCGCAGATTGACGCCAACTCGATTGCTTTGCCCATCTCTTTGATCAACGGAAAAATTTCATTCTCCCAGCGCGCCCTTTGAATCTGCCCATTGAGCAAATGCGATCCGAGCGACGCCAGTTTCTGCGATCCCAGGCGGCACGGGACACATTTTCCGCAGGACTCATTCATAAAGAATTCAACAGAATTAACCGCCTGTTCGGCCATGTCCCGGTCTTCGGCATAAACGACTAACCCAGCGCCCAGCGCCTGAGTAGGACTTAGGGCACGGAAAAGATTCAGCTCCAATTCAAGATCGAGAATGTCTAGTTCGAGTGAGGCGGGATCAAATCCGCGGCGAGCGGCGAGCGCCTGCCAGCTCTTGTTGTTCACGTAATCGCGAGGAAGGCCCTTGCTCGCCGTTAGTCTTGCCGGCAGAAATCCGCCGGACGGCCCGGAAGGCGCGAAACCCTTGAGCTTTTTATCGCCCGCGATTCCCTGACAATAATTGTCGCCATAAACGAGTTCCCGCAAAGTGAGCCCCATCGGCACTTCGTAGACGCCCGGACGTTTGACATCTCCGGAAACAGAGAAATAGCGGCGACCTTTCCAGCCATTTACGCCTTGCTCAGCGTAGAGTTTACCGCTGTTCAGACAGATGAACGGGACCCAGGCGAATGTTTCAACATTGCTAACTAGCGTCGGCAGGTTCTCCAACCCATTCGTCTCCAGCTTTGGCGGCAAGTTCCGCGGTTCGCCGCGACGATCGGACATGGCTTCGATAAGCGCGCTCTGTTCTCCGCAAATGTAACCCCCAGGGCTTACGAACACTGAAATGGGAAAAGATCGCCCGAGTAACATGGCATTCTCGCCACAAAAGCCGATGTTCTCCGCGCGGCGAATCTCAGCACGACAAGCCTCGATCTGCTCGGCGTATTCATGGCGAATGTAGATGAAGCCCTGAGTAGCCTCGGTGATGAGACCAGCTAATATCACTGCTTCGACAATCAAATGCGGATTGCGCAGTAGAAGTTCGCGGTCTTTGAAAGTGCCGGGTTCGCTCTCGTCCCCATTCACAACGATAAATGCCCGATCGTCCTTCTCACGCTGGCGGGCCCTTCGCACCGCATCGCGCACATCCCGCCACTTTTGAGCCGCGGGGATTCCCGCACCGCCTAAGCCGCGGAGATCAGCGTCGCCGAGTTCATTGAAAAGGACATCTGACCATCCGCCGAGACTTGGTCCCTTCGCCCAATCAATTTCCGACTGCCAGCATCGTACCGCCTCGCGAATGGCGGGCTCTATCTCGAACTCAACGCGCAGTTGACGGATGGCCGCTATACGAAAGCGTTCCAGCATTCCCGAGGTCCAATCCGGCCTCGCCTTGAGAAATTCCATAGCAGCAGCCAGCGAGGCGTCGCGCGCAGCCACCATCGCGCGTACGGCTCGATAATCTGGCGAATCTCCTTTGTAGGGGTCGATCATGACATCTTCGCCGACAAAGGCCTGGTCAATGTCGCGATCCGGCGCCGAGCGCACACCTTCAAGATTCGCCGCTACAATCGCCTTCAGCTCATTCGCCGATCGGCCAAAGTAATAATCTTGGTGCTCGGAACCCTGCGCTGAGAGGCACACCGCAGGCACTCGATCGCAGCGGCCCAGGCAGGACACCCCTTGGACCGTCACATGTTCACTCGTGAGAGCATCTAATTCTCGCAACAGCTTACCGGAACCAGCCAGGTTACAGGACAAGTCGCGGCAAATTCGCAGCACAACCTTCTTGGGAGGTGTGAGCTGGAAATGGGGAAAGAAGCTGGCCACAGCATGGAGCCGATACTGCGGCACTCCCATGTCCTTGGAGAGTTGCTCCAAAGCTTCTTGCTTCAAATAGCCGAATTGCTGCTGAATCCGGTGCAAAGCGGGCACGAGCACCGGGGAATACAACGTCAGCCGTTCTACAGCCATCTTCTTATTGAGAGAACAGTACAGTGCCAGAACACAGTGGGATCGCGCAATTGTTTTCTCTGGGATTTGCGCTCCAACAAATCCCCTCCTCGACTACACCGGGTCGGCTAACTGACGGACATGGCAAGCAGGGATTACAAACTTTCGGCGGCTTTACCGCCTCGTTGCAGTATTACGCCAGGCCGCGAGGTGCTCCGCGAACACGCTGGCGTTGAAGTTGACCGGTGAAGAGACGTCTTCAAGAATCTGTCGCAATTCCGCCGAAGCTACCGGTGGATAACCGGATGTTTCAGACAAGGCCACGCACGCCAGAGCTAGCCGTTTCGCGCGATAAAACAAAACATCCGCAGGGACGGGCGACGATCTGCTGAATTCAGCCGCGAGCGAAGTAAGCATTTGCAACAGTTTGGTACTGTATCCATTCTCAAAAGTTCGAGCGGAAACGTGCCTCGCAAGTTGATCAGCCGCGTGGTGCAGGGTGTCGCTGCCTGCATCCTCGAGAATCAGAGGCAATGATCGATCTGAGGATGTCACTTTAGAAAGCAACCAGGCGAGGGCACTAGTCTGGGCGAGCGCATCAGGGTCTGAATTGCGATCATTGCCTTGCACCTTCCAGCTAAGCTCGCGCAGGGCGAGAGCTTGCCCAGTTAACCAAGTTCTAACCGGGGAATCGGCTGGGTCCCGCCAGTGGGGCGGCTGAGCCTTCGTTTGCGTGGACAACTCGAAGACCAGCCGCGGATGACCCGCATCGCCGACGTCGGGGTCAACAGTTTGGTGACAGGCCACACATGCATTTGCACGAACGTAGAGGTTGCGGAGGTCGCGCATTCCAGCCGAGACCCGCATCGCATAAGTAAAGTCGCGCCGGGTGTGGGAACGTAGCCAGGCCTCGGCCGGCCCGTGACAACTCTCGCACGAGACGCCGTTATCGGGATGATTTTTATCGGAGAGCCGTGCCGGCGAAATTGCCGTTAGCGGTGAATGGCACACAGTGCAGCGTGTGCTGACCGACGCATCGCCGATACTCAATCTCTCGGCAATGCGCGCAGATCGTGCGGTTGTCAGGATTAGCGATGCACGTTGGTGAAAATCCCGCTGCGACCAGACAATAAACTGATTGTGCTGTTCGCCGGCTCCTCCATGGCAGCTTGAGGAACTGCAGCTTGCGGCTCCCAAGTAGCGCGGCGAACTCATTGGGCCTTCCAACCGTACGGCCACTTCTTTGCCTGCCATCGCGTTCTCCGCGACAATCGCTAACGCAGGAATAAGCCAGCACAGAGCGGAGCTAGCCACAGTTCGAAACTACGCAACACCGTTTCCAAAGGCCAGCGGAAACGACTAGATCATTAGGCTTCCATCAGGTGGAACCCTGCGTGTAGTCTAATTACGTCAGATTCACCACTAGCCCGAGATGCGCATCTTCAACCGCGTCGACATCATCTGGTTCGTCTTTCTATGTCTCGCTACGGTGGCTGCCGGTCTTCTTTATCTGTCGGCCTTCCATCCACAACGAATGCCGGTGGGAGCGCGCCTCCCCCAGCTGAGTGGGGATACGCCGGGTTACATCAATGTGGGCGCGACGCCGCTTGGACTCATTTTCGGTTCGATCGCGTTTGCCATTTTCATTTTTGCCGGATTGCTTGGATTGCGAAAAAAAATCGTGCTTTGGCGCATCGGCACAGTGCAGAGTTGGCTGCGCGCACATGTCTGGCTGACGCTGCTCACCATTCCGTTGGTGATACTTCACACCGGATTTCGATTGGGAGGACCCATGACCACGCTGTTGGTTACGCTTTACGCTATCGTGATGGGAAGCGGAATTTATGGATTGACGCTCCAACACTACCTCCCGCGCATGATGAACGAAAGGCTATCGACTGAGACCGTGTCCGAACAAATCCCTTTCATCCGTGCCCAGCTATGTCAGGCGGCGGAGAAGATGCGAATCAGATTTGCGCCGATTGAGGCGGCTAAGACAACCGGCCGATCGATGCATTCGTTCACTCCGGCGGGCGATCCGAAATCGGCGCCTCCGCCGTTGGTAACTTCTGCGCCGCTTGAAAGCGGCGACCCAGCATCGGAAGCAGTCCTCGTCGATTTCATCGATCGGCAAGTGTTGCCATATCTGCACGCTGGCGATAGCAATCGAAGGCGATTAGGAAACCGGCGCTATTCCGAAGACATCTTCCGAATGATAAAACTTCGTGTTGCGCCTGAATATTCGTCGCAGATCGAAGAAATCCGGGCTTGGTGTGATCAACGCCATATGCTCGATGTTCAAACGCGACTACAACATTGGTTACACGGCTGGCTTTTCGTTCATGTGCCACTGTCATATCTGCTGATTTTCATGACCGCCTGGCACGCTTTCGTGACCCTATTTCGTTACTAATTGCGCATGGATGAGCCGCGACGAACGCAAAAGCAGATCTCCCAACAGTACCAAGGTAATCTTGCCTACTATCGCAAGATACATTGGTGGCGGTTCGCCCGTTTTCTTGCCAGCGCGACTGCGATAATCGGAGGGATCGCCGCCATCTTTTATTATCAGCGGCGAGGACCGGAGAGCTTCTTTACCGCCGGACCCATATCTCGCGCGCATGCGAGCTTCGGGAACGATTGTGGCAAATGCCACGATCCGCGCCTGACGGCTGGTGGTCCACTCACGGCGCAGCGGTTCGGCGATATCGTTAAGGATCGCTTGCGCCACGGGATCCCGTTGCAATCACTCGATGCGAAATGCGAAACCTGCCATGAGCAGCACACGCTCCACCAGCCAAATGTAGTCCAGAATCGCTCGTGCTCGGCTTGTCATCAGGAACACAAGGGAGCGACTTCACTCCAAAAAGTGGCAAGCCTTGAGTGCGCCGCTTGCCATGCCGACGCGCACGTTATGCAGGCATCCGCCGCCAAAGGTGGCCAGTTGCCGCCGTCAGCTTTCCAGATTCATCCACTTCGACCGATGCAGGTAGCGTTTGAATTGCCGCGCCCACCAAGTGGTTTCACAAACTCGTTCGCATCGTTCTGGTCGGATCATCCGGAGTTCCAGCTCAAACGCGAGCATGCACGCGATCCCAACGTGCTTCGCTTTAATCATCAACGCCATTATGCGTCTGACATTCCACTGTTAAATGGTCAAAGGCTCGACTGCATCTCCTGCCACAAAATTGAGGCGGACGGCCTTTTCATGAGAAGAATCAGTTTCACCGCCAACTGTCAGGCTTGTCATTCACTGCAATTCGATCCGCGGAATCCGGAATTGATGTTGCCGCATGGTGACTCTGACGCGGTGCGAGCGTTCCTGCGCACGTTATCGACGCAGTACGCTGAGCTCGCCGCAAAACGCGGTCTCAAATCCAATGAGATCCAAAACTTCGTGGTTCAAGAGCTCCTTCGATTACGCGACACCCATCGATCAATCGAAGACATTGAGCGCGATATCTTCTTCACGACGAGTCCGTACAAGCCGCAGCAAACTATTCCCGGGCAGACACGAGGCTCGTTCTACGGATGCGCTGTCTGCCACGAAGTCAAACCGAGTGCAGCCGGACCGGTCGTGACCAAACCGGTGCTGTTCGACCGCTGGATGCCACACGCGAATTTCAACCACGCGAAGCATGCCAGTGTTAAGTGTGATGATTGCCATCAGGCAGTCCAAAGCCGCGAAACGTCGGACATCCTGATGCCTGACAAAGCAAGCTGCGTGAGATGTCATAGCCCACAAGGCAAAGTCATTGCCGAATGCATAACCTGCCACACCTATCACGCCCCACCGCAACTAGCCGCCAACGCGTCCCAAGTGCGTCCGGGCAGTTTGAAGCAGATGCTTTTCGATGCAAAGAAAGCAACACCTTAGTCTAGACTAAACGGTCGTTCCGTTCCGGAACATCCTGTGGCTGTTTCCTCCTAATATCGGGGCGTTTTCGCGTTCGCGACGCCACTACGGAGACAAATTCGGCGCGGGCGTTGACTCGGCCTGAGGAACGGTGGGCGCGACTGTTGGAGTTGCAGCAGGCCGAAGTATTTCGCCTCGCCGGGTCACTAGATTAGTGTCCTGACGCACCACGTCCTCAACGTGAAACTGGTCACCAGTACCACTATGCCGGAGGAATGGTTGCATTTCGGACAGGCTAAATGGGCGTGAACCGCGCCGACCGAACACCACAGTTTGTCCGCCTGTTTCATCTACTACGCGATCACGCTCCAAACCGCGCGAAACACAAATTGCTTCGCCCTTGGTGGGGTATGTCGCAACCAGCTTGGGATTCGGACGCGGACTAAATCCCTGCGCGCCGGGCACTGTGTCCGGCGAAATGAGCTGCAGCACACGGAGCCCATTCTTGCCGTCCGCCACGAGCGCGAACTCAGATGCATTAACACTACCAATCTGGACTGCGCGGGTGTCGTTGAGCACGCCGTCTGCGTTGAATATCTGATCGAGACGTGGTCGCTCGGGATTCTCGACGTCCACAATCGCAAGACCCTCGGGACCATTCGCGATATATGCATAGGTACGCGCCACATAAAGACGATGCGCGTAGCGCAGAGGGACGGCAGCCCCGCGGACAGGAATTGGCAGCGTGGGATCTGTGATGTCGAGGACTTTCAAACCATCATCGTCCGTCACGAAAGCGTAGCGAAACTGGATTGCGACACAGCGCGGATTGCGCAGGAAAGAGCCGGAATATTGACCCGCCAAGCGCGGGTGCATTGGATCCCTGCAATCGACAACAAATAATCCGCGAGGCGTTGTGACATAGAGACGATGGCCTGCTGCGACGACGTAGCTGGCCCCGGTTAGTATGCCGTCGGGATTAAAGGTGACATCGCGACGCAGGAAATTGTTGTCCGGATTACCGTCCACGAGCGTGGCCACATTTGACCCCACGATCCCTTCCTCGCGGTCCGACACATAGACAAAGGCATAGAAAAGATCGATCGGTTGCTCTTCGTTCTCGGGAAGGCGCGTTCGCGCCGGATCGAGCGCGAGTGTACTGGGAAGAGCAACGGCGGTTGCATACCTCGTCTGCACACGCGTGCGTTGGCCGAGAGGCGAAACCGGCGCACTTACCATTCGCTCTGAAAAACCTTTCTGATCAATGTTCGCAACATCAAACACTTCGAATCCACCGGGTCCGTTTGCGGTGTAAACGTATTCGCCACGAAGCACGATATCCTGAACATCGTGTCCGCTGTGTTCGTATGCCTCTTGCAATTTAATTCCAGCGGCTAAGTGCCGAGCGTAGTTTGCTGGATAGGCTATTTGCTGCAGACGACTGCCAATCACCGCTTGTGGCTCAGTTGCCTCTGTCCAAATCACTGCGTTGAAGCCGTCCCGACCGCAGCCGACGTAGGCGTAACGTCCGAAAAAATTCACTGTGCCCGTGCCAAACCCGAGGAGCTGCGCCATCCAGGCATTGTTATCGTTCGCTTTCGAGAGGTGACACTCGGTGCAGTTTTTGGTCGTTCCGACGCTACTGGTCGTGTGCGGAAAATGCGGATTGAACGCCTGCCCGCTGTAGCCTTCGGCACTGATCGTCTGCTGCTGCGAATAAACCCATTCGCGGTTTGAATTTTGCGAGCTGACCACCACCGCGCTCGACGAACGGATTACCGCCATCCGATTCTTTTTTACCGTTCCGTCGATTCCGAGCATGAACACGTCGTCACGCACGACCTGTGGATTGTAGGTAGTGAAGTTTCTTTCTGTAACACCTTCGAATTTGTTCTGGGGAACGCGCTGATTCGCCTTCATCGGCAAGTGACACCCGAAGCAGCTGGTCGCCCAGGAGGTATGGCAGATCTGGCAATCCATCGTGCTGTTGTCGTGCGCGAGTTTGACTCGGCGATCCGCGGGAGAGGAAGCATTTGATCCCCATGTTTTGCCATCGCGTAAAAGGGTTTTGGCATAGGCGGACTTCGGATTGTAGTGCGGCGAGGCCGGATCAACGGTGTCGATCGTCTGCGGAATCTCCCAGCGAATTTCGGGCGACATGCTCGATTGTTGCCAGAGCTTGTTCCCCTCCCACACAAACCTGGGGCCAAAGGCGGTGTTACTGGTATTGAGCAAATCGATTTTGCCTGCGTTGCCCGCCGTGACAAGATTCGGACGCTCCCTCATTGTCCCATGGCAATCGACGCAGCCGATGGTCGTAGCATTTCGCGGTTCGCCGTAGAGCATGCCGTTCCCGTGCACATCGACGTCAAAATGGCAATCACCGCATTGCATGCCATGTGCGAGATGCACATCCTTCAGGTGAACTGTCTTCGAAAATTTTTGCGGATCGGAGTCCGGAATGAATTTGTCATCGATGTCGAGCAGATTGCCTTTCCGATCGTGCTTGAAAACAGCACGAAAAACCCATCCGTGCCCGTGATAGTCGGCAAATTGCGTGTGTTTCAGCTGTGAATTCAACTCCGATACGCGCTCGACAAATTCACGATCACCCCACAAACCGCGTGCCGCTGCTGCTTCCGGGTTCACCTGGGCCGCGCGCACAAGTTCATCTTCTGTCGTATCACGCTGTTCTTTGGGATACATGAACTCGCCATCCGTTTCCTGATCCCACCAGGTGTAACCCAGATACGGATTAACGAAGAGGTTGCCCTGGTGCATGTGGCAATTCATGCACTGGCTTGAGGGAATCGAACGAGTAAACTGGTGGATGACGGGATGGCCCCGTTCGTTCTTGGGAATGGTTGGATCCGCGCTGAAGCTCAACCCTTGGTGACCGTACTTGCTCCACCAGGCCGAGTTCGTCGGCGAACGATCATTTGCGTAGACAACGTGGCAGGCCGAGCACCCGCTTGATCGGTAATCGCCCGCATGATCGTTGCTTCCCAAGAAATCTAACATCGGATCGTGGAGTCGTGTCTTTTGAAGACCAAGAAATACTGGATCGGTGCGATTTAGCGTTCCAAGACCTCGTTCGGAAAGCCGCCGTTCAGGACGCCCGGGTGGCTCTTCGCTCGTCGGCAGACCGAGCGACAGTTGTTCACGTCCACCCTTTTCGAAGATGCGCAGAATATTTCCGGGATTACTGAGGTTAAAACGTGGTAGCGGTTCGATAAACGGGAGGATTCCGTGTGATTTGGTGTCTTGTGGGGTAACCGGAGAGTAGTTGACGAGCTTTAATGGCACACCGTCAGGATCGTAGGCTTGGCCAAAGCGGTAGTTCTTCTGGTTGAAAGAGCCATTATTATAGAGCGCCGCCCCCCACAGCATCGCACCGTGACGCATCATGCTGTGCTTAACATTTCGGACAATCTCGCCGTGACAAAGCCCGCAGCTCTGTTTTGCCACACGCAAATCGCCCGGGTTCATGAAACGGATGAACTCTGACGACTCGTGATTCAACCACGCATTCGAGTTCGGCGGATTAGCGGATGTCTTCCAGAATTCCGGATGCCGAGGGGGAACGTGAGCCTGCTCCTTCGCAAGTCCGCGAGCTGGATTTCCGCCATGGCAATCAGTGCAACCGAGGACGACATGTGATGCCTTGTGCATCGGCTCGACCCCATTGTGACATTGCAAACAACCAGCGCTCTTCGCGTTAGCTTCCGCCTGCGTTTGATCAACCCACGTCCGCCGCAATGGTGAAGCCGGGTGCGTCACCGAGATGTTTGGCGAAACCGAGGTTGGTGGTCCGAACGCCTGCTCCGGCTCTTGCCCGAGGAGAACACGAGCCGTGCCAAACAGCACTAGCACAGATGAAATCGTCGCCGGCTTCAATCAGTAAGTAAACGTCATCGTAAAGAGTGCACTGTAGAGAAAATCATCTACTTTGCCGGGCGGTGGGTTGTGGTACCCAAACACTGGCCGCGTATTCGTTCGGAAGATATCCTTGTAGCCTTCCCCTGGGACGAGAACGCCGAAGCCGGCGCTGAGAATAATATTGTCCGTGAGCAGCGGCCGCCATTGCAAACCCAGACTGCAATCTAACCCGATATCATTACTGGCGTGATTGGTGAACAACACCTGTTTCGTCACGTCCGTGGTAGCCGTCCAGATATAGTTCACGTTCAAAAATCCCTTCAACTTTGGCGTGATATCGGCATCCATGCCGTAGCCGACAATGACTACGCCGGGATTGACGAAGTTTGACTGACCTTCAGTCTTGCTGCTGCGGAAATCCGGCACGAGGCTTTCGGGCTGCTTAAAATTCACAGACGTCCCTCCGAGGTTGAATCCTTGGTGAACATAAAAGCTAAATGGCCCGCCAATGAAGAACGGGCGGTCGAGAATGGTGTCGAACCCTGTCGCATGCGAGTCTCGCGGATCAGAGTCCCCGCTGGCAAAGAAACCCGAGAGTTTGAACCGAAGCCAATCTTTATCGATCGATAGCTCGATAGCTGCCATCTGCGCGTTGATGGATACGCGTCGCTGTGCGATCCCATTGAAGCTGTCCTCGCCCAGGACTTCGTAAAAGGCGTGTGAGATGTTCAATCGGCCTATGTGCCCATCGCCAGTCCATCCAAAGTAATACGATTGCACCGAATGATCTTGCACAGCCCCAATCGGTGCCGGCCGCACCAGAAAACCGTTTTTGTCGTAATGCCGACTCGCACCATCGAAGTTCGCGTGAAAGCTGATTTGCGCCGTGTATCCACGAGCGAAAAAGTCCTGACGATATAGGTTCAGCACGAGGACTTGTTGATCGCGTGAATCGAATTCGTTTAAGCCGGAATAGGTGTCCTTTTCACGCATGTCAAAAAAAGCAAGGTTGTACTGCCACCGGTTGTTGTCATAGTTGCCGAAAATGCGGACACCAAGATTCGCATCATTAAAGATGAAGCCTCGAAAGTCACTGACGAAGGATTGGATGCCGAATCGTGCAGAGGTAAAATCGTATGTGGTGGACAGATCGCGGATGTGAATTTCGGCGAACGCTTCCTGAAGGGAATACCAATCTTTATAACGTGTCGTGTTACGGAGCCGGGGATCAGGATCGAGCACATTTGTTTCCTTCACGTCGGTATAGTTGTTGTTGTAGACAGCCAGGAAGCGCAACGCCCATTGAATCGGTGTAAACGCCGTCTCTCCCTTGAACAGCTCGGCCGCGATCGAAAAATCGTTGGAGAGGAAAAGCTGTTCGCTGCGCCCGAAAAACTCAGAGCTGTTCGGTTCCGCAGCACTGACGCCACTAGGTGTCGGAAGCTTCCGCGCCTCGAGCTGAAAAAAATCACTCACTATTAGATTGAGGAAGATGTCCTGGCCGATTACCGGCGCGTCACCTTTCAAGGTACTCCGCAGATACGGGTGCCAAAGTTTCAGTTCGCTTTGATAGGGCGTCTCAGCAGAAGGATCGGCGTAACGTTGCCACCGTCCAAACCCGATGAACCACCGATTAGGAACGGGTTCGGCGCCTTCAGACACGGGAACTTCAGTTCCTCGATAGCGCTCGTATTGAAGCTTGTGACGATCAGGCCTCGTCTCCTTTACGCCTTTACGCGGCAGGCGTAGCGATCGCGGCACCGGCTCTTCACCGAATTCCGGCAAGCGGGGCGGTACAACCGGGAAGAGCCCCGGAATTGGTGTTGGCTCTACCTCAGCGGACGCCCCCGGATCCGGATTAAATGTATTTGTTGGCTGTTCCTTCGGATTGGCCGAAGAAGTGTCTGCCTGCGCCATCAGGGGAAAATCGCGCGGCTCTGCGGCCACACGAAAACCGACCTGCGCATGTGTGTCGACTCCCCCGAGTGTCGCAACTACACTGATTACGCAACGAACCGCACCCTTAACCGCAGTTCGCACCGCCACATTCATTGATCGGCACACCGTGCCAGAAATGCTTCAAGCAAGGCAACGCAGAATTCCGTCCGATGACTCGAATTTTGGGCTTGGGAAAACGGCGCGAGTCACCTAAAAGAGAAAAGAGTGCGAGTCCGAGTATTGTCGTTCTTGGCGGCGCCGCTTCTATTCGCTCAGACCGTCATGGCGCAACTTAGCGCTGCGGATGTGCAGACGATCATCGGCCAGGCCGTAACCCGTGCGGTATCCATTTCGCCAAACAGCGTCATTGCCGTCACCGACCGCGAGGGATATGTCCTGGGCGTATGGAATGTCCACGGTGGCGAGCCAACGGTGCCGCAAATAGCGACCGCAGTTTCGAAGGCTGGGACTGCAGCATTCCTCAGCAGTAACCAAAACGCGTTTACCTCGCGCACGGCAGGCTTCATCATTCAGCAGCATTTTCCACCCGGCATTACCAACACTGCCCCCGGGCCGCTGGTCGGGGTCGGATTATCGAACCTTTTCTTTTCTGATATCAATAAGTTCAAAAAAACGCCGGGCAGTGTTCCTCTGTTCAATGCTATGCCAGGTCTCGCCATCGTTCCCGTGCCGGCGACGTCCCTCGATGGCGCGCCGGGCGGCGTTCCTCTCTACAAAAATGGACAGTTAGTCGGCGGTGTCGGAGTTACCGGTGATGGAACGCCACCGCCGATTCCTGAATTCAGGGATGAGAACCCACTCATCTTTGTCGATGGCTACGACAGGGACGAAGATGTTGCGCTCGCCGGTCAGCACGGATTCCAGCCATCCTCTTCGATTACGGCAGACAACGTATACATCAACGGCCTGGCCCTTCCTTACGTCAAGAGTTCAACCCACACTTCCGATGTAACGGTTCTCTCTGGCAACTCTTCAACAATGTACCCAATTCAAAGTGCGCCGATGGCTTTTCCGTATCCCGTTGAGACCTTCGGGGGACTGCCAGGGGAGGTCCGCCAGCCGATCACTAATGATCCCCTCCCCGGAACGATCAATGGACAAGCGCGACTGAGCGAAACCGAAGTGCGTCGCATTATTAGTTATGCTGCTGATCGAGCTCGGACGACGCGTGCCGGGATTCGACTACCGATTGGAATACACATGGAGGTGTTCATTACCGTGGTGAACAATCCAAACCAACCCGGCGTCGCACCCACTGTCCTTGGCACCTTCCGAACCGGGGAAGCGACGATGTTCAGCTGGGATGTGGCGGTTCAAAAAGCTCGCACCGCCCTATATTACTCGAATCGCGACCTGCTTGGTTTTGGGCGGAATATCGCGATGTCGACTCGGACGGTTGGATTCCTTGCTCAAAGCCATTACCCCCCGGGGATCGACGCGGATCACGCGGGCCCTTTCTTTGGCCAGCAGGAAATGTTCACGTGCCTATCTCTGCCTGACCTGGAACCTATTTCCGGATGCACCCCGGACCCAAATTTGCCCAATGGCATCACAATTTTTCCCGGCGGCTTTCCGCTCTATCGCAATGGCGTCCTAATCGGCGCGATTGGCATCAGCGGTGACGGCGTTGATCAAGACGACATCGTTGGGGCATCTGGGACGCACGACTTCCTCGCGCCCGACTCTATTCGCGCAGATCAATTCGTCTTCAAAGATGCACGACTGCCCTACGCGAAATTTCCTCGCGACCCGAACGGCGCCAATGGAGTGAACGAGGTTGTGACGCAAGCTCCATCCACCGGAACATTCGTCAACGCGTCGACCCGCGCAGGAATTGCGAATGGCGAGAATCAATTAATAGCCGGCTTCATTGTTGCCGGTGCCGGTTCCAAACAAATTCTCATTCGAGGGCTGGGGCCCTCCCTGGCCGCTTTTGGACTAACTGGGACGTTACAGGATCCTATTCTTGATTTGCGCACTCAAGCAGGGACCAATATTACAGTTAATGATAATTGGGCTCTGGCAGTTAACGCAGCCGAAATACCTGCCAACCTGAGGCCTACTGACCCGCGTGAGTCGGCCATCTGGACAACTCTTGCCCCAGGTTCATATACGGCGATTGAAAGCGGCAAAAGCGGCGCAACGGGAAAAGGCCTGCTGGAAGTATACGATGTGGATTCCGTCGCCTCATCGCAACTGGCAAATGTTTCCACTCGCGGTTTCGTGGGAACCGGTAGCGATGTAATGATAGGTGGGTACATCGTGCGAGGCGGAGCCTCGCCAGTACTGGTGCGGGCATTGGGACCGTCGCTAACTCCATTCGGCGTCGTTGATGTATTAACGGACCCTACGATAGAGCTTCGCAATGCCAACGGTGTGCTTGTCGCAGCTAACGATAATTGGATGCAAACCCAGCAAACCGACATTCAGGCGACTGGCCTCCAACCTACCAATGGCGCCGAGGCCGCCATTTTAACTATACTGCCCTCGGGCGCATTCACCGCTATCGTACGCGGCGCTAATGGGGGCAGCGGTATCGTGCTCCTGGAGGTCTATCATCTGGAATCGCCCCTTCGCGCCGTCCCTTAGGGCGTCGAGCGCGAATTAATCGGCATAGTGGGGTGTCGATAAACGACGATTCGTCCGTATCGGCGGCAAAAGTTAACACATCCCTCAACGGCGCGTGGCATCTCCCGAGGGACTATCGGCAGTTTGACCCAACACTCTTTGAGTTTCGCAAGGTGCTGCTTCGCGACCTCGCGGTCGGTGGTTTCCAAACTGCGTCGGATCTCCTTGTGCCCTTTCCTGACCCTGGCACAATACACGTCGTTTAATGAATAACGCTAGAGACACTCGCCGACTTTCTTAAAGCTCCCGGTTTTCTGCTTTCGCATACTCGCTTCAAGAGTATACAGTGGATGAAATCGGTGTACAACGAGAAATTGAGTGGGAGTGGTCGGCAGTCCGTTTTCACAGGTAAATTCGGGGGTATAGCTCAGTTGGTAGAGCGTCTCGTTCGCAATGAGAAGGCCAGGGGTTCGAATCCCCTTACCTCCAGTCTACGCTCTTCTTACTTCCGCCACAAAAATCATATTTCCGTCCTCGTAACCGACGTTTGGATGGACGAGGTGACCGGACGCGAAGTGCTGGCGCGGTTTTGCTGTGTTTGGCCGCAAAACCAAAGTTACCGTCATTACGGTACGGGAGGGATCTGGCCCCGCGCCACTGCAATGCCCATTTGCCCGATCGCTTTTTTCACGAAACCGTTCGACGACAAGAAAATCTCGCAGTTGTCCGCGATGCCTCGGATCTGTATAAATCCACTGACAAAAAACGATCCTGCAAGCGAAATCCTGGCACGAAAGAAATGACCGATTCAATCTGCCATGCGAAAATAACATAAGTAACGAGAATCAGATCATGCAAACTGGTGATGTGACAACAGACCGGCTAACAACCAACTCCAGAATTTTTGCCTTTACACGATGGGACGCCATTCCGGTGGTGGCAGGTATTATTCACTGCGCCTTCTTTTGGGGGATGTTCTATTTCTTCCCGAGAGTCCCGCTTTGGCTCATGCTCATCCTTGGATTTATCTACTCGATTAGCATTTCCTGGAACATCAACGGCATCTCCCACAACTTCATTCACAATCCCTATTTCCGTTCGCCCTTACTCAATCGCCTTTTCAGCATTCTGGAATCAACCACCATTGGCTTCAGCCAGGTTTTCTATGAATGCATTCATATGCAGCATCACAAGGGAAACGCCGACCGGCCGGACGAAAACGGCAAGACAATTGATTGGATTTCCATTTACAAACACGGGCACGATGGAGAGGCCGAGCATCCATTTACCTACGCTTTTGGGAGTTTCTTTCGGGAAGACCCAAAAACTGTTTTTCAAGAATTGAAGCGGAAGAATCCGCGTGACGCGTTCTGGGGCGTGACCGAGCTCGTGCTCTTCGTGACCACTTTTGTCATTCTCGGCATCCTGAACTGGCGATACATCTGTTTCCTGCTTTTCTTTTGGTATTTCGGCCACAGCCTTTCCTATCTAAACGGCTACTATCGTCATTACGGCGGCAATCCGGATAAGCCGATTGCTTGGGGCGTGAGTAGCTATAACAAACTTTACAACTGGACCTGGTTCTATAACGGCTACCACGCCGAACATCACTTCCGCCCAAAAGTGCACTGGACGCGGATGAAAGCTTTCCGCGATCAGATTCTCGAGCAGCAACGAGTCGCTGGTGCGCGCGTGATCAGGCCGCCACACGCCCTCGGCTTTCTCGATCCCGGGTTGCGCTCAGCTCGTCGTCTCGGTTCGCGGCCGATCGAACCGGGATCGGAAAGTAATGCGACCGAAACGACGACAAAGTTGCGAAGAGCGTAACTGTCGCGCCGAAACCTCGGCCAGGCCTGCCATATCGCGGCGACGTCTCAGCGAAAAATCCGGATATTGGCTGGTGTAATTACCGGCGCACGGTCTCCGTCAGCCTCAGCCGCAGGCGCAATCGCTAATCCGGAGCTGACTTGTTGCTCTTCTACCGCCACTTTGGCCGGAGGGGGCGAGATCGGTTCTTTGCCTTTGCTCTTTAGCGAATCGTTCAGGGTAGACAAATCCCCAGTCAACAATCGCTCGAATGCTCCGCTGACCTCATCCAATTCCTTCCGCAAAGCAGCGATGTAGGCTATTTGATAGTCACCGGGCTTGCCTTCGTAACTCAGGAGTGCGCCATAAAGTTGGTCAGTGTGCTCGCGCAAGCGTTCCTCGCCGGTGATGGCGCCGCCTTCTTTTGTGGCGACGATCTGTTTGCGCACCGCATCCACTTTTGTGTCAAGATCACTAATGGTTTTCTTCAATGAATCCGATTCCGGCAAATCGGCCCCGGCTTTGGCCAGGGCATTACGCAGGTAGAGAATGCGGTCCAATAGCACGCTTTCGTCCCCAAAAAGGGCGTGGACTTTCATTGCCGCATCGAACTGCGCTTTGCGGTCGGCCTGGCTGAATTTTGCCCGCCGATCTAGCCCAATGGTAAGCTTTGTTTCGGTCGCTTTCCCATTTTTCGTTAGGCGCACAGTGTAAACACCGGGCACAAGACGCGGGCCGCGGATACCGTTGAAAGCAACTTGCGCGGCCGGTGGAACGCGAGGCGGTTTCGCCCGCATGCTCCAGGTCACGCGATTCAAGCCCGGTCGTTTACTGGCCGGTAGTTCGTCAACTACTTGCCCTGAAGAATCGAGCACTTCCAGCTTCAGCTTACCAAAAAGATGTCGTGCCTTCTGGTAGTAAGTAATGACAGCGGCGTCTGGAGGATTATCGCCAACAAACACGGCGTCGCCGTTGGCCCAGCCACCACCGCCTTCAATGCGCTGCTGCACCGGTCGCGCCGAAACAAAGGCTGCCTCCTGCGGAAGAAGCTCAGGAGTTAGCGCGCGCCACGGCGTAATATCATCGACAATCCAGATCCCGCGCCCGTGCGTGGCTAGAACAAGGTCGTTTTCACGGGACTGGATCGCGAGATCGCGCACCGCTACCGCCGGGAATCGACCACCTTTGAATTGCGCCCATCCCTTTCCGCCATCAATCGAAACGTACAGACCAAACTCAGTTCCAAGAAAAAGCAGGCTCGGTTTCACGACATCTTCCTTGATGACGTGCGCGTAACCTCGAACACCCTTCGCATCCTGCGCGGTCACGAGCGGAGTCCAGGTTTTCCCAAAGTCAGTCGTGCGAAAAGCGTACGGTGCCATGTCACCAAAAGTATGGCGATCGAAGGCGACATAGGCAGTGCCGGCGTCGTAGTTACTGGCCTGGACCCAGCTTACCCAGGAGTTTGGCGGAAGGCCGGGAACGTTTCCGACCACATTGTTCCAGCTCTTAGCTCCATCGCGAGTCAGTTGCAGGTTCCCATCGTCGGTTCCCACCCAGATCACATTCTTGTCCTTGGGCGATTCGCTGATGGAATAAATAGTCGTATGCATCTCCGCGGCGGAGTTATCGACCGTGATCCCGCCCGACTGTTCCTGTTTTTGTTTCTCCGGATCATTCGTCGTCAGATCAGGCGAAATGCGTTCCCAGGTCTGGCCATGATCGCGCGAGCGAAAGAGAAATTGCGCGCCGATATAGAGTGTCCCTTTCTCGTTAGGCGAAAGCGCCATCGGGGTATTCCAATTCCAGCGCAGTTTTTCCTTGTAGTTCGGCTTAGGCTGAATGTCGCGCTGTTCGTGGGTATAGCGATTTACCCGGCCGATATACCCACCCTGGTATTCGGCATAGAGGTAATCGGGATCGCTCGGATCGGAAAAACAGAAGAAGCCATCACCATTAAACATGTTTTCCCAACGGGAATTGGTGATGCCGCCGGGATACTGCGAGTCCCCGACCCAGGCGCTGTTGTCCTGCAATCCGCCGTAGACGCGATACGGATCCTGGTCGTCAACGCTGACATGGTAGAACTGCGAGACGGGAAGGTTGTCGCCTTTCCACCATTTGCTCCCGCTGTTGTAGGAATACCACATCCCGCCGTCATCGCCGGAAAAGACAGTTTGCGGATTGATTGGGTCGATCCAGACGCAATGAACGTCCCCATGCATCCCACCAAACCCGCCAACCGCGGCGAAGCTTTTCCCCGCGTCCTCACTCACAATCATTGACCCATCGGTCTTAAAAAGGCGGTCGGGATTTTTCGGATCAACTATCAAATTGGCGAAGTAAAAGGGCCGCCACACCATCCACTGACTCTTATCGCGCTTATCCCAGGTGCTGCCGCCATCATCGGAGACGAAAAGCGCGCTATCGGTTGATTCAACAAAAGCGTAAACCCGTTTCGAATTCGATGGCGCGATCGCAACCGCAATCCGGCCGAATGGTTTTTTTGGAAAGCCCTTGCTGTTCTCCGCTGTGATCTCGTTCCAGGTATTGCCGCCATCGCTAGAGCGAAACAATCCGCTCCCCGACGGCGCGTTCGGTCCATCGCCGCCGGAACGAAAAGTCCAGCCTTTGCGGCGAAAATCCCAGAGCGCTGCGAACATTACATTTGAATCATTGGGATCGATCGCGACGGCGGAACATCCCGTCGAAAGATTGCTTCCTTTGAGCGCCAGCTCCCAGTTTTTGCCGCCGTCCTTTGTGCGATAAAGCCCGCGATCGGGCGAGTCGCTCCAAAGGGCGCCGGGCACACTGGCAAAAACAGTGTCGCTGTTTTTCGGGCTAACGACAATTTGGGCGATGCGTTCCGACTTCGGTAATCCGGCATTGGTCCAGGTCTCGCCGCCATCGCTTGATTTGTAGATGCCGTTCCCAATTGACACGCTATTGCGGGTCCACGATTCGCCGCTGCCAACCCAAGTATTTCTGGAATTCTTCGGATCAATTGCGATCGCGCCGATCGATTGCGCTGCCTGTTCGTCGAATACCGGACGAAAGCGCGTGCCGCCGTCATCCGATTTCCAAATGCCGCCGCTGGCTGCGCCGACAAAAAGGGTAATCTTGCCCGAAGGCTCTTTCACACCAGCGATTGCGGAAATGCGGCCGCTCATCGTGGCCGACCCAATATTACGCGCCCCCAGTCCGGAAATTGTGGCGGAATTGTAAGGTGCGTCGTTCGCGCCGGAGGCCGATGCACTAACGAGGATCGAACAGATTAAAGTAGGGATGAGAAAACGCATATGTTACTTCGCGGTTGGAAATTTGAAGATCGCGTCATCAACCGTGAGGTTGGGTTCGGCCTTGTCGATGACGATTTTTTGTTTGTCTGGCCCGCCTTTTCGGCCGGACTCGAGGGAAAACGGAAGGAAGACGCCGGCGATTTTTTCGTAGTCGCCAATATCGGTCTCTACTTCCACCTGTGCGCCTTGCTCGACCCGCTGCGTCGTCTGGCGAATTTCCAGGAAAGCATCCGGATCGAGATAAACGAAAGTTACGTCGCCATTCTTGCGAACCACTTTGAGCTTGTGCGCCGACGTCCCGTCGACGTCTTCAGTACCAAGATACTCCACCGTGCTCCCCTTTGCCTTCCAATCAACTAACGGCCCGTCGATTTCAGCCTCTTCGATCAACGACTTTGTGTCGTCGGCCGACATTTTTTCCGGATCCTTGCGGCCTTGGAACGGGTAAACTTTCCAGCCTTGTTCGCCGTCGTAGGCCTGGATGGCGGTCATGCCCTGCAA
>WNFT01001524.1_pt1 | contig 22063 bp, 14 predicted proteins | sample 5400191 | NCBI WGS metagenome assembly WNFT01 (sample SAMN13153359, study PRJNA577476) | soil metagenome | isolation source: 80 cm saprolite under Madrone tree | place: USA:California | collected 2016-06-14 | reverse complement strand
AATCTACGACATGTATAAACTCACCGCGGCGCACCGCACGCTGCCGTTCGAAACGATGGTCCGCGTTACCAACCTGGACAACGGCAAATCCACGGTCGTTCGAATCACCGACCGCGGCCCCTTTGTCGACAATCGCATCATCGATCTCTCCTTTGCCGCGGCGCAAGAAGTGGATTCGGTCGGGCCCGGTGTCGTGCCAGTGCGGGTGGAGGTTCTTGGCGGCGTCGATCCCACCGCCGGTTTCTTTACCGTGCAGATTGGTGCTTTCCGGGACCGCGGGAACGCCGAGCGTCTCCGCGATCGCCTAAGCGCTTCCTACTCGCCCATCTTTATTCAACAATATGATTCGCCCGACGGGATTTTCTATCGTGTTCGCGTTGGCAGGATTTCGGGCGAGGACGCTGCTCGCCAATTTGGCCAGCAACTCCACGACCGCGAAGGTTTCACGCCGTTTGTGACGCGATTGGATGAGGCCCCATCCGCAGGAGGGATCCGATGAGTGCCGACTGTTTGTTCTGCAAAATTGCCGCGAAGAAGATTCCGTCGAAGATCGTCTACGAGGATCCCGATGTCTTCGCTTTCGAAGACATTAGCCCGCAAGCGCCCACGCATATACTGATTTGCCCCCGAAAGCATTTTGAATCGCTGACGGAAGCCACGCCAGAAGATCAAGCCATTCTTGGCAAGCTGCAACTGGTTGCCGCGCGCCTTGCACTCGAACGTAGTCTCCTCGCGGGCTACCGCACGGTACTGAATAACGGCGCCGGCGCAGGTCAATCCGTCCTCCATCTTCACTTGCATCTACTCGGTGGCCGGCAGTTCCGCTGGCCTCCTGGTTAGTTTCGCCAAATGTTTGTTCTTCTCACTGCTCCAGCTTAAACTAGCGTCCGTTCTCAGGAGGATCGCATGTCCTTGGGGTGCCGCGTTTCCAGCTTCTCTCTGTTTTTTGCAACGTTGCTCCTCTCTGCATTCCTCGGTCCCTTTTCAGAGGCTCAGCGACCGACGGGCGCAGGAAAAGCGCTGACGGTGGAGCGGATTTATTCGCAGCCGAGCTTGAGCGGGCGGTTGACGCGGGGGCTTGCATGGACTCCAGATAGCAAACAGCTCAGCTATTTCGAGACGAAAGGCTTGGGAAAAGACTCCAAGACAGAACTCTGGACGATGGACGCCGCTTCTGGTGAACGCCGGCCTCTTGTTGGGTCTGACAAGCTCGAATCGATTTTGCCTGCGGAGACGGCTAGAACTACACAGGCTACCGGCCTTGGACGCCGCGCTCCCTCTCAATATCAATGGGCGCCGGATGGAACGGGGATTTTGTTTCAAGGTCCCACGGCGCTCGCTTGGCTGGATTTGAAGACGCAAACCGCGCGAACGCTCGTCTCCGCGAAAGCGGCGATAGCCGATCCAAAGATTTCTCCCAATGGCCGCTACGTAAGTTTCGTTCGCGATCACAATCTCTGGCTCGTCGCTGTGGCCGATGGCAATGAGCGAGCCGTGACACAAGGAGGCACGGAAGAGATTCGCAAGGGCGAGCTCGATTGGGTTTATCCGGAAGAGTTGGACTGCAAGACCGGTTATTGGTGGGCGCCGGATTCCTCAGCGATCGCTTACCTGGAAATGGACGAGCGCAAAGTTTCGCAGTATCCGCTGGTTGATTTTTCGTCGCCGAGCGGTGAGGCCGAGATGGAACGCTATCCCGTAGCCGGCGGCGCGAATCCCATGGTTCGAGTTTTTGTGGCCTCGCTCAACGGCGGGGAACCACGCGCGTTGGACACTGGCGCGGAAACCGAAATCTACATCCCGCGCGTGAACTGGCTCGCGGATTCAAAACACGTTGCGATTCAGCGCCTCAATCGGGCGCAAACCACGCTCGATCTGCTGATCGCGGATTCCGTCACGGGCAAGGCTCGCGTCGTTCTTACCGAAAGTGACGCCAACTGGATCAACGTCCACGACGCGCTTTACTTTCTCAAGGACGGCAAGCGTTTTTTGTGGGCTAGCGAGCGCAGCGGGTACAGGCAACTTTATCTATATGATCTCGATGGCAAACAACTCGCGCAGGTGACCAAGGGGGATTGGGAAATTTCTGCGCTGGACGCCGTGGATGAAGCAACAGGTCTTGTCTATTTCACCGCCACGGAAAAATCCGCGCTCGAGCGACATTTGTATCGTGTCGCTCTAGACGGTTCAAGGTTCAGCCGCATCACGAAAGAAGAAGGCACGCATGCAGCGGTCCTGGCGCCGAACTCATCCGCCTTCGTGGATTCCTACTCGAACTCCGCCACTCCGCCGCGCCAGGACCTATATCGCGCGGACGGCACGCGGATCGCGGCCATCAACGAGAACAAAGTCGCAGAGCTTGCGGACTATCATCTCTCACCCGTGGAATTTCTGACCGTGAAATCCCGCGACGGCGTGCTGCTCAACGCAAGCATCATCAAGCCGCCGGACTTCAAGCCGCAGCAGAAATACCCCGTGCTCGTCGACGTCTACGGAGGGCCGGGGGTGCAGATCATTCGCAGCGCATGGGGCGGCGCCACTTTTCTTTGGCACGAACTCATGGCGCAAAAGGGCTACATTATTTTTTCGCTGGATAATCGCGGCTCTACCGGCCGCGGCCACGCTTTCGAGACACCTCTGCACTTCCGCCTCGGCGCACAGGAGCTTTCCGACCAGCGTGACGGCGTGCAGTATCTCAAGTCGCTTCCGTACGTCGATTCGAGCCGCATCGGTATATGGGGCTGGAGCTACGGCGGCCACATGACGCTGCATGCCATGTTTGAAGCAGGCGACGATTTCAAGGTGGGTTTTGCCGGCGGCCCGGTGACGGACTGGCGCTACTACGACACCATCTATACGGAACGCTACCTAGGCCTGCCGCAGAAAAACGAAAAAGGGTATCTCGATTCCTCGCCGGTCAAATACGCCGCGCAGCTCAAAGGCAAGCTGTTGATTGCCCACGGCACCGGCGACGACAACGTGCACTTCGCGAACACCCTTTCTGTGATCAACGATCTCATCGAGGCAGGAAAGTACGTGGAAGTGTTGGCTTTCCCTGGACGCGGCCATGGCGTGAGCGATCCGCCTGCACGCCGCGTTCTAATGCAGCGCGTGACGCAATTTTTCATCGACAATCTCTGATTGGCTCTGCAGCCCGCGCTAATCTATGCGTTTCTCGGTGTTGATACTGTGCAAATTAAAGCCGGGCGAAGCAACTGCTTCACCCGGCGGTTTCATTGTTCTGATCGGGGCTGACCCGCGTCGCGAGTTCTAGTGCAGGCCGAAATATTCGACGTGGACATAGCGCCCAAGGCGGGCGTTGAAGAGCAAGTACCAGCCGGGGTGATGATCGTCGTCGTAGACGTACACGCGATCGCGCTCCCATTCCCAGTCGCGGCAGCGATCGAGGTCGTAGTTGGCGACCACCCAGTTTGAATTGTCGTAAAGCACCACGCGGCGCGTCCGGTAATCGATGCGACGCGCCACGAATACTTCTCTGACGTGTTCGTAGCGGCCGTAAGGGTAAGCGTGCCCGGGCCGGATGCGTTCGTGGTCATCGTCCCAACCCCGGTAGTCCTCGCGGTCGCCGTGTTTGTACCAACCTTTGTGCTTTCCATTGTCATGCCGGTCGTCGCCGCGATCTTCGTGCTTGTCCCAGCCTTTATGTTTTCCGTTGTCGTGGCGCTCGTCCTGGTCTTGACGCGGTGCAGCAATCGATAGCGTACCTGCTAACGCCATGAAAAATATGACTGCTAAAATTTTGCGCATGAGTCATCTCTCCCCAAAATTACGTTGCCGGCCGATCCTCTTTCCCCAATTGCCCCCTATTGATCGGTTAAGACTTCCGCAGGCGGGCGGTGCCTGATCCTATTGTGGTCCTTATAGAATGCCGCTTCAATAGCCAAGAACTCTGTGTTCCGCACAAGGTACGCCCGAAGCCCCATCGCGCTTCCTGCAACTCGGTCCAACCGGCTTGCTGTTGCTCGGAATTACGCGCCTTGCTTTTTCTTTGTTTGCGCCTATTCGGCCTTATAATCGCGCTGACCCGGAGGTCACCGTGCTGAAAAGATTTTTCTTTCTTGCTTTCCTTGCGGTTGCGGTGTGCGCCCCAGCGCCGTCTTGTGCGCAGCAGGTTTTGCAAGAAAAAGTAGATAAAGTTGCTCTGGAGAAAGAACAGGTCCTGTGGCAAAAGCTGGAAGCGACCATCACCGGGGTGGACCGCAATCTTGACGGTGTCCTTGCCGTCGCCATTCTTGATCTCACCACCGGGCAAAAGTATTTTCTTCACGCTGATGAAGTACTTCCCACAGCAAGCTCGATAAAAATTGCCATTCTCGCGGAGCTGTATCATCAAGCGCAGCAGGGCAAAATCAAGCTTGGCGACCTCTACACTCTGCAATCGTCCGATCTGGTCAGCGGAAGCGGCATCGCGAACGCGCTCACTCCCGGGGTAACGAGGCTCACGCTTCGCGACGTTGCCGTGCTGATGGTATCCGTAAGCGACAATTCGGCCACCAATGTCATCATCGACCGCATCGGCATGGAAAACGTGAACGCGCTGCTCGATTCTCTCGGCCTGACTCATACCCGGCTTCGCCGCAAGATGATGGATGTGAAAGCTGCCGCCGAAGGACGCGAGAACATCGCCACGCCGCGCGAGATGGTGCTGCTGCTGGAAGCTTTGTACCGTGGGAAAGTCTTGAACAAGCAGATGACTGACGATTTTTTTACGCTCCTCAGCGTGCACAAGGAAAGCTACATCCCCCGGGAAATGCCCGAAGATTTGCGGATCGCCAATAAACCCGGGGAGCTGGAAGGCGTGCGCAACGACTCCGGCGTCGTCTTCACGGGCAACCGGCCGTTCGTCATAAGCGTGATGACAACCTATCTGCGGCGGGAAAAAGATGGAGGAGATGCGATTGTGCGGATAGCGACGGCCGCCTACCAAATGTTTGACCGCCTCAGCCGATCTTCGCCATATGGCCGTGTCGTTTCGTTGCACGATACGGGCAACCCTTAATCGGATTGCAATCTGAAGGAATCTTACGCGAATGCGAATCAGGTCTGAGCGATGGAACCCGAGCCCGCTGCCGCATCGCTTGAATTCGTATTAAGTTCTTTGCCGCGTCTATTACGGCGCAACAACGTCTTTCAGCTTTGGCTTCACGTGCACCGCGGAGAGGCTTGAGGCGTCCCAGCCGCCGCCCAGGGCCTTGATGAGGAGCACACTGGTCACCAGCCGCTGCCCGTGAATGACGGCTAGTTCCTGTTCATTGTTCAAAAGATTTTGCTGCGCGTTGACGACGTCCAGGTAATTCACGAGGCCGCCGGTGTAGCGGCCGATGGCGATGTCCAGGGTGCGCCGCGCCGAATCGACCGCCTGCTGTTGCGACTGATTCGCTTGGTCCAGCACGGTCAATCCGGTTACGTCATCCTGCACTTCCCGAAAAGCATTCAGAACGGTGTCGCGATAGCCAGCCACGCTGGCGTCGTAGCCGGCTTTGGCGAATTGCACCTGCGCGCGACGCGACCCGCCCGTGAAAATACTTTCCGCAACGTTGGCGCCGACCGCCCAGAACGTGCTCTGCACGTTCATCAGCTTGGCGATGTCAGCGGCCTGCCATCCGCCATTTCCAAAAAGATTCAGGGACGGATAGTACGCGGCCTTGGCAATTCCAATTTGCGCGTTAGCCACGGCCATTTGCCGCTCGGCCTCCGCGACGTCCGGCCGGCGCTCCAGCAAATCGGAGGGCAGCCCGGCATCGAGCGCAGGCGGTACGTCCTTCAATTCTTGCGGCGAAAGATGAAAGTCCGGTGCGGGTTTTCCGATCAAGACTGCGATGGCATCCTCGAACTGTTTCCTTTGTTGCTGAAGCAGGACTGCCTGGGTCCGCGTCGTATTCAGAAGTGTCTCTTCTTCCGCAACATCCAGCCCGGAGGCTACCCCGCCTTTGTGGCGCGAATCCACCAGTTGCAGGCCCTTTTGCAGTGTCTCCACGGTGCGATTCAGAATTCCCAGCTCGGTATCGAGCTGCCGCAGCGTGAAATAATCGCCCGCAAGCTCCGCGGTGATCACCAGCCGCACGTTCTCCAGGTCGGCCGCGCTTGCCTGATAGGACGCCTGCGCTGCCTCAATGCTGCGGCGCCGCCGCCCAAACAAATCCACTTCGTAGCCGACCGTGAATGGCAAAACATTGTTGGTCTGTGATACGGGGGACCGCACCGGAAAGTTGCTACTGGCGGGCCGGTTTCCCGAGAGCCGCTGACGTTGTGTATTGGGGGCGGTTGCGAATGTGGGGAATTGCGTGGCGATCTGGACCGCGGCTGAGGCGCGCGCTTGCTCCAGCCGCGCGGCCGCGATCTTGATGGTTTGATTTGCGTCGAGCGCCTGTTTTTCCATCGCGGACAAATCGTCGTCGTGGAAAACGCTCCACCATTCGCCCTTGGCCACGCCATCCTTCGGAGCGCTCTCCCGCCACGGCTCGGCAACATCCCACTTTGCGGGCACGGGCGCAGTAGCGCGCTGATACTTCGGCCCGACGGTGCAACCACTGGTGAGGACACAAACACCCAGCCCGGTCACAGCGAAAAATTGCCTGATGCGTTTCATTATTGTTTCTTGGTCCCCGGCGCGGCAGGTTGCTGGGGAGCGGCCTGGCTCGGCCCATGGTTCATCGCGATTTCCTTGACGCGGACTTCCTGTCCATCGTCAAGGGAATCCGCGGGGTTCAGCACGATCCAGTCGTTGACATCGAGACCCTGAAGGACTTCGAGAGTGGTGCCGTAATCGCGGCCCACGGTGATCGATCGGAGGTGCGCTCGACGATTGGCATCCACCACCACCGCGCGGAGTCCTTCCGAGCGGAATAGCAGCGCGTTCACCGGCACGGCGAGACGGGCTCCGGTCACCTTCACTTGCAGATGGGCTTGCGCGTAACCGCCGGGAAGCAGCGCGCCATTGCGGTTCGGCACGTCCACTTCCGTAAGTAAGGTGCGGGTGCCAGGATCGATCGACTCCGCGGTGCGCACCACATTGCCGAGAAATTTCTGGCTGGGATATTGAGTGAGCTCGAGGAAGGCGCCGAGCCCTGCGCGAATGGAGGGCGCGTAAGCTTCCGGCACGCTTACGTAAACGCGAATGGGGTCGGTCTGCGCCAGAACGAAGAGCTCCTGCGACGCGCCGCCATTTCCGGCGTTGATTAGCGTGCCGGTATCCACGGTGCGCCGGGTGATCACGCCGCTGAAAGGCGCATAAATGTGCTTGAAGGATTCCAATTCCTCAAGCCGGCGTAAGTTGGCTTCCGCGGACTTTACGATGGCCACTTTGGCTTCCAGATCGCCCACGGCATTGTCGACTTCCTGCTTGGAGACGCCGTCGGTCTTGATGAGTTCCTGGTAACGCGCTGCGGTGATTTTGGACAGATTCGCGTTGGCCTGCGCGGTATTGAGATCGGCGCGCACTTGGGACAATTGCTGATCCACTTCCGGAGTGTCGATGTCCGCGAGAATCTCTCCCTCGGCTACGCGGCTGCCGATATCGTGATACCACTTTTTCAGATAGCCGTTGGTGCGCGCATAGATGGGCGACTCGACATAGGCTTGCATGGCGCCAGGGAGGACGAGGTCCTCCTCCGCCGATTCCACCGTGGCGTGAATCACAGCCACGGTCGGAATCGCCAGCGTTTCCGTTTCCTTGGCGAGCGCCTGATACTGCGAGCGGCGCTGGAACAGCGTAAGCGCCCCCACGAGCACCAGCACAATCACGACCAGGAAAAGAATCGTGAAGAATCGGCTGCCCTTCGACCTTGGTTGCTCTTGATCTACAGGATCCATCTGAACTCCACTTTCCATCATTACTCCATCCCCAGTCTTAGTTCCAGAAGGAAAAATTTCAAACCGTTGTCGGCGAAGGCGACTCGGGCTGCGCCGATCTCCGCGCGCGGCGCCCATGTATCAAGGAGAAAACGCAGGGCACAAAGAAAAGCGTCGCGAAGGTAGCAAAGACCAGCCCGCCAATCACCGCGCGGCCCAGAGGCGCGTTTTGCTCGCCACCTTCGCCGAGACCCACGGCCATCGGCACCATGCCGATGATCATCGCCAGCGCGGTCATCAGCACGGGCCGGATGCGCACGAAACCGGCTTCGATAGCGGCCTCGCGGGCGCCCTTGCCCTCGTCCATTTGTTCGCGCGCGAAGGAAACCATCAAGATGCTGTTCGCCGTGGCTACCCCCACGCTCATGATCGCGCCGGTCAGCGATGGGACGTTGAGCGTGGTATGCGTCAGCAGCAGCGTCCAGCAGATGCCGGCGAGCGCGCCGGGCAGCGCGGTTATGATGATGAACGGATCGAGCCAAGACTGAAAATTAACTACGATCAGCAAATAAACAAGCACAATCGCGCCGAGCAAACCGAAGCCCAGGCCGGTGAAAGAACTCTTCATGGTCTGGACCTGGCCGCGAATGACGATGTGGCTGCCCTTCGGCAAATCCTTCTCAATGGCCTGAACGCGCTTTTCCACTTCGGTGGCGACGCCGCCGAGGTCACGCCCATCCACGGCCGCATAGACATTGATCATAGGCTGTGTGGCGTAGTGCGAAACTTCAGCAGGGCGGGCGATCGTCGAGGTGGTGACCAGGTTGCCCAGAATTTGCGGTCGCGAACCCGGCGTGCTGCCGCTGATGGGGGTATTTTGTAGCGCCTGGTAAGAGTCCACGCGATACTGCGGCTCCTGCACCGCGACGTTGTACTCCACGCCATTTTTCGGATCCAGCCAGAACGCCGGGGCCGTCTGGAAGCTGGAGCTGAGCGAAACAAGAACGTTTTGCGCCACGTCACGCGACTGCATGCCCACGGATTGGGCGCGGGCACGGTCGATTTCCATGTACAGAGTGGGATTATCAAAGGCCTGCTGAACGTGCACATCCACCGCACCGGGGATGTGGCGGAACTCGTTGGCGAGTTTTTCCCCGGCCAGATAATTTCCACGCTGGTTCATGCCGGTGACTTCCACATCGATCGGCGCGGGAGTCCCGAAATTCAGGATTTGTGTAACGATGTCCGCGGGCTGAAAGAAAAATTGCACGCCGGGAAAGCGCTGCGGAAGTTTTTCGCGCAAATCGTTGATGTACATGCTGGTGGGTTTGCCGCGCACTTCTTTCAATTGGACAAGAAATTCCGCGTCGGAGCTCCCAATCGTGCCGGCATTGCTGTAAGTGAGGTTGATGCCGCTGTAGGGCAATCCGATATTGTCGAGGACCGTGGTCAGCTCGTCCTTCGGAATGGTTTCGCGGATGACACCGTTAACCTGGTCGGCGAGGCGAGCGGTTTCCTCGATGCGCAGGCCGGTGCGCGCGCGCATGTGCAGGCGAATTTGTCCAGCGTCAACCTTCGGAAAGAAGTCGCGGCCGAGAACGCCAATGAGCGTGACCGATAAAATGCAGAACGCCAGAAAGCAAACGGAGAAGAGCCGTGGCGAGCGCAAAGTTGCGCCCAAGGCGCCGCGGTAGCCTTCCCGGAACTTTTCAAAATTCCGCTCGAAACCCTGTTGATAGCGGCGGAAGAAGCCCATCTTTTCGCCGATGTGCTCCTCGGCGTGATATTCGTCTTCCGAACTCAGCAGATACATAGCCAGTGTCGGCACAATGGTGCGCGACCACATGTAGGAAGCCAGCATGGCGAAGCTCACGGCCTCGGCCAACGGTATGAACAGGAACTTGGCTACGCCGGACAGAAAAAACATCGGGATGAAAACAATGCAAATGCAAAGCGTGGAAACAAATGCCGGCACCGCAATTTGCTGCGCGCCGTCGAGGATCGCTTGGACGGTTTCTTTGCCCATCGCCAAGTTGCGGTTGATGTTCTCGATTTCAACCGTGGCGTCATCAACGAGGATACCGACAGCGAGAGCCAGGCCCCCGAGGGTCATAATATTTATGGTTTCCCCGAGCGCGCTGAGACACAGGATGCTGACGAGAATGGACAGGGGAATCGAGACGGCAATGATCAGCGTGCTTTTCCAGTTGCCGAGGAAGAGCAGAATCATGACGGCCGTGAGGCAGGCGGCGATGACGCCCTCACGGATCACACCCTGGATGGAAGCGCGCACATAGAGCGATTGGTCAAAGAAGGTGGAGATTTTCATGCCTTCGGGGATCGAGTCTTTGTTGTACTCGAGCATGCGCTTGACGCCGTCAACGATGGCGATAGTGGAAGCGCTGCCAGTCTTGTAGATACTCATGAGCACGCCGCGCTGTCCGTTGGATAGAACGACATTGGTCTGTGGAGAAAAACCGTCGCGCACGTGAGCGACTTCCTTCATGTAGATCGTCGCGCCATTGACGGTTTTGACCGGGAGATCGTTCAGCTCCGCGATGGTTTGCGGGCTGCCGTTCATTTCTACGTTGTACTCAAGGGTGCCGAGCTTCGCGGTGCCCGTGGGGAGAATCAGGTTTTGCGCGCTGACGGCGTTTACGATGTCAACGGCAGAAAGCCCTTTGGCCTGGAGCGCCGTTGGATTGATATCGACGCTGATGACTCGCTGCTTGCCACCGTAAGGGAAAGGCGTAGCGGCGCCAGGCACGGTCGCCAACTGCGTGCGGATAAAATAGTTGCCGTAATCGAAAAGCTGCTGCTCGCTGAGCGTATCGCTAGTCAGGCCGATCTGAATCACCGGCACGGTCGAAGCCGAGTAGATGATCACCAGGGGCGGAGTGGTTCCGGGCGGGAGAAACCGCAAGAATGTCTGTGAAATTGCAGTCGTCTGGGCGAGCGAGGTTTGGATATTGGCGCCCGGTTGAAAGAACACCTTAATGACGGCGATCCCGTTAAACGATTGCGACTCGATATGCTCAACGTCGTTAACAAGAGTCTGGAGCCCCCGTTCGACGTTGGAGGTGATGCGCTGCTCCATCTCCTGGGGTTGCAGACCGTTATAGGTCCAGACGAGACTGATGACCGGGATATTGATATCGGGGAAAATGTCGACAGGCGTGCGTAGCAGCACCACTGGAAACAAAAGGATGATGGCGAGCGCCATCACCACAAAGGTGTAGGGTCTCCGCAGTGCTAGTCGGACAATCCACATAAAGTCTTAGTTCTCCACCCTACTTTGCGAGGGCACGATAGCGCTCGTCAAGCGCCCTCCATCCGTGATCCAACTTAGATTCCTGAAAGCGTTTATTCGGGTACGGCCCACTTATAGTCTCACTCCGGAACACCAGGTCACGCTGCCTAAGCCCAGCGCCGTGTTTCAGTTAGAGGGCTCGAAGGGCGACGCTCCTTTGCTTTCATTCCCATTCGATGCGGATATTTTGACATAGGGCATACGTGAGCCTCCATCCAAATTGGACGGCGATCCGTGAGGATCGGGAAGGTCTGAACGAGGAGGAGTTGAGGATGGAAGGCGCTATTTGTGTGTCATGGTGAAGACGCCGTCCCATCCTGACGGCGGTTCATCGAAGAGATATTCCTGGCAGCGCTTCCAGTAGGTGCGGGATGGGCCATCATCGGGCCATTTGTCCAGAATGGTCTGGAATGATTTTTGCGCGTCTTCCCAGCGGCGCTTGCGATAGAGTTCGTGGGCGCAGCGAAACAGGTCGAGGCGTTGGCGCACTTCGTCCGGGGTGCCGTAAACGGAGTTTTCCGCGGTACGGCCGATGAGTTCGTAGATGCCAACTGGCTGGAGTTTGCCTTTCACGCGAATGAGATCGAGTTCGCGAAACAGGAAGCTGTCGTCCTTGGCAGCGGAATAGGTAGTTTCGTTGACCAGGATGTGTGTCCCGTAATCTTTGTTCAGTCCTTCCAGGCGCGAGGAGAGATTCACGGTGTCGCCGAGAGCGGTGTAGCCGTAGCGCAGCGTGGAGCCCATGTTGCCGACGCTGGCTACGCCGGTGTTCAAACCTATGCCAATGTCGAGATACGGTTTGCCCTCGGCTTCCCATTTCTTTTGCATTTCGCGGACGCGCTCCATCATTTTCAGCGCGGTGTTGCACGCTCTGCCCGCGTGTCCAGGCTCTTCGAAAGGGGCGCCCCAGAAAGCCATAACGGCATCACCGATGTACTTGTCGAGGGTGCCATGGTTATCAAAAACGAGACCCGTCATGTCCGAGAGGTATTGATTGAGAAAGAGCGCCAGGTCTTGGGCGTCGAGTTTTTCAGAAATGGTGGTGAAGCCGCGGATGTCGCTGAACATTACGGTGATGTCGGTTTTTCTCGGCTCGACGAGTTGCGGATTAACAAGCAGCCGGCGGATCACTTCGGGGCTGAGGTACTGGCCGAACGCCGAGCGCACGCGGCGTTTTTCTTTTTCCTCGAACAGAGAGCGGTAGAGAGAAACAAGCAAAACGTTGGCGCTGAGGGTCAGAGCCGGGATCGTGAAGTTCAGCCACCAGCCGCGCAGGAACGTGTAGTAATCGACGGCAACGAGCGGAGCAAACAGCGCGATTCCGAACCACATCCAGCGGGGAGTGACCAGGGCCATCCAGATACCCAGCGGAACGCCCAGAAGCAATATCAAGATTCCATCCCACAACTGCTGCTTGACTCCACGCACCAGAAAGTTCTGGTGGAGCATGTTGTCGATTACGTTGGCGTGAACCTCCACGCCGGGGTAGTCGATTTCTCCGTAGGGCGGCGTACGCAGGTCAGCGATGCCAGTTGCCGAGGCCCCAACCAGCACAATTTTGTCCTTGAAGGTTCCGGGCGCAAACTTGTGCTGAACGACATCGGCAATCGAGTAGTAAGGGTAAGTGCCCCGCGGGCCATGGTAATTGATGGACAAGTGTCCCGTGGCATCGGGCTTGATGAGCAGGGCGTTGGCGAAATCGATTCGAACGACTCCGGTCGGATCGTAGTGCACGGTGACCTGGTCGGAGCGCAGTCCCAGGTAAAGCCGCATGGTCTGGACTTCGAGAGAGCCAAAGAGCTGCCACTCCTGAATATTCTTGGAGCGGCCAAACGGCAGCACCAGCATGGTCCGGCGCAGCACGCCATCAGCGTCGGAAGAAACGTTGAAGAAACCAATGGTGGTTTTTTCAATCTTGTCCGGGTTCGCCAGGGCCGGAATGTTTGCAACATTTGCAGCGTAGAGATCCCCGTCTCTTCTGTAGCGCTCGACAAGCTCGAGATAATCTTGTTTCCCCGTCTCCGGATGAAGAGCGTTCCGCCCGAGGGCATACCATTCAATCAGTTCGTCATACTGATCCAAAATTGCAGGATCGATCCCTCTCAATTCGTCGGGTTTGAGAAAGAAATTCCCGAGAACTACGGGGCCAAATCGATCGATGGCCCTGCCGAATTGCGAATCGGCATCAAACTCTGCCGCGAGAGCGCGGACCTCCGCCTCAAGTTCTGGGTCCACGGTTTCGCCACGTTTTTTCCGCAGTTCCAGTTTTGACCAGAGTGCGCGTACAGGGTCGGCGGTGCGGTCCGGTTTGTCAAACGTAACATCGAAAGAAACCACCTTGGCGCCATCGTCGTGAAGCGCATCGAGCATGGTGGCGAAGTGTGTCCGGGAGAAGGGCCATTTGCCAAGCACTTCTTGCGATTGCTGGTCGATTTCCACGATGACAATGCGGGGATCGGGTGGAGTTGCGCTGGCCGGCCGGTAACGGAAGCGCGTATCCAGCGAGTTGTATTCAAAGCGCTGGAGAAAAGCAAAGATGGGAGTGGTTTTCTCGCCGAAAAAGGTAAAGTAATACAACGTGAGCGCAGCGAGCGTAATGGCGACTGAAATGAGAAACGAGACGCGGTGACGCCACCACGTCAGAAGCAATTCGTAGAGGCCAAGAGCGCCCCGCCGTTGCCAGAAACCTTCTGACGGAGCGGCCATCGCGTTTCGCGCGCTACTCGCGGAAGATGAAGCTCAGCCGCACGCCGGAGACTTCCACCAGATCGCCATCGTTGAGGCGCACCGGGCCGGAGACAGGAGTGCCATTAACCTTGGGCACTTTGTCGCCGGGACCGAGGTAGTAGCCGTCATCGCGCTGGTTGATCTGCGCGGCCATGTGCGGTTTGAACCACCCCTTGAGGCGAACGGTGGCCATGGCGGATTTTCCAATGACCGTGAGTCTGTTGGTCAGGACATATTCTTTCTGATCGGTTTTGCCGTTGAGAACGACAAGCGTCGGGACTTTCATCCGCGCGCCCGCAAACTGCATGGATTCGCCCATGGCGGCGGCCTGCTGGAGCATCTTGCGGCGTTCCTTGGTGTCCAGCACCATGGTTTCGTCGATGCGCGGCGCGGCAGCTTTGCGGCCAGTGTCCCAGGCCAGCGGGGCATCGCCGCTGGTGTCGACCTTGATTTTGTGCTTGCCGATGTGGATGTTGTCGCCATCGTGCAAAGTGGCGCGCTCGACACGGAGGTCGTTCACAAAAGTGCCGTTCAGACTGTCGAGGTCCTCGACGACCATGCGGCCGGCCTCGAAATAAACTTTCGCGTGATGGTTGGACACGGCGAGGTTGTCCACCGGTATGTCGTTGTCCGGAGAGCGGCCGATAGTTACCGGCCGGTTGCCTACGGGGACCTCCTTCACGATTTTGTTGTCAAACATGAGGCTGAGCTTCGGCATCTCAATTTCCTCCAGCGGTACCGTTCGATCCTAGATTTTTGCGCGCGTTGCCGCGCAACCACGAAAACCATCCCTTGGATTCCTTTTCAAGCCGCACAATCACGACGGTGATGTTGTCCGGGCCGCCGCGCTCATTGGCGAGCGCGACAAGCTTTTCGGCTGCCCGCTCGGGGTTGGTCTCGGCCTGGAGCGTTCCCGCGATTTCGGGATCCGTCACCATGCGCGTCAGCCCATCGGAGCAGAGCAGGAGCACGTCCCGGGGAAAAAGTGTGTGCTCCTCAACGTCCACTTCGATTTCCGCTTGTGCGCCCAGCGCGCGCAGCAGCACGCTTTGCATGTCGCTTTCTTCCGCTTCCGCCGAAGTCAGGATGCCGCGCCGCACTTGCTCTGCTACCAGAGAATGATCCCGTGTGAGCTGAAGCAAGCTGCCGCCGCGGAGCAAATAGGCACGGCTGTCGCCGACGTGAGCGATGCTGAGGTTTGCGCCGTCAATCCACACCGCCGTCAGAGTCGCGCCCATGCCGCGTTGATCCGCATTCTCTTCGGCGGACTTGAAAATATTCCTGTTGGCCAGATGGATGGCGGTCGAAAGCCGTTTTGTCCGGGCGCTCCAATCGTGCTGTACCGGGCCGATGACCTTAGCCGCGGGGTTGGCATCGAGGTCGAGGCAATGCTTCACGACCGTTTCCACCGCCATGGCGCTGGCTATTTCGCCATGAGCTTCGCCCCCCATGCCGTCAGAAAGCACAAAGAGGTTCAGCGGCTCAACGATCTTGTAGCAATCTTCGTTGTTGGTACGCACGCGACCTAAATCGGTCACGCCGCCACTTGCGATTCGCACACGAACTCCCTTTGCCCTCGTGAAACAACACCCCTGCCCACACGTGTACCGGGCAACTCTGTTCCCACGCTAACAGAGCCACAAGACCAGCGAAAGGCTCTGCACCTTACTAATTACTCGCTCTTTCGCCACACCGCCGTGGGGAAGTGGTGCGTCCTCTTTGGTTTAAGGGGCGATTGCCCGCATTTAAGGATTCACACATTGCGTGCCTACCTTTCGGGCTTTCGATATACTCACGGTTTCCGCGGAGACCCTGCCTCTGCGGCCCATCGCCCTCTCTCTCTATGGCTAGAATCAAAAAATCGCTGCCCAAGCGCGCCCCGAGAGCTCGCGGAAAAGGGCTCAGTGCGTCGAAAGCCACTCGTGAACTCGAAGAACTAAACCGTGTCGGCATCGCGTTATCCGAAACGCGCGACGTTGATCAGTTGCTGGATCTGATCCTGAAGAAGGCCAGGGAAATCACCGCAGCAGACGCCGGTTCTCTCTATTTGGTGGAGAGCGGGGGAGTTTCCGCCGAAGGAGGATCACGAGGTCCGCAGCTGCGGTTCAAGCTGACGCAGAACGACAGCGTAAAGTTTCCTTTCAGCGAACACACGCTTCCGCTGTCGGAAGATTCCATGGCCGGGTATTGCGCGCTGCACGGCGAAGTGATCGAGTTGGCTGATGCCTATCGCGTGCCAAAGGCAAGGCCGTTTCACTTCAATGCCACATTTGATGAGCAAGTCGGCTACCGCACGCGTTCGCTGATCACTCTCCCCATAAAAAATGGGAAGGGCGAAGTCCTCGGTGTGCTGCAGTTGATCAATTGCAAGCGTAAAGCCAAGGCGCTGCTGACTGATTCCCGCGCAGTGCGGCGCTGGGTCCATCAGTTTCCGGAACGAGCGGTGCGGCTGGGGTTATCGCTGGCATCGCAAGCTGCAGTCGCCTACGAAAATTCAAAGCTGTATCGAGACATCGAGAATTTGTTCGATGGGTTCGTAAACGCCGCAGTGAAAGCTATCGAACAGCGCGACCCAACAACCTCCGGCCATTCGCAGCGGGTTTGCAAAATGACCGTGGCCTTGGCGGAAGCGGTGGACCGCGAGCCGCGCGGGCTTTACGGGGACTTGCGATTTTCCCGTGAACAGCTGCAGGAACTTCGCTACGCCGCCCTGCTGCATGATTTCGGCAAGGTGGGAGTGCGCGAAGAAGTGCTGGTAAAGGCGAAAAAACTTTACCCGCTGCACCTGGTGCGCGTGCTGGACCGCTTCGACTACATTCGGCGCGACATTGAGGCGCGCATCGCGGAACAGAAAGTGGAAGCACTGCTCTCGCTCTCGCGAAGACAAGCCGCGGAACGCTTGCGCCTGCTCGACGAGGAATCGCGCCGGCTGCGCGGGGAACTGGATCGCTTCGCGGATTTCATCGCCAAAGCCAACGAGCCCACGCTTCTTCCCTCGTGGGATTTCGAAGTGCTGACTGAGATTGCGCAGAAAACGTATCGCGATCCGCGCGGGACGGAGCGTCCCTACCTTTCGGCGGAGGAAGTGCGTTTTCTTTCGATTCCTCGAGGCAGCTTGGATGCCGACGAGCGCCGGCAGATCGAATCGCACGTAGTGCACAGTTTCAATTTTCTGGCGCAGATTCCGTGGACATCGGAATTCCGGGCCATTCCGGAAATTGCGCGCGCCCACCACGAGAAACTTAATGGCAAGGGTTATCCGTTTGGGCTTAACTCCGGGCAGATTCCGGTGCAGGCCAAGATGATGACGATTTGCGATATTTTCGACGCGCTGTCCGCGTCGGACCGTCCCTATAAGCGCGCCGTTCCCACTGACCGCGCGCTGGATATTTTGAAACTTTGCGTGCGAGACGAAGAAATCGATTCCGAACTTTTCCGCATTTTTCTGGACACGCAGGTTTACCGTCTGGCTGGATAATCGTCAAAGCGTCCATCGTTGCTTGGATTGTGCCTGCACGCTTTCACGCAGGGAAGTTCTCCACTACAATTTCGCCCATGTCCTTGCGCCTCCGCGGCTCCACGATTTCTTTTGTTTTTCTCGTTGCTAGCGCATTCGGGCTGAAGGCTGATGCCCAGCAGCCTCCGCCGGCGGCTTCCGGGGCGCGGATATTGCTGCTGCCGCGGAGAATCGTCTCGGGCGAGCGAGCCACGCTCGCGGTGCTGGATGTGAACGGGCGGCTGACGCCGGGGGTCACGGTAAATTTTTCGAACGGAGACCGGTTCACCACCGATGCGACGGGCAGAGCGCTTTTTGTGGCGCCGCTCAATTCTAGTGTGATTTTTGGTTCGATTGCGGGGCGCACGGGAAAAGTTGCCACGGCCATTCTTTCGCCTAGCGAGGCGGCGTCGGCTTCCATCGAAATTTCCTCTGCGCCGCGAGTAGCTTCGTTGACAGACCGCTTCGAGATTTTCGGAAAGGGATTCTGTGGTGACGCCGACTCCAACCAAGTGACGATCGCAGGGCAGCCGGCATTCGTGCTGGCGTCTTCGCCGGCGGCACTGATTGTGCTTCCTGCGCAGGACCTGCAAGCTGGCAGCGCGGCGGTGGACGTCTCGTGCGCGAAACGTCAGTCGCCGCCGTTTTCCTTCACCCTGGTCGGGCTCGCGCTGGAAGCGGATTCTTCGCCATTGAAACCGGGAGAGCATCGAACACTTACCGTGCATGTGAGCGGCACGGCGGCAAAGATCGCGCTCGAAGCACGGAACCTGGCGCCGGAAATCGCGGAACTTTCCGGGGGCAATCCCGCGCGGACTTCCAGCAGCGGCGGAGCGGAGAACCTTGGCAAGTTTGAAGTGGTGGGACGGAAGAACGGCAGCTTCCTGATTTCGATCCGGTTGGTGCCGTTCCTCGGACGTCCGTTGCCGTGAGATTAGGCGGGAGAACCCCAGTTCACCTCAAGAACGGCGAGAAGCTGCGTAAGTTCTTGCCTGTCTGTTGTTTCCCAATGTTCCTTACATAAGAGCTCCAAACTCTTTCGTGTGCGGGCCCCCCGTACCCCCCCAATTTGTATGAATGTCAAAATAAAAGACTTACAAAATTTGCATTTCGCAAGATGTTGATTCTAAAGGGCGCGATTTTGTTTGTTTTGCAAAGGCGGAGACTTGGAACAGTGTTGCCGGGAAGAAAAGGGGGAGCAAGCTCCCGCACTCCAAACGCAGTTATCTACAAAATTAAGTATACCACAGATTGAGAAAAAGTCAAGGATAAAATGCAGGAAAATTGGGGCGGCGGACAAGCCTGGCGGAGAAACTCGGAAGCGCAGATCAAGCGCCTTTCTTGGCGCTGGCTTCGCGGGGAAGTTCGAGTGTGCCCGGGGGATTCTCGAAAGGGAGCTCAGGAACACCGGCGCCGAGCATGGTCTCCAGAGTGTTGTGAGCTTTCTCGAAGAGCTTGTCGGATTCGCTGTAGCTCTGCTGGGCGTTCTTCAAGTGAGTGCCCAGAGTGCTGAACTTGTCGGCGAATTTTTCCAGTTGCTTCTCCATCCCGGAAAGGCTTGCCAGGAGTTGCTTGGCGTTTTCTTCCATCTGCATACCACGAAGGCCCAGAGCGATCACGTGGAGATGAGCGTAGAGAGTATTGGGCGAAACGGCGATGACATGTTGATCGCGGCAGTAGGCGTCGAGGGGCTGGCCCTTATTGTCCGACGTTTGCAGGAGTTCGTAGTAGACGCTTTCCGACGGGACGAACATGAGTGCGACATCCAGCGTGCCTTCATCGGGCACGATGTATTTTTTGCTGATGGCATCGGCATGGCCTTTCACCGCGACCGCGAAGGCGCGGCGCGCTTCTTCGCCCTCGGTGCTGATTCTGCGATAGGCGTCGAGTGGAAACTTGGAATCGATGGCCATCAATTTTCTGTCTCGGAGCTTGATCACAACATCGGCTGTTTCTCCGCTGGAAAAGCGGTACTGCATCGCGTACTGCGCGGAGGGAAGGGAATCCTCGAGTAAGCGTTCCAGCGTCACTTCGCCGAGGGAACCGCGGGACTTCTCTTGAGCTCGTCGGCCATCTTGCTTTGCGCGTCGGAAGTCATCTGACCGGTGATCTGGGCGGAGTTCTTGATGGCGTCCTGCAAGGCGGGGGCGACGCTATCGAGGCGCTGCGCGACGCCCTTGGCAATGGTTTCCAATTGTCCGGTGCTGCGGGCTTGAGATGTGGCAATGGTCTGGAGGTCGCGGCGCAATTCATTCATCTCTGATTCGAGGGCGCCGCTTTTCTCGCGGCTTTGCAGGCTCTGCCAAGCCAGCCACACCACCAGGATGGCGACGAGAATCACACCGGCAATCAAGAATGCGTTCATTCCTTCTCCGATAAGAATACGGGAAACGGTCCTCTTACTTTAGCAGAGGTCGACAGTCCCGACACGGTCGGGATCTTCGATCGACAGTTGAAAGGGGCAAGGAATGGGGGATAGGGATTAGGAAGCTGCGGGGCCGAGAGCTGAAGCGTAGGAAGAGAGGAATGGGCGGCGCCAAGAAGCGCAACGCGCCGTGGATCGAAAAAAGAGGGTCCCAGTGAGGGGACCCTCTCTCTATCTTTCAACTGTTAACTGTCAACTGCGGACTGTCTTTTTACCAGTTCATTTTGAGAGCGAACTGGAAGGTCCGCGGATCGTGAGCGGCGCTCGGCTGTCCGGCGTTGCACGTCCCCGAGATGGGATCGCAGAGCGGGCTGACGTCGCTTACGTTAAAGCGATTGAGCATGTTGAAGCCGTCGGCGATCACCTCGAGATTCAACCGCTCGGTGACCGGGAACTTCCTTGCAATTCGCAAGTCGATCTGGAAAAAACCTGGCCGCGTGAAGGCGTTGCGTGCGAGATTCCCCACGCAACCAAACGGCGGCGACGGCACGGTGAAGTCGGTGGGGAAGGGCTTGTTCGTCGGACCCAGACATTGGGTTGGAATCGTGAAATCGAAGCCTTTCACGAAGGGAGAATTGACCACCGGCAAGCCCGCCGGCACCTTACCCGAAGGAAATACGTCGGGGCGATTGGTCGCCGTGCCAAGGTCCAGATTGGGATTTGTACCGATCAAGATGTTGTAAGGACGGCCGGAAGCAACTTCGATGATGGGGGCCACCGTGAAGTCGGCAAGGAATTTTTTACCGAAGCCGGGGTCACTCTGATGATACGGGCTGAGGAACACGGCGCTGGTTATCCACCGGTGCCGCTGGTCGAAATCGGAGTTGCCTCGTTCGCCGTTGGGGTTGTTGTTGTCCTGGGGGTTCAGGAGCGTCGAGAGATCCGTCGAATCGTCGATGGTGTGCGAATACGTCCAGCCTGAAAGCAATTCCATGCCATGCGAGAACCGCTTCGTCATAGTGAGCGTGAAGGCGTGGTATACGGAATTTCCCGAGGAGGTCTGGGGGCTCACGTCGCTCCAGGGGATAGGAACAGTGCCGGTTCCGGGCGCTAGGAATCCCGCGGCTTGCGCCAAGCCGACCAGCGTGGCGTAACCCCCTGGGACCAGAGCGCCGAATGACGGGTTCGGGCCTGATGGCCGGAAGAAGTTGAACACTGCGGGCGTCCCGATCAAACCTATGGGAGTCCCACCGCAATTTGGCCCTGTGAATCCCTCACCCACGATGCCCGGAACAAGGATTGGGACCGTGGGGGAGCTGATCAGGACGCTTCCACCGCCGGCCGTGTTATTCACCAGCGTGCCGGCTCCACAACCGTTCACACTCCCCGAGGCGGGGACCGTGACAGTTAGCGGATTCGTTCCGGTGGTCACAAGCCCAGCTTTAACGGCGTTGCTGTCATTGGAGACGAGCAACGCGGGGTTTGTCACATTAAGGTTGCGGGTGCGGTCCAGATGCACGCCGTGCGTGTAGTTGTACCCGGCGCTGATCTTCCAATCCTTCGTAATTTCACGCTCGATGGTGAGATTAGCTTGCTGCGCATAGCCAAATTTGAAATTCTTCTGCACCGGAATCGTGAACGGCAACACTGTCAAAGGATATCCAGGGCCGAAGGGAGGCCCGACGGCTGGAGCGAGTGGAAATCCCAGGTAGCGCTGACCGGTGAAGAGAGAATTAGGCTGGAAGAAATTGAATCGCTGCTCCTGAGGCAGATAGCACATGGTCGCCGGAACTGCGGTCGAGCAGCCCGTGATATTCCCCGTTAGCGTGCCCTGGAAAATGTTCGTGGCATTGAGAGCCGAGAAATTGAGTGTATTGTCGAGGTTGCAGCTATTCCCCGGAAGTACACAGGGGGCACCGCCGCCAGCTTCAATCAAAGAAGATTCCGCCCCGTCAAAGGCATTGGCGAGGAAACCGAGCGCGAGGGACGGGTTGTCATAAAAGATTCCGTATCCTGCGCGAATCACCGTTTTGCCATTGCCCCAAGGATCCCAGGCAAGGCCGATGCGGGGCTGCACGTTCTTGGTGTTCAAGGGGATCCCCTGAAGGACGCCTTGGGCTTGCGCCGCCGCTGCATTGAGTGCTGTGGCTGGCGGGAAAATGGGCGTCCATTCGATGTCGTACCGCACGCCGTAATTGAGCGTCAGCTTCTGGCTAATTTTCCAGCTGTCCTGGGCAAAAACTCCCAGCGACTTATCCGTCGTCGGGCGGTTTGAGTTGCCGATGCCTTGGAAGTAGGTAGTGGGAATCCCCAGGCCGTAGGACTGAACCGCGTTAAACGACGGAAATGCCGA
>WNFT01001263.1_pt1 | contig 22074 bp, 20 predicted proteins | sample 5400191 | NCBI WGS metagenome assembly WNFT01 (sample SAMN13153359, study PRJNA577476) | soil metagenome | isolation source: 80 cm saprolite under Madrone tree | place: USA:California | collected 2016-06-14 | reverse complement strand
CCGTGGTTCAGCATCCGGCCCTTGTAGCCGGCCATGTCGAGCAGGATACCCCGCGTGAAGAACGGCTTGACCTTCTCGACACCGAGCTTCTTGAGCCCCGAGGCCGAGACCAGGTCTGCGCCGGTGAAGCCGTTGTAGAACCGCATCCCGTTCAGGTCACCGTCGGCGCCGACGAGCACGCCGATGTGGCCCAGGCCATCGAACTGGGTCCCGACCTGGCCGATCTCGCCCGTGACGAACTCCTCGTTGAAGATCAGGCGATTCTTCGCGAAGGGGCCGGCGGTTGGAAAGGACGGAATGACGAGCTTGTAGTTGCGCAGGCCGCGCATCGGCATGCCGGGCTCGTAGACGCGGCCGAGGCGGTAGACCTTCCCCGCCGTGATCAGCTTCACGGCTTCGAGCACTTTTCCCGGCGTCATCAAGTTCGAGGCACCAGCCTCGTCGCCGGGACCCCAGCGCGAGGGCCACCACTGAGGCCCGATGGGTGTCGTGGCCTGGGCGAACGCCGCCGAGGCGGTCGTGCCGAGAAGCACCGCGATGACGAGAGCGACCGCGATCATTCGTGAAGTCTTCATGGCTCCCTCCTCGTACCCGCTGCCGAGACGCGTCGGCGCGATGATTCACGCATCGGGCAGCGTCAGCCGGATGATCTCGTCGACCGACGTCGCCTTGTCGAGGCCCGCGATCGCCGTCACGAGGCGGTCGTAGCGGTCGGGCCCGATCGGCAGGCCGGGCACGAACCGTCGCAGCTCGTGCGCGTCCCTCCCGAAGTCCCACATCAGCTCGCGGCCGTGGTACTCGCCGACGAGGCGACGGCCATCGCGCAGGACGATCGACAGGCGCGGCGCGAAGCATTCCCGCCCGACGGCGCCCACGATCTCGATCCGCTTCTGGAGCGCAGCCACGCGGGCGGCGATGCCCGCGCTGGTCGAGGCGCCGGCGTCGCGAGGATCCTCCACGTTCCGTTCCAGCACCGGATAGTCGCCGGTGATCAGCGTGTACGCGAGCATGTAGTCGGTGCGGCCGAAGCCGCTGCCGTCCGGAGCCGGCCGCCGCGGGAACTTCGGCGACGGGTAGAGGGTCTCGAGATAATTCATCTCCAGCGTGACGTGCTCGATCAGGTCGGCGTCGAGCCGGTGCTTGGCCACCATCTCGCTGGCCAGCCACACCACCGGCTGATTGAAACCCGGGGTCGGATAGATCTTGAACTTCACGTCGAGGACTTCCCAGCGCCGTCCAAGGTCGGCGACGACGTCGTCGAGATCGGCCTTGAGCGGCCCCGTGAAGGCGTACGTCAGCTCCCCGGTATGGCTGCCGGTGAACGCATAGTAGAAGCCGCCCTCGCCTTCGAGCGCGGTGGGAGCCCCGGCGAAGCCCTGAGCGGCGAGGCTGGCGGCCCACATCGCATTGCGAGTCGCCTGGGCCTCGGCGAAGTCCGCGTCGCGCGTGCCGGTGCGCTGCCCTTCGATGAGGCTCCCGGCGAAGCTGGCGGCGAGCGCGATCGCGTTCGTGATCCCGCGAGCGTCGAGCTTCATGAGCTTCGCGGTCGTCGCGGCGGCTCCGAGGATGCCGAAGACCGGACTGGCGCGAAAGCCGTGGGCCGGTGTCGACGGAATGAAATCCCTCGCGCAGCGGCACTGCACTTCGTAGCCGGCGGCGAGCGCGGTCAGGAGCTCCTGGCCGGTGCTGCCTTCGCCCTCGGCCGTCGCCAGGCCGGCGGGAACGATGAGCACGCCCGGATGCGTCAGCATGTGGTACGAGTCGCACTGGTTGTTCACCGCCACGGTCACCGCGTTCGCGAACGCGGCGCCCGCCCGCGTCGCGCGCGTGCCGTCCACCCACACCGTCGCGCCCTGGCCGCGTCCCGTCCGTCGCGCGCCCAGACTCTCCTGCTCGATCACCGCGCGCCGGGCCGCCACCGAGCGGCTCGATGCGGCGCCGGCCAGGCCGACGGTGAGCGCGTGGTTCACCAGGGCCTTCGCCTTGTCGACGACCGTGGGCGGCAGCGCCTGGAAGGTGAGCGCGGCGACGAAGTCTCCGAGCGTGACGGCGAGCGGGGTCCTCTCCATGGGGCGTCCTCCACGTGTCGGGGTGCCTGGAGCATAATGCGGCCCATGAAACCACGCGAGGAGAGGATTCGGATCGGCGGCATCGACGTGCACACGTGGATCGGCGGTGACGGCGCCCCGCTGCTCGTCCTGCACGGCGCCGGGGGAAACCGCGGCTTCACCCGTTGGGTGGAGCGCGTCGCCCAGCGCTTCACCGTATGGGCCCCCACCCACCCGGGCTTCGGGCTGTCGGGGGACGCCGAGTGGATGGACGGCATCGACGACCTCGCCCGCTTCTATCTCTGGTTCATGGACGTTGCCGGGCTCGTGCGGCCGCACGTCCTCGGCCACTCGATCGGCGGATGGACGGCGGCCGAGATGGCGACGATGAGCCCGGGCTCGATCGATCGCCTGATCCTCGTCGCTCCGGCCGGCCTGAAGCCGGAGACCGGCGAGATCCTCGACGTCTTCTACTATCCGCCGCCGCAGCTCCTGCCGATGACGGTGCACGACCCGAAGACCGTTCCGGAGTGGGACGCGCTCTTCGGGGCGCCGCTGTCCCCGGCCCAGCAGGAGATCGCTGTGCGCAACCGCGAGATGACCGCGCGGCTCACCTGGAAGCCCTACATGCACAACCCCCGGCTCGCGAGCTTCTTGCCGCGGGTCACCAACCCGGCGCTGATTCTCTGGGGACGTGAGGACCGCATCGTGCCCGTGGAGTGCGGCGAGCAGTACCGCCGACTCCTGTCCCGGGCGACCCTCACCGTGCTCGACAAGTGCGGCCACCTGCCGCCGATCGAGCAGCCCGACGAGTTCGCGCGCCACGTGCTCGAGTTTCTGGGAGGAGACGTGCGGCGATGAAGCTCTACTACTTCAGCGAGATGCCGCACCACGAGTATCCCGACGCCGAGGGAGAGAAGTACCCCTCGCTCAGGCTCGAGTTCCCGAACCGGTTCTTCGACCGCGAGAAGGCGCACGCGAACTACCAGCGCTACCTCACCGAGTACGAGTTCGCCGACCAGGTCGGCTTCGACGGCCTCATGGTCAACGAGCACCACTCGACGCCGTCGTGCGTGAACGTCGGGGTCAACATGTCGGCCGCGATCCTGGCCCGGACCACGCGACGAGCCAAGATCCTCCTGCTCGGGAATATCCTCCCGATCGAGGAGAACCCGGTCCGGCTCGCCGAGCAGATCGCGATGTCCGACCTGATCTCCGGCGGCCGCGTGCTCTCGGGCTTCGTGCGCGGCGTCGGGGTCGAGCAGTGGTGGTCCAACGTGAACCCCATGCACAATCGCGAGCGCTTCGAGGAGTGCCACGACCTGATCCTCAAGTGCTGGACGGAGCCGGGGCCGTTCCGCTGGGAGGGCCGGCACTATCACTTCCGCCACGTGAACCCCTGGTGCCTGCCGCTCCAGAAACCGCATCCGCCGATCTGGATTCCCGGCACGGCCAGCCCGGAGACGGCGATCTGGGCCGGCCGGCGCGGTTACACCTTCGTGCCCTTCCTGGTGCCCTTCGACATCGCGCGCGAGCTCTTCGACTACTACCGGCAGGGCGCGGCCGAGGTGGGCCGCGAGGTGACGCCCGACAAGCTCGGCTTCCTGATCTGCGCCGTCACCGCCGACACGAAGACCAAAGCGCTCGAGGCCGGGCGTCACTTCGTCTGGCGCATGGGCGCGACGCTGCGCGGGCCGGTGGAGTTCTTCTCGCCGGTGGGCATGCGCTCGCGCGCGGGCTCGCAGTTCGCGCTGAAGGCGCGCCCGCGCTCGCTCGGGTCGATGAGCTACGAGGAGCTGGTCGCCGGCCACTTCATCATCGCCGGCACGCCCGACGAGGTCGCCGACCGCTTCGCCCTCGTGCAGCGCGAGCTCGGCATCGGCCACCTGCTCCTCGAAGCGCAGGAGTCCAAGATGGATCATCCGACGACGATGCGCTCGATCGAGCTGATGGGCGCCAAGGTGATTCCCGCCGTGGCGTCGCTATGAGCGCGCGGCTCGTCATCGCGTGGCTGATCGGCGGCGTCGCGCTGGCGTCGACCTCCGCCCACGCGCAGCCCGCGCCCGGCGTCACCGTCGAGGAGCGCGCGGCAGCCCGCCGCGAGGGCCAGGTGACGTACTACACGGCCCGGACGACCGTCACCGCCAACACGATCGCGAAGAAGGCCGGCGAGGCGCTCGGCATCAAGGTCAACATCGTGCGGCTCGCCTCGACCCTCGTCTTCAACCGCGCGGTGCAGGAGTTCGACGCCGGCATCAACGCCGCCGACGTCATCGATACGTCGGTGACCGACCATTTCGTCGCCATGAAGAAGAAGGGCATGCTCCAGCCTTTCACGCCGTCGAGCATCGCCAAGTTCACCAACCCGGCCTACTACGACCCCGAGCACTACTGGCACGCCTCGCAGATCGGGCTGGGCGCCATCAACTACAACCCTCAGCTCGTGAAGGACCCGCCGAAATCGTGGAAGGAGCTGACCGATCCGAAGTTCAAGGACAAGCTCGTCCAGGGGCACGTCAAGGCGAGCGGGACGTCGCTGCTCCTCGACTACTGGCTCGTGAAGCTCTACGGCTGGGAGTACTTCAAGGGCCTGCAGAAGAACAACATCATGACGCACCAGTCGTGTGACCAGTCGAACCTGGTGGCGAGCGGCGAGCGCGTGATCCTCCTGTGCGATCACCAGATCACCGTGCCGGCCCAGAACCGGAGCCTCCCCGTGGAGACGGTCTTTCCCGAGGACGGCGTGATCGCCCAGATCGGTGGGATGGGAATCTTGAAGAAAGCGCCCCACCCGAATGCGGCGAGGCTGCTCGTGGACTGGTGCCTGTCCCCCGAGGGACAGCAGGTGTACGTCGACTCGGGGCTGATGTCGGCGGTCAACGATCCGAAGATCAAGTACCCGAGCAAGTATCCTCATCCCGCCACGCTGAAGCTGCTCGTGGCCGATCCCGCCGACGTGGGCCGGATGCTGCCCGAGCTGAGGGAGAAATTCTCGGAGCTGTTCGGCGGATGACGTCGCGAGTGCTGTGGGCCAGCGTCACCGCCGCGCTGGTCGTCCTCGTCCTGCTCCCTCTCGGCTCGCTGGTGGTCAAGAGCTTCCAGACCGAGACCGGCCCGTCGCTCGCCAACTACGTTGCGATCGGCAAGCAGACGTCGTTCCGCGCCGCCACCGTGAACTCGCTGGTCTTCGGCGTCGCGGCGAGCCTGATCGGGCTCGTGCTCGGGGCCCCGATGGCCTGGGCGGTCAGCCGGACGAACATGCCGCTCGGCGGCCTCGTCCGGGCGGGCGTGCTCGGAGCGTTCGTGACGCCCGGCTTCGTCCTCGCCGTGGCCTGGATCCTCCTGGCCGGGCCCAACGCCGGATTGCTCAACAAGCTCTGGATGACGCTGACCGGCGCGTCCCGTGGACTCCTCGACGTCTACACGATGACCGGCCTGGTCCTCGTCTCGGTGGCCAGCACGTTCCCGCTCGCCTTCATCCTCGTCTACAACACGCTCGAGATGATGAGCGGCGACGTCGAGGAAGCCGCGCGCGTCCTCGGCGCGGGCACGGCCCGGGTGACGTGGACGATCACACTGCCGCTGGCTTTGCCGGCCATCGTGGCGAGCCTCATTCTCATGTTCCTCGAGACCATCATCCTGTACGGGGTGCCTGCGATGATCGGGGTGCCGGCGCGCATCTACGTGCTGACCACGCAGCTCTTCTCGCTGTTCGAGTGGCCGCCCAAGATCGGCATGGCCGCGGCCATCTCGCTCCCGCTCCTGCTGGTCACCGCGGTGCTGCTCGTGATCCAGCGCCGGCTCCTGGCTCACCGGAGCTTCGCGACCAACCGGGGCAAGGGCGGGCGTCGTCGCCCGATCGACCTCGGGCCGCTGCGCTTCGTGGCCCTCGGCCTCTCCGGCCTCGTGCTGCTGTTCACGCTCGTCCTGCCCTACGCCGTGATCGTCTGGGCATCGGTCAGCCCGGTGTGGGTGCGGGCGCTGTCCGCGCCGAGCTTCTCCCTCGATCACTATCGCTTCGTGCTCTGCGAGTTCACCTCGGGCAGCCGATCGATCTGGAACAGCCTCGTGACGGCCGTGATCGCGGCCAGCCTCGGCGTCGTGATCGCGGTGGTCGTCGCGTACCTGACGGAGCGGCGCATCGTCCGGCACGCCGCCTGGCTCTCGTTCCTGGCCATGGCGCCGCTGGTGATTCCCGGCATGGTCTTCGCGGTCGGCCTCTTCGGCGCCTACAGCCAGCCGCCTCTCGTGCTCTACGGCACGCTCTGGATCCTCATGCTCGCGTACCTGACCAAGTTCCTGCCTTTCGCCTTCATGAGCTGCCACGCCGCCGTCCAGAGCGTGTATCCCGAGCTCGAGCACGCGGCCAACGTGCTCGGCGCCTCGCGTGTGCGCGCGCTGCGCGACATCACGGTGCCGATGATCAAGGCCGGAATCCTGGGTGGATGGATCCTCGTGTTCATCCCCGCGATCAAGGAGCTGAGCAGCTCGATCCTGCTCTTCACGGCGCCGACGACCGTCATCGCGACCGCCATCTTCGACCTCTACCAGCTTCCGTCGTGGGAAGGGGTTGCCGCGCTCTCGACCATCCTGCTCGTGCTGAACGGGGTCGTGATTGCCGCCGGCAACTGGGCGCTCGGTGGCCGCCTCCTCGGGCGCCCCGGCGGGAGCGGAGCCTGATGACGTCTCCCCTGGCCGGTCAGATCGCGGTCGTCACGGGTGCCGGCAGCGGGATCGGCCGCGCCGCAGCCGTGGCTCTCGCCGGCGAGAACGCGCGCGTGGTCGTCGCCGACGTCCGCGCCGACGCCGCGGCAACCGTCCGCGACGAGATCAGGGCGAAGGGCGGCGAGGCGCTCGCGGTCGCGACGGACGTCTCGGATGCCGCGGCTGTCGAGAAGCTCGTGGCGACGGCCCTCGATGCGTTCGGCCAGATCCACGTCCTGTTCAACAGCGCAGGGATCAGCCTGCGGCGGTCGGTCGTCGACATGACGGACGCCGAGTGGCACCGCGTGCTGGGCGTCAATCTGCACGGCACCTTCTACTGCTGCCGGGCCGTCGGCCGTCACATGGCCCAACGCGGCTACGGCCGCATCATTAATATGGCGTCGGACCGGGCGACCTTCGGCATGGTCAACGGCGCCCACTATGCGGCCTCGAAAGGCGCCGTGATCTCGCTCACCAGGTCGCTGGCGCTGGAGCTCGGGCCGTCCGGCGTCACCGTGAACGCGATCAACCCCGGCACCACGGACACCCCGATGGCCCGCGGCACGCTCAGCGACGCAGAGTGGCAGAGCCGGGCCCGGCAGGATCCGCTCGGGCGTTTCAGCACGCCGGAGAACATCGCGCGCCTCGTTCTCTTCCTGGCCGGCCCCGGCGGCGAGTTCATGACCGGGCAGGTGGTCACCGTGCGCATGCGCTTCGGTTAGCCGTGGGGTCGCCTGCCCGCCCCACCGGCGATCGCCACATCGAGGTCGAAGACCTCGTCGTCCGCTACGGCGCCGTCACCGCGGTCGATCGGATCAGCTTCCACGTTCGACGCGGCGAGCACATGACCCTGCTCGGCCCGTCCGGCTGCGGCAAGACCACCACGCTCCGCGCGCTGGCCGGCCTCGAGACGCCGGTCTGGGGCGAGATCCGTATCGACGGCCGGCCGGTCTTCTCGAGTCGTCAGTCCATCAACGTGCCGGCCGAGCGGCGGCAGCTTCCGATGGTCTTCCAGTCGTACGCAATCTGGCCCCACATGACGGTCTTCGACAACGTCGCCTATGGACTGAGGCTTCGCCGGCTTCCGGCGGTTCAGGTGAAAGAGCGCGTGGGCGCCGCGCTCGAGCTGGTCCGATTGGGCGGCCTCGCCGGGCGAAGCGCGGCCGAGCTGAGCGGCGGCCAGCAGCAGCGCGTGGCGCTCGCGAGGTGCCTCGCGGTCTCGCCGGCCGTCCTGCTCCTCGACGAGCCACTGTCCAACCTCGACGCGCGCCTGCGTGCAGCCATGCGGCTCGAGATCCAGTCCCTCCAGCGCCAGATCGGCCTCACCTCGGTCTACGTCACCCACGACCAGGAAGAAGCGCTCGTGATCTCCGACCGCATCATCGTCATGAACGCCGGCCGGATCGAGCAGGTCGGCACCGCCACGGAGGTCTACGACACTCCCCGCAATGCCTTCGTCGCCGACTTCGTGGGAGCGGCGAACCTGATCGAGGGCGTCGTCAGGCCCGAACGCCGGAGCGACGGCCTCGTCGCCATCGAGACCGAGGGCAAGCACGTCGTCTGCGGTACCGACCCGGGACGGCCACTGGGCTCGTCGGCCACGATCGCGGTTCGCAGCGTCTACCTGGAGCTTTGCCCGACGCCGCCCCCGGGCGCGGTCAACTCGTGGCCGGCCCGCATCCGCCAGCGCGCGTTCCTCGGCGATGCGCTCGAGTACGTCCTCGAGTGGGACGGCCGTCTCCTCACGGCGCGCCGTCCACGCCACGAGGTCTTCGAAGAAGGCGCGACGGTCTATGTAAACGTGGACCCTGCCCGCTGCGTCATTCTGGAGTAAAGCGTCGAGGGATCTTCGACCACGACGATGGAGGGGCGGTGGATCATGCGTACTCTGCGAGCACTCATCGGCGCGCTCACCGTGGCCGGGCTCTTGATGGGATGCGCCGGTACTCCGAACACTCCGAACACCCAGTTCTCTTCGGAGGACGACTGCAGGCGATCTGGCGGCTTCTGGACCGGCGTCAAGTGCGACTATTCGGGCGGCGGCGGTGGTGGCGGCTACTGAGAGGGGCGACTACACGCCGAGGTAGTACTTCTTCACCAGCTCGTTTTCCCGGAGCTCACGCGTGCTGCGGCCCTCGAACTCGATCCGGCCGTGGACGATGATGTAACCGCGGTCGGCGATCTTGGTCGCCTGGTTGAAGTTCTGCTCGGCCATGAGGACCGTGAGCTGGTACTGCTCCTTCAGCTCCTTGATCTTGGCGATCACGCGGCTCACGAGGATCGGCGCCAGGCCCACCGACGGCTCGTCGACCAGGAGAATCCGTGGCGACGACATGAGGGCGCGGGCCACCGCGAGCATCTGCTGCTCGCCGCCGCTCATGCTCCCGGCGAGCTGCCGCCGGCGTTCGCGGAGCACCGGAAACGCCTCGAAGGAGAAGGCGAGATTGCGCGAGATGGCGGCGCGGGCCTGCGCGCGGTAGGCGCCGAGGAGCAGGTTCTCCTCGACGGTCAGCTTGGGAAAGAGCCGCCGCCCTTCCGGCACCAGCGCGATGCCCAGGCTCACGATCTCTTCCGTGGACTTGCGCGTGAGATCGATCCGCACGCCGTCCGTCTCGAGGAAGATCTCACCGGCCGACGGCGCCACCATGCCCATCAGGCATTTGATGAGCGTGCTCTTGCCGTTGCCGTTGGTCCCGAGGAGCGCGACGGTCTCGCCCTCGCGCACCTCGAGCGATACGCCGTGGAGTACGCGCACCGCGCCGTAGCCGGCGTCGACGTTGCGGACGACGATCCTACTCGCCAAGGTAGGCCTTCTCGACCGCCGGGTTCCGCACGATCTCGTCGGGCGTGCCCTCGGCGATCCGCTCGCCGGCGTCGAGCACCACGATCCGCTCGGAGAAACGCATCACCGCCCGCATGATGTGCTCGATCATGATGATCGTGATCCCCTCACCGTTGAGCCGAAACAGGATGGCCAGGATGTCGTCCACCTCGGCGCTGGAGAGCCCGGCCATGGCCTCGTCGGAAATCAGCAGCCTCGGACGCGCCGCCATGGCGCGGGCCAGCTCGAGCTTCCGCATCTCGATCTGCGTGAGCCCGGCCGGTCGCACGTGCGCCTTGGCGTCGAGCCCGATCGCCCGGAGGATCTCCGCCGCCTCGGCGCCGGCGTCCCGAGCGCGCGCGTGGCCCGCGTACTCGAGCGGGATGTCGAGGTTCTCCTGCACGGTCATGCTCGTGAATGGCTTCGGGATCTGAAAGCTGCGCGCGATGCCGAGCCGGGTTCGCTGGTGGGCGGGCAGCGCGGTGATGTCCCGGCCCGCGAAGACGATGCGTCCGTCGTCGGGGTGGAGGGAGCCGGACACGCAGTTGATCAGCGTCGTCTTGCCCGAGCCGTTCGGTCCGATGAGGCCGAAGCGCTCGCCCTCCTTCACGTGGAGCGTCACCCGGTTGAGCGCGGTGAAGCCGCCGAAGCGCTTCACGAGGCCGTGAATCTCGAGCAGCGCCCCCGCCATCAGCGGCCCCGCAGCCGCCGCACGAGGCCCAGGATGCCTTCGGGCGCCAGCACGACGAAGGCGACGAGTACGACGCCCACGATGAAGAGGTTCATCTCCGACGAGATCGTGACGGTGGCGAGTTGCTGAGCCGTCCCCAGCAACACGGCTCCGATCACCGGCCCAGCCCAGCTCGTCGTCCCTCCGATCATCGGCATGGCCAGCGCGTTCACGGCGTAGTCGAGCGCGAACGCCGAGTTGGGCTCCACGAACGTCACGTAGTACGGAAACGGCGCGCCGGCGACGCCGAGGAGAAAGCCGCTGATCGTGGTGGCGAAGAGCTTGAGGCGCAAGGTGGGCACGCCCATGCATTCGGCCGCCTCCTCGTTGTCCCGCAACGCCGCCAGGCCGCGGCCGATCCACGAGCGCTCGATGAACCGCGCCACCATCACCGACAAGACGGCCAGCCCCACCATCACGGTGAACAGGAACGTGACGTAGCTGCCGAAGGGCGGTCCACTCGGGCGGATGACGCTCAAGCCTCTCGATCCGCCGACGTACTCCCAGTTGATGATCACCGTCTGGAGGACGACGGAGAGCGCGAGCGTCGCGATGGAGAAGAAGACGCCTCTCAGCCGGAGCGTGAGGTAGCCGATGCCGAGTCCAAGGAGCGCGGCGACGAGGCCGCCGGCCAGGATGAGGACCGGCAACGGCGCCCGCAGCGACTGGATCAGGAAGACCGCGGTGTACGCGCCCATCGCGAAGAACGCCGGCGTCCCGAAGTTCACGTATCCCGCGTAGCCGCCGAGGATGTTCCACGCCGTCGCGATCACGACGTATTGGAGGATGACGTAGCCGGCGAAGTAGAGATACGGGTTTACGCGCAACCCGGCCAGCGCGATCCCCGCCCCGACCACGGCCAGGCCCGCCAGCCACGCGAGCCCGGACCGGGGCGTCACCGACCGAACAGCCCGGCGGGGCGCACGGCCAACGCCAGGAGCAGGATGCCGAACGACACGGCCAGCGACCACGAGGGCCCGAAGAACGTGGCCATGAGACTCTCGGCCACGCCGAGGACGACGGCGGCGACGAGCGTCCCGCCGATGCTGCCCATGCCGCCCAGGACCGTGATGGCGAACATCCGTCCGATGTAGTCGCGGTCGGTCGACGGGATCACCGGCGCAATGCTGATCAGCAGCGCGCCGGCCAGGCTGGCCGCCGCGATGCCCACGCCGAAGGCGATGGTCTTGATCTGGACGGGATTCGCGCCCATCAGCCGCAGGGCGAGCTGATCCTGCGACACCGCCATGATCGCCCGGCCGTAGAACGTCCGGCCGAGGAACAGATAGAGCCCCGCCGTCATCGCGATCCCGACGAGGCAGGGCACGAGGTAGCGGAAGGCGATCCCGACGCCGCCGAGATCGATCGATTTGCTGGTGTAGGCGGTCTGGACGAGCCGGTAATCGACGCCGAACGTCAGGCTGAGGCTCACCTCCATGATGAAGAGGATGCCGAAGAAGAAGACGAGCCCCCGCAGCGACTCCTCCCCGCGCCGCTCGAAGCTCGCGTAGTAGACGCGATAGACGAGCGCGCCCAGCCCGTAGAACAGCGGCGTCAACAGTAACCCCGTGAGGATCGGATCGAGGCCGAGCGCGCCGTTCATGACGTACGCCGCGTACGAGCCGAGGATCACGAAGGCGGGCTGCGCGATGTTGGCGATGTCGAGCAGCCCGAAGATGAGCGACACGCCGAGGCTCACGGCGGCATAGAAGCCCCCGAGCAGCAGTCCGGCGACCACCGCGTTGGCGAGGAGGTCCCAGGAGAACAGGGAGCGCTCGCGCTAGTTCTTGGCCGCCGAGTACGGGTAGATGATGTTGCCGGACTTGAGGTCGTCGGGGTAGAGGACGACCTTCTTTCCCGGCCCGCGGAACTGATCGATGCCCGTGCCCTGGATCTTCTGATACTGGACCATGAGGGTGCGGCCCCGGGCCCACTCGCCGTTCTTGCCGAACTTGATCTTGCCGACCACGGTGTTGAACTCGTTGGCCCGGATGTAGTCCGCGATCTTCTGCTGATCGAGTCCCTTGGTGGCCTCGATGGCCTGCGCGAGCACCTGGCCGACCGTGTACGAGTAGGGCGGCAGGTAGTAGCCGAGCGGATCGACGCCGGCCTTCTCGGCCCGCCCCTGGTACTCCTTCAGGAACTCCTTGATGCCGGGCATCGCGAGGAACGGCGGCTCCGGCGCCCAGAAGTCATAGTTCACGATGCCATTGAGCAGCGGCCCCATGCTCGTCATCACCGTCGTGAACATCAGCCCGACCATGCCGCCGCCGAGGATCTTGGGTGAGAGCCCGACCTCGTGAGCCGCGCGCAGCATGCCGACCGAGTCGGGAGGGTAGGACGCCACGAAGACGATGTCGGGGTTGGTGGCCTTGATCGCGCGCACGATCGGCGTGTAGTCCACGGTGCTCGGCGGGTACGTCTTGTCGTACACGGTCTTCAAGCCGAACTTCTTGATCAGCTCGCGCGCGCCGACCAGCGCGTTCTGCGGATACTCGGCGTCGGCGCCCACGATGGCCACGGTCTGCGGCTTCGGGTTCTGCCTGGCCGCCAGCTCGAAGAAGCCGATGGCCGTGCTGGTCTGCGGATCGGGACCGGCCGGCTGGATCTGGAAATAGTTCGGGTACTGGTACTTCTCGTTGTTGGCCAGGCCGAACATCCCGATGACGGTCAGCTTCCGCTCCATCGCAATGGGCAAGAGCGGGGCGATGAGGTTGGTGCCATACCCGGAGATGACGAGGTCGACCTTGTCGACGTCGAGCAGCTTGGTGTAGATCCCGGGCACGGTGGCCGGGTTGGTCTGGTCGTCGTAATACACCAGCTCGACGGGCCGGCCCAGCAAGCCCCCCTTCTTGTTGACGTCGTCCTTCCAGATCTGCAAGGCCAGGAGCGCCGGCTTGCCGTTGGCGGAGAGTCCGCCGGTCAGCGCCATGCCGAACCCGATCTTGATCGGGTCCGCGGCCTGGGCGACGAGTGCGCCCGATCCCCCGAGGGCCAGTGCCCCGATGACGATCCCGACCACGGTGAAGCTCAGGATTCCCTGCGTCCAATTGCGGTTCATCGCTCACCTCGCTCGACGAATGTCGAAAGCTATAGGGGAAACCGCGGGCAAACGCAACCGGGCTCGGTCGGGGATCAGCCAGCGCGACGCGCTTGGAGGAGCGAGAACAGCCTCGCCGGAGTCACCGGCAGCTCGAGAATGGTGATCCCGAACCCGGCGAGCGCATCCTCGACCGCGTTGGCGATGGCCGCCGCGGGGGCGATGGCGCCGCTCTCGCCGACGCCCTTGATGCCGAGATCGTTGACGATCGAGGGGAAATTCACCAGCGCCGTGTCGAGCGGAGGGAGGTGGGCGGCCGTCGGCAGGCCATAATCCATGAAGCTCTGCGTGAGGAGCTGGCCGTTGTCGTCGTAGACCAGGTCCTCGGTGAGGGCGGAGCCGATGCCCTGCGCGATGCCTCCCTGGAGCTGGCCCTCCACGATCATGGGATTGATCGGCCGCCCGCAGTCGTGCACCGCGACGTACTTCAGCAGGCGGATCTGGCACGTCTCGACGTCGACCTCGACGACCGCCCCGTGCGTGCCGAACGCCCACGTCACCGTGTCGGGATAGAAGTACGTGCAGCTGTTGAGACCCGGCTCGCTGACGGGCGCCAGCGCCTTCGAGCGCACGGCGGCCGCCGCCACCTCGGCGAGGTGGAGGCCTCGGCCGGGCACTCCAGCCACCGACACGCGGCCGTCCTCGATCCTCAGATCTTCGGGCGCGCACTCGAGCATCGTGGCGGCGACCAGCGCCGCCCGGCGGCGCACCTCGCGCGCCGAGCGGGCGACCGCGGGCCCGGCGTTGGCGGCCACGCGGCTGGCCATCGTGCCGATCCCGTAGGGAAAGGCTTGCGTGTCGGCGCCCACGACCTTCACCGACTCGACCGGGACTCCGAGCTCCTCGGCGCAGATCTGGGCCAGCGTGGTCGCGTGGCCCTGGCCCTGGGCCGACACCCCGATGAAGACGTACACCGTGCCGCTCGGGTCCACGCGCACGTTCGCGCCTTCGTACGGCCCCAGCCCCGAGCCCTGCAGGTAGCAGGCGACGCCGATGCCGAGACGGCGCACGCCATGCGAACGCGTCATCTGGAGCGCGCGGTGCCCGTCGTACCCGAGGAGCTCGAGCGCCTTGTCGAACGCCACCGGAAAGTCGGCGGGGTCGTAGCAGATCGTCGAGCCGTCCTTGTATTTCATCCCCGGCCGATACGGCATCTCGTCGGCGCGGATGAAATTCCGGCGCCGGATCTCCGCGGGATCGAGGCCGAGCTTCCGTGCGCCGATGTCGAGCATCCGCTCGAAGACGAAGGCGGCTTCGGGACGGCCGGCGCCCCGGTAGGCGGCGCTGAAGGTCTTGTTCGTCACCACGTTGTCGGATCGTCCGCGGTAGTCGCGGACTCGGTACGGCGCGCACAGGTGATGGATCGTGTTGAGCGGAATCCCTTCCCCCTGGATCGGATAGGCCCCCATGTCGGACGCGAAGTGGTCGTCGACGGCCGTGATGACCCCGTCGCGATGAAAGCCCACGCGGATCGCGTGGACCTGCTCCCGATCGTGACACGTCGCGATGAAATGCTCGCGCCGCGTCTCCACCCACTTCACGGGGCGGCCCAAACGGGAGGCCACGAGCGGCACCAGCACCTCCTCCTGGAAGACCTGGGCCTTGGCGCCGAACGCTCCGCCGACCTCCGGCGCGATGACCCGGATCCGCTCGACGTCGAGGCCCAGCACAGCGGCGATCGCCTCGCGCACGAAGTAGGTCGTCTGGGTGGAGGAGTGGACGACGAGGACGCCGGCGTCGTCGTGCCACGCCAGGACCCCGCGCGGCTCCATCGGCATGGCGGCGTTACGCGCGTGCCGCAACTCGTGGGCGACCACGAGGTCGGCGGCGGCCATGGCTTCCTCGACGTCACCGACGCCGTCCGTCGACACGCTGGCGACGTTGTCCGGCCACGTGTCGTAGAGACGGGCCGTGGTCTTCAGGGCCTCCCACGTTGACACGACGGCGGCCACCGGCTCGTACTGCACGTGGACGGCGTCGATGGCGTCCTGGAGCTGGGCGGCGGCCTCGACGACGACGACGGCCACCGGCTCGCCCACGTATCGGGCCTTGCCGAGCGCGAGCGCACACTGTTCGAAGGGCCGCACGTGTGCCCGGAACGGGAGATGCGGAGGAATCGGCCGCGTGACCTCGGGAAGCTCGGCCGGACCGAAGACCCCGAGCACGCCGGGAAGGACACGGGCGTTCGTCGCATCGATGTCGATCACTCGCGCGTGGGCGTGCGGGCTGCGGACGACACCCAGGTGCACCAGCCCCGGCCGTGTGATGTCGTCGAGATACCGTCCAGCCCCGCGAAGGAGCGGGAGGTGCTCGCGGGGTTTCAGTGAGAGCCCGAACACCTTGCCATTGGTCGGCATCAACGGTCTCCGTGATACCACGTGAGCATCACGCGCTCGGCCAGGGCTACGACGCCGTACAGCACGAGGCCGATGACACAGAGCACGAGGATCGCCGCCATGATGGCGGCCGTCTCGGCACGCGACGTCGCGAAGACGATGAGGTACCCGAGCCCCGCCTGCGACGTGATGAACTCGCCGACGATCACGCCGATGATGGACAGCGTGACCGCGATCTTGAGGCCGCTGAAGATGTGGGGCAGCGCGCCGGGAAAACGGATGTTCACGAAGATCTGCCAGTCGTTCGCCGTCAAGGAGCGCGCCAGCCGGATCATCGTGCGGTCGGTGTCGATCAGTCCAGCCGCGGTGGAGATGACGACCGGGAAGAAGCTGATGAAGAGCGCGAACATGAGGCGCGAGCTGGTTCCGATGCCGAGCCACACGATGAAGAGCGGAGCGAGCGCGACCTTCGGGATGAGCTGGAACACGACCAGGAGCGGGTAGAGCGCCTCCCGGATCGGCCGCGAATACGTGATAGCGATGGCGACGACCATGCCCACGACCGCGGCGAGCAGGAAGCCGGCCACCGTCTCGACCAGGGTCGGCCAGGCGTGCTCGAGCAGCAAGCCGTGAACGGCCACCAGCGTCTGCGCCACCTCCGTCGGCGGCGGCAAGATCGCCGAGGGAATGCGGCGCACACGCACCAGCGCTTCCCACGCCGCCAGGGCCAGCGCGGCCGTGACGATCGGCAAGACCACGGGCCGCCAGCCCCGCGACACGCCGGCCTTCAGCGCGCGCGTCAGCCCGTCGAGGCGGCCGGCGCCGAGGTCGGCCGTCGAGAGGCTGTCGAGGGCCATGTCAGGACGCTCCCCGACGGCCGTGGCTCTCCTCGATCTTCGCCCGGAGGAGCGCGCAGATTTCGTTGAACTCCGGCGTTTCCTCGATGGTCAGGCGACGAGGGCGCGGGAGCGGGATGCTCACGTCGGCGATGAGCGTGGACGGCCGGCGCGCCATCACCAGCACCCGATCGGACAGGAACACGGCCTCGCGGATGCCGTGGGTCACGAACAGGACGGTCTTCTGGTAGCGCTGCCAGATGTCGAGCAGCGCCGCGTTCATCTCATCGCGGGTGATGGCGTCGAGGGCGCTGAACGGCTCGTCCATCAGGAGCAGCGTGGGATCGTGGACGAGCGCGCGGCAGATTGCGACGCGCTGGCGCATTCCGCCCGAAAGCTGGTGCGGCCGCTTGGCGGAGAACTCCGAGAGGCCCACCATGTCCAGGAGCTGCCGGGCTCGCTCGGCGTACTCGCGAACCGGGCGCTTGAGGATGTGGATCGGGAAGAGCACGTTGTCGAGCACGCTCTTCCACGGGAGCAGGACCGGATCCTGGAAGATCACGCCGATGTCGGCGCGTGGCCCGGTGATCGGCTGGCCGGCGACGTCGATGCGCCCGGCGGTGAGCGGCTCGAGGCCGGCGACCATCATGAGCAAGGTGCTCTTGCCGCAGCCGCTTGGCCCCAGGATCGAGACGAACTCGCCCGCTCGGGCGGCGAAGCTGACGGAGCTGACCGCTTCCAGCGCGCTCGCCCCGGCGTTGTAGACTTTCCTCACGCCGTCGACGACCACGTAGGTCTCGGCCCCGCGCCCGGGCACGGTCATCGGCACCCCGGGCTCGGCCGAGATCAGCACGCGGGGCTCACGCGAAGAACTTCGCGAACTCCTCGTTGCGCTTCTTGGCGTCGACCCACTGCGTCTCCGTCAACTTGATGCGTCCGGCGAAGCGGTTGGTGTAGAGCTCGTCCACGTTCGGCTTCTGGGCGCCCTTGGCTAGGTAGGTCAGCACGAGGTCGGCCATCTCCGAGAAGCGCTTCGGATCCGACCAGCCCAGCCCGTTCACGCGCGCCTCCTCGGCCAGGGCGGAGAAGTTCGCGATCCCCGAGCCCATGCGGACGTTTTCGCGCTCCTTGGCCACGAACCCGGCCTCGCGCACCTCTTTGAAGAAGATGTCGATGGACTCCTCGGGGTTCAGGTAGCTGAAGGCCAGAGCTTCCATGATGCCGTCCACCATCCCCTGACAGACCTCGGGGTTCTCCTTGATCATCTTGGGCGTCGTGAAGAACGCCGACTCGTACAGGTGGATGCCCTGGGTAGCGTACAGCATCCAGCGGACCTTGTAGCCCCTGGCCGAGATGGGCGGGATGGCGCTCGCGGCAAAGTCCGTGATCGCGTCGATCTGCTTGTCCATGAACGCGCGATACCGCACGTCGATGTTCATGTTCACGAACTTGATCTTGTCCTGATCGACGCCGGCGAGCCGGGCGAAGACGGGGAAGAACGGGACTTCGCCCGAGGTCGGCGTCCAGCCCACGGTCTTGCCCTCGAGATCCTTCGGCGTCCTGATCGGAGAATCGTCGAGCACGCCCACGCCCATGGTGGTCTTGTAGCCGAGCACGCCGATGGTCGTGAGCGGCAGGCCCTTGATGTTCTGCAGCACGATGACAGAGGTCACCGCCTGGCCGACGTCGAACTGCCCGCCGGCCAGCGCCTGGGTCGCGGCGAGCGAGCCGTAGCCCCGGGCGATGTCGACGTCGAGGCCGCGCTTCTTCCAGAAGCCACGATTGCGCGCGATGAAGGTATGGATGAGCGAGCCTTCCGCGACCCAGGGCAGCGTGAAGCGTACCTTGGTCAACGGTTGGGCCACGGCGCGCCCGGGACGGCCGGCCAGGATCGAGCCGCCAGCGGCGGTCGTCACCACGGCCCAGCGGGAATACCCCAGGAACTCTCGGCGACTGATTCGTGTCATCACCGTTCTCCTTCGTCGACGAATTCCGGTGGTCGCCTCAGGCAGCGGCGGTGATGACTTCGGGGACCAGCGGCGAGTTCGATTTGTACATCACACCTTCGCGAAGCGCGAAGTCCGGACGGATGCGCTCCGCGAGACGCAGCTCGACCCCACTGGCGTCGCGCACGGTCCAGTCACCACGCTCGAGGCGGACGACCGAGACGTCCGCGACGGCGCCGGGCGCCAGCGTCCCGATCTGGCCGTCGAGCCCGAGCAGCACGGCGGCATTCGACGTCACCATGCTGACGACTTCGCCGAGCGGAACGCCCAGGGCGAGCAGCTCGCTCATCGCCTGGTGGAGATTGAAGGTCGCGGTGAGCTGCTCGCCGTTGCCTCGGGACCGCCGGCCCTTCGGGGCCGGGACGGCGTCGGCCGCGTCGGCCTTGACGCGCTTGACCGCGTAGCCGTGCAGGTCGGCGCCGAGCGTGAACGGCATGATGCCGGCCTCGAGAACGATCCGCGCCTTCTCGATGCTGAAATGGACGCCCCGGCCGACGTCGATTCGGACGCCGCGCATGACGGCCTCGGTGACGATCGGATGGACTTTGCCCGAGGCGGCGACGAACGCGCCGGGATGCCGCGTGAACGGATGGGCCAGGACGTCGCCCTCGTCGAGCAGCGGCAACACCTGATTGAGGATCGAGTCGGGATCCGGCTCCGACTCCTTGACCACGGGCCACATGCCACCCAGGTGCACGTAGACCGGCACGCGTGCCCGACGCGACGCCTCCTTGGCCAGCTTCAGCACCTCGATGCCCCAGCGGGAGTAGCCGCCGATCTCCGCGTGAGTCTTGATGCCCTTGACGAGATCGCGATTCTCCTCGATGGCGCGCACGGTGGCGCCGACGTCGATGCCGTGCGGTCCATACAGGCCCGCGTGCGAGTGCCCCATCAGGCCGCCGGCGAGGTAGATCGAGATGAACGAGAGCACGCGGCTCTTCGCCGGCTGGGCGACGAAATTCCGGAACCCGTTGAACGTCAGCGGGCTGGCGCCGCCCTGGTCCACCACCGTCGTCACCCCCGACCGAATGCCGACCAGGTCGGCGTTCAGGCCGAAGATGCCCGTGACGTGCTCGTAGATGTGCGCGTGCGTGTCGATGAGGCCGGGGAGCACGAGCTTGCCGCGGACGTTGATCATCTTCGTGCGCGGCGCCGGTGCCAGCGCCGGTGCGACGGTGGCCACGCGGCCTCCGAGAATGCCCACGTCCATCACGCCGTCGATCCCCTGGGCCGGGTCGATGACGCGCCCTCCGCGCAAGATGAGCTCGAGCTCCGACGGGGTCATCGACGCCTCCTACAGGCTCGGTGCGTAGTGCTTCTTCAAGAACGTGTCGAGCGCCAGCTCGAACTCTTCGGCCTTCTCCACCGGGATCATGTGGGCGGCGCCCGGGATGCCGACGAGCTCCGCGCCCGGGATGTGGGACGCGACGCTCGTCACGACGGAGGGCGGAGTCAGCACGTCCTCTTCGCCGTACATGACGAGTGTCGGCACCCCGATCGACGCGAGCTGCGCCGAGACGTCGAACCCGTACCCGGCGCGGGTGGCGTGCACCAGCGGCTCCTGGTCCATTCCGGCGCGCCAGTTGACGAACTCTTCGACGGCGTCGGGCCGCGCCTGCATGTACGCCTTGGAGAATATCGACTGCGCAGCCAGGCGCGCCGAGGCGACCGGCCCTTCGGTCCTGGCCACACGGATCCGCTCCTCGAGCTTGTCGTACGCCCCCGGATCGCTCCGGCACGACGTCGATACCAGTACCAGCGCCGAGACGATCTCGGGATGCTGGACCGCCAGAGTCTGGGCGATCATGCCTCCCTGCGAGAAGCCGATGAGGCAGGCCTGCCGAACTCGAAGATTCTTGAACGCGGCGAACCAGTCTTCTGCGAACAGCGCGATCGTGTAGGGTCCGTCCGGCTTCGCGCTGCGCCCGTGCCCGCGGGTGTCACCCGCGATGACGCGATACTCGTGGGCGAACGCCTGGGTCACACCGTGCCAGAGCGTGTGGTCCCACCCGAGCCCATGCAGGAAGACGAGCGCCCGGCCGCGTCCTCGGTCCATTACGAAGAGCCGGGTCCCGTTGGTGTCGACGAACCGGTCGCTCACCTGAACCGTCATATCCGGGGCCCCTCCTGCTCGCCCGAACGCGTCACGAACTCGATCAGCGGTGCAATCATCCGGAAATGGCGGCGCGTAGCGGTCCTGGCCCGGCGCGCGTCGCGGCCACGGATCGCTTCGAGGACGGCCGTGTGGATGCTGGCCTGACGCGAGTCCCTGAGGCTCTCCGGCAGGCGCTCGGCCACCGCCGCAATCGAGAAGCGAACCTGCTGGAACAGCGCGGTGAGCACGGGATTCCGAGCGGCGGCGACGATCCCGGAGTGGAAGGCCTGGTGGTTGTGGGCGGCGGCGACCGGGTCTCCCCGCTTGCGGGCTTCCTGGAACAGGGCCAGGTAGTTTTCCAGCTCGGCGACCTCTTCCTCGGTGCGCTGGAGGGCGGCCAGCTCCGCGCACCGCTCTTCGACGAGCCCCCGAACCTTATAGACTACGGGGAGCGCCTTCAGGAACGCCGCCTCGCCGATCGGCGGTGACGTGTAGAGCCTCGACCGGTCGGCCACGATCACCCGCCGACCCGGCTGCTTCTCCACCAGCCCGAGACCATCGAGGACCCGAAGCGCCTCCCGGACCGAGCCGCGGCTGATCCCCAGTGACTTGGAGAGCTTCAGCTCGACCGGCAGCGCATCGCCGGGCTTGAGATTGCCGGCGCCGATGAGCCGGCGAATCTCGTCGGCGGCCTTCGAGATGACGCTCTCACGGTTGATCGGAACTGGAACGTAGGATTGTTCGACATTCGGATCGATGGACATGGCCGTACTATTTGCGACAGCCGAGCCCGGATGTCAAGTGGGTCAGCGATCACATCGGGACGGCGAGCGACCGGCTCCGATCAGCGGCCGATGGTGGCCCGGATGCTCCCCAGGTGCTCGTCGATGTGGTTGATGAGGATCCCGCTGACGATCTGCTCGACGCTCATCGACGGCATCCCCGCGAGCACGGTGCCGGTCTTTCCCATCTCGATGTCGCTGAGACCGCGCACGACGGCGGTCGCCGCCGCAGCGTTCTTCTTGTGGAGGGCCACGGTCTCAGCCTTCGTGCAGTTGGCGTGATCCTTGGCGTGTTGGGCGTTCATCGCGTTGAGCATGTCCATCGTGAAGTTCGGCACCGACTGGCCGGTCGAGACGGTCTTGATGATCCGCGTGATGCCCTCGTGACTCATGGCCACGTGGTGCGCCACGACCCCGACCGTCCACTTTTCCGCGGACGTCGTCTTCTTCCAGTCGGCGTCGCTCAGCTTCTCGACGACCGTGGTCGCCTCCTGAACCTTCCCCTCGAACTGCTTGGCCAGCGCCTCGCCCTTCGCTCCCATGGGGAACCTCCTTCCCGCTGACCCTTGGATGCGCGGCGATCGGGCGGGGATTCTTCGACAGGAGATCCTCCGGG
>WNFT01008058.1_pt1 | contig 22093 bp, 20 predicted proteins | sample 5400191 | NCBI WGS metagenome assembly WNFT01 (sample SAMN13153359, study PRJNA577476) | soil metagenome | isolation source: 80 cm saprolite under Madrone tree | place: USA:California | collected 2016-06-14 | reverse complement strand
CTATCAAGGAGGAAGATGATTTCCAGTCGGCCTCCATACGGGCCGAGTGCTTGTTCTCAACGAGTGAAAACGGCAGCACCGGGCACCCAACCAACGCCGACACATGACGATATGCAAACCTCTCTGGCAACCGACCGATACGATCGCCGATCATTGCGAATCGATGCGCCACGTCCGCGGCGCGACATCCTCCGAACTTCGTTCTCGCGCAGTAGGCGGTCAGTATGATCGGACGACTCGGCATGCTGTCGCTGCTACTTCTCATGCCTGCCTGGGCGTATCAAGGGGCCACAGTCCCGTTAAAGCCCGAAGGTCTCGCGCTTGCCGCACCCGCGGATCCGCCTTCGCTTGGCCCGCAGCCGGGCGCGTGCGCGAGGCCTTCACTCTGCTCACACATAATCTCTTGCCCGTCTCTGCTGAGTGCCCAAAATCCGCTCCGTTACGGAGCATACGGTGATGGCATTCACGACGACACCGCCGCCGTTCAGGCTACCATCAACGCTGGTGACGTATGTTTTCCAGCAGGAAGGACGTTCCTGATCAATTCGCCGCCGCTGACGATCGACGTCAGCAACAAGCATCTTCAATGCGAGCCAGGCGCGGTCATCAAGAATAGCAATTATTCCACCGGTAACCGCATTCTGATCATCGCTGGCCCTAACCACGGCCGGGGTCTTACCGCAGACAGCGTGATCGGCTGCGACTGGGACGGTGCGAATACCGAACCGTCTCGGTTCAACACGACCAGCAGCGAATGGAACATCCCAATCTGGATTGCCGGCGTCGTGAACAACGCCCTAATCGCCGGCAACACGTTCAATCGGTGGTGGGGACAAGCTGAAGTGGAGATCTACGGAGGAGATTATTGCGGTGGGACAGGCAATATCATCGAGTACAACATTTTTAAAAACTGCGGGCTCTACGGTCCGGTCGTAGACGCAAGTACTGACGATACTATACAGTACAACACCGAGATCGATTGCTCATCGGGAGTTGAAAATGACAACAACTCCCAGTGCACGGGACACATCGTTATCAATCACGAACACATCACCGCTGTGCACGGGATGGGCTATACGGAAATGCATGATTCCGTCTTTCTGACCGGCGGCGCTGCGGGAGGAGGCGATTATCGTACCAACTTGGTCGAGAACAGTTCTGTTTCCGGTATAGGAACAAATGGACTGCACAGTGCGATCGAGCGATCGGCCAAATATCCTGCGCAGTACGTAGACAATGCTTGCACGAATGGATGCGTAACGAAATAGGGCGCCCCTTGGGAGTTCTCAAGGGCAAAAATCAGCTCGTTCCGTTGTCGGTAGTTGTTTGGCGCGTCATATGGCTGCGACTGGCCTCTGAGGGGCGAGACAATAGGCTAGCCAACTCGCCATGATGAACAACGCCCACGCCTGACAGGGGAGAACGAATGATCGCCACACAGTTCCCGAAGAGAGCCAGGTTGGGATGAAGCCCAACTTGTCTAAGGCGAGAAGTGCTCCGTAAAGAGGTACCGAGAATAGCGCCAGCGTTAACAGCACCGGCCAACCCTGACTTCGACGAACAGTAGGTGATAAACCCCAAGCCATCGGGAATACAAGCACAACTGCGTCGTAGCTGCGGTGATAGAAAAACAGCAGGTCCAATACTGCCAGAAGCGATACACAATGGAGCAATGTGATATCCGAGGGACAGTGGACAAGCGACCGCAAGGTCGGAACTGCCAGCACAAGCGTAATGCTCCACGTCAGTGCTCCTACAAGTAGCCGGTTGTCTATGAATGTGCCCAGGGGATATTGGAGATTAACGAATTCCATCACGTCAATCGGCGACCTGGCCCAGTTCTTGCCCATTTGACGCGCGGTCTCTACCAGGAGCGTGGGGTCATTTTCTCGTCCTGGATCGAACGCGAAATGAAGGTTCGCAAGCCAGCTCGCGAGGCATTGAGCTGGTGCGGTGAAACGGCTCAGCGCGATCCAAGCGAGAGCGATGATCGTTAGGGCTGCAGCGGCGCAAATTTTCCATCGCCTTGCTAGGACAAACGGCGCTAAGAAGGTAAGGGCGAGTTGCGGTTTCACGGCGATTCCCAGCCCTTCGAGTACGCCGCTTGCGACGCGCCGGTCGTTTAGCCCATAAACAATCGAGGCGGCAGCCAACGCCGAAACTAGTATCGAGGTCTGTCCCAGCCACACCGTGTTCGACACGGGCTCGAGCGCGAGCGTTCCTGCAATCAGGCAGAGACTCCGCGCCTCCAACCACCGAATGCCAGCCAGACGATGAACGCATACCAGCAGGATCGCGAGAGCGGCCATGTTTAAGCCACACCACATCACGCTTGCGAGGCTCCAGGACGCCATCGCGAGGGGGCTCAACAGTACAAGCGCTGTGGGCGGATATACCGCGGGAGTTATCGCGGGATCGGGAGCTGTTTCAGGTGTTCCCCCGCCATCAATCCAGATCCGGGTTACTACTGCCTGGTCGTAAGGATCGAGCCCGCGTGTCCAAGCCCGCGAGGAGAGATAGTTCACTTTAAGGTCCTGCCCGCTCGTTAGATGTGTCACGGGCATCAGGCGCACAGCGAATTTGAACGCCGCCAGGATGCAGATAGTGACTAGGAGACTTCGCAATGCTAGGCCACTCGCTGGACCACTTGGGGCAGAAGTCGTCGACTTGTCAGGAATCGTGTGAATCTCCCCCTCTGTGGTCATTCAAACGGTTTCCCTCCGATACACGGGAGGGCAATGGAACAGGGATTGGATCGGGTAGTTTCTCCGCCGAGAGAAGAAGCTTGACTGAGGGGCGGATGCTAAGGGCGGTTTTGGTTTGGGAAATCGGCAAGTGCGGCCACGCTCCCCTGCGAGTTGCCCGATTTGCTACATCCACGCACCCCGTCTTTAACCCGATACTCCTTGGACGAACAAATCCTTACTTTATCTCAGAGACGCGAAACGGACGGTGCAGTTCGGCTACTTACGACGGTGAAAACGGCAGCTTCAGGACTTTACGGAAAGCATCGCCGCGGCTGGAGCGTCCAAGGTTCCGATAGGAGAAGTGTTGCTACCGACCACATCGCCTATGCCTCCACCCTGCTTACGCCTGCGACGCAGGCCCGAAACTTCTCCGACCCGTCCGTCCCTTTCGAGCGGTGTGGACTCAGTAGATTGGAACGTCGGCACGATTAGTTGCAACAGCGCAAAAACTGCCGGTCGATCGTTGGCCGTGGCAGCCGCCTCAAGTTCACGCAGGTTCTCGTTAAATCGTCCTACGTCGATCTCCTCTGTAGTGCGAACTTTGTGTACACCGTTGACTGCCGAAGGCTCTACCTCCTCTACGTCGCCGACGAGTTCCTCGAAAAGTTTCTCACCTGGCCTCAGGCCAGTGAACTCGATCTTGATGTCCTCATCGGGAACAAAACCGCACAGCCGAATCAGGTGGCGGGCCATATCGGAAATTTTTATCTGCTCGCCCATTTCTAGTACATACACCAGTCCGGGCTCCAAGATCGCAGTCGCATGCAAAATCAGTTGGACCGCCTCCGGCACGAGCATAAAGAAGCGGCGCACTGCAGGGTGCGTCACTGTAACCGGACCGCCCGCCCTGATCTGTTCCAGAAATTTGGGGATTACACTTCCGTTGCTTCCAAGAACATTACCAAAACGAACGACTCCCACCTTCCGCCCGGTTCGACGGGCGGCTGATTGCACCAGGAGCTCGGCCACCCGCTTCGAGGCACCCATGATATTGCTCGGGTTCACGGCCTTGTCGGTGGACACGAGCACGAAGCGTTCGACGTGGTTGCGCATCGCTGCTTCCAAGACTATCCGTGTGCCTCGCACGTTGTTTTTGACCGCCTCGCACGGATTCAGTTCCATCATAGGAACGTGCTTGTGAGCGGCGGCGTGAAAGATAATTCCCACCTGATATTTCCTTATCGTCTCATCAACTCGCCTCGCGTCCGCGACGTCGCCTACTACGGTCTCGATTCCATCAGCTCCGACTTCCGCGCTGATTTTGTTTTCCGCCATGTAAAGGCTGTTTTCGTGCCGTTCGTACATCACCAGCGTTTGCACCTTCAGCGCCAAAAGCTGGCGGCACAACTCGCTGCCGATCGACCCTCCGGCGCCGGTCACCATCACGCACCGGCCCTCCAAGAGCTGATGCACTTGCTGTCCGTCAACACCGACCGGTTCCCTGATGAGCAAGTCCTCGAGCGACACGTTGCGCATCTTGGAAACGTTGACCGCACCATCGATCAGGTCGCGCAGGCTGGGTAGCGTCTTGATCGGAACTCGGTACGCTTCCAAACATTTCACGATGTCGCGGATGGTCTTGGAAGGCACTCGCGGCATTGCGATCAGCACTTCTTCCGGAGCCACTTCCTTCATGACCGATCTCAGGGCGTTGCGCGAACCGAGAACGGGAACACCGTGGATTCGGGTACCGATCTTCGCTGGGTCATCGTCGATAAAACCTACTGGACTATACCCATGGTATGGATTGTGTTTCATGTCGCGCACGATCATCTCGCCCGCGTCGCCCGCACCGAAGATAAGAATCGGCTTGCCGCGATCCGCCTTATGCAGATCGTTCGCGATTCGCCGCAGCACCCGCGCTCCAGATAGGAACGAAAGCTGAAGAATCAGATCGAGCGGAAAGAGGGAGCGCGGGAATTCGGGAACTCTCAAATAAAGCACTGCCGCCAAGGCTACAATCATGCCAGTTGCGGACGCCTCCGCTATCTTCAGCGCATCCCAAAGCCCTACATAGCGCCAGATGGTCTGGTTGAGGTGAAATTCGAAGTACAAGATCATCTGGATTGCGACGACCCATGGCAGTGTTTTGTAGAGAAGTGCCAATTCGATCGGCGGAATTTGACCGTCGAACCTGAGCATGAAGGCGCCCCAGTACGCCACGGCGATCAGGGCCGCGTCAATGCCAATCGTTGCCAGGCGGAGGTACTCCAGCCGCCCAAGAAACCGCGGCATTAAAATAGTCTCCCCAAAGTCTTAAACAGCAAGCTGATATCCCCGGTCAACGAACGCTCGCGCAGGTATTCACCCGAAAGGCGTATCTTTCGGGGGAGGATAGTAGTTATGTACTCGCGTTCCGGATCAAAGGCCCGTGCAAGTATCTCCGACTCTGCGATGTATGCGATCGAGGCTGGATCGGTGAGACCGGGACGCACCGATAGTATATGTTCGTAAGCTTCGCGGAAGAGTTCTACGTATTTCGGAACCTCCGGTCGCGGACCAACCAGACTCATATCTCCCTTGAGCACATTGATGAGTTGCGGCAACTCATCGAGCTTCCAACGGCGCAAAACCCGGCCCACCCGAGTTACGCGCGAATCAGCACCGACGGTGATCGCAGGACCGCGCGCAGACGCGTCGACCACCATAGTGCGGAATTTGCAGATCTCGAATCTCCGAAAACCCATCCCGACACGGACCTGGCGAAAGATCACGGGGCCTAGCGAGTCGAGTTTGATCACGATCGCGATCGCAGAGAGGAGTGGTGAAAGGCACGTCAGAGTGATCGCGCTCACCACGATATCCAAGATGCGGCGTAGCGTGAGACACGATTTCGCCTCGGACACAAGAATAGGGAGAGGGCGAAGCTGCTTGACCTGTCGAGGCACGTCTGCTTTAGCCGGGAAGTTGTGCTCTGCGTTGGGGAATTAGCGTAATTAGGGCTGGTCTATACGGACACCGCAGTTGGACCGTGAGACGGAGTAGGCTGACAAACTGGAAGACCGCGAGTTCTGCTCGCGGCCACTCGCTTATGAGCTCGCGCCCAAGTATCTGAAAGATTCTGTGCGGAACATTGCAACGGCACGAACGCGGATCAGGCGGATGCTTTGTGCAGCCACGCCCGGCGTCTGTTCGGCACTTCAGGCTCGCGACTTCCCCTCGACAGCCGTGTCATGCGGCTGTTGCCCTTAACGGCGAAGCTCCACGCTGCTCGGACCCGCCCAAGAGATACTGCTCGACAGTTTCGCGCATGTTGGCACTAACCATGCCGTAAACGGCATGTAGGTATTCATAATGATCAAGAATATGCGTTAAGAACTGCAGATTGAGTTGCGTATTAACGCCGAAATTATGAGGATGCCACCAAAGATGGTACATACGGCCGTCCCTCGCGGCCGCTGTCATCTCGCGTTTGATCCGCTCGAGCCTCAAAGGCTCGAGTCTTCGCAAAGAGGGTGTGTAGGGTCGAAGAAAGCGGCTTGCGCAGACGTTAATCGGAAGCCCCGCGGCGGGTAATGAGAGCGCATGAGAAGTATGCCAGCAGACCGGGAAATAAGCGTCGAGCAGGCGACCGAGGCGTCGAATCCTTCTCTGCGCTTCGTCGGGATGGCCGCGATGAAGCCACGAAACCGGATTGCCTCGGTAGCCGACGATTCCGGCCTCCGCGCATATCTCGAGATACGAGGGTCTGCACTGATTTCTTGGAAACACCAGGCTCTTGAGCTCGAGGCCAAACCTACGCGACGCGACACAGGCGGCATCTAAGTCGGCTTTGAACGACTCGATATCCTGGCCTTCTTCCAGGCAGTAGTAATGCGAGAAAGTGTGAGTGGCAATCTCCTGGTTTTTGGTGGCTGCGATAAGACGGATCAAGCTCGGCGCAAAGAAAATGGAGTCGAATGTCTCGCTTGTTCCTTCCGAAGGCAGATCTGCATAGGGAAAAAGTTTTTGCTTTCGATAGGCTGGTCGAACACTTGGCAACAATTCCCGAAGGGTAGAGGAATTGTCAGCGAAGAGGAAACCCACGGTTGCCCACGTGGCGTGGATCCCGTATTTCGTAAACAGATCAAGCATTGCGCGAACCGCGGCGCGGCCTCCGACTAAATTCGGGATATAAGCGCCGACGTTAGGCATATCCCTCACGCCCCAATAGAGCTCGAAATCCAGCGAAACAACGAACAGTCCGCGACGTTCTGTTCTTCCCGTCCCCACCTCGCTTTTTTGTCTCGGGTGATCGTCAGGCTGCGGTCTGGCCACTGTGTGATCTCGCGGTTGCATGGGACTTGGTAGACTGGAGAACTAGTGACAGTTCGCGTCGGCAATCTCGGGGGAGAGACAACTGCGACGATTTAGACCGGCGCACTAACTGCACGCTGAATTGCTCCCGTACTGAGCAGAGATTCCTCGTAGATATCTGTGACGTATTTGATCAGGCTATCCACGGAATAGCGTGTCCGTATCTCGCGTGAGCTGGTGTCGTCAATGCGACTGCGTTTCTGTGCTGCACGCCACAGAGCGGCCGCCAGTGCCTCGGCGTCGCCCGAGCGGACCATCTCGCCGTGGATTCCTTGTGTCAGCAGATCAGCGATGCCCCCGACGCAGGTGGAAACGATCGGCACTCCCGCCGCGACGCTTTCCAGTAGGGTGAGGGGCAAGCCTTCGTTTACGGAAGAAAGACACGTTATGTCGAGGTCGCTGAAGATCCGCGCCGTATCGAGCTCCCATCCGCGAAAAACGACACGATCTGCAATACCCAGAGCGCCACATTCTTTCTCGAGCTCCGAGCGTAGTTCACCGTCGCCGAAAATCACGAGCACGGCGTCGAAGTCAGCCTTTCGCTGCGCGCGTTGAAACGCTTTCAGCATCAGGGCGTGATTCTTCACCGGTGCAAGTCGTCCAATAGCTCCAATCAGACATGTGGAGCCGGTCACACCGATGCGCTCACGTAGCCATCCGCGATGGCGACTCAATTCCTTGATCCAGCCAAAATCGAGCCCAAGCGGCATCACACGGACCTTCGCCGGTGGCGCGATTCCGTAAACGTCAATGAGATCGCGACGGACCTCGTTGCTCACGGTTAGAATCATGTCGGTGAACCGCGCCAGCGCGCGCTCGATATGAACGAAGGCTCGGCTGACGGCACTATTGAAGTAGCCCTTGAAAACGTGGCCGTGAATAGTGTGGATGATCCGCGGTCTTTTGCCTGACTTTATGAGCCGCAACACTCCGGCTATCCGGCCGAGGGCCCCTGCCTTAGAAGAGTGCGTATTGAGTATCTGCACCTTATTCGCCACCAGTAAGCGTTCAACCCTTGTGAGCGCCAAAAAGTCGACCGGCTGGATGCTGCGCCGCATCCCGTCTATGTAGACGGGACTGAGGCCAAGCCGTCGTATCAGCTCGTTGTCATCGCGCTCTCCCGGTCCCGCGTGACCACCGATCAGAATGCTGTGAAACTTACTAGCATCCAAATTGGCTGCGATCAGACAGGCGGTTCGTGTGCCGCCACCGACGCACAGTCGGCTTACCATCTGTGCAACATTAATTGGCCCCACTGTTTATCCCTTTAAGCTCCTGGTGTAATAGAAAAGCACCCGACAAGAACCCGAAGAACAGAAACCCGGACGCGAGGAGCAGCGCGCCGTTGACTCGGAATTGGCTGCCATGGCAAAAGCGGATCAATACGCGTTCATCCCGAAGAAACAGAGTAAAAATGCGTCGACTAGCGACAAAATTAATCAGAGGACCGAGACGAGTGTAACTGCCAACGGTGGCTGGGAATCGATTTCAAATGCGATCTGCTCAAACAAGATCCACCGCCGCCCTCGATCGCGCGACGGCTCCTGGATACTAAGTCCGACAATTCCGATTCGGCATCGGATACATGTTTTTGCCCGATCGATCGGCCTCTTAAGCTTCGGAACGCGGACGTGAGATGCAGGCGTTTGTTATTTGTTCGGGACGCACAGACATTCCGCCCTCGCCACACGCGCAGCACGGCAACTCCCTCACCGGTTTCGCTACGGCTATAGCTTAATTTCTCGAGGGCTCTGTTGCAGGCCGAAATCCGCCGAAACCGTTAGTTTAGCAGCCAGGCTTTCGTACAATCGCTGATAGCGGTCCACGATCGTTGGCAGCGAGAAGCGCTCGCAGATCCGCTCCCGCGCGCGATGGCCGAGAGCGAGTCGCTGTCGCGGAGAGAGTGCGAGAATTTCACTGAAACCCTGCGCCAGAGCACGCGAATTTCGCGCTGGTACAATTTTCCCCGTGTCCCCAACAATCAGTGCCGAGTCCCCGACATCGGTCGCGACGCATGGTACGGCGCATGCCATTGCCTCTGCCACCGCGTTTGACGAACCCTCTCCGTAAGCTGAGGATGAGCAGGCGATGTCCAACCCGGCCGTGACCTGGTGGATATCCTGCCTGAGCCCAAGCACATGGAACTGCTCCCTTGCACCAGTCGACTCGATCAATGACGCTAGTCGTGCGTCGCTCAGGTCTATTTCGTGTCCAGCTAACACGAAGTGAACCTTCGCGTTCTCTGCGATGAGAAGACGGGTTGCATGGCGTGGTCCTTCATCGGTTTAAAACGCGCCACTAGCCCGATGAGCGCCACGTCACTGGCAACGGCCAGCTCGGCACGCAAAGCAGCCCGGGCAGCGACTCGCGGCCGGAATCGGTCCAGGTCTACCGAGTTCGGAATCCATATCCAGGCTCGCGGCCTATAGCCCAATGCCTGATGGGCCTGCAGTCCCGATTGCGAGTTTGCTATCACAACCTCGGGAATCCCAGACAATGGAATCAACGCACGCCGCACCAACGCTGACGACCATCGAGAGCGCGTCTCCATCAGCGAACAGCGTATGTTCCACGCGATCACTGGCACGCCCGTCAGTTTGCCGGCCAGCAGCCCGACCAAATCGGCGTGATACATCCAAGTCTGCAGAATATGCGGACGTGCTTGCCGGACGATTCGGAGTAGACGCACAAGAGCTACAAGACTCGACAATGCTGGACGCATGCGGAGCGACGTGCACGGAATACCCTCCTGCTTCACGCGCTCTGGCACCTGAAATCGTCGACTCATTGCCACGATCGCATTCGAGAACCGCGTCTTGTCCATGTTGCAAACTAAGCGCGCCAGGTTGCCCTCCGCACCGCCCGCTGCGTTGAAAGTGGTCGTTACGTGAAGCACGTTGATCATAAGAGATTCAGCAGAGCTTCCGACGTCTTATGCACCAGCGCGTCAACACCGAAACCGAGTTGGACGCGCATTCGTGCGAGTTGACGTATCTGAGGACTCTGTTCGATACGCTTAGCGAGGGCAGTCCATCCGGCCGCGAGCGCTTCGGGATTTCGCGGCGGAACCACTATTCCGGTCTCGCCTACGACAAGACGCGAGTCGCCGACATCCGTCACAACGCATGGAATACCGCATGCCATAGCTTCCGAAATGCAGTTTGGGGTTCCTTCACCATATGCCGAGGACAAACAGCTTATGTCGAGAGCATTATACGCCGCCGGCATATCTACGAATGCGCCCAGCAGAATCACCTTGTCGATGAGCCCGAGTTTCTCCGACAGAACCTGCAATTCGCGCACGTATTCCTTAGGCCCTCCCCCGATACAAACGAACCTGGCTTCTGGGTGTGACTTCGCAAAAATCGCAGCAGCTCTCAGAAAGGTCGTATGGTCCTTCATGGGGTCGAGACGTCCGACGATTCCGATCAGCAGTGAGCCATTTGCAACGCCCCAGGATACCCGAGTCGCAGCTCCTATAGGCAAATTCGGCGAGAAATACCAAACATCGGTCCCGTTTGGAATCACCACCCGCGATGCACAACGGAACCCCACTGATAGCGAGTGCGCTTCACCAGCATGAGAATTAAAGATGATCAGGTTCGCAAAGCGGGATAGCGCTGCTTCCATCTGAAGCAAGCGATGCTCAAGCCACTTGCGCCGACCGGCATCCATGTTCGATGCTCGTACTCCCCACACGATCCGTGTTGACGGCAAAACCGGCTTCATGAGAATCGCCATCAGATTCTGCGCGGTCAGATACGGATGAAGAATATCGGGCTCAAGCCTGCGGAGCTGTCGCGCCAGGCGGAACAGAAATCCAAACATCTCCCAACGGCCCTTTTTGTCGAGGGAGATTACCCTCACGCCGCCGTTTGTCAGGTCCTGCTCGAGTACACCGCCCTTGTAAAGACACACGACGGTCACTTCGAACAGTTGCGGGTCCAAGGCCTTCGCGAGGGTAACCAGTTGCCTCTCCGCGCCTCCGATGCCCAGCAACCTCACGAGGAAAACAAGCCGAACTCGGCGTCTCTTCCCTGCATGTTTCCGCGTAATGGCACGCTTACTCCCATCCAAGTCAGCGATCACTGTGCTTGCCACGCGACCCACTAATTACCCATTTACCTTTAGTAAGCGGCTGCCTTCTCCAGAACTTGGTCCCACATCCGCATGACGAGGGCAAAGCCAAAACGCTCGGTCACCTCGACCGCACGCGCGGCCAGGCGCCGGCGTTCCTCGTCTGCACTCATCAGCCGGTCCATCGCCGCTGCCAGTGCGATGACATTCTCGGGCGGTACCAATACCCCATCGACGCCATCGCGGATTATTTCGGCTGGCCCGCTTCGACAGTCACAGCTGATTACTGGCAGTCCGACGGCCATGGCCTCCAGGAGCACGTTCGGGAATCCCTCGTAGCGTGATGACAGAACGAACAGGTCTCCCTCAAGGAGAGCTCTAGTGGCTTCTTCTGTAATAGAGTCGAGATGTACACGGCTTTTGATTCCAAGCTTGTCAGCCAGCGTAGTCAGCGGCCCGCGCTCGGGACCTTCACCAATTATCCGCAGGTGCCAGTTCGAATGCTTGGTGCTACATAGCGCAAATGCCTTGAGCAACAGGTCGAACCCTTTTTGTGCATCTAGTCTACCCATAGACAGTACAGTAAAGGGCTTCCCGACCTTGGAAGCAGCAGCACGCCCGCGGCTCGCCGCCGGCATCATGACCGCATTCGGTATAACCCAAACGCTGTCCCCCTTGACCAATTCGCATGCCCACGAACTGACCTCGTGCGTTTGCACCACCAGTGCGCGTGCGAGCGGATAAACTGCTCGCCGCAATAGCCGTAATAGTCCACTGGTCGGCTTTACACGCGGATCGACACGCTCTGAAACAACAACCGGAATGCCCGATCCGAGCAGAGTCAGCAGAACCAACACATTTGTCGCATCGAGGAAGCTGACAACCACGTCCGGCGTAGCGGCCAGAACGGCGGTGCGCAGCCGTCCCATGCGCCTCAGGCTGTTCCGCAGGAACTGAAACCAACTTCTCGATTCACCTGCCAGTCCCAATGCCACTCGCGTAAGCCGCTCGTCCAGCAGATAAAAGTCGCTTTTGCGCGAATCAATCGTTATGAATGTCACCTGGTGACCAATACGAACCCAATGGTTGGCCAACCCCGATGCCACCTTCTCGGCTCCACCAGCCGAAAGGGAAAACATCACGAAGCTTATTCTCATAGCGATTCCGCTCTCTCGTGCTACGCCTTACGCTCGCGCAAAACGTAAGGCTCTCGAGTTGCGTAGTTCCGAGCGACTACCCTTTCGTTGGCCTGTATCGCGAGGACAATTAGCGCAAACGAATCTGAGAACAGATTATGGTCGAAAAAGCACCATAGCATAAACGCCCCGGCAAAGGCGTAATAGTCCCACGTCCTTCTGAAAAGACTCAGAACGAGTCCTGGAATTAGTAATATGCCGAATATGCCGTGGTCCGCGAGAAAGCTGAAATACAGATTGTGTGACTCATTGTGCGCCCAGTAACCAGCAGTTTCGAAACCATTGCCGAGAAGTGGGGCTTCTTCGAACTTCTCCAGAACCATTTTCGCAAGGCGATATCTACTCTTAGCGCTGGCATCGGAAGCCGAGGTAAGCCTATCTAGGTCATCCGCGTTCAGCACCCCGTTATCCGTAAGGCTCGTCCAAACGCCGAGAGTCATAAACAGGACGCCCGCCGCCGCGATCATGAAGACCAGTCTTGGCCATGAAACGGCTCTGCCGATGCTGGCGCCCACGACTACTATCAGGAAGGCGATCATTGCCTCGCGCGAGAAAGTAGCCACCACTCCCATCCCGGTCGCTATCAAAAACAGCTCGCGCCAGCGCCTTGGCAACGCCGTGAGGCCTGTTACACATCCAAACACGATGGCCACGCCGCACTCGTTGGGATTGACATACAGTCCCGCCGAGCGGCCGGGGTCGACAGAGAAGGTGCCGGGATAAGCAACTTCGTAGAGGTTCACCACGATCGCCAACAGAGTCGCGAAAGCAACCGCCCGCTTGGCAAAATCCAGAACGTTTTCGCCCGAGAAGATCAGGACGGAGCTTAGCATGAACGCGAGGGCGTTGATCCTGAGACCAAATGGACGCTCGAAAAAATAATCTTCTAACCCCGCAGGTGGGTTCATTGCTCTGAGTAGCATGCTCCATGCAAACACTATTATAGCGACGAAGACCCAACGAAAGATCGGTTGTTTGACGAGTCGCCTTAAAGACTCCCGATCAAGTGCCACTACCACCAGACAGATGCCATAACCCAGGAACTGCAAAGCGTAAGGAGAGAAGTTCAACGCGAAGCGCTTCGTCTGCGGATTGGATATCGCAAGAAACGTAACAAAGCCAAAGAGATTCGTGAACTCCAGCGCGATCAACGCTCCCGCAAAGACCAGCCGTAAATGGTCTGCAAAACGCCGATGACCTTCCTTGGCGAGACTTCGTCGCGTTCCACCCTGCGAATACTCCCATGGCGCCGCAGCGTGAGTCATCCTGGGAGTGTCGGGGAACGTCCCCATTTTGTGAACCATTTCCATTTGCACCGGCGTTCAGGTAGCGGAATCCGGCGTGATAACGTAAGAAATACGCATCTCCTCGCCTTCATGTTGACTGAGCGCACGCAACAACATGAATCGCAGATAGCAGCACGAGATCAGGTAGACAACGCTCGTCGAAAGTGCGATTCCAGGCAGGCCCATAATCCTCATGAAGACGACATTTAGGGATGTGTTTGCGACCACGCTAATCATTGTTCCCCACATGAGTATCTGGTTGCGCTTGATCGCTGAAATTGCTCGCACGTACAGGATTCCGACTGCATAGAAAGGCAGTTGCAAGCATAGCAGAGCTTGCACCTGCGCGACGAGATGGACATCTTCGCGGGTGAAGATACCACCCTGAAACATCACTCTTACGAGTGGTTCCGAGAACTCCACCAGCGCGAGCGTTAACGGCACCGAGAGCAAGAGAATTACACGGCAATAATTCGAAAGCATATGTCGCATCTCGGCCCAGTCGCGCTTCGCACTTAACTGCGAAAAACTTGGAAATATAGCAACCGACATTGAGTAAATGCCATTGCGGCCACAGCGAGACGCCGCAACGCCAAAGTGCATGACCGCAAATGATGAGATCCCCTAGTGCCCCGAGGAGGGTCCCCGCGACAAGCGCGTAAATCTCCCAGTGTGACGAGAACGTCACAACCATCAGCAAGATCAGTGCTGGATTCATTATCGGAGCCAGAGAGGACACGGCGAAGCAGTCGTGCGCAGTCAATGCGGCCCGCAAGAGGCCGGTAACTCCCCATATCGGCAGCAAGACGAGGAGAGGTAGGAGTAAAAATTCAGTTGTTCGCCGTTTCTGCGGCCCAAAGCCGGATGCGAGAAGCGCCATCAGCCCCGAGCGAAAGAGGAGTGGCAAAAGAGCAATCGCGAAAAGTCCCAGAAGGGTGCATAAGGCGACGCCCGACAGCAACCGCTCCGCCGCCTTCTGCCCTTCCAGGTCACGCAGCTCCACGTAGACGGGAACTAATGCTGTCCGGAAGGACTCGCCAACGATGCCTACAAAAAACGTCGGCACCAGCATCGCCACATAAAACGCGTCGAGTGCGTCGCCCGTGCCGAACCTGTGCGCCACCGTTATATCCTTGAAGAGAGAGGTGAGCCTCACCAACATCGTCATCACGCCGACCGTCGACGCGGCCGCCAGAATTCGACCGTTGGTCGTTTGGCTAAAACCTCGAACAGTAGCTTTCAAACTAGCGAGGTACAACTTCCGTCTACAGACTAGCAGGCGCTCGTGGGCGTTCGTGGGACGCACTGTGATTTGAATGATGACAGAGATGGCATCAGGCGGATTGCCGAGGATCTGGCCGGTTCACTGCGGTCGGTGTTGATCCATTCAGGCGAAGCGCAAGGCAGGGTGCAACTGAGCAGTCTGGTCGGCTCCCACAGAGGCGTCGATCTGCGCCCGATGCCACAGTTCTAGCATCAACAGATTCCAGATCGAATATTGAGCATTCACACGGCCGGTTACATGATTTTCGACCAGCTTTTCGACTGCCTCGCGCCTGAAGTAGCCGCGCTCCAGATGACGCTGGCTCAGCAGGATATCGCGGATGTAGTCCCGCAATTCGCCTCTAAACCAGTAGTCCAGCGGTACGCCAAATCCCATCTTGGGCCTCCCAAGAATGTTCTTGGGAAGAAGTCCCTTGAGCGCCTTTTTAAAGATCGCCTTCAACGTCAACCCGCTGATTTTGAACCTGTGAGGAAGGCGCGCCACAAACTCCACGAACTCATGATCCACCATCGGCGATCGTGCCTCTAGACCGACCGCCATCGAGGCAACGTCCACCTTGACCAGCAGGTCGTAGGGCAGGTATAGGCTCAGGTCGATTCCCAGACTTCGATCTACCACATTGTCCGCGTCCGTCTGGTAGTAAAGTTCGGATATCATCTCCTCGGGCGCGCCTTGATTCACGGTCGCGGCGAAATCGATGCTGTAAAGCATCCTCCGACCCTGCGCATTGAAATTCATCATACGTTGCGCGACGCCAAGCACGGGTTCCGTTTCGAGCGTATACTTCAGCGCTCTGAGCTTCTTAGCAATCATTTGATCGGGGCTGAATAAGGTGGCACCGAGCGCGGCCACCAAACCCGTAGTTCTTCGAGCCCAGGCCGGCGAACGTCGTGCACGTTCCGCGATCGCGTTCATAAGGTACTTCGGGTAGCCTGCGAAGTTCTCATCGCCTGCGTCTCCGTTGAGCGCAACGGTAACATGCTCACGCGCGAGCTTGCATAGGTAATAGGTAGGTAGGGCGGACGAATCCGCGTAGGGTTCGTCATAGTGCCACACCAGTTTGTCAAGCACGTCAATAGTGTCGGGCAGAACTGTGAATTCGTAGTGCTCTGTCTCAAACCTGCGTGCTATCTCCCGCGCGTAATTCCTCTCGTCATACCGCGGCTCGTTGAATCCGATCGAGAAGGTCTTGACCGGTTTCGAGCTGAGCTGCGCCATCATTGCCACTACTGCGCTCGAATCGATGCCTCCACTCAAGAAGGCCCCCAGCGGTACGTCGCTTATCATTCTCAATCGGACCGCTTCCTTCAGCCGCTGAATGATCTGCTCGCAGGCCTCCCGCTCATCAATCTCGAACTTTGGCAGGTAGTGCACGCGCCAGTAACGGTGCGTTTCGATCCTGCCCTGACAGAGCGTGAGGTAATGAGCGGGCGGCAGCTTTTGGATGCCCTTGAAAGCGCTCTGTGTGCCAGGCACGTAGCCGAAGGCCAGGTAATGGTTGATTGCCGCCGGATCGGGTTCGGCCCCGACGCTCGGATGTGCGAGCAGAGCCTTGATCTCCGATGCGAACATAAACCTGCATTCGTCGAATCGATAGTAAAGCGGTTTTTTGCCAAGACGATCGCGCGCGATGAAAAGAAGCCTTTTGCCTTCATCCCAGATGGCGAACGCGAACATCCCCCGCAAAAGCTTCAGGCACTCGACCCCCATCTCCTCGTACAGATGAATAATTACCTCAGTGTCGGTGCGAGATTTGAATCGGTGCCCCCGACTCAACAGCCATTCGCGATGTTCTTTAAAATTGTAAATCTCTCCATTGAAGACGATTCGCACGCTCCCGTCTTCGTTAGCCATCGGCTGTCGGCCTTCTGGCCGGAGATCAATAATCGAGAGCCGCCGATGCCCCAGACCTACGCCGGGCCCGATGTACGCTCCCTTGTCGTCGGGACCGCGATGAGCCAGAGTGTCGCGCATGTGCGCGATCAGACGCACATCCACTGGTTCCCCCCGGTCAGTGTTAACTACACCGCAGATTCCACACATGATCGGATCACCAACGAGAGTGATTTGGTGTAAATGGCAATTGTATCCAGTCGTCTCTCAAACCGACGAGTGCTTCACTCATTTTTAACCTATACGTGATTCCTGCGAGCTACATATTCATCGCAGCCGGTTCCGAATAGGCCCAAGCAGCCACCGCAGTTCTCGAGCACTTTGTCGATAGCAAAACCATTGCTTTCCAACTGGCGAACCACCTCCTGTGGCAGTGTGGATTCGTAGGGATAACCACCCAGCCAGTCGTGGACATCGTGATCTCTATCCATTCCACGACTAGACCTATTAGAATGTTGACCTACCATGATTAGGCGAAGAGCCAAGACCCCTTTGTACAGAGATCTTACTACTCGTTGTTGCCAGGCTGACGCATTTGCATAGAAGTGCTTTTCCCTGCGCCAGAACCAGCACACAGGCGTTTTGTGATAAAGACCTAAAACCAAAAGGCCGTTCGGTTTGACGAACGTTCCCGCCTTAATAAGCGCATTCCACAGGTCGCCTGTATGGTGAAGGACGCCCCAGCTATACACAACGTCAAATGTGCCGGAGACACTGGGCTCCATGTCAAAGACATCGCAGTGCCGCAGGTCCCAAGCCTTTGGCGCAGCGTAGCGCGAAAGTACGTCGCGCGCGGCAAGTACGGAGTCGCGATCGATGTCCGTGCCGACCACCTCTGCCGCACCAAGGCGCAACGCCGCCACCATGGAGAGCCCCGAACCGCATCCGATATCGAGGAAACGCTTTTCCTCGAGATCCTCGGCTGGTATAAGCTTTTGCAAACCCCGCGCCGCCTCCGCGATCCTGGGCTCATCGATTAGACTGCTAAAGGACAGCCAATTCTCTCCGAAGCGGAAATGACCAGTGCTCAGTGCCATAAATACGATTCGCGACTATTGGAGGCTGACTTGTATTCGGCTCATTCCCGCGCGTCAGCAAGAGGCGTGCGGCACGTCTGCCTTTCTCGAAAGAAGGGTGTGTCTAATCGCTTTGGCTTTCTTGTCGCCCATCTCGGGATCAGCGCAATCCGTCCGCATTCAGAAGTTCCTGCAAGCCTGCCTCGACCGTAACATGCGGGTGCCATCCTAGGACACGCTCGGCCTCACTCCGGTCCGCAAGTGTATGCCGCGGTTCGCCGGGACGCGGGGGTAGGTACACCTTCGGCCCTCCGACGATCTCCGCTATACGGTTGACGCTCACGTTGCGCCCCTGGCCGATGTTGATCGCGCGCCCGTCAGCGACCGCGCAATCCATCGCGAGCAGATTCGCCCGGACCACGTCGCTAACGTGAGTGAAATCCCGCGTCTGCTCGCCATCGCCGTGAATGGTGAGCTCAGAGCGGCTGCTGCGCGCAAGCAAAAACACTGCGATCACGGTTACGTATGCACCCTCGGTCGCCATGCGCGGCCCGAACACGTTGAAGTAGCGTAGCGTCAATGTCTCAATCCCATGGAGACGATGAAATATCCGCGTGTACTGCTCAGAGGTGAGCTTTTGCAAGGCATACGGGCTCAGAGGATTAGGACACATGCTTTCGGTGAGCGGCAGACACGACTGCTCCCCATAGACCGACGAAGAGCCCGAGTACACCACCCGGCGCACACCATGGTCGCGGGCCGCAATCAGCACATTGAGGCTCCCAATCACATTCACCATGTGTGTTTCCACTGGCCGCTTGATCGAAAGCGGCACGCGCGGGAGCGCCGCAGTGTGAAACACGCAATCAACTCCGGCGAAGGCCGGTGCAATACTCTGCAAGTCGCGGACGTCCGCTTTCACCAAGTCGGCCCGGGGATCAAGTTGAGCGCGATTTCCACTCGAGAAGTTGTCTATCACCCGCACTCTGAAACCGCGATCAAGCAATGTGTCGACCAGGTTGGAGCCGATGAAACCAGAGCCACCCGTAACCATCACCAGGCGCCCGTCCTGACTAGTCATTGGCACCTCAAATCCCTCCGGAACCATAATTTCCGTTTTAGCGGTGCAAGTACGTTTATCGGCGGTTTGAGTGGACCAGGGTGAGCACCGAGTCGATCACATGGCTCACGTCTGCGGGCTCCATCATCGGGAAAATCGGCAGAGACAAGCATCGGCTGTAGACGTCCTCGGCGATCGGAAAATCCCCGACGCGGTAACCGTAGCGCTGCTGGTAGAAGTCCATAGTGTTAAGCGGAATAAAATGAACGGAAGTGTTGACACCGCGCCCACGCATAAGTTCGAGGAACTGGTTGCGTCCGATACGCAGCATCTCCGGCCTGAGCCTTAGCACATACAGATGCCACGCATGCTCGACGCCGAACTCGGTCTGCGGAGTTTCAAGCGCCGGGTCGTCGCCGAACGCCTCGTTGTAGCTTCGTGCAATCGCTTGCCGGCGCCGCATCAATTCGTCCGCGCGTTTTAGCTGTGCAACGCCGATGGCTGCATGCACGTCGGAGAGATTGTACTTGAAACCCGTGTCGTGAATTTCATAGTACCACGACCCGCTGGAATCATACCGCTTCCAAGCGTCGTGATTCATACCGTGCAGGCTCGCCACGGCGATCTTCGACGCAAGTTCATCATCCTCCGTCGTGATCATGCCGCCTTCAGCGGCGGTAATATTCTTGGTGGCGTAAAAGCTGAAGCAGGTTAGATCCCCAATCGTTCCCGCTCGCACAAACCCGCGTCCGTCCATCTGGCGAGCGGAACCCACAGCATGCGCCGCGTCTTCCACGATCTTGAGCCCCCGATAACGGCCTATTGCGAGAATACGGTCCATGTCGCAAAGTTGGCCTGCGAAATGAACCGGCAAGATTACGCGTGCGCCGCCGTGTGTGCCGTGGTCGAGCGCTTCCTCGATTCGCGATGGGTCGATGTTGAAGGTGGCCGGGTCGATATCCACGAAAACGGGTCGTGCGCCAAGGTAGCCGATAACTTCAGCCGTAGCAGTGAACGTGAACGGCGTCGTGACAACTTCGTCGCCAGGTCCAATGCCCAGCGCGAAAAGCGCGAGATGCAGTGCGCCGGTACAGTGGGCTACTGCGAGCGCGTTGCGTGCGCCGACATACGCAGCAAATTCGCATTCGAAGCGCTTTACTTTGGGCCCTGTCGTGATCCATCCGGAGCGGAACGCGTCGAGGACTTCGCGTTCCTCGTCGGGACCGATCGCAGGGCGATGAAAGGGGACCTGACGCACTATCTACCAGAGCAGGCATCTAACCGGCGTTCTGTAAGAGCATTATCCATGCCAATAAGCATCTCGCGCCGGACGTTGAAGCCGGCCCAGAAATGGCACTAGGGAACAAATCAGATTTGCGTGAAGCAGCCGACGGTTAGGGCCATGCGCACAGGAGGGTCGCTCGGCGTCAACATCTTTCCAAATCTTCTTTTTTAGAACTCCTATCTCGAATGCCTGCTGAACTCATGCACGCGTCCGCCCTCCCGACAAAGACGGGCACTTCGGGCACTTGGGCAATCGATCTCTGAACCTCACTGACAATAAATCTCGGAGCCTTCAGAACTTTTATCCTTAGTGGTGAATTTTGCGAGTCATTCTTTGCCAAAGCCCGTTTTCCTTGGTCACAAGAATAGCCAGATGAGCACACGCTTAAGGTAAAAACTGATCTGCCTTGCTACGTTATCGCTTAAATTATCCAAAGCGTCATTCTCCTGATTAGACTCTCGCTTGGGGCCGCCTGAGGTATATCCGAGAGGTGTGGAAATAGGGGAAAGGCGATGTAGCCTTCCGGGTTGACGAGACCCAGCCGGAGAACCGGCAGGAAGGAGGACACCGCCCATGCAGAGCATAAGCCGAGCAGAGCGCCGTCGGGCAAGAAGAGAGTCAGCGAAGCGCCCACAGTGGGGAACTCTGGAGGAATTTGCTCGAAGCAGGATTCAAAGCTGGCTCCAGGATGTGCTGGAGGAAGAGGTCACCGAATTACTCGGGCGGGGCAAGTCGGAGCGGCGAGCGGTGATGGATGCGCCAGCGGGATACCGCAACGGCCACGGCAAGACGCGGCGCTTATCGATGATGGCCGGCACCATCGAAGTGAAGAGACCGCGAGTGCGGGGCCTGGAGCAGCGCTTCGAGAGCAGGCTACTGCCGCTGTTCGTGCGCCGGACCGAAGCGGTCAGCGAGCTTTTACCCCAGCTTTACCTTCACGGACTCGCCCAAGGAGATTTCGAGCTGGCGTTGCGCGGACTGGCTCGGTGACGGCGCGCCGCTCTCGGCATCGTCGATCGAGCGGCTGCGGGCGAAGTGGCAACTGGAGTTCGAGGCCTGGCGAAGCCGGCGGCTGGACAGTCTCGAAGTGGTATACGCCTGGGCCGATGGTCTCTATGTGAAAGCGGGTCTTGAGGATAGCAAGGCCGCGCTGCTGGTGATCGTGGGAGCCTTGCGGGACGGGCGCAAAGTGGTGCTGGCGATTGAAAGCGGACAGCGGGAATCGAAGGAGTCGTGGGCGCGCGTGCTGCGCGATCTGTTCGCTCGCGGGCTGCGACCGTGGCAGGCCACGGTCGCCGATGGACACTTGGGGATCTGGTCGGCGCTGGGCGAGGTCTTCCCGGACGGCGCGGAGCAGCGCTGCTGGAATCATCGGCTCACCAACGTGATCGATCATCTGCCCAAGAAGGAGTGGTCCGCGGCGAAGGAGCTGCTGCGCAAGATTCCCTACGCCGCAAGCCGGGCTGAATGCGAGCGGCTGCGCGATCAGTTCGCCGCCCGCTATCGCAAGCTCTGCCCCAAGGCGGTTGAGACGCTGAGCCGCGACTGGGAGCGGATGGTGACCTTCTATCGCTTTCCGAAAGATCATTGGATCCACCTGCGCACCACCAATCCGGTGGAATCGCCGTTCGCGGCGGTGCGGCTAAGAACCGACGCCGCCAGACGTTACAAAAAGGTCGCCAATGCCGAGGCCTTGATCTGGAAGATCCTGATGATCGCGGAGAAGAAATTCCGCCGCCTCAACTCACCTGAACTATTGGAGCAAGTATATAACGGACAACTGTTCGAGGATGGAATCGAAGTCGAGGATATAACTCGGAAGCGCCGCGCCGCCTGATCTCATTTACACACCTATTGCGGTGACCTCTTTTAAGATTTAGCTGATGCAGGTCAGGGCCACGCTCCGGATACACGATGTTCTCGACGGCATGCCTTTCCGGCATTACAGTTCC
>WNFT01001272.1_pt1 | contig 22097 bp, 20 predicted proteins | sample 5400191 | NCBI WGS metagenome assembly WNFT01 (sample SAMN13153359, study PRJNA577476) | soil metagenome | isolation source: 80 cm saprolite under Madrone tree | place: USA:California | collected 2016-06-14 | reverse complement strand
AGCAGTGCGCCGACACGCGGGAAGTCGAGCCGCCACAGCAGCACCACGAAGACGACCGTCCCGACGACCGCCGCCGCCAGCGTGACCCGTTTCATCGGCGGCGTCTGGCAAGCGCCCACAGCGTGAGCCAGAAGACGTGCGATCCTCCCGCCGCGGCCCACAGGAACCACTCCAGGCGGTGCACGACGGCGAGGGCAAGGAGGACGTAGATGAAGTCGCGGCTGGCGATGCGCTCATACAAGAGGGCGCCGGGGCCGCGGCGAGGTGACGGCTGGCGCAGGAGCAGCCACCACACGGACGCCATGCTGAGCAGCACCCCGGCGAGCAGCACGAGGCCGGCGGGGACGACAGCCGCGTGGGCACGGCTCAGATGCAGATGGACGGGCAGTGCCAGGAACACCGCGACGTGAACGATGTTGTCCGTGACGGCGTCGAACCGCGCGCCCCACGGCGTCGAGAGGAGCTGGAGGCGCGCGACCTCACCGTCGCAGCCGTCGAGAATGCACGAGCACCAGAGCAGCAGCGCGCCGGCGATCGCCGCCCCGTAGGCCGGGACAGCAAGGACGCCGGCGCCCAGGAGCCCGACCAACAAGCTGCTCGCGGTGACGGCGTTCGGCGTGATTGCGGTCCGCGTCAGGGCCAGCGAGACGGGAATCGAGATCCCCCGGTCGAATCGTGCCAGGTATCCGTCGGTGTCTTTCCGCAGTGAGCGCACCAGATCGTGTCCGGCGCGCTCGACGTCCTTGGGGTCGCGAAGATCGTACCAGGCGCGGACATCGGCGACCAGGCGCTCGCCGTGGAAATCGGCATCGACCGGCCTCGGCGATCCGGAGACGCCCTGAGACGAGCGGCCCAGCACGGAGCGCCTCGCGGAGCGCCCCGCCGGATAATAGACGGCCACGGTGCGGCCGCTCCAGAGCCATGCCGTCGGCGCGGCGCGCCGGCGGCACTCGCCGAGGAACGCGCGCAACTCTCCGGCCTCCGGCATGCCCTCCGGGTCGAGCACCAGGACCGCGGACGTCGGCGCGAGCGCGCTGCCCACGGCGGCCGGCGAGGAGACGGCCGTCCACGGTAGGGCGCGAAGCTGGGCGTTCCACCGACCGGTGAGCGCGGCGATCGAACCGGTCACGAAGATGAAGCGGTCGACCGGGGCGTCGACGAGCGCATGGGCGGCTCGGAGCGCGGTCGGAACCCCGAGGACGAGCGGCACGTCGGGCACGACGGACAGCACGACTTGAAGACGAGGTGCGACGGAACTGGCCATGCTGAGCTCCACGCCGTTTGCAAAACGGCAAGTCTTCCGCCTGACAAGGAACCGGGGTCGGGTGACGGCGTCGGCGCCGTCGGTCAGTCGGCAGGGCTCAGGCGGAAGGGGGAGCGCGAAGACGGTACGGCGCGGACTCGGGTGAAGGCGGGAGCTCTGGCGCGAGCATGAGCGGCGGCATGACGCACGCGATCGACGTGACGTCGACGGTGATCACGGTGGCCACCGCACCGACCGCGGACGTGACGAGGATGACCACGTCGTCGTGGTCGGCGTTGTCGGTGATACCGGGGATCCACGTCTGGTCGGGTGGACTCGCGTAGGCCAGGGGCACGAGCCAGCCCACGACGAGAAGAATGACGACCGCGCTCAAACGCCGCCCCGTCATCGCGGGTGAATAGTAGCACGATGAGACCGGGGCCGCGGCGGCTGTTGACAGTGGTAGGGCCCGCAGCTACCGTTGGGCGCTCGATCCACGAGGGGAGCGTTGCCCGTGCAGCTCAGGACCGTCAACGGGGAAGTGGCCAAGTTCACCTCCCGCGGCGAAGCAGCTGCGCGCGGCCTGTCCGATTTCATCGCCCGTGACACCTCGGTGGCGTACACCTTCGTGGCGCCCGCGTTCTTCCTCTTGCTGTTCCTGGTCGCCTATCCCTTCGTGCTCTCGGTCTGGTTCAGCGTGAGCGACGCTCGTGTGGGCGAGACGGGAAGCTTCGTGGGCCTCGCCAATTTCGAGCGGCTGCTGGGCAGCGACATCTTTCGCCAGACCCTCAAGAACTCGCTCGTGTTCACGTCGATCGCGCTCCTGCTCAAGACGGTCTTCGGGATGGCCCTGGCCCTGCTGCTGTTCCGGGTCGCCCGGTTCAAGCGGCTGATCCGCGGCGCCGTGCTGTTGCCGTTCATCGTGCCCACCGCGCTCAGCACGCTCGTCTGGTGGTGGATGTTCGAGCCGCTCTACAGCGTGGTGAACTGGACGCTCAAGCACCTGCACATCGTGAACAAGGACATCCCGTGGCTGCCCGATCCCTACCTGGCCATGTTCACGGTGATCCTGGTCAACACGTGGCGCGGCCTGCCCTTCTTCGCGATCACGCTGCTGGCCGGCCTGGTGGCCATCCCTCGGGAACTGTACGAAGCCGCCGAATCGGACGGCGCCGGCCCCGCCGCGCGCTTCTGGCACGTCACCGTGCCGCTCGTCAAGCCGGTGCTCGCCGTCGTCATCCTGTTCTCGGCGATCTTCACGCTGGCCGACTTCAACATCGTGTACATCCTCACCAAGGGTGGACCGATGAACATGACGCATCTCTTCGCCACCTACTCGTTCGCCCTGGGGCTCCAGAGCGGGCAGATCGGGCAGGGCGCCGCCGTCTCGCTGTTCCTCTTCCCGATCCTGCTCGGCGTGGTCTTCACCCAGCTCCGACTCGTCCGCAAGTCCACGACGTATGACTAGACGCTCGTGGTGGTCGCGCCCGACGCGCTCGCTCTTCACCCTGTACCTGCCGGTGGCGCCGTTCGTGTTCTTCGCGCTGTTCCCGCTCTACTTCATGCTGGTGACGTCGTTCAAGAAGAACGCCGAGCTCTACAACGTGAACGCCACGCCCTTCTTCATCCGGCAGGGCCTGACCCTCGGGCACTACGAGATGCTCTCGAAGGACACCATGTTCTGGAGCTGGTTCGCCAACAGCCTGATCGTCAGCCTGGCGGCGACCGTCGTCTCCGTCCTGATCGGCATCCTGGCCGCGTATCCGCTGGCCCGCCTGCGCTTTCCCGGCGCGGACTCCTTCGGCGTCGCGATCTTCATCACCTACCTGGTGCCGCCGTCGCTGCTCTTCCTGCCACTGAGCACGGTGGTCAACCGGCTGGGGCTCTCCGACACGCTGTGGGCGCTGATCGTCACGTACCCGACCTTCCTCGTTCCCTTCTGCACGTGGCTCCTCATGGGCTATTTCCGCACGGTGCCGAAGGAGATCGAGGAGTGCGCGATGCTGGACGGCTGCAACCGCTTCCAGACGCTGCTGAGGATCCTGCTGCCGGTGGCGGTGCCGGGCGTCATCTGCGCGGCGCTGTTCGCCTTCACGCTCTCCTGGAACGAGTTCCTCTACTCGCTGGTCTTCGTCTCGCCGGCCGAGCTGAAGACCATGACCGTGGGCGTCTTCTCCGAGCTGATCCGCGGCGACATCTATTACTGGGGTGGACTGATGGCGGGCGCCTGCATCGGCTCGCTTCCCATCGTGGTCGCGTACGTGTTCTTCCTCGACTACTACGTGTCCGGACTGACGGCGGGCGCCGTCAAGTAGGAGGGCAGACATGGTGAACCGGCGGCAATTCCTCCGCGTGACGGCGGGTGGCGCGGCCTCGGTCGTGGTGGCCGGCGGCGTTCCGGCGACGGCCCAGACTCGCGAGCTGACCTTCCTGACCATCGCGAGCTTCGTGCCCGAGACCGACAAGGAGCTGAAGCGGCAGTTCGAGGAGTGGGGAGCGAAGAACAAGGTCAAGGTGCGGCTCGACATCATCGCCCACCTGCAGCTCGTGACCAAGAAAGCCTCGGAGGTGCAGGCGCGCTCGGGTCACGACCTCACCGCGCTCGGCCCCGGCCTCGGTGACGCCGATCTCTACTTCGATCACCTGGTCGACCTCAACGACGTCGCCGCCGACGTCGCGCCGAAGAACGGCGGGTGGATGAACCCGAACGACTACCTCATCCGCGGCAAGTGGAAGCTGCTGCCGTGGTGGATGCCGCCCTTCCCGATGGCCGTGCGTACCGATCTCCTCGAGCAGATCGGCGAGAAGAACCCCGACACGTGGGAGGACTGGCTCCGCGTCGGCAAGAAGGGCAAGGCCATCGGGCATCCCTTCGGCACCGCGCTCGGCCACAGCGGCGACGCCAACGTCACGTTGCTCTCGATCATGTGGTCGTATGGCGCCTCCTACGTCGCCAAGGACGGGAAGACGGTCGCCATCAATTCGAAAGAGACGCGCCAGGCCATGGAGTTCGTCAAGCGTCTCTACACCGAGGCGATGGACCCCGAGGTGCTGGCCTGGGACGACGCCAGCAACAACCGCTGCCTGAACGCGGGCAAGTGCATCGCCATCCACAACCCGATCAGCGCCTTCGAGTCGGCCAAGCGCGACAAGGTCGTGATCCCGGGGACGCAGCGCGAGATCGCCGAGGTCATCGACCACGTCAACACGCCGCGTGGGCCCGTGGACCGGAAGACGACGACCGGCTACTGGTGCGTCGGCATCTGGAACTTCGCGAAGAACGTCGACCTCGCCAAGGACTTCCTGCGCTACCACTTCCAGCCCGAGAACCAGGCCAAGTGGGTGGATGCCGGCCACGGCTTCAACATGCCGTTCCTGACCAATCTCACCAAGCATCCCGTGTACAAGAGCGACAAGCAGTATCGGTTCATTCCCGAGGTCGCCAAGGTGACGGTCCCGCCCTCCTGGCCTGGTCCCACGACGGCGTCGTCTCAGCAGGTCCTCGACCTCTACATCGTCCCGGACATGTTCGCGCAGTACGCCACGGGTAAGATGACGGTCGACCAGGCCATCGCCTGGGCCGAGAAGGAAATGCAGGAGATCTTCGCCGGTCGCAAGCGCAAGTTCTGAGGCAAAGGAGCCACCATGATCACGAGGTTCGCCACGGTCTATCCCGGCCACGTCGATTTCCCCGACATGGGCCAGACGGCCACCCCGGCCAACGAGCGGCGCTACGGGAACGAGCACCTGGCCACGGTGTTCGCGAAGACCGATGCCGTCGCCCGGAGGATGGACGAGCTGGGGTACTACGCGATCTGGCTGGCCGAGCATCACTTCCAGCACGAGGGCTACGAGTGCCTGCCGAACCTCCTGATGTCGGCGGTGCACCTGGCCCACATCACGAAGCAGATCAAGATCGGCTGCGGCTTCAACATCGCTCCCATGTGGCACCCGCTGCGCCTGGCCGAGGACTACGCCACCGCCGACATCCTGACCGGCGGCCGCGTCATCTTCGGCGTGGGCCGCGGCTACCACACGCGCGAGGTCGAGACGTTCGGCGCGCCGATGCTCGACCCCGAGGCCAACCGCGAGCTGTTCGAGGAGCAGGTCGAGATCGTCTTCAAGGCGTTCAACGAGGAGTCGTTCAAGCACCACGGCAAGCACTACACGCTGCCGCCGGCCGTGCCCTATCGCGGCTACGAGCTGCGGGAGATCACGCTGGTCCCGCGTCCGATCCACCGTCCGGTCGAGTGCTGGCAGCCGATCGTCAGCGCGAGCGCCCGCGGCCTCGACTTCATGGTGCGTCACGGGATCAAGGGCATCATCGGCGGCGGCGCGGCCACCATGGCCGAGGGCCCCATCCACGGCTATCGCGAGGCGGCGGCCCGCGCCGGACACGATCTGAAGCTGGGCGAGAACCTCTGCCTCGGCATCTTCTTCCACCTGGCCGACAGCCGCGAGAAGGCCGTTCGCGAGCTCACGCCGTTCTACGAGGAGCACGTGAAGATGTTCGCGCCGCTCGGCTTCGTGCCCGGGATCAAGCCGCCCCAGGTCGAGGCCGCCGCGCAGCGGGGCGGTTGGGCCGCCGCCGGCGTCCCCAGCCTCGAGCACTTCATGAAGACGGGCGCGTGGTTCGCCGGCACGCCCGAGGAGCTGACCGCGTATTTGCAAAACCTCCAGTCGCGCTTCCCCGGCCTCCAGTACGTCAACGTGAGCACGAGCATCGGCACGCCCGAGGCCGTCATGCTCGAGCAGCTCACCTGGTTCGCCCGCGAAGTCATGCCGAAGTTCAAGGCTGGCGTGCAGTAAGGCTCACTCTCTGAGGGGAGGTTACCTATGATTCTTCTGTGGGGCTTGACCCCGGCTCGGCTCGTGTTACCTCTCTACTTGATAGTCTTGGGGCTTGCCGGATGCGCGAGCGTGGCGAGAACCGAAGGAACCAGCGGTCCTATCGCCTGGCGGGTCAGCGATCTCGGGATCGTGACCCGCAACATCCAGGGCCAATCGGTCGACACCTACGACTTCACGCTGGTCATCAAGAATGTCAGCGGCAGAAGCTTGACGCTCACGAAGATGCACCGGACTGTCTATGAGGCCGGTGGCGGTCAGCCGGGTCACTCGAGCATGGACGGGCGCTGGGAATTGGCGCCGGGAGTAGAGCGGAAGTTCCCTCTCTACTCGTACACGCACTGCACGGCGTCTCAAGGTTGCGTGGACCGCAGGAATGCTCAGCCACTGTGGCAGATCGTCTTCACGGGAACCGATGACCAGGGCCGGCCGATCGAGAACCGCCTGGAGATCATCCTTCCGCCGCGCCATGCCGAGCTCGTCGATCTCGGCGCGGTTCGTAAGAAGTCGTAGCCAGCCGAGCCTCCGCCGCTGGCGGCAGGTGGGGCGCCAAGACCCTCTCAGGGAACGACGGTCGGGCCGGCGGCCACCCGGGAAGTCTCCACCAGTCTCGTCGTCGAGGCTCCGACGTGGCGCCCTGGCTATGAGTGGGAATACCGCTGGGAAAGTTCCCAGGGTAAAGGCACCTTCGTATGGTCCGTCAATCGAGTCGACGCCATCGAGGGCAGCGAATACTACGTGGTGAGTGCTCCGGAAGGGCGGGAGATCTACTGGCGCAAACACGATAGAGCCTATTACATGGACAGGATCGCCGCCGGCGTAGAGACGCGAAACGTTCCACCGTCGCCGATCCCGTGGCCGCTTGCGGTCGGAAAGTCCTGGGAATGGCATTACACCAGGGAGCGTCCGCTCGAGCGGACGACCAGCGAAGAGCTTCGCAGTTGTATCGTGGAGAGGCAGGAACAGGTCACGGTACCCGCGGGGACATTCTCTACGCTGAAGGTCGTGTGTACTGATCCTCGACGCCAACAGGTCGTGCTCGAAGTCTGGTACTCGCCGGACGTCAAGCAATGGGTGAAGGAGCGTGGGCATTTCGGCTATGGCGTGCGCAGCCGAGAACTGCTGCGCTACCAAGTCGAGTAGGACAGGAACCATGGATAACCTCACCATCGGAGATGCTTCGGTCGTCCGCATCGAGGAGATGGTCGACTCCACGTTCCTGGCCGCGAACTTCTTCATGCCCTTCGATCCCGAGGCGCTGCAGCCGCACCTGCACTGGCTGGCGCCGCGCTACTACGTCCCCGACCGCGGAGCGCTGGTCTTCAGCATGCACGCGTGGATCGTCAAGACCGGCCGTCACACGGTGCTGATCGACACGTGCGTCGGGAACGACAAGGAGCGGATGCCGCGGACCCACTGGCATCACCTGCAGACGCCGTTCCTCGAGCGCCTGCGCGCCGCCGGCGCCACACCCGAGAGCATCGACTACGTGATGTGCACGCACCTGCACGCGGATCACATCGGGTGGAACACGGTCCTCAGGGATGGGCGCTGGGTGCCGACGTTCCCGAACGCGCGCTACCTGTTCGCGCGGATCGAGTACGACCACTGGCAGAAGAACCCGGACCCCAGCCCCATCCGCCGCGCGGCCTTCCTGGACAGCGCGCTGCCGGTCGTCGAGGCGGGGCGAGCGGACATGATCGAGGACGGCCACCAGGTCGACGACGCGCTCACCGTCGAGCTGGCGCCCGGTCACACCCCCGGCAACGTGTGCATCCGTCTCAGGTCAGGGTCCCAGGAAGCGATCTTCGCGGGCGACACCGTGCACCACCCGATGCAGGCGTACGAGGTCGACTGGTCCACCGTCGCCTGCACCGATCGGGTCGCCGCCGCCGCGTCGCGCCGCAAGCTCCTCGAGCAGTGCGCCGAGCGAGGCTCGCTGCTCCTCCCTGCGCATTTCCCCGCACCGTACGGCGCGTACGTGCGCGCGTCCAGAAAGGGCTTCGAGCTCCGATGGCTTTCATGACACGACGCGGAGTCGTGGTGATGGGCCTGGCCCTCGCCGTGACGGCGTGCGCGCGAACGAGCGTCGAGAACGTCAACTCGCGGGCGATCGGGCTGCCCAAGCCCCAGCTCATCGTGGTGCACGACTTCGGCGTCTCTCCCGGTGACGTGTCTCTCGACAGCGCGATCGGCGCACGGCTCATCCACATGATGCGGGAAACGCCGGCCTCCGAGGAGGAGCTCAAGATCGGCCGCGACGTCGCCCGCATCGTGACCGAAAATCTCGTCAAGGAGCTCGGCAAGCTCGGCCTGGCCGCGGTCCCGGCGGCGACCGCGGGCTCGGTGTCGGTGTCGGGGCCAACGCTCTCGATCGAGGGGCAATTCGTCTCGGTGAACGAGGGCAATCGTCTCCGGCGAATGGTCGTGGGCTTCGGAGCGGGAGCGAGCGAGGTCCGGACGCTCGTGCAGGTGTACGAGACGACCCCCGAAGGGCGACGGCTCGTCGAGGATTTCTACACGACGGTGAAGAGCTCGATCAAGCCCGGCATGGGGCCGATGGCCGGCGTGGGGGCGGCTGCCGGGCGCGCGGCGACGAGCGCGATGGTGAGCGGGGGTGTCGGGATCGCCACCGAGCGCTCGCAGGGCGTGGACGGCGACGCCAAGCACACGGCCGAGGAGATCACCAAAACGCTCAAGAAGTTCTTCGTCGAGCAGGGGTGGATCACCCCGTAGGACCGGTCCCGGATTCCGTGAGATCTCCTGCGCAGCGCCTGCTCACGCTCGCTCTCGTCCTCGCGGGCGCGATCGCTGGTGCCGAGCCGCAGGCCTCCCTGTCCTTCCAGCGCTCGGGCCAGCGAGTCGCCGAGCTGACCGGGGCGCAGATCAGCACCAGGGTCGCGCCCCAGACGGTCACGTTCTTCGATCCACACGCGGGCAAGACCAAGTCGTATCGATGCTGGCCGATCAAGTCGCTGATGGATGCGATGTATGGTCCGGGCTGGGATGCGACCGAGTACTCCGAAGCGATCCTGACCGCCCTCGACGGCTACGCCTCCGTGTCAGTGGCCGCGAAGCTCGCCGAGCCGGGCGGCTGCATGGCGTTCGAGGATCTCGACGTCCCCGGCTGGGAACCGATCGGCCGCCGGAAGGCGAATCCCGGTCCGTACTACCTCGTGTGGACCGGCGCGAACCAGGGGACGGAGCACGAGTATCCCTGGCCGTGGCAGCTCGTCTCGATCAACCTCGTGAAGCTCGAGGAGCGCTATCCCGAGGTCCTACCGCGAGGCGCCGCCCCGGGCTCGAGCGCGGCGCGCGGCTTCGCGATCTTCAAGGGCCGATGCCTTCGCTGCCACGCGATCAACCAGCAGGGAGGCAAGGTCGGGCCGGATCTCAACGCGCCGCAAAGCGTGACGAGCTACCGGACCAAGGCGTGGATCACGGGATACGTGCGGCAGCCGTCGAAGTACCGCTACACCGCGATGCCGGACCACCTCGATCTGAAGACGTCCGACCTCGACGACATCTACGACTATCTCGTGCTGAAGCGCGCCCAGCCCGAGAAGACGCCGCGCTAGTCGCCGATCAGGCTGACCGCACGGCCGCCGACACCGGGATCGCGGGTCGGCGGCGGAGCCCGACGACCTCGGCGAGACGGTTCAGCCCGTAGAGACCGACGAGGGCTGCGACGTTGGTCACGAGGATCTGGCCGACGATCGAGGGCGCGAAGGTGTCCGTTCCACCGAGCAGCGTGATCGCGACCGCGAAGAGCGCGGCTTCGTACACCGCGAACGCCGCCACGAAGGCCGCCAACGCCCGCGCGACGGCCCACGCGGCCGACAGACGCAGCGCGGCCCAGCGCGCAGCCATCGTGCAGAGGACTGCGGCGGCACCGATGACGAAGGCCCACGCCAGGCTGTTCATCGTCCACGGATACCCGAGCAGGACGTATCCCGCGAGCTGATTGGCGAGCCAGACGCCGATCGTCACGAGCAGCGCGTCTCGCCGAGACAGGGTCAGGGCCCCGGCCGTGCCGAACGCGGCCAGCGGCGCGGCGCAGGCGAAGACGACGCTGAACGCGATGCTGGAAGCGATCAGAAACGCCAACCAGAGCTGATGACGCCAACCGGTGATCACGGTGTCTCCTCCTCGGGTGGTCATGACCCTGCAACGCCGACAAAGCTACCGCAGCCGACGCGCCCGGACAAGGCGTGGCGCGCGTTGACACGTCCGCGCGCATCATCGATGCTCCGCGCGATGCTGGCCATCGGCGTACAGACCTGGGGCACGGACGTGGCCGCGCTCCGTCACTACTGGACGGTCGCCGATGAGCTCGGGTACGCGCGCATCACCTACGGCGACGGCCTCGGCGGGTGGACGCACGACGGGTGGACGATGCTCGGCGCGCTCGCCGGGTTGACCCGGCGCGCCCGCATCGGGCCGGCGGTGACGTATGCGTTCGACGCGTCGTCGCACCATCCCTCGTGGCTGGCCAAGCGCGCGGTGACGGTCGACCATCTGTCGGGCGGGCGCCTCGACCTGCGGCTGGCCGTGGGCGCGGAGGACGATGCCGCCGCGCGAAGCTGGTGGAGCCTCGGGATCCGCTATCCGCCGGCCGGCGCGAGAATCGAGACGCTGGCGGAGACGGTCGAGATCGTGCGCGGACTCTGGCGCGCCCGCGACGGTTTCGATCATCGCGGGCCGCGCTACGCGTTGACCGATGCGCGGCTCGAGCCGAAGCCGGTCCAGCGTCCCGGCCCACCGATCTGGATCGCGGCGATGGGGCCACGGGCGCTGACGGTCACCGCACGTCACGCCGACGGCTGGGAGGCGTCGTACGTCACGCCCGAAGGCTTCGCGTCTCGATGGCAGCGCCTGGGTGAGCAGCTCCGCGCCGAGGGACGAAGCGCCGACGCATTCCGGCGATCAGTCGAGCTGGACGCAATCGTCACGGAGACGGGCGAGCCGCTCCAGCCACCCCTGGCTCGCTTCTGCACCGATCGCGGGATCGCTCCGGACCATCCCCTGCTCGAGACCGTGCTCGCCGGTGACGATGAGGCGATCTCCCGGCGGATCGCCAGCTACGAGGCGGCCGGCGCGACGGACCTGATGCTCGGCTTCGCCGACTTTCCCGAGACGCGCATGCTGGAGTCGTTCGCGGCGACGATGCTCGCCCGTTAGCGCGCCCCCGCGCCCTCACGGCCGCTTCAGGCGGATGTCCTCGTAGGGCGCGGTGAAATAGAGCAGCGGATTCAGCCCGACCGCCGGCTCCTCGACGCGCGGCCCGACGCCGTGCAGCGTGGCCGGCTCGAAGATCGGGGCATGCATGACCCGCTCGTGCATCAATCGCTGGATCTCGTGCAGGATCGCCTCGCGCTTCTTCCGGTCACGCTCCTGAGCCTGCTGGCGGAAGAGGTCGTCGATGTCCGGATAGCCCCCGTAGGCGTACGGGCCGGTACTGACGACGAAGGCCTCGAGGCGGGAGGCGGCGTTGCCTGGCGCCGCCGAGACCGTGACGAGGACGCCTTGCAGCTTCTTCGACCGCCACGCCTCCATGTAGGTCGCGCGCTCCATGCTCCGGACTCGCGAGCGAATGCCGACCGCAGCCAGGTCGTTCGCGACCGCCTCGCCCATCGTCGTGAACGGGGGCAGCGGGGTGAGATCGCCGGCATCGAAGCCGTTGGGGTAGCCAGCGTCGGCGAGGAGACGCCTGGCGTGCGTGGGATCGTGCGGGAACGGGTCGATCCGCAGCGCGAACTCCATGACACTCGGGATGATCGACCCCGTCAGGCGCGAGAAGCCGAGTCGCTCCGCGTCGTTGATGGCGTGCTTGTCCACGGCCAGGTTCGCCGCCAGCCGCACACGGCGATCGCGCCACGGGGATTTCGGATTCCACTGCTCCGGGAATTCGAGCCACCACACCGCGGACGGAATGACGCGGACCAGGCGAAGCTTGGGGTCGGCCGCGATCGTTGCGCCCTCGACACCGACCATCAGATAGCCGATGTCTGCGTCGCCAGCCTTCAGCATGGCCAGGCGCGTCGTGCGGTCGGGGACACCCTTGAACACGAGCCGCTTGACCGATGGCTTCTTGCGCCAGTACTGCTCGTTCGCCTCGAGGACGAGCTCCACGCCGGGGCTCATCCGCACGAACCGATAGGGCCCGAGACCGACCGGCTGGCGCTTGAAGCCGTCCTCGCCGACTTTCTCGATGTATTTCCGGGGCACGATCCACGCGGCGCCGGTGGCCGGCGTGGCATAGAACGCGAGGAAGTCAGGCCAGGGCGCGTGGAGCACGAAACGCACGCGATGCGGATCGACGATCTCCACGGCTTTCACGCGGTCGTGCAGCTGCCTGGCCGACGTCCCGCGGTAGCGGTGGAAGCTGAACTTCACGTCCTCGGCCGTGAAGGGATCGCCGTTGTGGAACTTGAGGCCTTCACGCAGCTTGAACTCGACCACGCGGCCGTCTGGACTCTCCTGCCAGGACTCGGCCAGGCACGGCGCCATGTTGTTGCCGGGCAACGGCTTGATCAGCGCGTCGTGCATGGCGTAGAGGAAGGCGAACGGCGTGGCGATGCCCGAGGTCTCGGCCGGATCGAGAAACGTCGGTGCGATCGACGCGTCGAAGGCGATGGTCAGCTGACCCTCCGGCGGGTTCTGCGCCGCGACCACTCCGCTCGACATCGCCACCAGCACGAAGACGAAAACACCTGTGAGCCGGTGGTGCTTCCTCATACGACCCTCCTCGTCCGCATCTTGTCCACATCTCCACAGTGATCCCCACCCCTCAGATCTGCACCGAGTGGCGCGGTCCTGCGGTCACGATGCCGGGAAAGTGACCATCTGACCATTCTCGACGAGGAGCAGCAAAGAAATTCGCCCATTCGACGGGACCGCGCGCGCCTCGAGCGCGCAGGCACGCGCATTTAATGCATGCGAACGCGATCTTGACAGCCGGATCGCGCGGCCTCATTAATCTGGCGTTACACGTGAAGTTCGCTGGGAGGAATGCCCACCCGCACAGTTATGCACATCTGTGGACAAGTCGTGAACACCGCCGTGTGCAAGGGGGCTCTCACCTGTGCTGACTAGCCTTTGGACGCGCCTCGTCGACTGCGCCTCACAGAAGCTTCCGCCTCTTGTGCTCGATTCCTGGGTGCGCCCGTGCCGACTTCTCGCGGTGGAGGGCGACCACCTCCGCATCGGCGCGCCCAATAGCTTCTTTCGAGACCGGCTCCTCCAGCACCATCTCGAGGCGCTCCAGAGCGCCGCGCAGGAGTGTCTGGGCGGCCATCCGCGCGTGTCCATCGTGGTGGATACGACGCCGACTCCACCGCCGATGGAAGCGGCCCCGCCGGCCGGCCCTGGTCAGGCGGGCGGGGGTGGCGGGCGAAGCGAGGGCCTGAACTCCCGCTACACGTTCGACTCGTTCGTGGTCGGCGCCTCGAACCAGTTCGCCCGGGCCGCCTGCCAGGCGACCGCCGAGCGGCCCGCGCGCGCCTACAACCCACTCTTCATCTATAGCGGCGTCGGCCTCGGCAAGACGCACCTGCTGCACGCCGTCGGGCACCAGACCATCGGGCTCTTTCCGGGCGTGACCGTCGTGTACCTGTCCTCGGAGCGCTTCACCAACGAGCTCATCAACGCCATCCGCTACGACCGCACCGCCGAGTTCCGCGCCCGCTATCGTACCGTCGACCTCCTGCTCATCGATGACATCCAGTTCATCTCGGGCAAAGAGCGGACGCAGGAGGAGTTCTTCCACACGTTCAACGATCTGTACGAGTCGCGCAAGCAGATCATCGTGTCGAGCGACTGCTCGCCGAAGAACATCCCCGAGATCGAGGAGCGACTGCGCTCGCGCTTCGAGTGGGGGCTGATCGCCGACATCCAGCCGTCGGACTTCGCGATGCGCGTCGCCATCCTCAAGAAGAACGCCGCGCGCGAGCGCGTGCGTCTGACGGACGACGTCGCCGATCTCATCGCGAGCCGCATCAAGGCGAACATCCGCGAGCTGGAAGGCTCGCTGACGCGGATGATCGCGTTCAGCGCCCTGACCGGCCGTGAGATGAGCGTCGACCTGGCGCAAGAGGTCCTCGCCGACCTCTGGGGCGAGGAGGAGAAGATCATCACCATCGAGCAGGTGCAGCGAACCGTGTGTGACTTCTACGGCGTGACGCTGTCCGATCTGAAGGCGAAGAATCGGACGACTGCCATCGCCTTCCCACGACAGGTCGCGATGTACCTCGCGCGTCACCTCACGCACGCCTCGCTCGCCGACGTCGGCCGCGCGTTCGGTGGCCGAGATCACACGACCGTCCTCCACGGCGTCGACAAGATCCACGCGCTGATGCAGGGAGATTCCAAGTTCCGCAAGACCGTCGACGGGCTGGCCCAGGGCGTCCACCTCTGATCCCCTACGCCCCACCTGAGCTGACCTGCGAACGCGTCCTCCTCCATCCCACCTGGGCACACGGGCGGAATAATGTTTCGGAACGAAGCGGGACTAGGGGAGTGGGATGCCCAGACCCGAAGATGAGGCGTTCGTCACGGCGAGAACTCACCGCGCTCGCGCCATCGGTGTGGCGGTCGCGCGTATCGCTTGCGATTGGTACTGGATCGTCAGCAACCGGCCGATCTGACTGTGAACGCTTCTTCCACGACGCTGGTGCGGCGAGTGCTTATCCGCCCTCCAACGCTTCCGCAATCCGCTCAGAGGACACGGGCTTGGTCAGATGGGTGTCGAATCCCGCTTCCTCGGTTCGACGGCGATCCTCCGGCCGCCCGTACCCCGTCACGGCGATCAGCCGTACCTGCCGACCGAACAGCGCTCGCACCTGCTTCGCGACCTCGTAGCCATTGAGTCCGGGTAGACCGATATCGACCAGCACAACGTCTGGACGGCTCGACAGTGCCATCGCGACGCCCTGGGGCCCGTCCTCGGCCACCTCGACCCGATGCCCGTCCACCTCCAGAGTGGTTCGAAGCATCTCGCGCGCATCCGGATTGTCCTCGATCACAAGGACGTGGCGCGATCGACTCCGCTGCTCGGTGACTGGCGCCCCCGGCATTTGAGACGGGGTTCCGAGCGGTAGTCGAACCGCGACTTCGGTGCCTCGGCCCAGGCCCTCACTGTGGACCGTGACCGTCCCGCCGTGGAGCTCGGTGAGCTTCTGCACCAGCGTGAGGCCAATCCCCAAGCCTCCCTGGGAGTGTGCCAGCGATGGATCGGCTTGCGCGAAGAGGTCGAAGACGCGGGGAAGCATCTCCGGTGAGATGCCAAGGCCGGTGTCTCGTACCCGAAGGACGACGTCATTCTCCTCTCGGGAGGCCATCACCGCGATGTGCCCCTTCGGCGGCGTGTATTTCGCCGCGTTGTCGAGGAGGTTGGTGAGGATCTGCTCCAGACGCGTGGCGTCGGCCTCGAGCCAGATAGGCTCCTCGGGCAGGGAAATCGTCAAGGAGTGTCCCTGCGCTTCGATCAGCGCTCGGCTCGTTTGCACAGCGTGAGCCACCGACGTGGCCATGTGTACCGACGACTTCCGCAACCCGATCCGGCCGCGCGTGATCCGAGACACATCCAGCAGGTCGTCCAGGAGCCGGGCCACATGCTTGACCTGCCGATCGACGATTTTGGTCGCGTTCTGAATAGCCGTCTGGCTCGCCCGCCCCAGGCGGATGATCTGGGCCGCAATCTGAATTGCCCCGAGCGGGTTGCGCAGCTCGTGGGACAGCATGGCCAGAAAGTCGTCCTTGGCCTGGTCGGCGGCAGCCAGACGCGTCGCCGCCCGCTCGTGCTGCCGGGCGCGAACGTTCTCGCTGAGGAGGGCGTTGCAGAGCACCTGGAGCAGTTCGCCGTACACGTTCAAGCGCGCGCGAGTGAGCGGCAATTCCGCACGGATCTGCTGCCACAGCGTGGTGAAGGGAACGCCGCATTCTATCGCGAGTCGACGCACCGCGTGCTCATCGGGGAAGGCCGTCAAGACATACGCGGCGACGGCCGCCCCGACCACCTCGCCGTTGAGCGCGAGCGAGCTCCCGATGACCGCGAAGCGGTGCCGCTGCTCGACGACGATCGGGGACGCCCCGGCCGTCTGGGTCAGGCAGCGTCGAACGCATGCCTCGAACATGCTCAGCGTGTGATGACCCGGCGCCAGAAGCTCGAACAGGGGAGTTCGATGCACCGGCCCAAGGATCAGGTGCTCGTCGCGGCCGTAGAGCTCGACGGCCAGGTGGGTCGCGGCCCCGTACTTCTCGAGGGCCCGCGTCCATGCCGCGTCGGGCTCGAAGACCGTTTCGTCGTGCGCCATGATCGAAGAACCGCGCTAGGAGGCTTCGGGGACCTCCTTCGGGGCACGCCGTTCGGGCGCGCGAGAGATGAGCCCGAGGTAGCCGGCGAAGGGCACCGAGGGGACCGCGACAGCGAGCCGCCGCGGGAGCACCTTCATGCCCTGGCCGTTCACGACCTCGCACTCGTGGGTCGTTCGGCTCGTCGGCATTCCCCGCATCTTGGCCACCGTGAGCGCGTGCCGGAAGGTATCGCCCAGCTCGACCCAGTTCATCAGAAGGATGTTGTCCACGAGCGAGCTGACCTTGAACTCTCCCATCATCGACGACATGCCGAGCATTTCGGGGTTCTCGTGGTTGTAGACCGCGGTGACCTGGTGCTCCTTCATCAGCGCCACGATGGCGTGGAAGAAGTCGCGAAAACTGCGCTCGGTGGCACCCAGGCTCGACCCGTAGGTCGACAGGCTGTCGATCACCACGCGCTGGGGCTTGAAGTCCTCGACGATCGCCTCGATCTGGGCGAAATGGCGGTCGATCTCGAACTCTTGTGGCGGCTCGTACCACAGATGCACCAGACGCCGATCGATGAGTGACCGGAGATCGATCCCGATGCTCTGGGCGTTGCGGAGGACCTGGCCCGGCGGCTCGTCCAGGGTGATCATGAGGCTGCGCTCGCCGCGCCGGGCCCCTTCCGCGATGAACTGCAAGGCCATGACGCTCTTCCCCGCACCCGAGATCCCGACGACGAGCGTCGTGCTCGCCACGAAATACCCGCCGTTCACCAGCTCGTCGAGGCCGGGGATGCCCGTCGCGACCCGCGAGGTTGTGTCGAACGCGGCGCTCGCGCTCCCTTCGCGTTGCAGGCTGCGGGGCGCCTGGACGCGACGATAGACCTCGAGCCCCTGACCGTTGACGATCCGGAACGAGTGACGTCCCAGGGCATACTCGTGGCCGCGCGACTTCACGACCTCGACTGACCGCAGCACGGCGCGCTGGACCGGCTCGATGGTGAGTTGGAGGATCGTGTCGGCGACGAACTCCTCGGGCGCCCGGGCGGCTGCCGGACCCATTGTCGACTCCAGCGCCAGCATCGCCGTCAGGTTCTCGCGATGCAGCCCCTCCGCGAGGAGATGGAACGCCTCGCGAGGCTCCCCGCCATTGGGCTCGGGGAGCCGGACGAGCCCATCGACGAAGATCCGCCGCGCGCCAATCTCGGCGGCCTCGGCAAGGAGCACGCTGTCGGCTTGCAGCAGCTCCTGCTGAAAGACCTGTCGCGTCGTGAAGACCATCTTCAGGCGCCCGTCACGCTCGAGCTCTCTCAGGTCCCACCCGAAGAGCGCCGCGTCGCGGATGAGCTTATCCGGGGCCACTTCGAACAGGACGATCACGCCCGGCTCGTTGAACTGGCGGGCGCCGCGATACACGAACTCCACCCCGAGCGTCGTCTTCCCCGTCCCCGCGGTTCCCGCGACGAGGATGATGTTCCCCCGCGGAATGCCGCCGAACAGAACTTCGTCGAGCCCCTTGATTCCTGTCTTGACCAGGTCTGATTCAGGCATATGGCACCTCGAGCCTCCTCGGGACTACTTGACCGCTGCGACGGGGCCAGACTCGCCATCAGCCGAGGGCCCTGACGATTGTCGCTGTTTGAGTGCGTGAATGACGGCCAGCCGGCCTTTCCGTGTTGCGGCGATTCGCAGGAGCGACGAGAGCCACCCGCCGCGAGTGCTGCCCGGCGTGAGCACGTAGAGCCGGGCGGGATGGGTCGAGTCCGGGGACCGCCGCAGGAGCCCGGCGGTGATCACGGTCTCGAGCGATTGCGCGACTTGCGGGAGCTCATACCCGACGTACTCGGCCAGCCGCTCGCTGAGGAGGTAGGCCCGCGGATGCCGAGAGAAGAACAGCAGCAGATCGAGATCGCACGGGTGCCTCAGACACTCGATTCGGTCAAGGAGATCCCCGATTCGCTTTGCCGCCATGAGAAGACGATCAGTATGCTCGCCCTCCCTCGGGGCCGCAAGGGCCCTAGCCACGAGCCGAGGCGCAGACATTCTGACCCGTCGCGCTGACCCGTCGCGCTGGATCGGTCGTGCTGATCGATGAGATTTCGAAGAGCAGTTCAGCCGCCTGGTTCCCGGTGAGCACCCTGCCCGCGGCCGGGTTGACGGAGGGCCTGGAACTTCGCATCACAAGACGTGCCCTAGCCTTTCGCGAGCTTCTCGACTTCCTTCTTCGACATCGTTTGCAACCGCGACAGAAGGGTTTTCACCTTCCGCTCAGACGCGTGATCAGCCAGGATGAAGTCTTTCGACCTTGCCCTGAGGATGTAGGCCACCCAGTCGTCCAGGCTCGGCGTGCCGCGCCAGACGATGGTGAGACCGCTGAGCCGGAGGCGACGGCGTCCTTCGACTCTTGCCAGTGGCTTGCGACTCGCCTCCATGGGCTCCAGTCCTCACGTGCGAAGGGCAAAAATTCGATGGTGGATCGATATCTAGGAGCACTCGATCGGGGATGTCAATGCTTGGGTTGCCCGCACCAAATGCGTGGGCGCGCGCCTCGAGGCCCGAACGACCCCGTCGAATACGACATATCTTGGGCCCGCGCCCGCGGTGCATCGATAGACCGTTCGATTTTGGCGATCACAGCCGTGAGGCCGCATCACGCCGAGAAATTCTGACCCGGTGGATAACTGTGAAAATGTGGACACGATGGAGGTGGGTCGTATCCGAGGCCGCCGAGATCCCGCAGGGTCATGGCGACGTGAGATACATCAACGGACCGCCGAGCCGCTCGGCAATGGCGCGCAGCCGCTCGGGCTTGTGGGCCATGGAGAGGAGCACTACGTCGGCGCCGGCTTTTCGATAGGCTTCGCCGCAGCGGAGCGCATCCTCCATGGTGCTGGCCCGCATCGCGTTGGTTCGCGCGACGATGAGGAAGCCCGGGCTGCGTCGCGCCGCCACCGCCTCTTTGACCTTGGCCGCCATCAGCTCCATCGGGATCATGTGCTCGATGCCGATGTGATGGTGGGCCCGCTTCGGCACGAACTGGTCCTCGATCTCGATGGCCGCGAAGCCCGCCGCCTCGCTCATGCCGATGGTCCGGTGCATGTGCATCGGGTCGCCGTAGCCGCAGGCGCCGTCGAGGATGAGGGGGAGCGACGAGACGGCGTGGATGTCGATGGCCGCCTGGCACATCTCGGATTGAGCACCAGCGGCGCGGTCACCGGCAGCGGTGCCTGCATCAGCGTGGGAGCGTCATCGGCGTCCCCCTCGGCAGTGCTTGCGCTGACGGATTCTACTGCCGGAACGTTTCGAGCGTGCTGGGCGCGAACGCGTCCTCCAGCGCGAAGTCGCGCTCGAGCAGGTCCTGCTCCTGCAGGTGACGCTTCAGCGTGTCGAGGTCGTGGCGGTTGTTGTGGAAGCCGTACGACCACAGATCGTCGCCCCGCAGCGCGCGCTCCTGCTCCCAGTAGCCGACGAGCCAGGCCAGGCTCACCGTGAGCGCATCGCTGTCGTACATGCGCTCGACGGCCAGGTCTTTGGCCTGGCAGAACGCCTTGTACAGGCTGACGGCGATCCAGGGATGGCGCTCGTAGATCTCGCGCTTGATCGCGACCACGTGCATGATCGGGAAGACCTTGTGCTTCTGGTAATACGCGCGCTCGACGTTCCAGAAATCGGGGAACAGGCGGGCCACGCGCGGATCGCGCCGGCGAAAGACGTGCGGCATGTGCGGCGACAGCAGCGCGTCGATCTGGCCAGCCACCAGCAGGTCCGACAACGATGTGTCCGCGGGCGCCGACTCGACCTGAACGCCCGCCGGCGGCTTCACGGCGATGCGCTCCCTTCGTCCCGGCTGCTCGACACCGCCGAGCACCCACCGCACGTCGGTGGGCGCCACGCCGTAGTCGTGCTGCAGGAAGGCGCGCTGCCAGATGGCCATCGTCATGTAGTACTCGGCGCACCCGATGCGCCGGCCCTTGAGGTCTTCGGGGCGCTTGATGCCGTTCGCCGGATTGATGTAGACCGCCGAGTGGCGAAACGTGCGCGAGGGGTAGACGGGAATGGCGATGAAGCGCCGGTCGCCACGCGAGAACACGGTGAGGTAGTTGGCGCAGGACATTTCGGAGACGTCGAACTCGTTGTGCTTGAGCTGCCGCCAGAACGCCTCCGGCGGAACGACGGGCACGTAGTTCAGGTCGATGCCTTCCGGCCGGACCTCTCCCGTCGCGAGCGGGGCGGTGCGGTCGTAGAGCCCGCCGGCATAGGTCAGATGGAGCGGAGCGCTCGTCAGCAGGCTCATTCGTTTACCGGCTTGCCCAGCTCGCGGAGCGTCGAGGCCAGGAGATCGCGAGCGACGAACTGCTCGACGTCGGGCAACGGCTTGTCCTTGGGCCAGCCGAGCTCGGGCGTCGCGACCGAGTCGAAGAGCTGGCGGAAGAGGTCCTTCGGGATCTGAGGCGCGAACTTGTCGCGGATCTGGTTGTAGAAGGCCTCGGCCACGCGGCCCTCGAGCTGGAAGTGCTTCTGGATGACCTCGAGCGTCCCCGCCTTCTCGGTGCGGATGTAGTCGGTCGACCGCGCGACGGCCCGGATGAAGCGACGGACCGCATCGCGCCGCTCGCGCACGGTGTCCTTGTGGGTGCTGATCGTGCCGCCGAGGCGTGGCAGGTGATCGCCGGCTTTGACGAGAACGGAAGTTGATGATCTTGTAGTCCTTGCCCGCCTCCATCTTGAAGAACCTGCCGAGGACGACGACCAGCTCACCGTAATCGGCGGATCCCGGCCGGCCGAAGCCGAGGGTTTTTCCACGCAGGTCATCGACGCTCTTGATGCCGGGCGCCGTCGTCAGCGTCCACTGAGACACCAGCGACTCGCCGACCACGAACACCAGCGGTGCGCCCTTCAGCATCGCCTCGGCGCTCGCGCCCGGCACGGGAGCGAAGTCGACTTCCTTCGCGACGGCGGCCCGCGCCAGCTCCCCGGCCGTCATGTTCACGAACTCCGCGTCCAGTCCCTCCGCCTTGAAGAGCCCGCGGTCCATCGCGACGTAGGTGGGCAGGTGGAAGCCGCTGGCGCCGGTGGTGCGCCCGACCTTGATCTTCGGGGCCTGGGCCGCCGCGACGCCGCTGCCGAGCCAGAGCGTGCTGCCGATCACGAGAGCTGTGAAGCCGTGTTTCATCGGCCCGCCCCTTTCTTCGTCGATTCCACGTCGGCGTCGCGCAGCGCGCGCCAGACGCGCTCGGGCGTCATCGGCAAATCTCGAAGCCTCACACCCGTGGCGGCGAAGATCGCGTTGGCCAGTGCTGGCGCGACGGTGATGATGCTGCCCTCGGCGACGCCCTTGGCTCCGTGCGGCCCGGGGCCTCCCCCGCCCTCGATGATCAGCGCGTCGAACGATGACGGCAGATCGGAGAACAGCGGCAACCGGTAGTCGATCATGCTGCCGTTCACGAGCTGGCCATCGTCGTAGACCATCGCCTCGAAGAGCGCCGGGCCCAGGCCCTGCATGGCGCCGCCGAGGTCCTGGCCCTCGACGCCAGCGGGATTGATCGCGCGGCCGGGATCGGACAGCGAGACGTAGCGATGGAGCGTGATCGCGCCGGTCTCGCGATCGACCGTCACGACCGCCGCGCCCAATCCGATTTCCCAGAAGCTCGCGGTCGCGCCGAGCGCGTTGCGTCCCGTCGCCGGGCGCTGGTAGCCGTGGCCGATCA
>WNFT01001190.1_pt1 | contig 22099 bp, 17 predicted proteins | sample 5400191 | NCBI WGS metagenome assembly WNFT01 (sample SAMN13153359, study PRJNA577476) | soil metagenome | isolation source: 80 cm saprolite under Madrone tree | place: USA:California | collected 2016-06-14 | reverse complement strand
AGACCACAGCGCCTGGCTGCGCACTGCCTCGGCGCGGGCAGCCGAAACCTGCCCATCCAGTCGCTCGAAAATGGTACCGAGATATTCCGCCGCGACCGCGCAAGCGAACAACAGGATCACGAACGCAGCGAGCAGGACGACAAAGTACGCCGAGGGCGCGTAGAAGCCCGTGAAAGGCAGACTGCCGGCACCCGTTGCCTTGACGAGGGTGCCGCCCAGCCAGTCTGCTGCCGCGCTCAGCCCCGCGGGTACATACCAGCGCAACTCAGGTGCCTGGCTCGAGGCGATGAGCGCAACCAAGACTGCAGCCAGCGTAGCCACGAAATACGGTTGCCAGCGCGAAAGAAAAATGGAACCGATGACCGGCAGCGCGAACACCATCAGAAAGAGCGGATTGTGCAGGCCGCCGGCGTGCTGCCAAATGAACGCCATCGCGATGACACCGAGCGCGTGCAAGGCCGAGAGCGTCCGGGTGCGTCGCACTGGGTTCGCGGCCGCCCGACTGGACAGGGCCGCGAACCCGACATGGATTGCTCCAAGAGTCAGCAGCCCCGCTGCCGCGGCTTTCAAGTCGATCGCCAGCCCGCTGACGAACCAGGCTACCGCGATCGCAAGCAAAATAGTGAATATCGTCAGTAGCCAGGTGTCGTCGAGCAGATGAACACGCGGATCGTGCCAGACGAATGCAGGCAGAAGCCGTGTCCCGTAGCTGTCATTCATTGCTGTCGCGCCGTTGTAGGTACCTGGGTGTTCTCGGAAGCGACTTGCATTTCATCCGCGCGGAAGTTGTTGCCGTCGAGCAAGGGGCGCGCGCGCACGTTCTGACCCCCGGGTTGCTGGAAGTCCACCACGTGCAGAGCGAAGGCGTGAGGTCGCAGCACCTGGTTACGTCGTAAAATCGGCGAATCTCCGATCACGTCGATCCCGTTGAACTGCGGTTCGATAATCGTGTTTTCAACAGCCGTGCTCGGGCTGCGCGGATCGCCGAGCACGAAGGCCATACCGTACCCACAGTTGTGGACACGGTTGCCACGCACGAGTGCGTTGGCCGAGCCACGGACCATAATGGCGTACGTCGTAAGATGGTCGAGCTCATTGTTGTCGATGATCGCTTCGCGGGCATTTTCCGCGACTATTCCCATCGCCGCTCCGCCGCTGATGTGATTGCCGCGAATCACGGCACCGGCACCGACCAGGTGGACCGCGACTTCGGATGCATCGGCGAACTCGTTGCGCTCGACAAGTACCGCAACGTTGCCCGCTACCACGCCGCTGCGATCCCCCTTGAAGTGGTTCTCACGAACACTGATGGCACTACCGCCAGCGTCCAGTTCGCCGCGGACGGCCCACAGACCGGCGTCCTTGTTCTTGACGAAGGTGTTGCCGACCACTACCGCGTTGCGACTCGAGGCGGCGAAGCGTATCCCGACCCTGTCGTTCGCGAACCGGTTGTGCTCGAGGAGGACGTCGCTGGCGTTTTCTGCAACATCGACGCCGACGTCACACGATTCGATGGTGCTCGACTGCAAATGGAAATGCGCGGCGCGCAGCAGGATGGCCGCCGCGGGGCAATTGCGCAGCACCAAGCCTTCGAGCGAAGTGTTAGCTCCAGTGACGTCAAACACGGGTCCACCGGCAAGTGCCTGCGCGTCGATCTCGACGCCGCCTTGTTGGGCGACGATGCTCACGCCGTGCACATTCATGAGCGGCGGTAGGGCGGTTTTGAGCGTAATTGTTTTCGTCTTGATCAGGACGTTCGCCTTGCCGTTGGCTGCGGCGACGATGAACAGCGCTTCCCGCAATGTGCCTGGACCCAGGTCATCCGGGCTGGTGACATTCACCGCCAGCGCGCCAGCGGTTTGGCCGGGCGCCGCCTGGCTGGAGTGGTACGACCAGCCCAGCCAGGCAAGAACTCCGAGCAGGAGGAACGTACCTACGGCGACCGCAACCCGTTGGTTAGCACTCATATGGGCCTCGCGCGCGCTCCAAAACGAAGACCGCGTGCCACGAATGCTCGACCGCTATGCGACCGAATAGCACGTCGATCGGGATCGACAACGCAGTGACGACTGCGAGCGCTGCCGTGCGCACCCGCTGCGGCAGCCGCGGCAAGTAGGGTAACAACCAGGGTTTAAACGGCGCGGGGTCGACCCCGGTGATCGCCCGCACGCGCAAGCCGCAATCGGCGAAGAGTCGCAGGTAGGCACTGCGCTGGCGCGCCCGGAAGATCGAGCTGTCGCAATTCTCGACAGCGCGATTCGGTGCGGCCTCGAGCAGGATTAGCGTACCGCCCTCCGCCAGGTGAGCAACCATGCGGTGCGTGGCAGCACGCAAGGCCTGCGGTTCGAGAATGTGCTGCAGAACCGTGACGCCCAAGACAAGATCGAATTTCTGGCCGGCATCAAGCAGCGCCAGATCCTGCACGAGGAATCGACAGCGCTCGGCAACACCCTGCTCCGCAGCGCGCCGCTCGGCCTGAGCGATCATGGTGGCACTGAGATCGATACCCGTCACCCGGGCGCCCCGGGAAGCGAGCTTGCGACTCCAGCGTCCGACTCCGCACCCGACGTCCAGCACACTCGTGCCCGGACGCACCCGCAGCCACGGTTCCAGGGCCAAACGCTGACAGGTATGAATCACCCGGTTATAGAATGCGGGCATTCCGTACGAGCACACGGCCGCGAGCCCGTCACCCTCGGTTGCAAAGCGACGTGCGCGCTCTTCCCAGTAGACTACGGGCTGGCAGGACGCCGGGGCCGCAATTTCTGTGGTCGTCACCACGACGACGACCCCCTCACGCGAGGCTCCCACGGCATCCAGGGTTGCGAAGGGATTTCATGCTGTAGCGACTCTCGGCACGGCAGCCGCATGGTGTAGTTGCGGAAGCCTGGCGCTGAACTCGCCGCGCACTTCCTGCTCGTCCGCAATCGGCAGTCCCTGCTCGGCCAGGGCCTGCAAAGAGCACTGAATCCAGAGCAGAGAGCGCAGCCGGGAGGGCAAATGCGCGGCGCGCGGCTGCAGCTGCAGCAACGACTCTTCGAAGTCGCGCTCGATGCGCAGGATGGTTTCACGTACCGCCGGGTCCATCGGCAGAATCTTGCTGGGTTGATCCCACGCAATCTCCGTCCCGGCGACCTGCCGGCGCTCGTAGACGGTGAATGCTCGCAGCTCCGGATCTGCCGACATGGCGGCTCCCGAGAACGGAATCACGTAGGGATACATTCCGACTTCGCACCCCTGCCGCAGCCAGTAATACGCTTCGCGCAAGGTCGTGGCAACGTCCGCGAGCGTCGCCCGCGGCGAGCTCAGTATCAGATCCAGAAACGGCGTGATGCCCAGCTCCAGGGCCGATGTCAGTGTCGGTCGGATATGGCTGTAAATGTGGGCTTTGTTGAATTCGCCGAGTACGTTGCGCGAAAAGTTCTCGATCCCGAAACCGAGCACCCGGAATCCGGCCTGCCGCATGGCTGCCAACCGCTCGGGCGACATGGCGTCAATACGATTGGTGCTGATGAACTGCAGTTCGCGCGGCAGTGTGCCGCTCTCTTTGGCGGCAATGATCGCCTCGCACAGCGGCAGAATGCGTCGATCCTTCGTGAACACGAAAATGTCATCCTGAAAGATGACTGTGCGCACTTGAGGGTGTGCGCCGACAATGCGCTGAATCATCTGTACACATTCTTCTGCATCGAGCCGCGCAATACTCGCGACACTTCCCTGGGCCTCGTGCAGGAAGTTCGTGGACGAGCAGAAGGTGCAACCCATGGGGCAGTAGTTGAGGGTGATCAGGCGCACCGAACGGATCTCGGCAAGTCGCGCCTCGCGAGCCGCCTTCGTCGGCAGGGCGCCGATGCGGTACGCGTCTTCGAGCCGCTCCCAGTACGCGCTGTAAGGCATCTTTTCATAGGGCGTGCGGAAGATCGCGTCTCGCAGCTCCGTGCGATCGAGCGCCTGCTGCGGCATTCTCAAGCACCCCCCGTCAGCGGCGCGCTCCACCGTTCCGGTGACCCCGCGCAAGGACGCCCCGGAGCGCAGTCGCGCCACCAACTCGAGCAACGGGCGCTCGCCCTCCCCCAGCACGACGCAATCAAAGGGTCCAAGACGGAACATGAGCTCGGGTCTGAAGGTTGCCTCCATACCACCCGCGACCAGCAGCGCCCGGGGCGCCATACGCCGTGCGAGGTGCGCCAGCTCCAGATCGAAGCGCAGCGTCATTCCGGTGGTCGAGACGCCGATGACGTCCCATGGACCTCCCAAGAGCTCGCGCTCGAGGGCGCGACCGGGTAGCCCTGTACAACAGTTTGGATCGAAGACCTTGACCTCGACCCCGGCGGATTCGAGCACGCCCGCCAGGCGCCACACTCCCAGCGGAGGGGCGAGAAACGTGTACTCCCCGCAAAGCGGGTCGTAAGGCCCAATCAGCAGGATCCGTGGCGAGCGCATCAATTGAGTTGGCCTCCGTGTCTGGCCAGACGGCAAACGCTTGGCGCCGTATGCGGACTTGCGGCTATCCGCCTTCGGCGAAACACTGGTCGACGTCCCGTGTCGGCACCAAACCGTTACGCACCGCGAACAGCGTGGCTGCCGCGGTGTAGTTCGAGCTTGCGCATGAGATTCGCGCGCGTCGCCTCCCGCATTTGCTTGGAACTGTTAGGGGAGCGTCTTCTCCTGCGATGAATCAGGCAGGGAAATCAACGGCTTGTTGCGCGGAGCTCCCTCGTGAACTTTGTACCGTGGACGCGTGCTGCTCCTGTGCAACAGACCGTGAGACTGCCGACGAGACCAAGCCTAGTGCCAGAGCGCTGCGCGTCAAACCGGCGAAAACTGCAAGAGCGTGTAAGCTAAAGGCGCAATACCGCATCGGGAATTTCCCGATGCAGCACTACGTTGTGTTACGGATACACCTCGCCACGACACCCTTTCGATGGCCTGCACCGGGCTGCCGAGCACGTGGTCACAATACGGCGGCAGTTCGCGGTGTCGCGCCATTCAACGAGGCGGACATCGGGTCTTCGCCGTCTCGGCGGGCACTTCACACGGCCGCTCTTGGCCGCATGCTGAAACTGCTGCCGCCCCCCGGCCACTCGGTATCAACGGCCGCGGCGAATTTGAGGCCCACGGCACATTGATCGCCGTCCAGGCGATGGCAATAGACAACCTCGGCGTCGACGTGAAAGTCGCCGATCAACTCAGAGAGCACCAGCTGCTCGTGCGGCTGCCAGTACCGATTGGCAATGACGCGGGCGCCATGACTGCTGATGTTTACAATCATGACTGTCTCGACAATCGGTGGCACGCCACGAGTGTGCAGACACGCAGCAAGGTGCATAGCGGCCCGCTGTTGACTTCTTCCCGATAGCACGATCCCTTCCTTGCCTTACAAGAGGCTCTCGAATGTGCCAAGACAAGTTGAATGCCTGGGCCGTCCCGCGCGAAGCAGACCTCGCTGAGCGCAAGCTTGCCGCCAAGACTCCAACTCGTACCAAGCTCCTCCGGTTACTCTGGTGAGCACAATGCGATCCGGATGTCAGCCCTTAGTGCAGTAGCAATCACTCTAGCCCACACGATTTACTTCTCGTCTTGGGGTTGAGCTGCAGTAGTTTTGCCAGCTTGTTCTCGTACATCGCCACATCCGCTTTGCGGAGCAGGTCTGAAATCGAGCTCTGCTTGCGCGGATTAAATTGCGCGAACCCTACGCTTAGAGACAGGCATGACTCCGTGCGCGACAGATTGTTCGCGCTCACCGCTTCTTGCAGGCGATGCAGGATGCGATTGGAGGCATTCGGATCAATCGCAGCAGCGAGTACCGCAAATTCATCTCCGCCCAGGCGACCGATGACATCACTGTCGCGAAACACTGCCCGCAGTACCTGCGCGGCCCGGGTCAGCACCGAATCACCAGCGGCATGCCCCGCCGAGTCGTTTATGGACTTCAGATCATCGACGTCCACATAAAACAACAGCGCCCCGCGCTTGTCTCGGCTCGCGGCGCTTAAAAGCTGAGTACCGGCCCGCAAGAACCCCCGCCGGTTGTACAGATTTGTCAGGTCATCGGTTAGCGCCATCGACCGCAGGGTGAGGAATAGGTGCTCGAGCACCCCGAGCTCCGACGGAAACGGCTCGTCCGATCGGCGGACCTGACCGCGCAACAGGGTCGCCAGCATTTGCTTGGCTATGCGCTCGTCGGCATCGATGGCGGCCGCGCTCAGCTTGCGTGCAATCTCGGTGCTGCTGGCATTTGTTGCTGGACGTTGTGGTGCCGCAGAAACGTTTACGATTGCGCCCATATACGGATTCTCCCAAGGGCGTCGGTATTGCCCGCGGACAGAATACCGAGGCAAACGCGAACACCCAGCCGGCAAAACCCGCATGATCGTGTCCATGCAATGACCCGTTTGGCCATAGGGAAATTCCGGAGTCTTTGGGATCAGCGCCACACTGTCGCCCTGGTGCAACGCTTTTGTGCCTTCGGACGTGCATGGCTGGCACTAAACCGCATGGCTCGCGGTAGCGAGCCTACCTCGTCTTATCTTAAAAGTGGATGATCTTGAGGCAGCTGTTTTGAGTACCAGATTGCGAGCTTGTGTCTCATCGTGACTTCGGAGACCTGGTCTTCAGGCAAGGGCTGAATGACTTTATCGTGGACGAGCAGTCTATAGATGTACCAGAGCTTCTGACTCGCGGAATCTGTGGGTTCGAACTCCACTGCGCCCCTCCCCTCCGCATACTTCACGCCTGCGAGTAACGCTGCCTTGAACAATTCCGCTTCGTGTTTCAGTTTTTTCATCGCCGTCGCTGCCAGTTAGACTTGGGCATGCACGGAACACTTATCGGGCGCTGGCCGCGCAAGGCCGTAGATCACGCCGCAGCCTCGCAAGCTTACTGCGCAAGATCATTGGAGCCACCGGGTACCCATCACAATACCGCCTCTTTCCGTCTCGCGAAACCTGGCCTTTGAGGTGCGGGGAGCGCAAGCTTATGAGCGAGGCGCGGCCTGTGGGCGCGCATGGGTCAGCACTATAATGTTGTTCCTGCGCGGATTGTTCGATCGATTGTTTCTGGTGACCGCGGTGGTGGCCGGGGGTCTGGTGCCAGGTTTCGTCGCGCAGTACCGCCAGCGGTTAGGGGGTCGACTCGATCAAGCCCGACTCGATCTGGAACCCTGGCAGAGAATCGCCGACCAGTTCTATCAGGGCGATATCGAAAAGTTGATTCAATACCACCTGAACAGCAAAGACGCGACGTTCCACCTGGAAGGCAGCGTCATCCAATCTCTCATCGCTACCGTGCAGCGACTGCAGAGCGCCGTCGACGCGTTGCACGGCAGCCTATTTCAACAGGTCGGCTATCTGGCGCTGCACGCCGACGCGGGCCTCATGCGCGCGACCTTCACCGACTGGGTGCCCACCTTCGCGCTCTCTGTCGAAGGAGTACTGTTCGCACTGCTATTTGCCGCCGGCGTCTGGTTGCTGTTTCACGCTCTGTGGCGGCTGACCGGGCTGGGAAGCCGTGGCTTGCTTGCGGCGATCCACGCGCTGCGGTCGGGGCGAGGATCCCCGGAACACGGTCGCGCCGGACGGGGCGCCCACTACTAGCCGATTGAGCGATGGCCACCATGCCGCGCGCCGAGTGATGCTCTCGGGCTCAGGCCGGAGGCATCGCGGGACTCTCGCGGGCGGCCGTCCAGGCCGCCGCCGAAAATACCAGCACATTGGCCACGATCACCGGCCATGCGCCAATTATGACTCCGTAGGTCGCCCACATCGCGGCTCCCAGCATCTGAACCGCCCGCAGCACCGGTGGACGGGCACAGAAGTACGACGCTACGAAGACGCCCGTTGCCGCCCATCCGAGACAATCGACGGCAGGAGTGCCCATCGAGATCAGGCCACGGCCTGCGTCGGGACCAGGAGCTTCTCGGTGACTGTCACGCGATCCGTTCTTGCCTTTTCCCATTCTTGAAGTTCCAGTCCATTGGCCTCGAACAGCGCCCGGATCCGCCCGACCCGCCAGTCGAAAACCTGATCCAGCAGGGGCACCACGATGCTGAACGCGTTGTCACTGAGAACGGTGCTGTTCGCAATCCGCGCCAGTTGCTTATTCTCGGAGACCGCGATGGTGAACCCTTCGCGGCTGTTGACGTGAAGCATGACATGGACGTCCGAGCTCCCGTCACCCACATAAATTGTGCGATCGGGCGGGTTTGCAAGTCGGCTCTCCAACTCTTCTATTACCGCGACCTTTCCGTAACCGGCGGGTACCCGGCTGATCGCCCGTACTTCGCCCGTTCCAGGGTCGAAATCCAGTTCGGTGCCGTAAATGTGATCCGGCGGCACGATGCCAGTCAACGCCGACGCGACGATCTCGCGGGGCGCCGCGGATATGACGAAGAACGAAAAGCTGTTCCCATCGATACCCCGGCCCAGGAAGTCAACCAGAGCCGGAATCGCGCGCTTGAGTCGAACACGGCGCCCCGCCTCGACCAGGTGCTCGTGGCGAACGCCACGGAATTCCGGATCGTGACGGATGAGATACGCGAGTTCTCCGCCCTGTTGAACCAGATTGCTGCGGGCCAGGCCGGCGACTCGATCGTGAAATCCTGAAATTCCGAGCAACTCACTCAGGACGAGACCCGAGTCGTGGAAGCTAAGTGTCTGATCGAAATCAGACGCCAACAGATAATGTTTAGGAAGTGTGTCCATTAGTCTCCGACAAAAGAGGTTACCGGCAGTCAGTGGTGACAAGTTCCGCCATGTACGATAGCGACTTCGTCTCGACGGTCAAGGCCACCTGTAGCTTGGAGTGGCCCTATACGCGTTTTGTTCGCATGAATTCTTTTCAACCCACGGCGGACGAAACCTACGACCGGCTCCTCGTCGCTCTACACCGACGGGTTGATGCCTGGCAAATGGCACCATAGCTGAGCCTACCATGACGCGGGGGGCGCCGGCTGTGAGGCATTCGTGTTCGTGCATCGCCTGTTGGCATTCGGTGCGTTGACAGGCACGCAGGTCCTTCAGTGCGGCTCGCGCGGTTGCTTCACGGTCATCCAGACGGCAATGTCCCAGGCATTGCGAATGCCGATGAATAGTAAAAGCAGGCAGGCAGCAGCGACGCCGTATAGGGTTTGTACGGGTTTGCGCCAGACGAGGAACGCCATGACGAGCAAACCGCCGTACACGAGCGCTGGCAACGCCACGTTCCAGATCCAATCCTCGTGCACCGGAATGTACTCACTACCCGGATGGCGCATATTCGCTGCAATGACGCCGCCGTAGATCAGACCTACAAGCCCGGCGACCCCGAACCCGACACTCAGGCTCATCACACCTTGATGCGGCATGCTCAAGTACGCCGCCAACGCCAGTACCCCGCCGAAATGTACGATCGTCGGAGTGACAAAAGCGCGTAGACCGGTCGGCCGTACGCGCTGTACATCGCGGATCAATGCGATGACGACAAATGTTATTCCCGTCAGTCCTCCGGCACACGAGCCGGTGATGACGTAGAAGTTCTCCCAGCCTGCCAGCAGTGAGGCGTCCATCGTTTAAGCTCTTCCCCGTGGGGTTCGCGCTGCCGATCCCCGAGTGAACCGTCCCCGACACGCCACGTCAGCGGTTCGTGCACCGCAACTGTGCGATCGTCGAAGTGTCTCTCACGGGTATTTGCTCTCGACGACACCGCGCACCGGATGGGTGTCGTACACCAGCACAATCGACTGGATTCGCCCGCTACTCGGGTCAAAATTAAACACATCCGCGCAGTCGAACGACACGCGTGAACCGTCTGTCAGGCGCCAGTCGTACAGGTAGTAGGCCACGGCTCGCAGGTGGCCCTCCGCGCTCACCAGTACGTCGTGCACGGTGAGCTTGGTTCCCTTCGACGCCCCCGCAACCTTCTTGATGAACTGCCGTACCGGCAGTCGGCCCAGAAACGGCGACTCCACCCAGCCATCGGCAATAAACAAGGACGCGGCCTTGTCGGCATCCCCGGCTTCGAGCGCTTTCAGATAGTCGTGCACTGTTCGCTGCATATGTTTCTCCGATCTAACCCTGAGGCGTCCTCGGCCATGGGTCAAGTCCAGTGGCAGCGCTCGCGCAGCGCGTCTCGCCGGCGAACCGCCGGCTGCCGGGCACCTTCGGCCACTGTGGGACGTCGGGCTGATTCGCCACCGCTTCGACGGCAATTCCGTCGGCGGTAGTGCTAATCGGGTCGTGTCCACGAGATCACAATGTTATTTATTTTCATTGACTTGCAACGCAAGAGCCCGGCCCCCTACCGTGATTGCCGGGGCTCGCGACTGCGCCCACAGTCAGCGACCGCTCGCACCAGGGAATGGATGGCTCGCCGCCAGCGCGCGCGCCGCCCCGACACGTGACTAGCGGCCAATTTCCCGCGCGACAACGGGCGCGGTCGCGGAATAGCGGCCGCTTGCGAGTGATGACGCAAGACCGGCGGAGCGGCCGCCTACGTCTTTTGGGAGGGGCATGCCACCGCAGCGCCGCGGCAGAATACCAGAAACCAGCGGCGAATCGATCTTTCAAAGGATCGCGCTGACCCGTACATTCTACGCACGGCGCCGGAGCCGCCGGTCGCGCCACGCAGGACTGCCGCCAGACAGCTCGGCGACGGCCTTGAAGACAGCGCCCACAACATGGTGAGCGCGACCACGAACATCGATTCGCACGGAGGAGAGCCGCGCATGCAGACGCGCGTAGAACAAAAACCGAGCACCACCAAGCGCATGATTGTCATGATCGTCGCCGTGGTCGCGCTGATCGCCCTCATCGCGGGGATCAAGGTCCTGTCAATCATGAAGATGATAGCGGGCAGCAAACCACCTCCGCCCGCGGTCGTCAGCACCGCAAAAGCCACCTATCAGGAATGGCAGCCCGAGTTGCGCGCGGTGGGGACGCTGCGGGCGGTGCGCGGCGCCGATCTCGCGCTCGACGTCGCCGGGCTCGTGACCCGCGTCAATGTGAGATCAGGCGAGGAGGTGAAGGAAGGCCAGGTGCTGCTGCAACTGCGCGACAGCGAAGACGTCGCCCAGCTGCGTCAGCTCGAAGCCGCCGCCGCGCTCGCCGACGTCACGTACGCTCGCGCCAAGGAGCAGCTGGCGGTGCAGGTGATCAGCAAAGCCGATTACGACCAGGCGGCCGCCGACCTGAAGGCCAAGCAGGCGGCGGTGGCACAGCAGCAGGTCAATGTGGCGAAGAAGCAATTGCGCGCACCCTTCGCGGGCCGGGCCGGCATTGTCACGATCAATCCCGGTACGTATCTGAGCTCTGGCACGATGATCGTGACCGTGCAGCAACTCGACCCGGTCTACGTGGATTTCCACCTGCCGCAGAAAACGCTTGCCGAGCTCAAGGCCGGCGAGAAAGTCACGTTGATGCTCGATGCGTTTCCGAAGGCGTTCGAAGGCACGCTCAGTGCAATCAGCCCGAAGGTCGACAGCGACACGCGCAACGTGCCGCTCGAGGCGAGGGTGCCAAATCCAGGTCGCGTCTTGACGCCGGGCATGTTCACCAACGTCAGCATCGACGTAGGCTCGAAGCAGCGCTATCTGACGCTGCCACAGACCGCGGTCGTCTATAACCCGTACGGCGAGACCGTATTCGTGGTCAGGACAAAGGCCGAAGCCGACAAGGCACAGGCCGCCGCAGAGGCCGCGCAAAATGCCGAGCCGACAGAGCAGCAGCCTGCGGTGAAGGATGCCGACAAGAAGGCCAAGGCGAACAAAGGACCGCAATTGCCACCCGACGCGCTGGTCGTGCGGCAGGCCTTCGTGACGACCGGGCCGACCCGTGGTGATCAGGTCGCGATCCTCAAGGGACTCGACGAAGGTGTCGAAGTCGTCACCAGCGGCCAGATCAAGCTGAAGAGCGGCTCGCCGATCCGGATCGACAACAGCGTGCAGCCGGCAGACAGTCCGAACCCGACGCCACAGGAGCAGTGAGGGGTCGGCGTCATGAACTTCACCGATACCTTCATCAACAAACCGGTCCTGGCGATCGTCGTCAGCCTATTGATTCTCGTGCTGGGGCTGCGGGCGCTCAGCGATATTTCGGTCCGTCAGTATCCGAAGACCGAAAACGCGGTGGTCACCGTCACCACCGCTTATTACGGCGCCGATGCGCAGACCATCGCCGGCTTCATCACCCAGCCGCTCGAACAGGCGATCGCGCAGGCACAGGGTATCGACTATCTGTCCTCAACAAGCGTCACCGGCCTGTCGACCATCACCGCGACGTTGCGGCTCAACTACGACGCCAACCGCGCGCTGACGCAGATCCAGACGCAAGTGAGCTCGGTGCGCAATCAGCTGCCGCCGCAGGCGCAGCAGCCGGTGCTGAACGTGCAGGTCGGCGAGACCATCGACGCGATGTACATGGGCTTTCGCAGCGATGTGCTACCGTCCAACAGCATCACCGATTACCTGGCGCGCGTGGTCAAGCCCAAACTCGACGCCGTGCAGGGCGTGCAGACCGCGGAGATCCTCGGCGGGCGCCAGTTCGCGCTGCGCGCGTGGCTCGACCCGGCGCGGCTCGCCGCGCACGGCGTCACGGCCGCCGATGTCTACCAGGCGCTGGGTGCCAACAACTATCTGGCCGCGGTCGGCACCACCAAGGGACAGATGGTCAGCGTGGATCTCACCGCCGGCACCGATCTGCACTCGGTCGAGGAATTCAAGCAGCTCAGTATCAAGCAGAAGGACGGCGCGATCGTGCGTCTCGAGGATGTCGCCAACGTCGTGCTCGGCGCGGAAGACTACAACGCCAACGTCTCCTTCAGCGGCAAACTGGCGGTGTTCATCGGCATCAAGGTGGCGCCGGATGCGAACATCCTCGAAGTCGCGCAGCGGGTGCGCGCTGCGATCCCCGAGATCCAGGCGCAGCTGCCGAGCGGCCTGTCCGGCGAGATCGTCTACGACAGCACCAAATTCGTCACCGCATCGATTCGCGAGGTCGTGAAGACGCTGATCCAGGCGCTGCTGATCGTCACCGTGGTGATTTTCCTGTTTCTGGGCAGCCTGCGCGCGGTCATCATTCCGGTCGTCGCGATGCCCCTGTCACTGATCGGCACGTTCTTCGTCATGCTGGCGTTCGGCTATTCAATGAACCTGCTGACGCTGCTGGCGCTGGTGCTGGCGATCGGTCTGGTCGTTGACGACGCGATCATCGTCGTAGAGAACGTCGACCGGCACATGAAGGAGGAAGACAAGACACCGCTGCAGGCGTCGCTCCTCGCGGCACGCGAACTGGGCGGCCCGATTCTCGCCATGACCGTCGTGCTGATCGCCGTTTACGTGCCAATCGGCTTCCAGAAAGGTCTGACCGGCGCCCTGTTCACCGAGTTCGCGTTCACGCTCGCCGGCGCGGTGACGGTGTCGGCCGTCATCGCGCTGACCTTGTCGCCGATGATGTGTTCGCGCTTCTTCAGGAGCGAGCAGGAGAGCGGGCGTTTCGTGCAGTTCATCGACCGCCAGTTCGCGCGCGTGCGCCACGGCTATCAGCGGCTGCTGCGAGCTACGCTCGCGACCTGGAGCGTGATTGTCGTCATGGGCGCGCTGCTGTTCGGCGCGACCATCCTGCTCGGCATGACGTCCAAATCGGAACTCACGCCGGACGAAGATCAGGGCTTCCTGTTCTATCAGCTCAAGGCCTCTCCAAACGCGACCGCACAGCAAATGCTCGGCTACTCGCAGCAGATGTTCGCGATCGGCAAGACGCTGCCCGAATACGAAATGTTGTTCCAGATCATCACCCCGGGCACCGGCTTCGGCGGCATGCTCTTCAAGCCCTGGAACCAGCGCAGTAGATCCGCCGCCCAATTGCAGCAGGTGTTACAGGGAATGTGGAGCGCGATCGCCGGCGGCCAGATTTTCGTGTTCTCGCTGCCGGCGCTCCCGGGAGCGCAAGGCGCGCCGATTCAGGTTGTTGTCAACACCACCGAACCGTTCCAGAACCTCAACGAGGTCGTGCAGGCGGTGCTGAAGAAGGCGCAGGACAGCGGCAAGTTCTGGTTCGTCGACGCGGATCTGAAGATTGACAAGCCCCAGTCGACCGTGGTCGTTGATCGCGATCTGATTTCGACCCTGGGCCTCACGCAACAGGATGTCGGCAGCGCGCTCGGCGACGCGCTCGGCGGCGGCTACGTCAACTATTTCTCGATCGCCGGGCGCTCCTACAAGGTGATCCCGCAGGTGCTGCAGGCCGATCGGCTGAATCCCGATCAGGTGCTCGACTATTACGTGCGCGCGCCCGGCGGTGCGGTGCTACCGGCATCAACGCTCGCGAGCCTCAAGCGCGCGACCGTACCGCAGTCGATCAACCGCTTCCAGCAGCTGAACTCTGCGACGATCACCGGCGCGAGCGGCATGTCGCAGGGCGAGGCACTGAAATTCCTGCGCGATGCACTGGTAGAAATCGCGCCGAGCGGCTATCAGCTCGATTACTCCGGCCAGTCACGCCAGTTCGTGCAGGAGTCCGGCGGCTTCGCGACCACCCTGATGTTCGCGGTAATCATCGTGTTTCTCGCACTCGCGGCACAGTTCAACAGTCTGCGCGATCCGATCGTGATCCTGGTGTCGGTACCGATGGCGTTGTTCGGTGCACTGATCTTTGTCAACCTGATCTCGAGCCTTAACATCTACACCCAGGTCGGCCTGGTCACGCTGATGGGCCTGATCTCCAAACACGGCATCCTCATCGTGCAGTTCGCGAATGAATCGCAGCGCACCGGTATGAGCAAGCGCGACGCCATCGAGCATGGCGCCGGCGTGCGCCTGCGTCCGATCCTGATGACGACCGCGGCGATGGTGCTCGGCGTGTTTCCGCTCGTGATCGCCTCGGGCGCAGGTGCTGCGGGACGGTTCTCGATGGGGCTTGTGATTACGACGGGCCTTTCGATCGGCACCTTGTTCACGCTGTTCGTGGTGCCGGCGTTTTATATGCTGCTCGCGGCGGACCACCATGCCGAACAGGCGAAACGCACCGACAACGCCGGTTTGGGTGACCAGCTCGAGCCGGCATAATCGTCCGCTCCTGTGGCGTGACTTAGCCGGGATGAGCCTGAGTCCTGTGGCGTGCGGGATCGATGACGCGCACGGCCTGTCCCGCCGCCAGGCGCTCGGCGCCGCGCACCACCAGCCGGTCACCGGGTGCGAGTGCCCCGCGGACTTCCACCGCGTCCTCGAAGCCGACGCCCGGTATCACGTCGAGCTCCTCCACGGTATCGGAGCGCGTGACACGCAGCACATACGAATGATTCTGCCGAATCACCAGCGCGTCGCGCGGCACCGTGACGGCGGTACGCTCGGCGGTCGAGGGCAGGCTCACTTCGACCGGAGTGCCCACGAGCCATTGGGGATTCGCAAACGTGACGCGCACCTCGAACTGGCGCGAACGATCATCGCCGACCGGAACGACCGTTCTCACCGTCCCGGTCTTCTCCACCCCGTGCTCGCGCACCGTGACTGCCTGTCCGGGGTGGACATTGGCGGCCAGGTCAAGCGCCGCGGTCGCGCGCGCCTCGGTATCAGCAGTGTTGACGAGCCGCACCGTCGCGGCACCGATCTGCACGTACTCGCCTCTTTGGATGAAGCGCTCGGTCACGACGCCGGGAAACGGCGCCCGAATCACCGACTCACCGATCTCGTACTGCGCCTGCCGCAGTTGCGCATCCGCTCGCGCCACGTCATCGGTCGACACGTCGCGTTGCGCGCGCGCGTCCTCGAGCTGACTGGCGCTCAGCGCCTGGGTGGCCGCGAGTCGATTGAAGCGCTCCAGCTGCGAACTGGCCACCGCATGTTGGGCACGCGCGCGCTCGACCTGCGCGTGCAGGTCCTCGGCCCGCAACCGCGAAACCGTGTCATCGAGCCTGGCAATCGGATCTCCCTGTCTCACACGTGCACCGACTTCGGCAATCCACATCACCCGACCGCCGATCACGCTGGCAATGCGCGCGTCGGCGCGGCTCACGATCGAGCCTGGTATCCAGCTGCGGACCGTCACGGGACGCACGCTGACCGTCCCGACCTCGACTACCACGCGTTCCGGGGATCCCTGCGGGGCGCCCGCGGCCTTCACGGCCGTCAGCGAGGATCCGGCCGCGATGGCCAGCAGCGCAACCCCTGGCAGGCTGCTTGCGCGCATGGTCATGGATCTCTCATGGTGGCACCAAAGATGCCGCGGCCGGCACTGTAGCGGTTCCCGCGCGACCCCGGGCGCGCAGCAACCGCATCAGCGCCGGTAGCAGCACCAGACTGAACACCAGACTGATGACCACGCCGCCGATGTTGACGGCGGCCAGACCTCGATAGATGACGCTGCCCGGCCCCGGATTGACCGCCATCGGCAACGCTCCCAAGGCACCCGTGAGCGTGCTCGCGAGAATCGCCCGCAGACGCTGTTGCAGTCCGCCACGAATCCCCTGCTCGAGCGTCGCGCCTTGCGCCTCGATGCTGCGCACCGCCGCCACCAGCAGTATTGCGTGGTTGATGATGACGCCGATCATCATCACGAAACCGATCATGGAGAGCAGATCGAGCGCCTGGAATTTCACCAGATCCAGCAAGCGCAGTCCGACCACACCCCCGACGAGTGCCAGCGGCACCGTCAGCAGCACGATGACGCTGTCGCGCACCGACCGGAACAGCACGGTCATCAGTAGCAACAGTACGATGAGCGCCAGTGCGAACACCCGACTCATCGCGGCGAGCGTCTGACTCAGGCTGTCCGCGCTGCCGGCGAGGCGCATCGAGCCATCGGGCGGCATGTCGGCGCGCAGCTTCGGCAGGATTTGCGTGTCGATGATGCTCAGCACCTTCTCCAGCGACAGGGACCCGGGGGGATCCACGGTGAGCGTCACCGTGCGCCGGTGATTGAGGCGGCGTATCGCCGGCGGCCCGAGCTCGGTGGACAACTGCACCAGGTCCCCCAGCCGCACGACCAGCCCGGCGGGGGTCATCAGCGGCGCGTTCGACAGGTCCTCGGGCGTCGTGCCTTCGCTCGCGCGCAGGACGATGGGCAGGCGTGACTTGCCGTCGAAGTATTCGCCCAGCCACGCTCCTTCGCCGACGGCGCGCACGACCGTCCCCAGTGTGGCCCGGTCCCAGCCTACTTCGGCGATCCGGCGATCGTCCGGCACGGCGCGCAACTCGAGGGCGACGTCCTCGGGGTTCGGGAAGCTCTGCACGGCGGCACCGGGGAATACCTTTTCGAGCAGCGTCCGGCCCTCCAGAGCCACCCGGTTGAGCGCCGCGGTGTCCTCGCTCTGCAGGTGAATTCCCACCGAGCGGGCCGAGCCGCCGATGCCGCCGAACAGATCTCCCTCGACCGTGAAGACCCGCGTGTCCGGCAAACCCACGACGATCTTGTCGCGCACCAGCCGCTCCAGCTCCCCGATGCGGCTCTCGTCCACAACCCGGGCGCCGATGGTGCCGCCCCCGGGCCAGGTGAGGATGTACCAGTTCTTGAGCCGCGGCTGCCGTCGACCCTCCATGTAGGGGCGCATGCGTCCGAGGATCGTCGGGACCAACTCGCGATTGACCGCCTCGGGGCTCATGCCCGGTGGAAAATCGAAGAAGGCGTCAATGGCCGCTCGCTTGACCGGGGGCAGGTAATCGAGCGGCGGCAGCATCCACCACGTGAGCAGCAGCGGGAACAGCAGCAACCCTGCGATCCACGACAGCTGCTTCGGCCGCGTGTCGGTCACCCGCAGCACCCACTCGGTGAGCCGTGGCCAGCCCTGACCATAGCCGCTGGGACGCAGCGGGCGGTTCAGTGCGAAGCTCAGCGCCACCGGCAGCAGCGTCAACGCGGCCACGACCGAGATCGCAACCGCGATCGAGATGGTGAGCGCGAGATCACCGAACAGCTGACCCTCGACGTCCTTGAGAAACAGCACCGGCACGAACACGGCCACCGTTGTGGCCGTGGAGGCAAGCAGCGCACCGGCGACCTGCCGAGCGCCCTTTCTGGTCGCCTCGTCCAGAGGCATGCCGCCCTCGCGCAGGCGTACCACGTTCCCCGAGACCACGATGGCGCCCTCGACTACCATGCCCACCGCGAACGCGAGCCCGGCGAGGGAGATCACGTTCAGACTGCGGCCGAACAGATCGAGCGCAATGAAGGTGGCGCACAGACACACCGGGATGGTGGCCGCGATCAGCAGCGTGACGCGCCACTCGCGCATGAACCACCAGACCACGATCAGCGCCAGCAAGGCTCCGATGACCAGGTTCTCGGTCAGGAGCCTCACGGCCCGGCGAATGAACAGCGACGCGTCGAAGGACTGCTCGATACCGAGCCCGTGGGCCCTGAGTGCTCCCTCGCGCAGCTCCGCGACCGCGGCTTTGACCGCCTCGAGCGTCGCCAGCACATTGGCGCCGTTGGCCCGGAACACCTGAATGCCGATCGCCGGGTTGCCGTTCTGGTACCCGAAGAACTGCCGTGCGGGCGGAGCGACATCAATCGTGGCAATGTCCGCCAGGCGCACGGGCCGGCCGTCGCGCCAGGCCAGCACCAGAGCGCCGAGCTGCTCGGGCGAGAACCGCCCGGTGAACCGCAGCGTGTATTGGCGCCGTCCGACATCGAGCTGGCCACCGGACACATTGGTGGCGCTGGCCGCGCGGTTGGCCACATCGGGGATAGTGATTCCGAGGGCAGCGGCGCGCGCCAGGTCGAGCGTGATACGCACGTCGTCGGGAGGACCCGCGTTGACTTGGACGGCCGCGACGCCCGGTATCGACTCGAGCCGCGCACGCACCGTATCTTCGATGAAGCGTCGCTGCGTCTGGATCGGACCCGGGGTCCCCGGCAGCAGTTGCACGAAGAACCAGGACAGGGTCTCGTTCGTATTCCCGTTACCCCCGAGCGACACGCTGGGGCGATCGGCATCGCGCGGCAGCGGCGGCAGCCGATTGAGGCGCCCGATCACTTCCACGAGCGCGTTTTTCATGTCCGTTCCGAGCGTGAAGCGCAGGTTCACCTGCGCTCCGCCGGCGAAGGCGTTGCCCTCGATTTCCTCGACGCCGGGCATCCCCTGTAAGACGTTCTCGAGGGGCTCGAGCAGCTCGGACTCGACTTCCTCCGGCGACGCCGTGCGCCAGCCGGTCTGGATGGACAGTTCCGGCCGGTTGATGTCCGGGAACAGCTGCAACGGCAGGCGGCTCAGGCTCAGGAGCCCGAGCAGACCCAGGAACACCGCGATGACGATCACGCCGATCGGGCTGCGGCTCGACCAGTGCAGGCTGTCCATGGCTCAAGCCCACGCGCTAGCAGGGGACCCACCCCTACAAGCTTGGATGCTACCGCCAGCCGCCGGGTTTAAACGGCCACCCGCGCCGGAACGTTAGCCCGGTGCGACGGTGCGGGGTGCGGGATGCGTCCCCGCCCTAGCGGGGTCGATAAACCGCGAGCTTGCTGTGAGTCCGGTCGGCTTCGGGATCGACGATCGCGGCGGCCTTGAGCTGCGATTCGCGCAGCAGCGTGGCGAACTTCGGCGCCGGCACTGCCGGACTGAAACAGAACCCCTGATACTGGTCACAGCCGAGACTCTTGAGCAGCGCGAGCTGTTCTTCCGTTTCGACGCCTTCAGCAACCACCTTCAGATGCAGGCTGTGCGCCAGGGAAACGATCGCCTTCACGATCGAGGCATCGTCGGCCCGCGATATCAACTCGGCGATAAAGCCGCGATCGATCTTCAGTTTGTCAATCGGAAAGCGGCGCAGGTAACTCATACTCGAGTAGCCGGTGCCGAAGTCGTCGACCGACACGACCACCCCCATGCGGCTGAGCTGCTCCAGGATGGTCACGGACTCTTCCGGATCGCTCATCAACGCGCTCTCGGTAATCTCCACCTCGAGAAAGCGTGGCTCGAGGTCTGCGGCCTGCAGCGCCTCACGAATCACCTGCAGCAGGTTGCCGTGGCGGAATTGAAACGCCGACAGATTGACCGCAACGCGCAGATGCGGCAGACCCTCGAGTTGCCACGCGCGCGCCTGCCGGCACCCCTCGCGCACCACCCATGCACCGATGGAATCGATCAACCCGCACGCTTCCGCCAGCGGAATGAACTCCCCCGGAGCCACCAGGCCACGTTGCGGATGCCGCCAGCGAATGAGCGCCTCGGCGCCGTGAATCGCGCCCGTTGCGGTGTCGACCTTCGGCTGGTAGTGGAGCTCAAATTGCCGCAGCACCAGCGCCTCGTGCAGGTCGCTCTCCAGCTTCACCTTGTCCTGCGTAACGGAATTCATTCCCGAGGCATAGCATTGAATGTTGTTCCGGCCCCGCTGCTTGGCGCAGTACATGGCCGCGTCTGCGTTGGCAATCAGCGTTTCGACGTTCTTGCCATCCGCGGGAAACACTGCGATGCCGATGCTCGAGGAGGTGTGGATATCAACACCAGCGAGCCGGATCGGCACCTGCAACGCCTCAACGGCGCGGCGCGCGATGTGTTCCGCATCCTCGCCCTTCGCAAGCCGATCCATTATGAACAGAAACTCATCGCCTCCCAGCCGGCCTACGGTGTCGGTGGTGCGGGCGATACCCGCAATGCGGTGCGCCACCTCCTTGATGAGCTCGTCACCCGCCCGGTGTCCGAACGAATCGTTGACGATCTTGAAGCGGTCGAGATCGAACATGGCGACCGCGAAGCTGTGGCCGTCGCGCTCTGCGTGAGCCACCGCCTGCGCCAGGCGATCGTCCAGTAGTACTCGATTGGGCAGACCGGTCAGGGCGTCGTGGCTTGCCAGGTGCCGCAACTGCTTGTTGGCAGCTTCCAGCCCCTGGGTGCGGGTCTCGACGACATGTTCCAGATGCTCGACCTGGCGCCGCAAAGTCCGCTCGTTTTCCCATTTGCGCGTCAGCGCGTTGGCACACTGCAGCACCTCGATCGGCTCAAACGGTTTCTGGATTACCAGTAGCTTGTCGGAGTGATCGAGACGCGCTACCACCTCCGTCCAGTCGTAGTCCGAATGCGCCGAGCAGATGACAACCTGGACGTGCGGGTCGAGCTCCCACAGGCGCTGAATGGTCTCCAGGCCGTCCCAGCCCGGCGGCATGCGCATATCGATGAATGCCATCGCGTACGGCTGCTCCTCCATCAGCGCCTGCTTGACCCGCGCCACACCCTCCTGACCCTGCAAGGCCGTGTCGATCTGGAAAGTCGGGCGCGGCGCGGACCCGGCCGCCTCGCCCAACAGCAGGCGCTCAGCCTCCAGCAGCTCGGTACTGCCGCCGGTGTAGCCGCCGAGGATCTTCAGAAAGTCCTCGTGGATCGCCTTGTTGTCATCCACCACGAGCACTCGCGGTCTGAGGTGCAGGGGGTTGCTAGCCATGTGTATTCTCAGAAGGTTTCAGGGGAAGTTCCAGAACGAAAGTTGCGCCGTGGCCCGGACCGGCACTCTCGGCATGCAACACGCCGCCAATCTCCTTGGCAGCGAGTGCTCCGCTGTGTAACCCAAAGCCGTGACCGGTCTTCTTGGTTGTAAACCCGTGAGTGAAGATGCGACTCATGTTCTCGGCGGCGATCCCGGTGCCGTTGTCTGTGATCGCGACCCGCACGCCGGCGGCGCATCTCTCGATGCCTATCGTGACGCGCCGCTCCTGCTCGCCCATGCCCTCGCAGGCGTCCTTGGCATTGCGCAACACGTTGACCAGTATCTGCAGCACCTTGTGCTTGTCGACGGTGATCTGCGGAACATCCCTGAACTCGCGCACCACCTTGACGTCATGACGCTCGAAGGCGTTGGCATTGATGCGCATGCTCTCCTCGACCAGGTGTGTGATGTCGATGGCCTCAGCCACACCGCCGAGCTTTGCATAGCGCTGTTGCATGGCCACGATGTCCTTGATGTGGTCGATGTTGTTCTTGAGGGAGTCCAGCTCCAGCAACGCGTTGTGGTTGTCCGCGCTGAGGTGACGGGACAACTCCGCCAGGTAGACCGGCAGGACTTTGCCGCGCTCGTCGTGCGCCACGAAGCTGCCCAGATCGCTCTTGTGCTCCTGCAGCAGCAACACGACCCGACCCAGCCCCGCCGCCCGCGAGCGCTTCAGGCTGTCGGTCACCAGGTTCGCCGAGACATTGACGCTGT
>WNFT01002276.1_pt1 | contig 22105 bp, 20 predicted proteins | sample 5400191 | NCBI WGS metagenome assembly WNFT01 (sample SAMN13153359, study PRJNA577476) | soil metagenome | isolation source: 80 cm saprolite under Madrone tree | place: USA:California | collected 2016-06-14 | reverse complement strand
TGGCAGGAGGAGGTCTCTATACGTCCAACTCCAGGCGCGGGGCATTAATGATCATGCTCGACGACACCCATCCTGACATCGAAGAATTCATCACCGTCAAGCGCACCCCTGGCAAGATCGAGCACGCCAATCTCTCCGTCTGCATCTCCGATAAGTTCATGCAAGCGGTGAAAGATAACGCCGATTGGCACCTTACCTGGCAGGGCGAGGTGAAGAAGACGGTACGAGCTCGCCAGCTATGGGACCTGATCTGCACGTCGGCATGGGAGTCGGCGGAGCCAGGGATGGTCTTTATGGATCGGTATAACACTGAGTCGAATACCTGGTACTATGAAGATATTCGCTGTGTCAATCCATGTATCACAGGCGATACACTCATCTACACTGATCAAGGATTGATTCCAGCTGGAGAATTGGCAGCGCACGGAACACCTATCAAGGCAGTATCACCCAACATTGCTCTCAAAGAGTTAGCCCCTCTAGGGCATACGGGAGATGATGAGCACTTTATCACAACACGTCCATCAAGGACCGTCTCTATACGGCAAGCAAGCCACGTCTTTACCAGTGGCATCAAGCCAGTGTACCGTCTTCAAACAAAAGAAGGATACACACTGCGTCTCACCCGTGATCACAAGGTTCTGACTAGTAAGGGATGGAAACCAGCGGGTGATCTTGTTGCCGGTGATAAGATTCACCTCCTTCATGGCGAGGGTGGATTCAGCACCTCCGGTAGCGAAGACCTGGGACGAGTACTGGGATGGCTTGTTGGCGATGGCGGCTACCTCTACAAACGGCGTAAGGGCGCCACCGTGGTTCTCTGTTTCTCTGGCAGAGAGCGAGCACTTGTATCTCAGTTTGCCGAGACAATCAATCGTCTTGTCGCAGCACCAGAACTAAGCCAGACCAATCGACAATATCAGGTGAAGGTGCTAGATGTTAGTGGACGAGACGAATCATGCATCAAGTCACTGCAGCTGGGCCATCTGATCGACCCTGAACTACTCGAAAACAAGCGCCAGCTACCACCCTCAGTGCTGCGAGGCTCACGTGCAATGCAGAAGGGCTTCCTCACAGCACTTTTCACTGCTCATGGAACAATAGAGGCAGGACCACCAAGTAGTGGTGTAAATATTCACTTAACTTCATCCTGCCTTTCTCTACTCACAGAAGTCCAAAAGCTGCTTCTCAACTTTGGCATAGCATCAAGAGTGATGCCAGAATGCAGATGTATTCTTGGGGGAATACTTTTGCCTCCTGCTAGCAAAGAGGGAAATGATCTATACGAACTCCTGGGTTATTATGAGTTGATCATTTCCCGTTCAAACGTGAAAGTATTCGCAAAACAGATAGGCTTTCTCAGCGTTCACAAACAGGATCAACTTGAAGAGAGCCTTTCAACGTGCTCCCAGCATCAACTTGAAGAGACACTTTCAATGTACTTCCAGGAAATACGTTCTGAAGACTTTCTCGCGACCTTCGAGAGCCTTACACCCGACGGCGAAGAGATGGTCTATGACCTGACCGAGCCGGAAGCACACCAGTTCGTCGCGAATGGGCTTGTCATTTCAAATTGCGGAGAGCAAGGACTTCCACCGTGGGGCGTCTGTAATCTTGGAGCATTAAACATTTCATCTTTTGTAGAAAATGGGCAAATGAACTGGGAACGCCTCGCCGAGCGCAGCAAGGTCGCGATGCGTTTCCTGGACAATGTCGTCGATGCCAACGAGTACTTCATCGAGGAGAACCGCGAAGCGCAGCTTAGCACACGCCGGACGGGGTTGGGGACGATGGGCCTTGCTGATGCGCTCATCAAAATGAAGATCGCCTACGGCAGCGAAGCATCCATTCCCGTCATCGAGCGTATCTACAGCACGATCCGCGATGCTGCCTACGAAGCCTCTGCCGACATCGCGGCAGAGAAGGGACCGTTCCCCAGGTTTGACCAGGACAAGTATATGCAGGGGCGTTTCATCAAGCGTCTGCCGCAGCACGTCCAGGAGAAGGTCAGGGAACAGGGCATTCGCAACGCTGTTTTGCTGACGCAGGCACCGACTGGTACGACCAGCTTGTTTGCTGGCGTCAGTTCGGGTATTGAGCCGGTGTACGACTTCGCCATGGTGCGCCGCGACCGCACAGGCGAGCATATTCTGTACCACCCGTTGCTCCAGGCCTGGCGCGATGAGCATCCCAACGAGCCAACGCCGAGCTACTTTGTGGCATCCAATGATTTGACGCCGGAAGAGCATGTCCGGGTGCAGGCAATCGTCCAGCGTTACACGGATTCGAGCATTAGCAAAACGGTGAACGCGCCCAACAGTCATACCGTCCAGGATGTGCAGACGCTCTACCGTCTGGCCTACGAGATGGGGTGCAAAGGTATCACCTATTATCGCGATGGTTCGCGTGATGCTGTCCTCACCCGCGTCGAGGATGAGAAGAAGGCGGCAGCAGCGGCACAGCAGCCGACAGTTATAGAGTCAGTGACCTCGATTCAACAAGGCGTCAAGCCACGACCAGCGGTCGTACATGGCTACACACGCCAGGTAAGTGCACCGGAAGGGAAGATCAATGTCACGATCAACAGTGATGAGCATGGACCATTGGAGGTTTTCGTCAACGTTGGCAAGGCGGGGAGTGACATTGCTGCCCTTGCGGAGGCGCTGGGTCGTTTGATCTCGCTCAACCTGCGCGTGCTGAGTCCACTTTCACAGACAGACCGGGCACGCGAGATTGCTGATCAGCTGCGCGGCATTGGTGGCAGTCGCTCAGTCGGCTTTGGTACGCAGCAGGTACGTTCTCTCCCCGATGCAGTCGCCCGTGCGCTGGAGCTACACATCGAGGCGATGGAAACACAAAAACCTACACAGCAGCCTGTTAGCGCTCCAGCGCCTGCAGAGGGCAACGAGAATGGTTATGACGATACTGTAGAGTCACTCAGCTTGAGTCACTTGCAGACGACAGGCAATCTCTGCTCACAATGTGGCTGCAATACGATGGTGTACGAGGAGGGGTGCCGCAAGTGCTATAACTGCGGACATAGCGAGTGTTAAGTTCTGTCTAAGTTTCGGAACCCAAGCTCTGTGTAGTGGGGCCTGGGAAGTGTCTCCTGGGAAAACACACATGTGTTTTCACTATGGCGTTAAATTCGGTAGAGACACACATTCTGTGAAATGTGTGTTTTGAAAGTATGGATATGGACGAAATAAGCATATCACTACAGTTGCCTCTCGATAAAGATGGTTTCTTGCGAAGGGAATGCCTCACTGCGGGAGGCAGTTTAAGCAATGGCAAGATACACGCGACGATACACAGGAATCTCCGGAAGCATACTATTGCCCTTATTGCCACACTTCAGCGAATGCAGATACCTGGTATACAGCACAACAGATAGAGTATATCCAGCAGCAAGCAATAGCAGAAATTGTAGGTCCGAGCCTTTACAGACTCCAGGAGCAGCTAGAACAGGCCAGCCAAAGCGGCCTGTTTCGTGTAGAGATGACCTCTCATGTGCCAATGGAGCCAGAACCGCTGATGGAATTCAATGACATGGTACAGCTAGTGTTTCCCTGCCACGTAGAAGAGCCAATCAAAGTTGATGAGCGGTGGAATCAGGAAGTGGCTTGTGTGATGTGTGGTACTCATTACCCAATGGATGAGGTCCGAACCCTCTCAAGAGAAGAAGTAGGTGAAAAACTGCGTATGGAGCAAGAAGAGCGAGAACATCCTAAAGTTTTTGTTAGCCACGCCAGCGAAGACAAAGATCGTTTTGTTCGTGCTTTTGCAACAAAACTGCGCGAAAAGGGTATCGAGGCATGGGTAGATGAATGGGAGATATATCCTGGCGATAGCCTTGTGCAGAAAATATATGAGGCAGGCATTGGTGCTGCACACGCCGTGCTTATCGTCCTCTCACGCAATAGTGTCAATAAGCCCTGGGTAAAAGACGAGTTGGATATAAGCGTCATAAGGAAAATTGAGGAAGGAATGCGCATCATTCCGGTTGTGCTTGATGATTGTACGATACCCACAGCATTGAGGGCCACCCTGCACGTCAGGATTCCTGACTTGAACAACTTTGATGCACAACTGAATAGCGTCGTCGATACCCTCTACGGTCGGAGCAAGAAACCTGCTCTGGGTTCTGCCCCTGCCTATATACAGAACCCCATCGAGCAAATACCTGGCCTCAGCAGAGTAGACAGCTTGTTACTCAAAATGGTGGGCGACAAAGCTATTGAGAATGGCCATCGCTTCGCCATAAACACACAAGAAATGCTCAGCTTGGCAGCACTACAAGATATATCGCCCTATCAGTTCTATGAGTCGCTGGCTATACTCGGCGATGGCCCTTATCTCGACCTGCATCGTAGTTCGTACAATGAGCCGAGCGATCTTCAGCTACGAGAGATGGTAAGAGGAGGGGTTCAAAACTTTTCTATCACTATTGATGGTTTTGAGAAGTATGCGAAGGTCCATATCCCTGAGTACAATGCTATCATCAGAGATGTACATCTCCAGATTGTAAACGAGGGCAAAAGTGATAGTGCCTCGATAGCAGAGACTATCAAGCAGCCTCTGAGGGTTGTTGAGCACGTTCTAGAACGCTTGGACCGAAGTGGAGATATCAAAATGCTACGAGGATTCAATGGGGCGCGCTTTATGAATCCTTCCCCGCGGCTGAGACGGCGCTTGGAGCAATGGGATGCAGCGTCTGGGAATGGCCGTAGCTGAAGTTGGCTCACAGGAAGGAGCTTCTGACCACCATCATGATCTACTGGGTGACCCAGACCATCAATTCCTCAGCGCGGCTCTATTATGAGGTCTCCCATCACGGAGGCTTCTATCAGGGGCGCGTCGATGTCCCCACCGGAGTGGCATTGTTTCCCAAAGAAATCCTGATCCCGCCGCGTGCGATGGCTGAAGAGAGCTATAACATCCAACGATGGAGCAAGATGTCGGCGGGAGGGCATTTCGCTGCCCTGGAGAGGCCGAAAGAACTCGTGGAGGAGCTTCGGGCCTTCTTCCGTCCGTTGAGGAACTAAGGTCCCAGTAGGAATGCTCCTATGACGCCAAGCCTTACTTTCCCTGCTCATCGCCAAGCACGTCGCGCAACCTTGCCGCGAATGCCCTCGGATGAAGCACGTGGCCGTTATGACCACCTGGGAACTCCACGAACTCTGTACCGGCTTGCAGCGCGGCGATATCCAGCCTGTAGCGGTGGGCCGCTGGGGCGTCGTGCGTGCGGAAGAACTCCAGGTTGGCAGCCCGTTGGCTCGTCGGCTGAGGCAGTACGACGTCCGGCTCCCGGTCCTCGAAGTTCAAACCGATATTTGCCAAGCCCTTCCTCATGGCCGCGGCCACGCCCTCACGGCGATACGTCTCTTCCACATCTTCCTGAGCTCGCACGACGTGCGTTCGCTCGGCGTCGGGCAACAGTTCCAGTGCGGGAGGCTCGTGCGCGACAAGTGTGCGCACTTGTTCGGAGTGACGGGCCACCAGGTCGAGCCCGATGAGGGCACCGATGCTGTTGCCGAGCACAAACACCGGTTCGGTGGTCAGCGCGGCCAGCAGGCGGTGGGCATCGTCGCTGTGCGTCTCGAGGCGCGGGGGTTGCGCCAGGTCATCGAGCTTGCTGCGCGACAAGCCCCGACGGTCGTAGGTCACCGATACCGTTGGAACCTTCGGCATCTCCATCTCCGCCCTGGAGTATGAGCAGTAGTGGGCCCGAGCCGCGCACCTTGTAGTAGAGGCTGGCTCCAGGCACGCGTAGTGTGTCGCTTTTCGTTGGACTCATGTCATTTCCACCTTTTCGTTGGTCCGTGTCAGAAGTACCCACTCCGTCAATCTCTGTGTTTCCTCGACGAATCTCCGCACAGAAACGCCGCTCCTCATTGCGGTGCTTCGCGGCTGCTGGCGCAGATTCGCTGACGAGCTTGCAGGTGTAGTCGGCCCTCGCGGGCGGTGTCGCGACAGCGAATTGCCAGGCCTCACGACGTCCTACCAGGCTTACTCCGAGAGCTACATTTCTAAGAGAGAAGACGGTTCGGGCAGGTCAAAATCGATAGTCTCCTGGCAGAGACGGTCTAATTCTTGCACTACGGCCTGGTGCGCTGGATGGGGATGATGTGCCTGCAAATGCGCTTCGTCAACAAAGTGCATAATGATGCCATAGGTAAACCCGCGATGATAGGTGCTAAGGTTCTTACCCACCGCAATAGCAACAATACCTGGGATCACCTGCTCTAACGCTTGCACCTGCGTGAGCGCTGTTGTGATCTCCTCGTCGGTTGTCTCGACTTTGGGTTGAAGCAATACAACGTGCGTGATCAAAGCAAACCCCCCGTTCTTGTAACTATTCAGGTACCTGACTCCTCGCCGCCTCCGGCGGCTCGCACGTTTTTTATGCAGTGGGCCTGGCAGCCGCAGGCTGCCAGGCCCACTGCATAAAAAAGCTCTTGCGAACTGCCGCAGGCAGTGAGGAGACCTGAATAGTTACCCGTTCTTTGATAAACATCATCATTGTAGCATATGTAAAACTTGCTGGGGCCACGGTATGACACAACCTCAACCAATGGCATGATACAATACGGTTTTGCTGCCGTGGTATGCTCCCTGTTTCCTTATGATCCTCAACGCGCCTTACGCCTCTACCAGGACTGGCTCCTGGTGCCGGTCGTGACGGTGATTGGAACGTTCTGGATCGAAATTCGTAAATTGATCTTCTGGAGAGGCGGTTCCCAACAATAGGGAACTGCCTGGCTGTCCGACAGTGCTTGTGAGGGCACTCTTTGTTGCTGACTCAGGAGCGCTGTAGCTATCTGACTCGCACGATTGCGCCGAGCGCCGGGAGCGTAGGAGAGTCACATAGTCAAATGCCCTACTGTGTAGAAGCAGGCATATCCTTGGGCGGAGTGGGATACGGGGCATCACCGCATGTGGGTATGGAGGATTTTCCTTCTTTCTGTGCTCTGTTGTACAATTATATGATAGTAGTGTAGCGTGGTGAAAAGCGTGAGATAGATCGCGAAGTCTGTCAGGTATTTAACCCCCTATCTTCTGTTTCATGATCGACGAAAGGGAGGCATCTTTCACACTCCATCTCACGCTTTTCTTCACGCTTTGCCAGTACTCTAGAGCTAGCAGAGGCTGCACCTCGCAGCCATTAGTACATCTTTGAGAGGGAGATACCATATGAGCGACCGTGGCGAGCTCATCAATAAGCTCAATGAGGCTATCACAGAGCTTCACAAACTCATCAGGAAGGACCATGAGCACATGGATGTCATCCTCCACCGTGAAATCAACAAGTATGCCAGCGAGGAAATGCTGGGAAAAATCCTCGCAGACATGCAGGAAGAGATCCACAAGCGGAAGAGATGATCTTTTTGGAAGCTGTCATCTCCGTCATAGCATATCGCTATTGCGCGCAGACCGAGAGCATGTCCGAGCAACCGCTCCCGTTCATGTCCCTGTGGGAAGGGGAAGCCGGTCGGGCGAGCCACCTCACTGGTCTGAGCAGGGGAAAAAGCCGTCAGCGCAGCCTGGGCCGCCTCGAGCCAGGGTTCAGCTGCCCTCGCTTGACCAGAGAGGTGCAGCATTAAAGACATCCTGGTTAATCTGTAATGCAGCGATTCCTGGCGACCTGGAATAGCCACGCTTTGAGCGGTGAGCCTGCTGTCAGCGTTGACAAGGACACATACAGTTGAGCAGTAGCTGTTGCAAGACATCATACGCTTGGTCGCGGTCTCCCAGGTAGCTGGAGATACAGTGGAGTAAGGGGCGCTGATAGCGTTGCACCAGGGCTTCAAAACCACCGTGGTCGCCTCCAGGCGCTTGGGCGACCAGCTGGTTTGTGGTATTGGTAGCTAGAGTATATACATTCTCCATATCCTTCTCTAATTGTAACTGCTCAGGACTCCTCACCACCTTCGGTGGTTCGCAAGAGATTTTTTGCTGCGGGCTTGGCAGCCGCAGGCTGCCAAGCCCGCAGCAAAAGAAAACGCGAGCCGCCGGAGGCGGCGAGGAATCAGGCACCTGAATAGTTACCTGTATGTTGTAGAAAGGAGAGTGCATCATTGTGCCTCACAAACAAGAGGCGATCCTGAGGATCCCATGGCTGCAATAGAGCTGAAGAACTCTGGCGTAAGTATAGCATAGAGAAGATTTTAATGCCATAAGGTAGCCTGCACGCCTACACTGACTGGGGACAGTTACTACTGCCCCTCTATGCTTTGCTAGAGAAGACTGCAGGCCCCGATTGACCACAACTTTGTGGCATAATAGATGGCAATGGATAGGCTTTCTTGCAGATGTGATGGATACAAGAAAAAGGAGTGTCTAACTTGAAAGTATCATTCTGGTTTGTCGTGGTGGCTTCTATTTTTGTCACCTGTCTTATTACCGCCAATATCATTGCAGTAAAACTCATCTTCTTATGGGGGTTTCTAGTTCCTGCAGGTATTATTGTGTTCCCACTGAGCTATCTATTTGGCGATGTGCTTACCGAAGTCTACGGATATGGAGCGGCAAGACGAGTTATCTGGCTTGGCTTCGCATGTAACTTGTTAGCGGTGATAGCAATTTACCTTGGCGGACTGGCACCTGCGGCTCCATTTTGGCATAATCAAGGTGCATACGAAACGATCCTTGGTTTCACACCACGTTTACTTCTTGCTTCGTTCATTGCCTATTTGTTGGGTGAGTTTACAAACTCTTTTGTGCTTGCCAAGTTAAAAATAGCCACAAAAGGACGTTGGTTGTGGACCCGTACCATTGGCTCAACGCTGGTCGGTGAAGGTCTGGATACGATTATCTTTATCAGTATAGCTTTTTGGGGAATCATCCCACCTCAATTGATTCTTACTGCCATCCTCACGCAGTGGATCTTCAAAGTTTTGTATGAAGTGGTTGCTACCCCTTTTACTTACTGGGTAGTAGGTTTTCTCAAGCGGCGCGAGAAGCTTGATACCTACGACCATCAGACCAACTTCAGTCCGTTTCTCTTCCGCAATGAGGATGCTAAAAGCTCATCAGTTCAAACCTCTACATCTAACAAACAGTAGTTGTAATAAGTGCGTATGAAACCAATTTCTAGAAGTAGGCATCATACCAGAGAGGGATAGCGAGTCAAGAAAGGTACGGCATCCATCCCACGAAAGTGGGAAGAGTGAAATGAAGCATAATCCCACCGCAGTGTCATGACATCTCTCGGGCTGAAGGTTATAGTGTCTTCAGATGAAGAAAGTCGAACTGAAAAGGATTTGTGAGGACTATGAAAGACAACAATTTGAAACCGAGTATTGGCTTCATCGGCATGGGGCACATGGGAAGTCACATGGTCCAGCGGCTGCTCGACGCTGGTTATCAGGTGACTGTGTATGATCGCACGAAGGAGAAGGCCCAGGCCATGGGACAACGGGGAGCGTTCGTTGCCCAAACGCCCAAAGAGTTGGCCGCGAACTGCGAAGTTGTGATAGCCTGCGTGACCGACGACCTGGCTCAGGAAGCTGTAATGTTCGGTCCTGATGGCGCGCTTGCCGGAGTACACGGCGGATCGGTCATCGCCGATCTGAGCACGGTTTCGCCCACCGCCTCGCATCGTCTCTACAAGGCAGCAAAGGAGCAAGGCATCTTGATGATCGATGCTGCCGTCTCGGGAAGCGTGCCCCAGGTGGACCAGGGCAGCCTGGTGATCTTCGTCGGCGGCGACCAGGAAACCTTTGAGCGGTGCAGGCCCATCCTGGAAGTGCTGGGGAAGAACATCTTCTACATGGGGGGCAGTGGGATGGGAACAACCATGAAATTAGTGGCCAACACCTTGCTTGGGCTGGGGATGCAGGCGCTGGCCGAAGCCATTGCGCTCGGTGAAAAGGCCGGACTGGAGAAGAACCTGCTGCTTGACGTATTAGGACAGACGTCTGTCCTCACGCCCGGTCAGAAATCCAAGCTTGCAAATGTGAAGCGAGAGCAGTATCCCACAGCCTTTGCCCTCTCGCTCATGCACAAGGATTTTCACCTGGTTCTGAATGAAGCGTATGACTTATCCGTGTCGATGCCAGCTACAGCTGCAGCCCAGCAGGCGTATACCGCTGCTATAGCAAGGGGGATGGACGAGGATTTTTCCATCATGATCAAGTTCATGGAGGAATTGGCTGGTTTGTCCGTATAGCAGCTCTGACAATCCCTACCTGAGAAGTTACCAAAGCTTTAATCTCACTAACAAAAATTTAGCTCCTTGACAAACGGAAGCTCATATGGTACCTTGCATGCAGTATGACAGAGATGCACAGGCATCGCAAGGAAAGAGAGTTATTCAAATGAGTATCAACCCACAGACAGCTATAGGGCATGTGCATCTGAAAGTTGCGGACATGGAGCGTTCGCTAAAGTTTTATACACATGTACTCGGCTTCCAACTGCTTCAGCAGCAGGGAAACCTGGCCTGGCTCTCAGCAGACGGGAAGAGCACGCTGCTCCAGTTGACAGAGCTGCCGGGAGCACGACCACAGCCAAGGCGCTCCACAGGACTCTACCATTTCGCCATCCTGGTTCCTAGTCGTGCAGACCTGGCACGCTCGCTCGTGCACCTGGCGGAGACACGTTATCCGCTCGGGGGAGCCTCCGATCACCTGGTCAGTGAAGCACTCTATCTCTCCGATCCCGATCACAATGGGATCGAAATCTATCGTGACCGCCCGCGCAGCGAGTGGCAGTGGCAACAGGGACAGGTCGAGATGGCAGTTGACCCATTCGATCAGAGGGGCGTACTGGCCGAGATAAGCGAAAACCCGCACGCCTGGGAAGGTCTCAAACCACAGACCCGCATCGGGCATATACACCTGCAAGTCGCCGATCTGCGCCAGGCAGAGGCGTTCTACCATGGTGTACTTGGCTTCGATATCACAAGCCAGATGCCCAGCGCACTCTTCCTCTCAGCCGGGGGCTACCATCACCACATCGGGCTGAATACCTGGCACAGTCTTAACGCGCCTCGAGCCCCAGAAGATGCAGCAGGCCTACGCTCCTTTACGATTACGCTGCCAGATGAGCCAGCAAGATCAGAGGTAGTCGCACGTCTCCAGGCCGCCAACGTTCCTTTTGAGCAACAAGGCAAGGATACAGTGCTATCCGACCCGTGGGGCATTGGTATCGTGCTCACTGTCAGCGATTAGGCAGAGACTTCTCCCCACAGTTCGTTTCTGTTTATTCACCATTGGTACGCACGTCTGGTCACTACAGGTTCTAGAGAGGAGAGACAGTATGGCACCAGCACTCGAAGACGTATTTATTGGCCCCCTGGCTTCGCCCTCATTCTGCCCGGGACAAACGTTTCGCTGGGAGGACAGTCGTCGGCGTGTCCATGTCGTCTTCGCTGACGTTACCGTCGCCGACAGCAAGCACGTCATGTTACTGCATGAATTTGGACGGTTACCGGTCTTCTACTTCCCGCAGCAAGACGTTCGTATGGACGTGCTGGAAGCAACTGACCATCACACCCATTCACCACTGAAAGGGGAAGCTGCCTACTGGACCGTACGGGTTGGCGATCGCGAGGCCAGGAATGCTGCGTGGAGCTATCCTCATCCCTTGTCCGAAGGACCGCAGATTCAAGGCTACATCGCCTTTTACTGGCAACAAATGCACGCCTGGTATGAAGAGGATGAGCAGGTCTTTGCGCACGCCCGCGATCCCTACAAACGGGTAGATGTCTTGCCGAGTTCCCGGCACGTGCGTGTTGTATTAGGTGGCCTGACCATAGCCGACACCCAACGTCCTCAGATGCTGATCGAAACGGGGCTGCCGACTCGCTATTACATCCCTGAGCAGGACATCCGTATGGAACTCCTGCAGCCGACTGAAACCACCACGCGTTGTCCATACAAAGGCCAGGCAACATACTGGTCCGCGAAGATTGGCGAGCGGGTCTTCAAGGACATTGTGTGGAGCTACCGCGATCCGCTACCGGCATGCTTCCCCATCGCCAGGTACCTTTGCTTTTTCAATGAGCGAGTGGACGCGCTGTACGTGGACGATGAGCAGATGGCTGTGCCTAAAACAATCTGGTCGGAGTGATCCAGCAAGAGCAAGTACACACCTATCCTTGCCTGCTGCTCTACTGTGCTCAAAAATCCCATCAATAGGCCACAGAAGCCGATCAAAGAGTGGCATCCTCTGTTTGATAAAAACGAGCCTCTCTGTTATACTCATGCACAAATATGTAGAGGTACCTGCACATAGCTTTTTATGCCGCATGAAAAGCCCCGTAACAGACAATGTGCCATTACCTTGAGAACTTTCGGCATGCCTTTCAACCAAATGTTCGGCCAAGCGAGGAAAGTGGCGTCCAGTGATATCAAATCCTGCCGATCACTATATGTATGGCTCGTGCAGTAGGTAAGAAGGTGGCCTACAGCCATGCAAAGATACAGGGGGTAACAGGATTTGATATGATACAGCACGTCGATAACCAATTTAATCTGGCTCGTTCTAAACTGACCCAAATTTTTCGCTATGTCCAAGCATTTAACTTCCTGCAAAATCCTCTACGGCAACACATTCAGGAACAACCATGGGTATTATGGCTCCATGAACTGCCCGAGCATCCCTGCATTCGCCGTGGAACAAGTATTGAAGCAGGATATTCTAGCGCAACAAGCCCCATAAAAAATCAGAATGGCAATGTTGCAGATGCCAGCAATGATGACTTTATTCTGAAAGTACGACGTCCCCAGCTCACTGACCCTCCAGAACCACCCAAGGAAATTGTGCCCTGGCTGCAAAGTGACTGGCGAGATGTTGGTGGCAAGGTGACACTCGACCCTGAGAGAATCGCGAGTTTTAACGATAATCCTCGACGACAAGAACTGCTAACGCAATGGACCGCTGCTCGCAACCGATGGGTACAAACGGAGTCACCTGCCCGCAAAGTAATGGATATCTTTGATCGATTATACGACTTGCGTGCTCAGCTTGAGCGAGAGAATGAGCGTGTAGAATTGATGCTGGGCGACGGCATTATCGATTGGTATCCTCGCGGCAACGACGATGGTATCCATCATCCTATTTTACTGCTTCGTCTACAGCTTCATTTCAATGCTCACATTCCTGAGTTTACTCTCAGTGCGACAGAACATCCTCCTGAGTTATATACCGCTTTATTGCAATCACTTCCCGATGTCAACGCTCTTAACATTAGTCACTGCCGCCAGGAATTTGAACAAGATAGTGTGCATCCATTGGGCAGCGATGATACCTCTCAATTCCTACAACGGCTTGTCCATCAGCTTTCACCTAGAGGCGAGTTTCCGGCTCAAGCCATGGCACGTACAGATAAACGCTTTCCTCTGGCTACGCGCGATCCAGTCTTGTTTCTGCGTAGCCGCACGCTCGGTTATAATACTGCACTTGAGGCTATCCTTGAGAGCCTCCCATCACAACAAGATCTGCCATACGCTCTCCTGAGCCTGACCGGAATTGACGTGGCAGATAATCGGAGGCAGAATAGCGCTCCTTCGCATTCTCCCTTGCTTTCCCCAAATGGAGAAGATGAACATATTCTTTTCAGCAAACCAGCCAATGCCGAGCAATTGGAGGTCGCACAACAACTTGAACTATCTCGAGCTGTCCTGGTACAAGGCCCTCCTGGGACCGGGAAAACACATACTATTGCAAATTTGCTGGGTCACCTTCTAGCACAGGGAAAAAGTGTCCTGGTCACAAGTCACACGTCAAAAGCTTTAAAAGTATTGCGAGAGAAAGTGGTAGGACCTCTCCAGCCCCTCTGCGTCAGTATTCTGGAAGATGATAGCCGCAAACACATGGAGCGGGCTATTGATGCAATCACTGAACGGCTCTCCACTACCAATGCTGATCTACTTGAGCGAGAAGCAATGCTGCTTACAAAACAGCGTATTGGTATCATCGCTGAATTACAGAAAACTCGTGAACAACTCAAGGAGGCACGCTACAGCGAGTATCGGGATATCGTACTGGATGGAAGAACGTACTCCCCTTCTCACGCAGCACGCTATGTTGCGCAGAATCGTGCTTTACTGGGCTGGATTCCTACACCGATCACCGTCGAAGCGTCCCTTCTTCTCTCAAAGGAAGAACTTACCAGCCTTTACCGCACCAATGCCACAGTACCCCCCAAAGATGAGCGCGAAATGGCCGGAGGCTTGCCAGATCCACGAAGATTTGCTCCCCCAGTAGACTTTGAGCACTCGGTAGCTGAACGTAATCGCTTGTTAAAGGAGGATTTGAATTTCCGGCGTAATTTATGGACGGCAATGCCTGGCCCCTCTATCGAAGCGTTCAAACAACTACAGCTTCGTCTTGCACAGGCATTGGAGTCATTGAACGGGACGAGCCACAATGAGCGTTGGAATCTGGCAACTATGGCGGCTGGACACGAAGGCGGTCTTCGTCGGCAGCTCTGGGAGGATCTTATCACAAAAATTGAGAGTGTCGAGAGCATAGCGCTTCAGGCTCAACCCCTGCTACTAGAGTACGATCCGTTTCTCTCAGAAGCCTGCTTCTCCGCTCAAACAGAGAAAGTACTCAATGAGATTATTGTACATTTGGATCGAGGAGGGAACGTAAAAGGTCTAACACTCTTCCTGCATCGCGACTGGAAGACACTCATCGAACAAGCGCGAGTAAATGGACAGCCACCAACGTCACAAAAACATTTTATCGCACTGCTCACGCACATACGTTTGCATGCTGCACGCAAAGATCTGACAGGTCGCTGGCAAAGGCAGATGGCTGTGCTTAGTGCCCCAGCAGCGAATACCTTGGGGCCAGAACCAGAGCGCGTTTGTAAACAGTACATCTACCAATTACGTCAATGTCTTGACTGGTTTCCTATGATCTGGGCACCTTTAGAATATGAATTGAGGCAATATGGTCTTCGCTGGGATACACTGCTAGCCGAGATGCCTGTCAACCTGGCAGAGTATGGGGACCTTTTGCGCTTATTTCATGCCATCCAGCAGATGCTTCCTCAAGTACTGGCAGCAGAGATCAATCGTCGTATGTATGCTGCAAACGAAGCGATATTTCTTGCCTTACAGCGTGTGCTTGACCTGAGTAGCGGCACCGGGGCGAATGCAGAAGTAGTACAAAGGCTGCGTAGCGCCGTGAACAACTATGACGTGCGAGCATATCGCGAGGCATTTGATCGCCTGGTTGATTTGTATGAACGCCAACACGAATTACACCTCCGTCACGCACTCTTGACCAAACTAGAACAATGCGCTCCGGGCTGGGCAGCGGCGATTCGTCATCGAGAAGGAAAGCACGGTGAACGCGAACTTCAAGGTGATCCTCAAGAAGCCTGGCTCTGGCGACAACTTCACGATACCTTGGATCGACGTTCCAAAACATCCTTAGAAGAACTACAGGAATGTTGTGTACAGCTTAACAACAACTTACACAGGATCACTGCAGAACTGGTAGAGAAGAAGGCCTGGGCTGCACAGGTGCGCCGTACCACCATAGAACAGCAGCGAGCGCTGCAGGGATGGAAAGAGCTCATGCGCAAAGTTGGCAAGGGTACAGGGAAGCGAGCCGCACAACTGCTTGCAGAAGCCCGGCGTCTCATACCAAAGTGTCAGTCGGCTGTTCCTGTCTGGATTATGCCATTGAACCGTGTCGTGCAGAATTTCGACCCACGACGTAATCACTTCGACGTGGTCATTATCGACGAGGCAAGCCAGGCCGATATCAAAGCATTAGCAGCAATCTACATGGGAAAGCAAGTCGTGGTCGTCGGTGACGATGAACAGGTAACTCCTATGGATATAGGACAAAAGCTTGAAAAGGTAGATAAGCTCATAAATGAGCACCTGCAAGATATTCCATTGGCGAAGCTCTACGACGGGAGGCTTTCTATTTACGCCCTGGCGAAAACAACTTTTAGACCGATTCGCTTGCAAGAGCACTTCCGTTGTGTCTCTCCTATCATCCAATTTAGCAATGCTCTGTCCTATGATGGCAAGATCAAGCCGTTGCGTGATGATAGTGAAGTCAAGCGACGGCCTGCGACTGTGGCATATCGCGTGCAAGCGCACGAAACGGTAGGTTATACCAACGAACCAGAAGCACAGGCCATAGCTTCCTTGCTCATTGCTGCGACAGAACAACCTGAGTATCATGATGCCACCTTCGGTGTCATCTCGATGGTCAATGACAAGCAGGCGATCCACATTGATAAGCTGCTGCAACGTTATTTGTCACCGACAGAATATACCCGCCGTCAGGTGCTCTGCGGAACCCCTGCACACTTCCAAGGCGATGAGCGCGATATCATCTTTCTATCAATGATCGATACCCCTGCAGGTGATGGCCCTTTATCACTGCGAAGCGAAGATGCATCCGAGTACATGTACAAGAAGCGCTTTAACGTCGCAGCCAGTCGTGCACGTGACCAGTTATGGGTGATCCATTCGCTCGACCCGACCACTGACCTAAAGGATGGGGATATTCGCAAGCGGCTCATTCTGCATGCCAACAATCCGAGGAATACCATGCAAAAACTTGCTGAACAAGAGAAAAAAGTGGAGTCTGAGTTTGAGAAGCAAGTGCTGAAGAGGCTAGTGCAAGCAGGTTATCACGTTGTTCCTCAATGGCCTGTTGGAGCATACCGTATTGATTTAGTGGTGGAGGGAGGTGGCAAACGCTTAGCAGTGGAATGTGATGGAGATCGCTGGCATCCCATTGAGAAATTGGAAGAGGATATGGCAAGACAGACTATTCTGGAGCGTTTGGGATGGCGTTTTGTGCGTATTCGTGGTAGCCACTTCTTCCGCAATCCTGATCAGGCATTGGAACCTGTCTTTGCACGTTTGCGTGCATTGGAAATTCCTCCAGAAGATAGCAACACTTTAGCACATGCTGTATTACAGGATGGGAAGGAGTTACATGATCAAATCGTACGTCGTGCAGCTGAGTTGAGGATGGCATGGGTCGCAACAGGGAAACGCTCGTACGCTCAAGTTGTGTAATCCTCTTCATGTACCCAATTGCATATATAACGCCGTCCTATCGAGAAGGGAAAAAGCTGCGCCAACTGCGCGAGGCCCTGACGAAGATAGGAGTGACGGTCATCCCGGTGGAACTACCCTACTACAGCGGCCCGGAAACGTGCCTGCACCTGCTCTCCTTGATCAGCATTGTCGATCACCAACTGGCCGTGATCTACCCGCCGTTGCTCAGTGTCCCGTTCTGGCAGGAGCTTGGGTGGCGTGGTTTCCGACTCATTGAAGTGCCCGATGCGGAATTCGCCACCATGGGTCCCAATGTTCTGGCACTAGCACCCGGTCGCTGCCTCATGCTGGAAGGCAATCCGCTCACCCAACGGCGCTTAGAGGAAGCTGGCTGCCAGGTGCTCACCTATCGAGGTAATGAGCTCTCGCTCAAGGCTGAGGGTGGACCCACGTGCCTGACACGCCCTATCTGGCGCGAGAGGGTGTGACTTGCTGTGGAGTTCCGCAAGTAACCTGGGTGCGCGTCAAATTTGCGTGGGCGCGGGGACCTGGCTCCCTTGACATTTCTCCCCTCTCTCTCCTATCATACGGGATATGATTTAACTTTCATTTAACATAATTTTAACACAAGCTTATCTTTTATTGAAAAGCGGAGTGAGGGAACCGATCGCCATGTCAAAGCACTATCTTGGGCATCTGCCCACCCACGACCCACTCCATCACTACCTGCAACATGATATACTGCCACAGGTGGGACAGAGCGGTTATCCCGCTAAATTTCGCGTCTTTCGCATGCATGGGAGCAATGAGGTGTACTGCTATGAAGAGCGACATAGCCAGGTGCAGATTGTCGGAAAGTTCTTTGCTGGAAATGGTAACTCTGGTATAGCAGGAGCCAACCAGCGTATGGAGCAGGAATTTCACAATCTGCACCTGTTACGCAGCTACGGATTGTCGGGCCATCCACACTATGTCGTGCGTCCCCTGGGCTGCAATAGCTGGCTTAATGGTCTACTCGTTGAGGAGTATTGCAGTGGACGGTCTCTGAGCAACATCATCACAGCAGCCATCTCTCATGGGGAGCGAGACGAACTCTTTGCAAAGCTCACTGCCCTGGCTTACTTCCTGGCTACCCTGCATAACCGCACCGCCAACGGCTACGGCGTTGATTTTAACCAGGATTGTGCCTATCTTGATCGTCTGGTGCGCAAGCTCCACAAGAGACAGTTCATCAACGGAGACGAAGCGAACGAGTTCTACTGGCTCCGTGAGCGCTGGCGTGAACAGCCGCGTATGTGGGAAGACCAGCAGGTGCTGGTCCACGGCGATGCTACCCCATCCAACTTCCTCTTTGGCTACGGGCTGAGCGTCATTGCCATCGACCTGGAACGCATGAAGCGAGCTGATCGTGTCTTCGATATCGGGCGCATCACCGGGGAACTCCAGCACTTTTTTCTGCAGGCCTCGGGCAACAAATATGCCGCCGAACCCTTTATCGGCCACTTTCTCTGGGAATATGCCTGCCACTTCCCCGACCGCTATAGTGCCTTCCGCTCCATTACCGGGCGGATAGCCTTCCAGATGGGCCTTACTCTGCTGCGCATCGCCCGCAACTCCTGGGTCAGCCCTGGCTATCGTCATCGACTCATCGAGGAAGCCAAATTCACCCTGAGGACATTTTAATGGATATTCGTGCATTGCTCTTCGACATTAACGGTACACTCATCGATATTGAGACCAATGAAGGGTTAGAGGAGATTTACCGTGCCATCGCACATTTCCTCACCTACCAGGGCATTTCGCTACGCCGCGGAGAGGTACGCGACCTCTATTTTCAGCTTATGCAACAACAACGCGATACAAGTCCCGAAATCTACGCGGAATGGAATGCCGTCGAGGTCTGGCGCGAGATTCTGCAACGCAACGCCAGCGATTACACACGCTCCCTGCCCCCGGAAAAGCTGCAACAACTCCCCCTATTTCTGGCCGAACTGCATCGCGGCATCGCCCGCAAACGCCTGCGCCTCTATCCGCAAGTGCGGGAGGTGCTTGACCAGTTGCGCCCGTACTACCCGATGGCTATAGTTTCCGATGCCCAGAGCGCGTACGCCGTTCCCGAACTGTATGCCACGGGCCTGCTGGGTTACTTCAATCGGGTGATCATTTCCGCTGACTACGGCTATCGCAAGCCGGATGTCCGGCTCTTCCAGAAAGCACTCGATGCCTTGCAAGTGCAAGCGGAACAGACTCTCTTTATCGGTAACGACATGTACCGTGACATCTTTGGCTCCCAGCAACTGAAAATGAAAACGATCTTTATCTCTTCTAACCAGGGGGAGAAGTATTATCAAGGGGTTCAACCCGACTGTATCATCTACCATTTCGCCGAACTGCCCCAGGCAATCAACTTCTTCTTAGCGCAATAGAGGATAGTTGAGTGCCTGGCTCTACTGAGGCAGATGAAACGTGCCAATAATACTCGTTGCCCCCAGTACATGGCCTGCTAGCGCGCTCACGACCTCACCGAATTTGAGACCTGGGCCACCGACATGCGCTATGTCCGTGGCATAGAGTAAAAAGAGGTAGTGGTGGGTTTCACCCGTAGCTGGCGGACAAGGCCCACCGTATCCAATGAAGCCGAAGCTGTTCATTCCTTCAGCGAAGGCGTGATTCCCTTCGAGTGTGCGCACACCAGCAGGAATGTTGTAGACGATCCAGTGCTCCCATCCACCGGCAAGCGGGGCATCATAGTCTGACATGAGCATCGCAAAGCTCCGCGTTCCTGCTGGCACATTCGTCCAGTTCAACTCCGGAGCGATATTGGAGCCGGTACAACCAGTTTGATTAAATTCGGCTTTCTGTGAGAGTGGTCCTCCATCGCGGAAGTCGGGGCTGGTGATGGTAAATGGATGGAGTGCGTTACTTGAGGCTACTGCAATGTGGGATGTTCGTGAGAGTGAGAGTGAGAGCAGGAAAGACAGAGCGAGAAGGCCCAGTACGAGTGTACCTATGCCCACCAGGACCAGGATTTTTCCTGGCAGAGGCCTTGCTAAGCGACGAGTGATGCGCATAACAACATCCTTTCTTCTGCTTGCTCTAGACTGTTTGCTACAAGTTTGTGAAGCAGTTGTCTGGAGAAGCCAGTTCCAGACTGCCAGTAAGGTGAAGCCGATCAGGATGACAATGTGTTGAGTCGGGGGTACCAACCCTGGTTACATCCTAAGCATAGTGTGCTATTGACAGGCTGTCAAGGGCTTCTCTCATCCGCATTTTCTGCACGACAGGTCATAAATTGTAAGGGCCTCTAGCCTCAAGGCGGTTTTCCCGTGTCGTCTTTGATCTATCGTGTGACACTGCACATTCCACATGAAAGACATACTTCCATGGTAAGCTGCGGTATCCTCGCCCCATAAAGTGGTAAAATGTCAGAAACGCCACTACTGTAGCACGGAGAGACAGCGTCTTCAAAGAGGAAAAGGCAATGAGGGATGATAAAGATGGCTGGAATAGTATCATGGGTGCCACTGGAATAGATGATCGGGAAGCGGCGAGCAGAGGACACGACTATGAGCTCCCCAAGGGCTGCTGGATTCTTATGGGGTATAGTCTCGCCCTGGTGTGGGGGGTAGGAGGGATTTTGCTACTTTTTATTCTGTTACGTTTTGCTTTGATAAGAAGAGTCTTCTCATGGGAAGGATTAATAGCAGTGGTAGTAGTGAGCATGGTGATGATTGCCGGAAGTATTTTTCTCGGCATCACCACTACGAAGTCTTTACGATAGCCCTGCCGCTTGCAATCGTCCCCTTGACCTTTGGAAAACTGAAATCTATACTTGCAACAGGAGTCAGAACACAGGCCCTTACGGGCGCGGTTGAGCCGTTCCGCACCGAAAAACAGCTCCCCGCAAGGGGCAGAACAGAAAGGAGGTTCTCTTGCCCCACAATGAAGAACAGCGTGTCACACCTGAACAAGTGCTTGAGGTATTGCAGACCTGCTACGACCCTTGCTGCAAAGAACGTGCTGTGAGCGTTGTTGAACTAGGGCTTATTCAGGACGTGAAGGTCGCTGAGAATGGGCACGACGTTCGTGTCGAGCTACTCCTTACGTCTGGATGGTGTCCGTTTTCAACCCATCTTTTACAAATGATTCAGTGCGAGGTGGCAAAAATCGAAGGAGTTGGAGAAGTAGACACCGAAATCGTCTGGCACACGGTGTGGACCCCCGAACGCATGACTGCCAGTGCACGGGAGAAACTCACCCTGCCAATGGCACAGTTACTGCCGTTGCGACAACGTCGTCTTGAGCGTGAGGCACAAGCCTCGCAGACATCTATCTCATGAAAGGAGTATCACATGCTGGACAATGAGGCCTTTGTCTTTGACTGCGTCTGTCACGTATTTTAATTCACAAAAACAATGGAGCACTGATTAGCAGAGATTATTATTAAGAGGGTATCGCCCCGATTTCTACGTACATGTACGCTCACCATCACCTTAGTGAGCAGTCGCAGCGATACCGGACAAGCATAAGCATAGAAAGACCCCCGAAATCGTAACCAGTGGCATAAGCCCACTGGTTTTTTTGGGGGTGTGTATAATTGCTCTGTTTCTATGTCACCAGAACAGACCAGACGAGAACAATTTACTGCCTACGCTGAAACACTCAGCAAACAGTTTCAAACAGGCATTCTCAAAACCATGCAAGACAAACCCTTGTGGGTACTCTGGAAGAGAGAGAAAGATCAACAAGGCAACATTCACAAGCGACCCTATACACCGAAAGGCTATCCCGCGAGCATCTATAAACCGAACCAATGGGCGAGTGTAGATAATGTGCTGGAAGTGCTTGCGACGAGTAACTTTCACGTTGCGGGTATCGGTATTATGCTACCCGTTCCTTATGTGCTTATAGACCAGGACGCGAAGGAGGACGCTCCCATTGTAGACATGGAAAAACGGAAGGTTGTTAGCCCTCTTGGTAGAACCCCACTAACTGGTGGACGGGACCAAAGCCAGCTTGCGAGGTCGTCCTCGCGGTCGTTTCGGCAGGGTTGGATCAGTCACTGGGTGTTTACGAGGACGACCTCGCAGCTTTGGTGGAACCCATGGCGAGGG
>WNFT01001385.1_pt1 | contig 22114 bp, 23 predicted proteins | sample 5400191 | NCBI WGS metagenome assembly WNFT01 (sample SAMN13153359, study PRJNA577476) | soil metagenome | isolation source: 80 cm saprolite under Madrone tree | place: USA:California | collected 2016-06-14 | reverse complement strand
CGCGCAGGAACACGCGCGTCTCGATGTTCGGATTGTCCTCGATGAGCTTGAGCAGCACGGGCACGTTGTAGAGCGCGTCGCCGCACCAATCCTCCGTGATGATCATGCACTTGAGCTTCTTGCCGAGCGACTCGAGCGCCTTCTTGTCCTCCGGCTTGACCTTGATCTCGCTGAGGAACTTCACGAACGTCTCCTTGTTCGTGCCCATCTGATCGAGGTACTGCTGCACCGTCATGCCTTGTGCGAACCGCTCCTTCGTGACCATCGGGTCTCCCTGTGCGCCGCGTCTACCGCATCGCGGCCAGATCAACGGTGAACTTCGCGACTTCCCGCTCGTCGGCGTCCTTGACCACCAGCACCACCCGGCCCTTCGGGTCGATCCCGTCGGCCGAAAACTCGTACACGCACTGCGCCGCATACCGTCCGTCGTCCTCGCGGAGCGCGGTCCGTTCGTTCTGCACGAAGCTCGCCTTCACCTCCTGCGATCCCGCGAGGAGCGTCGGCGTGTAGAAACGGGCGAAATCCGTCTTGCCGCCCCGCAGGGTGACGCGAAAGTTCAGCTTGCCCTCGATGTCCTTCACCGTCGACTGGATGTCCTTCGGCTTGAGCTCCTGGCTGCGGAATGCCGAGTTCCGCGCGGCCAGCGCGAGCCGGTGGAACGGCGTCATGACCACCAGGGTCTGCCCCGAGGCGTCCTTGAGGCGCCATTCGGCGCCGAACTGCTCCTCCATGATGCTCTTCTTGCCCATGCGAATGGCCTGTTCACGATCGCGGTCCGCCAGCGCGAACGACACCGCCTCGCCGGGCGTCACGCCGACCAGCCCCACCGCGAGCACCAGGAACGGAAGACACCCGTACCGAGAGGTTCTCCGGCCCATGTGAACGCGTATTCTAGCACAGGGCCAGCTCGCCCTTGCGGCGGCGAGGGTGCCGCAGTACCGTCGGAGCATGCGCGTGCCCGCCCTCCTCGCCGCGGCGGCCCTCCTCGGCGCGGGCTGTGCCACCACGCCGTTTCCCGAGGAGCTGACACGTTCCGTGGACCGCGCGCTCACCCTGAAAGAGCTCCGTGCCGACCCCCGGGCCCATGTCGGCGCTCGTGTCATCCTCGGCGGGGACATCGTGGCGACGGTGCCGAGACCGGGCGTAACCGAGATCGAGGTGCTGTCGCGCCCGCTCGGCGGGGGGGACGTGCCGGAGCGGGGCGACCGCACCGACGGCCGGTTCCTCGTGCGCGCCCGCGAATTCCTGGACCCGGCCGTCTACGCGCGCGGGCGCCGGCTCACCGTGCTCGGGACGGTCGCGGGGGTCGAGGAGCGACGGGTGGGCGAGCTGCCCTACGCCTACCCCGTGCTCAGCGCCGAGCGAATCAAGCTCTGGCCCGCCGACACGCCCTGGGTCGGCGGCGAGTATCCGCCCCTGCCGCTCGATTCACCGATTTTGCCGCCCACAAGGTAGGTCGTGCGCTCGACCCTGTCTTACTTGCCCACGATGACGGAGGAGAAGGTGGCGGAGTCCATGTAGGTCGCGGCCACGCGCCTGACGTCAGCGGCGGTCACGCGCGAAATCCCGGCCTTGAAGCGGTCGGGCCACTCCCGTGCCATCTCCTCTTTGACCAGGCGCACCGCCTCGTCTACAGCCTCGAGCCGTGTCTGGAGTCCCACGAAGTAGGAGGCGCCGTAGCGACCGGGACCGAGGGCGCTGTAGACCGAGTATGCGAGCCCGCGCTCTTCGCGCACCTTGGTGTAGAGCCTCGAGGCCGACCCGCCGCCCAGGATGTAGTTCGCGACCACGAGCGGGAAGTAATCGGGATGGTCCTGGCGAATCCCCGGCCGCGCCAGCGAGACCGTGGCCTGCATCAGCTCGCGCTTGATGCGGAGCGACTCGACAGGAGGGGAGGCAGGCGCCTGCGGGATGACGGGACGGGAGGCCGTCGGTCCGGTCCACGAGCCGAGCCTCGCCATGAGCTCGCGTTGAATCTCGTCGCGCGTCACGTCGCCCACCACCGCGATGATCGCGCCGTCGGGACGGTAGTTCTCCCGGTGAAACGCGACCACCTGGTCCCGCGTGAGCCGCCGCACCGATTCGACCGTGCCCAGGACCGGCCGGCTGTACGGGTGCCCGCGGAAGATCAGCTCGGCTATCGCCCGCCCTGCCACCGTCTGCGGGTCCTGCTCGGAGCGCTGAATGCCCGCCGCAATCTCCTCGCTGCGTCGCTTGAGCTCCGCCTCGGGGAAGACCGGCTGCAGCAAGATCTCGGCCAGGAGATCGAGGCCCAGCGTGAGATCCTTCTTGAGCACGGAGAGTCCGACCGCCGCGCCGTCCTGTCCGGCGTCGCCCTCGAGGCTGCCGCCGACAAACTCGATGGCGCGGTCGAGCTCGGGCCCGGTGCGCTTGGAGGTACCGCGCGTCAGCAGGTCGGCGGTCAGGTTGGCGAGCCCTCCCGCGTCCGCCGGGTCGTACACGGAGCCCGCACGCACGTAGACCCGCACCACCACGATGGGGATGGCCGGCCGCTCGGCCACCAGCAGCACCATGCTGTTGGGCAGGACTTCGCGATGCGCGATCGGACCGGCGGAGGCCGGCAGAGCCAGCGCCGCGAGCGCGATACAGGTCCACACGCGGAGGAATCGCATGAGCACTCCCCTCAGTCGAGCGTCTTTCTGAACTTGAGCACGGCCAGCGTGAAGATCACTGCCCCGAAGATCATCAGCGGCACCAGGCTCGGCCACAGATAGCTGAAGCCCACGCCCTTGAGCACGATGCCCCGAACGATGCGCAGGAAATAGGTCAGCGGAATCACGGCCGAGAGGTACTGCGCGACCACCGGCATGCCCTCGATCGGGAACAGGAGACCCGAGAGATAGATCGACGGCAGGAAGGTCAGGAAGGTCAGCTGCATGGCCTGTGGCACGGTGCGCGAGACGGCCGAGAGAAAGATGCCGATCCCGAGCGTGCCCAGCATGAAGGCCGCGGCGAGCACGTAGAGCAGGGTCAGGCTGCCCCGTATCGGCACGTCGAAGACGTAGTGCGCCACGATCAGGGCCATGGTCATCTGCCCGTAGGCAACCACGAGATTCGGGATGATCTTGCCGAGAAGGAGCTCCCAGCGGCGGATCGGGCTCACGATCAGCGCCTCCAGCGTGCCCTTCTCGCGCTCGCGAACGACCGAGACGGCCATGGCCGTGATCGTGGTCTGCATCAGCAGAGCCCCGATGAGCCCGGGCACGATGAAGATCGCCGAGACGAGGTCCGGGTTGTACCAGGCCCGCACCCGCACGTCCAGGGGAGGCTCGCCCTGGCGCGCGAGCGACGTACCCTCGGCCGTGCGCGTCATGATCTGAAGCGAGCGCTGCGCCCCGAGTGCCGCGGCCGCGTTGATGGCAGAGGTCGCCACGAGCGGATCGGAGGCGTCCACGATCACCTGGATGTCGGCGGCCTGGCGCGAGAGCCGCCGCCCGAAGTCCGGCGGGATGACGACGCCGACCTTGGCCGTGCCCTGGTCGATCAGGCGGGCCAGCTCGCGGTGGCTCGACACCCAGTAGCGCACGTCGAAGTACTGGGTATTGGCCATCGCCTCGAGGAAGCTCCGGGCCTCGGCGCTGCCCGACTGCTCGAAGACGGCGGTGGGCACGTGCTTGACGTCCGTGTTGATAGCCCAGCCGAAGATGAAGAGCATCGCCACCGGCACGGCCAGGGCCAGCACCAGGGCGAACATGTCTCGCTTGAGGTGGATGAACTCCTTCGCGATGATGCCGAGAAGCCGCGAGCCCACGACGTCAGGCTGTCCCGAGCGCCCGCAGCTGCTCGCGCAGCCGCGCCTTGCGCTCCTTGTCCACGAAGGAGACGAACAGGTCTTCGACCGAGGGCTCGACGTCGTGGACCCAGCGCGGCGGCAGCCCGGCGCGCGTGAGGAACTCGCTCACGTCGGCCGCGCCCGCGTGCTCCGAGCCCATCACGACGCGCAGGCGCGTGCCGATGCGAACGACCTCCTCCACGGCGTCCCAGTCGGCCAGAAGGTCCGACGCGCGGCGCAGATCACCCACCTCCACCTCGATGACGGGGCGACGGAACGTCTCCGTCTTGATTGCGTGAGGCGAGCCCTGCGCGATCAGCTTGCCCTGGTAGATGAAACCCAGGGTGTCGCAGAGCTCGGCCTCATCCATGTAGTGCGTGGTGACGATGATCGTCGTGCCCTGGTCGGCCAGGCGGCGGATGAGCCCCCAGAAGTTCCGTCGGGAGACGGGATCGACGCCCGCCGTCGGCTCGTCGAGGAAGATGAGCCGGGGCGAGTGCACGAGAGCGCAGGCGAGCGCCAGTCGCTGGCGATAGCCGCCGGAGAGCGTGCCCGCGATCTGGCTCTCCCTCCCCGACAGGTCCGCCAGCTGCACCATCTGCGCCAGCCTCGCCACCCGCTGCGTCCGCGGCACCTCGTACACGCGGGCGTAGAAGGTCAGGTTTTCCTCCACGGTCAGCTCGTCGTACAGCGAGAACTTCTGCGACATGTACCCGATGGCGGATTTGATGCGCTCGGGCTCGGCCACGAGGTCGATGCCGAGAACCGTTCCGCCGCCCTCGGACGGCTCGAGGATGCCGCAGAGCATCCGGAGCGTGGTGGACTTGCCCGCTCCGTTCGGCCCCAGGAAGCCGTAGAGCTCGCCGGCGCGGACTTTGAGATCGAGGTGGTCCACCGCGACGCGCTTGCCGAAGCGCCGCGTCAGCGCTCGCGTCTCGACCGCGTACCTCTCATCCGACATCGGCGTCGGCGGGCAGCCCTGGCTTGAGCGGGCCGTCCGGGTTGTCGATCTGGATTTTGATGCGGAAGACCAGGTTGACCCGCTCCTTCTTGGTCTGGACGTTGCGCGGGGTGAACTCCGCCTCGGAGCCGATCTCGATGAGACGTCCCGTGAAGACACGGTCGGGGAAGGCGTCCACCCGGACCCTGGCGGGGTCGCCGACCTTGAGCCGCCCCACCTCCGTCTCGGGCACGTAGGCGCGCAGCCACACGTCCTTCGGGTCGACGAGGGTCAGGATCGGCACACCGGGGTTCGCGGTCTCGCCGACCTCGAGGTTCTTCCTCAGCACCACGCCGTCGATCGGGGAAACCACGATGGCCTCACGCAGCCGGCTCCGGGCCTGGGCCAGCGCGGCCTCGGCCTGCGTCACCTGCCAGCGAGCCGCGTCGATCTGATCGGGTCGAGGACCCTCGAGCACGAGTGCCAGCCGCTCCCGGGCGCTCCGCTCCTGCGCCTTCGCGACCTCGTACGCCTGCCGCGCCCGGTCCACGTCCTGTGCCGCGATCAGGTTCTGCTTGAAGAGCTGCTCCGTGCGCTGGTGTTCGCGCTCGGTCATGGTGCGCGTGGCCTCGGCGCTCGAGACGGCGGCCCGCGCATCCTCGATCTCCTGGGGCCGCGCGCCTTTCTCGAGATCGCGCAGCGTCGCCTGGGCCGCCCGCAGCGCCGCCTCCAGGCGCTTCACGTCGGCCGCCAGCTCGGAGTCGTCGAGGCGTACCAGCACCTGGCCGCGCGTGACCCTGTCCCCCTCCTTGACGAGGCGTTCGACGATGCGCCCGGTGATCTTGACGCTCACGTCCACTTGGGTCGCCTCGATGGTACCGGTCACGCTGACCGGCTTGGACGTCACGCCTCCCCGATGGAGGCCGCCCCATGTCACGGCTACCGACAAGGCGATGAGGAGGACGAGGACGGCGGCGCCCTTGACCCATCGGGCGCGCACGCCGGTCACTGGCCCGCGGCGGCGGGCGGCGCGCCTGGCCGCAGGATACCGACGGTTCGGCGGTCGGCCTGGAAGTACGCGCGGGCCACACGCTGCAGGTCGGCCGCCGTCACCTGGCGGATCAGCGGCACGAAGCTTTCGCCATCCCGCCACGAGCCCGCTAGCTCGAAGCGGGCCATGCTCGCGGCGCGCGAGTGCACCGAGTCCTGGCGCCAGACGAAGCCCGCCTCGGTCTGGTTCTTGGCCCGCTCGATCTCCTCCTCGGGCACCGGCTCGTTCTTCACGCGCTCGATCTCGGCCATGATGGCTTGCTCGAGGGTCTCCGGCGTCTGCCCGGGCAGCGGTGTGCCCGAAAACCAGAAGAGGTTGGGGTCGTGCGAGAGGTACTCGTACTCGCCCCCGATGGAGAGCGCCAGCCGTTGCTCGTACACGAGTCTCCGGTACAGCCGCGAAGCCCGTCCCTCCTGCAGGATGGTCGAGAGCAGCTCGAGGGCCGGCGCGTCCTTCGACCGGTAGTTGGGCACGTGAAAGCCGATGTAGACGATCGGGGCGCGGGCGTCGGCCTTGTAGACCTGCACGCGGCGCTCGCCCAGCTGCGGAGGCTCCACGGCGTCCATCGGGGGCGGCGTCGGGCCCCGCGGGATCCTGCCGAACGTCTCGCGCGCCCTCGCGATCGCGCGACGTGCGTCCACGTCGCCCCCGATGACGAGCAGGGCATTGTCCGGCTGGTAGAAGCGGTTGTAGAAGGCGCGCAGCTCGGGCGGATTGATGCGCTGGATGTCGTCCATCCAGCCGATGACCGGCCAGCCGTAGGGGTGCGCTTTGTAGGCCGCGGCGAGGAACTCCTCCTCGAGATAGCCATCGGGGTCGTCCTCGGTGCGGGTGCGCCGTTCCTCCGCCACCACCTGCCGCTCCGAGTCGATCTCCTTCGGGTCGAGGAGGAGGTTGCGCATGCGGTCGGCCTCGAGGCCCAGCACGAGATCCGCGCGGTCGGCGGCGATATCGACGTAGTAAGCGGTGACGTCGTGCGACGTGAAGGCGTTGTCCTGCCCGCCGTTCTCCTCCACGATGCTCGAGAACTGGCCCTTGCCGTGAGAAGGGGTGCCCTTGAACATCATGTGCTCGAGGAAATGTGCGAGCCCGGTCGCCCCCGGGATCTCGTTGCGCGAGCCGACCCGGTACCACGTCTGAACGGTGGCGATCGGGTTCCGGTGATCCTCCAGAACGAGTATACGAAGGCCGTTGTCGAGCGTCGCCTCCGTCACGGGCGGCGCCGTGGCGGCATGAACCGCGAAAGGGGCCAGCAGGACCAGGGCAAGCGAGCAAGCCCGGAGGGTGTGTCGAAAGGGCACGAAAGGATTATGCTACGGCCCCCGACGCGCGGCAACCACGGCGCCGGCTGTGCGAACTTTAGACGCGGAGGTATCGGGTGACGATCATCTATCTGACCCTGGCGGCGGTCCTCGAGGTCTCGGGCGACTTCCTGATGCGCATGGGACTCGGCGGGCGGCGCTGGGGGTTCGTCGCGGGCACCCTCGTCCTGGCCGGCTACGGCCTACTCGTGAACCAGCCAACGTGGGGCTTCGGCCGAACTCTCGGCCTCTACATCGCGGTCTTCTTCATCGTGAGCCAGCTCGTCGCCTTCCTCGCTGGCGAGGAGCGCCCGTCGCTCTCACTCTGGCTCGGCGGCGCCCTCATCGTGCTCGGCGGCCTCATTATCCATACCGGCAAACCGTAGCGCCGGCGGGGCCGGGGGGGGCTCCCTTCCCGGACCCATATCTTCTGCGGGGATTCTCGAAGCCAAGAACCCAAATCTCGTGGCGGCGTAGAGAGCGGAAAGCGGGATGCGAGTCAGTGTGGTCCGGGGAGGGAGCCCCCGGCCCCGCCGGCGCGGGCCCCACGGGCACGAGCTCCTCGAGTCGCCAACCGCCGCGCCGTCGCGAACACTCGCCGAAGCATCGGGCGAGTCAGCTTGCCCGTGAACGTGTTCTGCTGACTCGGATGGAAGCAGCCCAGCACCACGGTGCCGTCCGGCATCGCCGAGCGCGCGGCGTGGCCGAAGCGAGGCAATGGGCGCGGCAGCGGCAGCCCGGCCTCCCGGCGCGCTCGGAGATACGCGTCCCAGCCGATCTTGCCGAGCGCCACGACCACGCGCACCTCGCGGAGCAGCGCCAGCTCCTCGAGCAGGTACGGCTGGCAGCGGCGCATCTCGCCGGGAAGCGGCTTGTTCGCGGGGGGCGCGCAGCGGAGAGCCGCCGTGATGTACGCTCCGCTCAGCGTCAGGCCGTCGCCGGCGTGCAGCGAGGTCGGCTGGTTCGCGAAGCCGGCCTCGAACAGCGCACGGAAGAGCCAGTCGCCGCTCCTGTCCCCCGTGAACATGCGCCCCGTGCGATTGCCGCCGTGAGCGGCGGGAGCGAGCCCGACCACCAGCACGCGGGCCCGGTGATCGCCAAAACCCGCGAGCGGCCGCGCCCAGTAGCACTGCCCGTGGTACCGCCGCGGCGGTTCGGCAGCGACCGCCTCGCGATGCCGCACCAGGCGCGCGCATAGACGGCAGCTCGTGACGCGGCGGTTCAGCGCGGCGAGCTTCCCCTTGACGTTCCCGTTGTCCTCCGCGGCGACTTCGTTGACAATCACACCATGATTCTAGTCGCGCGGATCCTCCCGTGACAAGCCGCGTCCCCGCTCTGCTGATTCACGGCGGCGCCGGCGCGGACCCCGCCTTCCGCCACGAGGAGCTGCGCGCGGGCATACGCGACGCTGTCGCGGCGGGCTGGGCCGTTCTTCATGCCGGAGGCGGAGCGGTGGCGGCGGTCGAAGCGGCCGTCTGCGTTCTCGAGGACAACCCGCGGTTCAACGCCGGGCGCGGCTCCGCCCTCACCACCGACGGCACCGTGGAGATGGACGCCTCCATCATGGAAGGCGACGGGCTCACGAACGGCGCCGTCGCCTGCGTCACGGCCATACGCCATCCGGTGACGCTGGCCCGCCTCATCCTGGAAGAAGGGCGTCACTCCTTCTTCGTCGGCGAGGGAGCCATGGCGCGCGCGCGCGCCCTCGGCGTGCCCTTGTGCGATCCGGAGGAGCTCGTCACAGATTTCCAGCGGACGCAGCTCGAGAGCGTCATCGGAAACACCGGGGGGAACACCGGGGGCAACACGGGCGGGAACACCGGGGGCGGGACCGTCGGCGCCGTCGCTCTGGATCGCCGGGGGCTCATCGCCGCCGCGACCTCTACGGGCGGGATGGCCGGCAAGCCGCCGGGGCGCGTGGGCGACTCGCCGCTGATCGGGTGCGGCACGTACGCCGAGAGCACGGCGGGCGGCGTGTCGTGCACCGGCAATGGAGAAGCCGCCATTCGTGTCGTGCTGGCCCGCCGTACCATCGAGATCCTCAAGGCGGCGGGAGACCCGATGCACGCCTGCCAGATCGCACTGGACGTGCTCGCGGAGGAAGGTCGGGGCAGCGGCGGGCTCATCTGCATCGACTGGAGGGGCCGGCTCGGCTGGGCGCACTCGACGCCCCTCATGCCTGTCGGCTTCATGGCTCCGGGCCGCGACGCTCCGGGGCTCAACTTTTGAGCCAACACGTCTCGATCGACGACGTCCGCGCGGCCGAGGCGAGGCTCAAGGCCCTGATCGCGGTCACGCCCTGCCCGTATTCCGAGACGCTGTCCGTCCTGACCGGGGCGCGCGTCTTCGTCAAGCTCGAGAACCTCCAGATGACGGGCTCCTTCAAGGAGCGCGGGGCCGCCAATGTCCTTCTGTCCCTCGGCGACGCGGAACGGCGGCGCGGGGTGGTCGCGGCCAGCGCGGGCAATCACGGCCTGGCGGTGGCCTTCCACGCCGCGCGGCTCGGCGTCTCCTCCGTGATCGTGATGCCCGAGTGGGCGCCGCTCACGAAGGTGACGGCGGCCCGGCGCCACGGCGCCGAGGTCATCCTCCACGGCGACAACTACGACGCCGCTTACGCCCGCGCGCGGGAGATCGAAGCCGAGCGTGGTCTCGTCTTCATTCATCCTTTCGACAATCCGCGCGTCATTGCGGGCCAAGGCACGATTGGCCTCGAGCTCGCCGAGCAGGTCCCGGATCTCGACGCCGTCGTCGTCCCTGTGGGAGGGGGCGGGCTCATCGGCGGGGTGGCGGTGGCGCTCAAGGCCCTCAAGCCCGCGGTCCGGGTCATCGGCGTGCAGAGCGGAGAGATGCCCGCGATGCGGGCCGCGCTCCAGGCCGGGGAGCCCGTCACCGTCCCCGCGGCCGCCACCATCGCGGACGGCATCGCCGTGCGACGCGTGGGGCGGCACACGCTGGCGCTCGCGCGGCGCTTCGTGGACGAGGTCGTGACGGTGAACGAGGAGGAGATCGCCAATGCCATCCTCCTCCTCCTCGAGATCGAGAAGACCGTGGTCGAGGGTGCGGGGGCCGTCGCCCTCGCGGCGCTCGTCAACAAGCGCGTCAGCCTCGAAGCCAAGACCTGCGTGCTCCTGCTCGGCGGTGGCAACATCGACGTCAACCTCATCGCGCGCATCATCGAGCGCGGCCTCGTGAAGGACGGTCGCACCGTGAGGTTGACCGTGCTCCTGCGCGACCGGCCCGGATCTCTGGCACGGCTGACCGGGCTCGTGGCCGAGGCGCGCGCCAACGTGCTCCACATCGGCCACGACCGGGCCTTCTCCCGAGCCCGCCTCGGTGAGACCGAAGTCGAGCTGACCCTCGAGACGTCCGGGCGCGATCACATCGACGCCATCAAGCGCCACCTCCACGCGGCCGGCTACACCGTCGAGGAAGTTCTCCACCGCTAGGCGCTCCGATTCGGGAGCTATTTGAATCGGATGGCGACGGGCGCGCCTTCGCCGGCAAGCCACTCCGTGACCGAGGCGTGGCCGTACCGGAGGGCGGCGCGGCTCGCCTCGAAGCCCATGGAGGGGCCGACAAGCGGCGACGGCTTGAACTCGGGCTGGATCAAGTGGAACTCCACGTCGGGCCGCCGCAGCTTCAGCTCGCGCAGCCCGAGCACGAGGATGTTCAGGCTCGTGATGTGTCCCGCCTGCTCCATGATGGCGTAGAGGCCTCCGGAGCGCACGTCGGGCTCCTTGGGACTGCCGATGCGGAGCGGCACCGCCGGATTGATCACCACCACGCTCCTCGCGCCGTGCTCGACCGCCAGGTCGGCGTGCCCCGTATGCCCGACGTCGCCGTCCACATAGTCGCGCCCGGCGATCCGGTAAGGCTCGAAGAAGCCCGGGATCGAGGAGGATGCCCCGATCGCCTGGGAGATGGGTACATCCATGAGAGGCTCGGCTCCGAAGACCGCCCGCTCGGCGCTGTCGAGGTCGATGGCCGGGATGAGGAGAGGCCTGCGGCACTCGCGAAAGCTATTCGGCAGCCCTTTGGCGGCGAACGCTTCGCGCACGAAGAGCTCGAGCGGGGAGACCGTGAAGAAGCCGGCCGGCATGTCGGCCCCGCTCCGCGCCAGGAGGTCTGGCCACTCGAGTCGAAAGCCGGTCACCGCTTTCTTGCCGATGGCCCAGACGAATTGGGCCAGGTTGCGGGCGGCGATGGAGAAGGCGGTCCGGTCGTAGACGGCGCCACGCCGCAAGTTGAGCGGGTCGTCGCGCTCCTCGACCAGGATATCGTAGAGCTCCCTCGGCCGGATACCGTTGGCCATGAGCGCGGCCACCACCGACCCCGAGCTGGAGCCGACGTAGAGATCGAATTCGTTGGCGCGGAAGCTCGGGAGGGACTCGTCGAGAGCCGCGAGCGCCCCGACTTCGTACATGCCGCCGATGACCCCGCCTCCCGCCAACACCAGGGCGCGCTTTGCGGGGGGCCCGAACCATTGAAGCCAGCGCAGCAGCGCGGCCTTCACCACCTGAGGAGCGTCGCGCCCCAGGAGAAGCCGGTGCCGAAGGCCACGAGCATGACGAGATCGCCCTCCTTCATGCGTCCACCCGTCACCGCCTCGTGGAGGCAGATGGGCACCGACGCCGCGGCGGTGTTCCCGAAGCGATCGATGTTGTTGTGCATGCGCGACTCGGAGATCTTGAACGACTCCGCCATGGCCTCGACGATCCGCAGGTTCGCCTGGTGGAAGATGAAGAAGTCGATGTCGTCGGCGAGGAGCCCATTGGCGTCGAGGCATTCCTGCACCACCTCGCGCACGCGCCTGACCGCGTGCACGAACACCGCGCGACCGTTCATCCGCGGCCGGGCCCGGTCGTCGTCGATCTTCTTCTTCGACACGGGGGGAAACGTGGACGACCCCCAGAGCTCCCCCGACAGCGCCTCGAGCGCGCTGCCGTCGGAGTGGAGGTGGTGCGAGATCAAGCCGCGCGGCTCGGCACCCGACGCTTCGTGGGCCTCGAGCACCGCGGCGCCCCCGCCGTCGGCGAAGAGCACCGCCATGTCCCGTCCCGCATCCGTGTAGTCGAAGGCGGAGGAGAGCAGGTCGGCGCCGATGACCAGCACCTTCCTGTACATCCCGCCCCGGATGAACTGATCGGCCAGCGACAATCCGTAGACGAACCCCGCGCAGCCCTGGGCCAGGTTGAACACGGGTGTCGACGTCAGCCCGAGCTTGCCCTGCGTGACGCATCCGGGCCCTGGGTACGCCAGGTCGGGGAGCGTGTAGGAGACGACGATGCAGTCGATATCTTCAGGGGTCAGACCCGCGTTCCTGAGGGCCATGCGACCCGACTCGACCGCGAGATCGGACACCGTCAGCGAGGAGTCGAGATTGCCGTCGAGGCCCTGCGCCAGGACCTCGCGCATGAAGGCCGACTTGTCCGGGGCCTCGGCCATGCGCAGGAGCATGCGGTAGGTGTCGGGCGAAACGCGACGCTCGCTGATCCCCGTGCGCTTGACGATCCACTCGTCGCTCGTGCTCATGCATCGCGACAGGAGGTGGTTATCCACCACAGAGTCGGGAACTGACATCCCGGTACCGGTGATCCGGGCGCGAATCATCGGCCGGTGAACTTCGCGGGGCGCTTTTCGAGGAAGGCGCGCACACCCTCGGCGTGGTCTTCCGAGGTGATCGCGTTCGACTGACCGAAGGCCTCGCCCTCCAGCGCCGCCGCCAGATCCACGGTGGCGGCCCGGTTGAGGAGCGACTTCGCCAGCGTTGCGGCCAGGGGCGGACCGGCCGCGATCTTCGCCGCCAGCGCGCGGGTCGCGTTCTCGAGCTCTGCCGCGGGCACGACCCGGTTGACGAGTCCGATCCGGAGCGCCTCGGTCGCGTCGATGATCTCGGCCGTGAGCACCATCTCCTTGGCCTTGGCCAGGCCGACCAGCCGCTGCAGGAGCCACGTGCCGCCGCCGTCGGGAACGAGCCCGATCTTGAGGAAGACCTCGCCGAACTTCGCGCGGTCGGAGGCCACGATCAGGTCGCACCCGAGCGCGATGTTGCACCCGGCGCCGACCGCGAAGCCGTCCACCATGGCGATCGTCGGCTTTGGAAAGTTGAACAGGCGCAGGACGAAGCGGTTGAGCATCTCCACGCGCGCCCGGCCTTCGGCCGCCGTGTGCTTTTTCTGCATGCTCTTGACGTCGCCGCCGGCCGAGAAGTGGCCGCCCGCCCCCGTGAGCAGCATCACGCGCACGGCGGAGTCACGCTCGATCTCGTCCAGCGCCCCCAGCATCTCCTCGCGCATCGTGAGGTCCAACGCATTGCGCGCCTCGGGACGGTTCATCGTGACCGTCGCGATGCCGTCGGCGCGGTCCACGAGCAGCGCCTGGTAGCCCATCGCCTACCTCCCTTCCGCCACGGGGTGGAGCTCGGCCCGCACCCGTGGGCGCCGCGTCACGTTGATGGTCAAGGACAGCCCTGCGCCGACGATCAGGAATGCGCACGACACCCCGAAGGCAGGCCCGTAGCCGCCGGAGAGGTCGAAGAGGAACCCGGCGAGCCAGGCGCCGAGGGCGGAGCCCATCTGGTGGACGAGAAAGATGAGGCTGAAGATCGAGCCCACCGAGAACCGGCCGAAGATGTCGGCGGAGAGCGCCGAGGTCAGGGCGAGGCTACCCGCCATGCCGATCCCGCCGAAGGCGGCCACCACCATGAGGGCCACCGGATCGTGGACGAGGAACAGCAGGGTGAAAGCCGCCACGCGGATGAGATAGACCGACGCGAGCATGGGCTTGCGGCCGTAGCGGTCGGCGAGAATGCCGAGCAGCATGCCGCCGCCGATGCTCGTCAAACCGAGGAATCCGATGGCCGACGAGGCCGTCATCTCGTGGAACCCGTGGTCGGTCAGCATGGGCACCCCGTGGGCCGAGAGGAGGCTCATCGAGAACCCGCAGGAGAAAAGACCGCCGCCCATCTGCCAGAAGGACGGCGTCCGCAGCGCGTCGCCCGTGGCGGTACGCTCGATCGCGGGCGCCCGACCGGCCGCCACCGGCTCGGGCGCCCGGCCGTCGGGATGGAGCCCGCTGTCCTCCGGCGAGTCCCTCAACACCCACATCGCCAGCGGCAGCGTGACGAGAAGCGAGGCCACGCCGAGGATCATGAAGCTCGCGCGCCAGCCAAAGCGCAGGATGCACCACATCACGATGGGCACGAGGAGGGAGATGCCGGCCATCGACGCGACCGAGAGCAGGCTCACCGCCGTGGCCCGCCGCCTCGCGAACCAGCGCGTCAGGGTCGCCAGCGCCACCACCTGCCCGGTCGCCGCGAGGCCGAGGGCGCCCAGCACGCCGTAGTACAGCGTGAACTGCCAGAGCGACGTCATGGTGCCCGTCAGCACGAGCGAACCCGCCATCACGACTGCCCCCAGCGAGCACACGATGCGCGCGCCCCAGCGGTCGGCGAGCGGGCCGACGAGCGGCATGAAGGCGCCGTACAGGAAGAGGGAGAGCGAGATCACCAGCGAGAAGGTGCCGCGGTCGAGATCGAGATCGCGCACCACCGGCTTCAGAAAGGGACCGACGGCGAAGCGAATGCCCGTGGAGAGGAAGGTGATCAGCGAGAGCGCCGCCGCGACCCACCAACCGTAGAAGATCCGCGATGGCGCGGACCCTTCGTAGTGCGCCATGTCTTGGTCACTATACTCCTGCGTGCTACGATTTTGCCATGCCTTTCCCGGGAGAGCGTTGAGACCTCGCCTCGCGGCCCTGCTGCTGATCATCATCATCGAAGGCTGCGCGGCCACCGCCACCACCGACGGTGCCGCCTCGAAGCTTCCCCTGCCCGTGGCCGATCTCCTCCTCGTGGGCTTCCGCGGCTCCGAGGTCGAGGGCAGCGAAGAGATTCGCTCCCTCGTCTGCGATCTCAAGGTGGGCGGCCTCATTCTCTTCGAGCGCGACGCGGTCACGGGCCAGTCGCGCAACATCGTGAGCCCGGAGCAGGTGAAGCAGCTGACAGCCGATCTCCAGGCGCTGGCCCTTCGATGCGCGGGCCGCCCTCTGCTCATCGCCGCCGACAACGAGGGCGGCCTCGTCATGCGGCTCTCGACGCGCCTCGGCTACCTGGCGACGCCCGCGCCGCAGGAGATGGGCGACCAGGGCGACGTGGCGCAGACGGAGCTCGAGGCGCGGCGCATGGGCGCCACCCTGCGCGAGGCGGGCATCAACTGGAACCTCGCGCCCGTGGTGGACGTCGCGGTCAACCCGTTCAATCCCGCCGTGGTCACCCTGGGCCGCACCTACTCTTCCGATCCCAAGCAGGTCGTCGCGCAGGCGCGCGCCTTCATCCAGGGCATGCACGAGGCGGGGGTGCTGACCTCGCTCAAGCACTTCCCGGGGCACGGCTCGAGCCGGACGGACTCGCACCACGGCTTCGTGGACGTGACGGACACCGCAGATCTCAAGGTCGAGCTCGAGCCCTACCGGGTGCTCATCAAGGAAGGGCTCGCCGACAGCGTCATGACCGCCCACGTCTTCAACCGCGGCCTCGACATGACCCTGCCCGCCACGCTGTCGCGCTACACCATCAAGCGCTATCTCCGCGGCAAACTCGGCTACACGGGGCCGGTGGTCTCCGACGACCTCCTCATGGGCGCGATCCGCCAGCGCTACGGCGTGGAGGAAGCCGCGGTGCTCGCGCTCCAGGCCACGGTGGACGTGCTGCTGGTCTCGCAGAACCAGGGGGGCTACGAGCAGAGCGCGGCTGAGCGCGTCGTCGCGGCGATCCACCGGGCCCTCAAGGAAGGCCGGCTTTCACCGAAAGCGCTCGCCGCGGCACTGGAGCGGGTGCAAAAGCTCCGCAGTCGCATTGCGCGCTGACTCGCCGAACCAGGGAGGCTACATGGCTCCGCCCGACCGCGAGCTCGGTGTACACCGACGGCGCTTGACGCTGGTCGTGACCTGCATCGGGCAGGGCATGATCCTGCTCGACAACACGATCGTGAACGTCGCCCTGCCCGCCATGCAGCACGAGCTCCGCATCAGCCCGGGAAACCTCGAGTGGACGGTCAATGCGTACGTGCTCGCGCTGGCATCGCTCATTCTCCTCGGCGGCACGCTCGGCGACCGGTACGGCCGCAAACGGCTCTTCCTCGCCGGCCTCGTGATCTTCACCGTCTTCTCCGCGGGCTGCGCGCTGTCGCAGAGCGACCTCGCGCTCATCGTCAACCGCGGCCTGCAAGGCGTGGGCGCCGCGATCTTGGCGCCCCTCAGCCTCGCGATCCTGGTCGACGCGTATCCGCCCGAGCGCCGCACCGCCGCCATCGGCATCTGGGCGAGCGTGGCCGGTCTCGGCTTCGGCGCTGGACCGATCGTGGGAGGCCTGCTCATCGAGCTGTTCGGCTGGCCCGCGATCTTCTGGGTGAACGTACCGATCGGTGTCGTCGGCTTCGCCTTGGCCGCGGTCTCGGTGAGGGAATCGCGCGATCCCGGCGCCCGCTCGCTCGATCCCGCCGGGACGGTGCTGATCTCGCTGGGACTGTTCGTGCTCACCTTTGCCCTCATCGAGGCGAACGTGCACCACTGGCTCTCGACGTACACGCTCTCGCTCGGCGCCGTCGCCTTCGCCGCGCTCGCGGCCTTTCTCGTCCACGAAGGGCGCACGCCGCATCCGATGGTGCCGCTGGGACTCTTCCGCGATCGCATCTTCAGCGCCGCCAACGCCATCTACGCGCTCGCCTATGCCTCCCTTGCCGGCATGTTCTTCTTCGTCACCCTCTACTTCCAGAACGTGAAAGGGTGGTCCGCGCTCCAGACCGGCCTGTCGTGGATTCCGCTCAATGTCCCCTTTCTTGCCGTCGCCCCATTTGCCGGCCGCATCGTCAAGCGCACCGGCGCCGCCATGCCAGTCGCCGCCGGTCTCGTGCTCGGAAGCGTCTCGATGTTCGGCCTGTCCCTCCTCGACGCGGGATCTTCGTACACGGCAGTGTGGCCGTGCTACCTGCTGAGCGGCCTCGGCTACGGCCTGCTCGTGCCCGCCATCTCCGCGGCAGCCATGGCCGCCGTGCCCGCGGACCGCTCCGGGGTCGGCTCGGGTATCCTCAATTCAGCGCGCCAGGTCGGCGCCGCGGTGGGCCTCGCGGTGCTGGGCTCGATCGCCGTCGTGACGGCGTCACGAGCGTGGCGCGCCCACACCGGCACCCTCGACGCGGCCGAGGCCGCGAAAGCGGGGGCCCTCGTCCAGCAGGTGGCCGGCGGCGAAGTGCGCGTGGTCGCGGCCGTCCTCGGGCCGCAGACGTCTCAGCCGGCGCTTGCGTCCTTCCTTTCCGGATACCGCGCGGCACTGGTGGCGGCAGGCGCGATGCTCCTCGTGGCCGCCGTCATCGCGGTCGCCGGTCTCCGGTCGGCCGCCCGCTCGCCGACTGGGGAGTGACAGCGCCGGGCGATCGCCGCTAGCGGGACCCGCCCAGCGACCGGAGGAAGGCTTCGACCTCCGCGCGCCCCGGCAGCGAGTCCTGGGCGCCGCGCTTGGTGCACGCGAGCGCGGCGGCGGCGTTCGCGAGCGGAATCGCCTGCTCGAGTGTGCCTCCCGCCGCCAGTCCCATGGCGAGCGCGCCGTTGAAGGCGTCTCCGGCGGCCGTCGTGTCCACCGCCTGCACGGTGAAGGCCGGAAAGTGCGCGGCATTGTCGTCGTAGCAGGCAAGGACCCCGCGCTCGCCCAGGGTGACGAGGACCGTGCCGGCACCCGAGGCGAGTAGCCGGACTGCGGCGGCGCGCGCCGAGTCGAGCGAGTCCACCACGAGCCCGGTGAGGCGCGCCGCCTCGTGCTCGTTGGGGGTGAGAAAGTCGACCAGAGCGAGGATGTCTTCGTCGAGCGGCTGGACCGGCGCCGGATTGAGAATGGTCGTGACATCGTGTCGCTGCGCCTCGGCGAGGGCCCAGCGGACCACGGGCAGCGGCGTCTCGAGCTGGCAGGCCACGATGTCCGCCCATGCGATGGCCGCCGAGTGCGACGCGGCCATCTCGACGGTCAAGCAGTGGTTGGCCCCGGGGGCGACCGCGATCTGGTTGCGCCCCTCCGCGTCCACCATGATGAGCGCCGTGCCCGTGGCAGCCTCGCCCGAGACCAGGAGACCCTCCACGCCGATGCCCGCGGCCGCCAGGCTCTCGCCGATGCGCCGGCCGTCGGCGTCGTCCCCAACGCAGCCGATCATTCTCACCTCGCCGCCCAGGCGTCGCGCCGCCATCGCCTGGTTGGCGCCCTTGCCCCCCAGGTTGACGAGAAGGGTGCCGCCGGAGACCGTCTCGCCCGGCGACGGCAGGCGTGGCAGCGCCACCGTGTAGTCCACGTTGGCCGAGCCGACTACGCAGACGCGCGGCACACCCGCTCCAGGAAGAGCCGCAAGAAGCGCGGCGCGTCCACCTCCAGGGCGGCTCGACAGGTGGGCGCGGGCCCGGTGCGGCGCGGCCGCCTGTCCGCCACGGTCATGCCCCGCGTCAGACGCCCCTCGCACTCGACCACGACATGGAGGGGCTCGAGCGTGACGAGGCTCGGGTCCAGCGCCACGCCGACGGCCAGCGGGTCATGGAGGGCCATGCTCCCGTCCCCCTGTTGCGTCTCGAAGTCGAAGCCGTGGGCGGTGAAATCCTGGATAAAGCGGGCCGTGGGCCCGCCGTGACGCGCGAGCGCTGCGCCGAGGTCAGCAGCGGTGAGAACCACCCGCCGGGTTACGTCCAGGGGCACCAGCTCTACGGGCAGTCCCGAGGCGAAGACCGCCGAGGCGGCCTCGGGGTCCACGTGGATGTTGAACTCGGCGGCGGGGGTCACATTGCCGGGCACCGCCACGGCTCCGCCCATTACGACGATCCGGGCAGCCTGGGCGAGGCGCCCGCGGTCACGCTGCAGCGCCAGGGCGACATTGGTGAGCGGTCCGAGGGCGACGACCACGAGGCGCCCGGCGAAGCGATCAGCCGTCTCGAGAATCAGATCGGCCCCGTCCAGCATCTCAAGGGTATGCGAGGGCTCTGGGTAGCGAGGCCGACCGTCCGCCTCACGGAGGCGACCAAGGTTTCCGAGACCGTCGTCACCGTGGAAATGGGCCGCGGTGATCAGCGGGCCGACCAGCGGGCCGGCGGCGCCCCGGGCCACGCGAGGGCGGTGGTGGGGGCGCGCCACGTCGAGGACGCGGAAAGCGTTGGCGGTGCCGAGATCGACCTCGACGTTGCCCGCCACCGTGGTGATGGCCTCCACGGAGATCTCAGGCGAGCCGAGGGCCAGCAGGATGGCGAGGGCGTCGTCGATGCCGGGATCGGTGTCGATGAGAACGGGAGTGGTCAATTGACACCCCGGAGGCGGGTCCGTATCATACGGCGGTCATTCCATCGAACGAAGGAGGATCGGATGAACATCCTGATCACGTATTGCGGGGAGTGAAACTTCCTTCCCCAGGCCTCCAGTTTGCAGGCCGCCATCAAGGACAAGTACGGCGTCACCGCCGCCCTCAAGGAGGGTTCGGGCGGCATCTTCTTCGTGGACGCGGACGACAAGCGCATCTGGGACAACCAGGTCACGTACCGGTTTCCCGAGAACGAGGAAGTCTTCGCCGAGATCGACAAGCTCAAGAAGTAGCCGCCTCACGCTCCAGGGATTCCCTGAACGCCGGGTGGGCGACGTGGCACAGCTCCCGCGCCCTCCCGGCGTCGCTTTGTCCGCGTAGCGACGCCGTCCCCCACTCGGTCACCACGTAGTCGGTGAGGAACCGCGGCGTCGTCACCCGCGCCCCCGCAGGCAGGCGGCCGACGATCCGCGACGTCTTGCCCTGCCGCCCCGTGGACGGTAGCGCGATGACCGATCTGCCGCCTGTCGCCTGGCTCGCTCCCAGGACGAAATCGAAGTGGCCGCCGATGCCCGTGATCTGCCGGCCCTCCAGGCTCTCGGCATTGACCTGGCCCAGGAGATCGACCTCGATGGCGGAATTGACCGAGACGAAGTCGCCGAGGGTGCCGACCACCTGCGGGTCGTGGACGATGTCCGACGGCTCCATGTTGACCATGGGATTCTCGTGCGCCCACCTGAAGAGCCGCTCGGTACCCATGATCTCCCCCACGTCCATGCGCCCCCGGTGGAGGCGCTTGCGCGAGTTGTTGATCACGCCCGACTCGATGAGCGGCAGCATGTGGTCCACCAGGAGCGAGTGCACGCCGAGGTCGCGCTTGCCCGCGAGCGCCTCCATCACCGCCTGGGGAATCGAGCCCACCCCCACCTGCACCGTGGATCCGTCGGGGACCAGATCGGCCACTCGCTCGGCGATCCTGCGCTCGACATCGCCTATCGGAGTCGGCGGGTATTCGGCCAGCGGGTGTGAGGCTTCCGCCCAGCAGTCGATCTGCGAGCGGTGAAGAAACGCGTTCCCGAGGGTCCGGGGCATGCGGGGATTGACCTGCGCGATCACCAGCGGCGCGCGGCGGGCCGCCGCGAGCGAATAGCTCACGGACACGCCGAGCGAGAGGTACCCCGCGCCGTCGACCGGAGAGGTATGGACGACGACCGCGTCGGGCGCCCACGCGCCCCCCTCGGCGAAGACGCCCACCGTGTCGAAGTAGCGGATCGGGACGAAATCCACGTCGCCCCTCGCCTGGGCCTGCTGGAGCTTCGGCGAGTGATGCCAGGTGGCGAAGCGGAGCTTGCCCGCGTGCTCGGGGCCCGAGAAGGCGAAATCGTCGAGCCGCAGGCCGCCCATGAGCGTCAGGGGCGCGAGACGATCCGACTGGCGGATGATCTCCGCGAGCAGCGCGGCCGGGTCGCCGCAGCCGGCCGGCAGCAACACCTTCATGCCGGGACGGAGGCGGCCCACGGCATCGGACAGCGTCACCTTCTCGAAGGGGCGGGACATGAGGCGCGGGTAGTATAATCGCGAACGCTCGATCGCAGGCGCCGTCCACCCGAGAGTTCCTAGGAGAGACCATGGCCAAGCTCGTGCACGCGGTCAACCCGCCCAGCCTCGCCAGGCCCGCCGGCTACTCGCACGGCATCGAGGTCCAGGGCAGCAAGACGCTCTACGTCTCCGGGCAGGTGGCCTTCGACAAGGACGGCGAGCTCATCGGCCCAGGCGACATCGTCGCCCAGTTCAGACAGATCTGCCAGAACCTCAAGGCCGTGCTGCTCGCGCGCGCGGGCCAGATCAACGACATCGTGAAGCTCACCATCTATGTCCTCGACAAGTCGGTCTACCGGGCGCACACGAGGGAGATCGGCGCCGTCTACCGCGAGTTCTTCGGCCGGCACTACCCCGCGATGACACTCCTCGAGGTCCAGGGCCTCTACGACGACGACCAGGGCTGCCTCATGGAGATCGAGGCCGTGGCCGTGGTGGACTGAGGAGGCGCGCCATGCCCATCCCGCGCCAGTGGGTCACCACCGCCTTCACTTTCGATGGCTACAGGGTCGTCGCCAACCGCGGCGTCGTGCGCGGCATCACCGTCCGCTCGCGCAATGCCCTCGTCAACATCGGCGCCTCGATCCAGACGCTCTTCGGCGGCAACATCACGCTGTACACGGAGCTGTGCGAGCGGGCCCGCGAGGAGGCGTTCCAGCTCATGCTCGAGCACGCGGCGGCCATGGGCGCCAACGCGATCATCGGCATGCGCTACGACGCCAACGACGTGGCGGCCGGCGTGACCGAGGTGCTGGCCTACGGCACCGCGGTCGTCATCGAGCCGCCGCCCCCACGGTAGATGCTGCGGGCCAAGCGCGTCTACGACAAGCCCGAGCGCTCCGACGGCACGCGCGTGCTCGTGATGCGGCTCTGGCCGCGCGGCATCAAGAAGAGCTCCGTAGATCTCTGGCTCAAGGAGCTGGGTGCGGAGATCGGCAACCTGCGCGCCTTCAAGGCGGGACGCATCGGCTGGCCGGAGATGCGCCGGCGCTACCTGACCGGACTCCGGCGCGAGCCGGCCGCCTCGGCCTTCAAGCGTCTCCGGGCCATGGCGAAGCGCGGGCGCGTCACCGTGCTCTGCTCCTGCGCCGATCCGAAGCGCTGCCA
>WNFT01001188.1_pt1 | contig 22114 bp, 21 predicted proteins | sample 5400191 | NCBI WGS metagenome assembly WNFT01 (sample SAMN13153359, study PRJNA577476) | soil metagenome | isolation source: 80 cm saprolite under Madrone tree | place: USA:California | collected 2016-06-14 | reverse complement strand
CTTGGGCGGCCGTCTCGAAGGATGGCAACAGGCACGGCCGAGCAGGTGGCCATCCTTCGAGACGCGCCGCTAAGAAGCGGCGCTCCTCAGGATGAGGTAAGATTATTTCACACGCTCGAAAGCGGGCGATCCAGTAACCCCCAGCACCTCGTTGGAAATGCGAGTCGCGGGGTTACTGGATGCCCCGCTTTCGCGGGGCATGACACCAAAAAATGGAATGAACTGTCCGCGTCGCAGCACAACCGCCCCACCCCGCGCACCTTCCCCGCAGACGCGCGAATTGCTATGCCGGCCCGTACTCAGGGCTTGCCGCCCATAACCGTCGCGGGGATTTCATGGCGCGCATTTCGCTGATCGAAGAGGCTGAACATCCTGAGCTTGGCGAGATGATCGCGCCCATCAAGGCGGGCCGTCGCGGCGGGCTCCTCAATGTCTACAAGCTCTTGCTGCACAGCCCGGCGCTGGCGCAAACCTGGTTCGACCATAACGGCGCCGTGCGCTGGAAGACGAAGCTCACCGGGCGGCTGCGCGAAATCGTCATCATCCGCGTCGCGCATCTCAATGGCGTCGATTACGTGCTGGCGCAGCACGTCCCCGGATTGGCGCTCGCGGAAGGGTTGACCATCGCGGAATGCGAGGCGCTCGCCGATTGGCGCGCGACCGGCCTGTTCGACCTGCGCGAGCGCGCCGCACTCGCATACGCGGAGGCGATGACGCTGACCACCTCGGTAGCGGACGAGGTATTCGCCGACGTGCGCCGCCATTTCGACGACCGCGAGATCGTCGAGCTTTCGGTCCTGATCGGCACCTACATCATGCACAACCGCGTCATGAAGGCGCTCGCGATCGACCTCGAGCCCGAAAGCAACCGGGGGCGGTAAGCGGCCGCGATTCAAAGCCTTGGTTCGCGAAGGGTTGCCGATTGCAATCCGATTGACGCTGTCCTCTAAAGGAGACAATACTTAGAACATGTCTCTCAAAACGACCCGTTGGGATACCGCTGATACCCTGGAAACGAAAGAGGACATTGCGGCGTATCTCGACGCCGTTCTTGAGGATGGCGACCCCGGTTTGCTCAAGTTAGCACTCGGGCACATCGCCCGCGCCAAGGGCATGACCGAGATTGCGCGGGCAGCCGGCCTCGGTCGCTACAAGGCGCTGTCACCTGCAGGCAATCCAGAGTTTGCAACCGTCGCGGCCATCCTCAAGGCGCTCGGACTCAGGCTGTCCGTGGCGGCGTGACAGCCGACTGCATCAAAAACAGTGCTCGGCGCTCCGCGTGACGCGCTTTGCCCAACCTAACTCTGAGTGCCCCTACCGCTGCGGCTTTGCGGATCTTGCGACGCACAGGCAAGCGTATTAACGAAGACTCACGATGCCGCGGCTCGGGCCGGCGGCTCGATGGGCCGGGAAGACAAGTGCCGCCGATCTGTCCGAAATCAGAGCCATCGCCGACGATCCCATGAATCCCCAATCTGGCATCAGACCTGGTCCGCGGCTCTATATCCTCACCCCTGCGGTGAGCGACGGGGCGGCGCTTGCGGGCGTGCTGGCCGAGATCTTACGCGCTGTCGACGTCGCGGCCGTGCTGTTGCGCCTCCCCGATGCGGACGAGCGCCGCCTCATCAACAGGGTCAAAGCGGCAGCGGCAGGCGTGCAGGGCGCGGGTGCGGCGCTTCTCGTCGATGGCCGGCCTGACATCATCGCGCGCGCCGGCGCCGACGGCGCCCATCTTGCCGGGCCGGACGCTTTGCGAGCGGCCGTTCGAACGCTCAAGCCGAACTATATCGCGGGCGCCGGGGCCCTTCGCAGCCGCCACGATGCCATGGTGGCGGCGGAGGCGGGCGCCGACTACGTCATGTTCGGCGAACCCGACGCTGACGGCCATCACCCCTCGCGTGACGCCGTTGTCGACCGGGTCGCGTGGTGGGCAGAATTGTTCGAGATTCCCTGTGTCGGGTACGCGACCGCGCTCGACGACATCGACGCCCTGGCAGCGGCGGGGGCGGATTTCGTCGCGGTCGGGGACGCATTGTTCGATGATCCGCGCGGCCCCAAGGCCGCAGCCGCCGAGGCGGCGACGCGGCTCGAAGTCACGGAGACGACGACGTGACCGATCGCATTTCCGTTACACGCCTATTGGCAGCCTTGGGATTTCTCGCGGCGGCGCTCGCAGCCGGGCGGCTTGAGGCGCAAGCGCCGCCTGCGGCGCCGCCGGCCTCCCTGCTCCCCCGGCCGTTCCCGGCCACGAAGCCTTCGGACCCCAAGCCCGCTGCCCCCCCTCCCTACCCTCCCCCGCGTGCGGGGGAGGGTAGGGAGGGGGGCAGCCAGCGGGCGCGCGGCGGCCGCGAGCCCGACCTCGCCTATGGGGCCTATCAGCGCGGCTATTTTCTCACTGCGTTCGCCGAAGCGACGCGACGGGTCGACGAGAAGGGGGACGCGCGCGCCATGACGCTGCTCGGCGAGCTTTATTCCAATGGCCTCGGCGTGCCGCTGGACGAAGTCAAGGCTGTGAAATGGTACCAGCTCGCGGCAAACCGCGGCGACCGCGATGCCATGTTCGCCCTCGCCATCTTTCACGTTTCGCGCCGCGGCGGCCTGCATGACCGGTCCGAGGCCGCGCGGCTGTTTGCATCTGCCGCCAAGCTCGGCCACGCCGCGTCCGCCTACGACCTCGGCTTGCTCTATCTGGAAGGCCAACAGTTCCCGCAGGATTTCGGTCGCGCCGCGGAATTGTTCAAGGCTGCGGCGCAACAGGGCAATGCGGAAGCCCAATACGCCCTGGCGACGCTCTACAAGGACGGCAAGGGCGTCGAGAAGAACCCCGTGGAGACCGCGCGCCTGCTCGCCGCCGCCGCGCTTGCGGAAAACCCCGACGCCGAAGTGGAATACGCCATTGCGCTATTCAACGGCACCGGCGTCGCCAAGGATGAGGCCAGGGCGGCGGCGCTGTTCCGCAGGTCCGCTCTGCGCGGCAGCCCGATTGCCCAGAACCGCCTCGCCCGCCTGCTGAGCGTCGGCCATGGCGCGGCGCTCAATCCGACTGAAGCGATCAAATGGCACCTGATCGCCAAAGCCGGCGGTAATGGCGATCCCTATCTCGACCAATTCGCCGGACAGCAAACGCCGCAAATCCGCGCTGCGGCCGAAAAGGCGGCACGGCCGTGGCTCGCGGTTCTGCAGCCGAAATCGTGAATCCGAGGCGACCGTCCACCCTCCCCCGCAGGTCGATTAGGTCGACCGTGTTGTCATCGCCCGGCTTGACCGGGCGATCCAGTAACCTCCGGCCGTGGATACTGGATTGCATCGAAATCGGATGTTTCCGATTTCGACAATTTAATGCCGAAGTCGGGCAGGCCCGACTTCGGGTCAAGCCGGGCAATGACACGTGATCATAAAATGCTCCAGCGCCTTGACGTTGCGGTATCCGGCATGCACATCACCGCCCATGCTTCGTTCCGCACTGCTCAACGTCATGACGGCCGCAGCCCGCAAGGCCGGTCGCAGCCTCAAGCGCGACTACGGCGAAGTCGAGAACCTGCAGGTCTCGATGAAAGGCCCGGCGAATTTCGTCACCGCGGCAGACCGTCGCGCTGAAGAGATTCTGCACGCCGAGCTCACCAAGGCGAGGCCAGGCTACGGTTTTCTCGGCGAAGAAGGCGGCCGTCGGGAGGGCGACGACAAATCCCACTGCTGGATCGTCGACCCGCTCGACGGAACCACCAATTTCCTGCATGGCATCCCGCAATTCGCAATCTCGATTGCACTCGAGCGCGACGGCGTGATCGTCGCGGGTGTCATCTACAATCCCGCCAATGAGGAGCTATTCCTGGCCGAACGCGGCAAAGGTGCGTTTTTGAACGACCAGCGTTTGCGGGTCGCGGCAAGGCGACGGATGTCGGAAGCGGTGGTGGCATGCGGACTGCCGCATATCGGCCGCGGCGATCTTGCGCTTTTCGGCAGCGAAATGGCGGCCGTGCAGGGAGAGGTCGCCGGCCTGCGGCGCTTCGGCGCCGCAGCGCTCGACCTCGCGTGGGTGGCGGCCGGCCGCTTCGATGCCTTCTGGGAACGCGATCTTTCGCCCTGGGATATGGCGGCAGGCATCCTGATGGTGCGGGAGGCCGGAGGCTTCGCCACCGACCTTGACGACGGTGACGGTTTTTTTAGCAAACGCCAAGTCATCGCCGGCAACGAGTTTCTGCACAAGGCGTTGCTTCGCCTTCTTAAGGACGCCCGGAAATAGTGCTGCGGGCAAGCCCTAAATGCACCGCAATTCGTCCTCAACTCTGACCTCCAGGCCCTACTTATCCGTATTTTTGATCGGAGTTGTGGCATATATGTCTGGTCGCTACATCGAGTAGATCGATTTTGAGTTTCGAATCATATGCGGCGTCATTCCCGGCTCGCCACCTCGCGGTGGCGCCGCGGAACGACGGGCCGGGTTTTGTGACCGGCGCGAGCCATATGATCGGCTTCAACGAATCGGTCTACTTCGTATTGAAGCTACGACTGCGGGCGGAATCTGCATGCTAAAGCAACACGACATCGACCCATTCAAGGTATCATCCCCACGTATCTTCCTGGTGCGGATGCTGGTTTTCCTTGTTCTCGGCGGACTGCTCGTCGTTATTCTATACCGTCAAATCTCGGTGGCCTTCCTGGCCAATCCGGGGCTCAACGCTCTCATCATCGGGGTCCTTCTCATCGGTATCCTGCTGGCCTTTCGCCAGGTGATCCGGTTGTTTCCCGAGATCGCCTGGGTGAATAGTTTCCGCCTTGCCGACCCGGGGCTGGCGATCGAGCGCCCGCCGGTGCTCTTGGCGCCGATGGCGGCAATTCTGGGCGACCACGCGGGCCGCATGACGATTTCGTCGCAGACCATGCAGAGCCTTCTCGATTCGATCGGGACGCGGCTCGACGAGGCCCGCGACATGTTGCGCTACATGACGGGGCTTTTGATATTTCTCGGGTTGCTCGGAACATTCTGGGGCTTGATTGAGACGGTGGGCTCAATCGGCACCATCATTAAAGGATTGAAGGTCGGCGGCGACGCCGGCGCCATGTTCGATGCTCTCAAGGACGGATTGGCGGCGCCGCTGGGCGGAATGGGAATTTCGTTCTCCTCGTCGCTATTCGGTCTCGCCGGATCGCTGGTCCTCGGATTTCTCGATCTGCAAACCAGTCAGGCACAGAACCGGTTCTATACGGATCTCGAAGACTGGCTCGCCACTACGGTGCGGGATCTCGGGGGCGCATCCGATGCCGCAGCCTCCCCAATAGGGAACGCGGGGGGAGAAATTCGCGCTGTGATCGAGCGTCTGCGCGAGGTTATGACGGATAGCGGTCCGAGCAAAGGGGCGACGAGCGCCATGGCGAACCTCGCCGAGGCCATCCAGGGTCTCGTCGTTCATATGCGCGGCGAGCAACAATTGATTCGCGAATGGGTTGATGCTCAAGCGGTGCAGCATCGTGAAATCAGACGGCTCTTGGAAATTCTGGCGCACGCTCCGGCACAAAGGGACTAAGCGCGATGGCTACGGCACGATCTCGACGCGGACGCGAGCGCGGTGTCGATTACTGGCCAGGATTCGTCGACGCGCTAGCGACGCTCGTCCTCGCCACCATCTTCCTGCTCACCGTATTCGTGATGGTGCAGTTCTTCCTGTCGCAGGAAGTGGCCGGCAAGGATACGGCGCTGGTTCGCCTCAACGCGCAAATCGCCCAGCTCACCGACTTATTGGCGCTGGAAAAGACCGGCAAAGTCGACATGGAGGAGGAGATCGCCCGGCTGCGTGCGGGCCTCTCCGGCGTCGAGAGCGAACGCGACCGCCTCAAGGCGACCGTCGAGGGCGCCGGCGCCGATGCGAACTCGATACAGGGCATCATCGCGGAATCGCAAAACCGGATCAACGCGCTCACCGGTGCTCTCGACTCCGAGAAAAACGTCAGTGCGCGGGCGCTGGCCCAGGTCGAAGTCCTCAATCAACAGATCGCGGCGCTGCGCCGCCAGCTGGCGGCGATCGAGCAGGCCCTCGACGCGTCGGAAAAGCGCGACAAGGAGTCCCAGACCCGCATCGCCGACCTCGGCCAGCGGCTCAATATCGCGCTCGCCCAACGGGTGCAGGAATTGTCGCGCTATCGCTCCGACTTTTTTGGCAAGCTGCGGGAGATTCTGGGGACGCGGCCCGACATCAGGGTCGTGGGCGACCGCTTCGTGTTCCAGTCCGAACTGTTCTTCGACTCCGGCTCCGCGGTCCTCAACGCCGAGGGCCGCAGCGAACTCGAAAAGCTCGCGGTCGCACTGCTCGATCTCGAAAGGCAGATACCGGGCGAAATCGCCTGGGTGCTCCGCGTCGACGGGCATACCGACGTGAGGCCGATCGTGACGTCGCAATACCCTTCGAACTGGGCGTTATCGGCGGCGCGCGCGATCTCCGTGGTGCAGTATCTCATTACCAAGGGCGTGTCGCCCCAGCGCCTGGTGGCGGCGGGCTTTGGCGAATTTCAGCCGCTCGATCCGGCCCTCACCGAGGACGCCTTCCGCCGCAACCGCCGGCTCGAGCTCAAGCTGACGGAGCGGTGAAGCGCGGACATATCACGGCGCGCCTACGCGTCTGAAGAAAGCCCTCATCCTGAGGAGCCGTGCGCAGCACGGCGTCTCGAAGGATGGCCGCGAGTCCTTACCGTGCATCCATCCTTCGAGACGCGGCCTTCGGCCGCTCCTCAGGATGAGGTGAGATTATTTCACACGCTCTACATCAGTCGCCATCGATGGCGTCGACGATGATGAGCCCGTAGGGATCGATGCCGACGCCCGTTACGGTCGCAACTTGGGCTCGGGTGTTGAGATCGACGATATGGAGCATTCCCGTCAGGTTGGTGGCGGAGGACGTGATCGAATTTGGTCCGCCCGAGACGACGACATGCCGTCCATCCGGCATGACCGCAACGCCCTTCGGGCGCGCGGGCTGACCGTCGGGACGCGATAAGGGAATCCGGGCAACTTCCGCAGTCGCCTGCTTCGCAAGCGCGAGCCTGAGATCGACCACGGATATGCTGTTGACGCGATAATTGGTGACGATGATCCGCTGTCCGTCGGGCGTCCACGCAGTCCAGAACGGCCGGACGCTTTCGCTCGGATTATCCGTTCCGATGCGCACCCGTGCAGCCTCCGCGCCGGGAAGCCCGCGGCGGGCAAGATCGACATCTATGATCGACAGGGTGTTACCTTCGAAGTCGGTCATATGGCTCTCGCGGCCCGTCACCGCGATATAGCGGCCGTCTGGACTGGCGCTGATCGCGAACGGCCCCGACTGCACCGGAATGCGTGGCGCGCTCTCGACGACAGGAGCGCCGGCGAGCGCCCGCTCCACCTCCATGACCGCCACATCGTCGGTGCCGCCGTTTCCGGAAAACAGATAGGTCTTGCCGTCGCTGCCCCTGCCGAGGGCAATTCCCTCCGGGTCCGGGAAGCAGCCATAGGCCGGGTCAGGCGCTAGGATGGGGATCGATGGCGGTGGCGTCGGGCTGACGAATGGCACCGGCCAGGACGGGCAACCGGCCCTGAGTTGGCGAATGCCCGATCCTGTCAGCGGCATCTGGATTTGCCCGCGCAGCCCCCCGGTCCTGCGATCCAAGATGCTGATGCGATTTGAACCGGATTCCGCCAACCAGCCTTCCCCGGCGCTGGCGATGATCGCGTCCGGCAACAATGCGAGACCGACGCCGCCAAACCAGCCGACGTCGTGGACGGCAAGGAGCGCGGCAACGGAATTGTCATTTTCCCGCTTGAGCATTTTCGTCACGTCCATGACGGAAATAGCCCCGCGGCCTCCGTGTTGAAGGAACTCGGCGTTCACCACCGCGCCATGATGATTCATCACATACGCGGTCTTTTGGTCTTCGCTGACAACGATATTGGCCGGATCGCCCAGAAGCTTGCCATCGTAGCGAACGGGATTGACCAGGGTCCGCGCCACGATGGCATTCCCGGTGTTGTTGTTTCCGACCTGCAAGGCTGCGGTCAAATTGATGGCATAAATTCTCGGATCCCGGCGCCCGGTCACCAATGCATACGGCTGGGCTGCATGAACCACCTCCGGTATCGGCAGCATCGACAGGGTGCAGAGCAGTGCGGCAAAAAGAGTTTGCTTTCTCATGATATCCTCCCCTCAAGGCCGGACCCGGTGGCTGCATCCGGGCTACCGGGAGACCAAGCGCCGCTCAGAGCCGGCTTACTTAAGCTGACGGAGCGGTGAGAAACCCTGGAGACTTCGTATCATGTCAGGACGCGCTCGGCGCCGGGCTTGCGGCCCCGGCGCTTCGGTTTCTCTGATGGATTGAGAGTATCGAGGCCGCTGATGGCTACTGGCTTCCGATTCGGAAATTCCACGACAAGGCGGAGTTTGCCTCCCATTGCCTCGACATAGGAACGCAGAGTGGAGAGCAAGAAATCGCTGCGCTTTTCGATGCGCGAGACGCCGTCCTGAGAAATCCCCAAGGTTTCGGCTATGCGTTCCTGTGTGAGTTCGTGCGCCTTACGCAGATCGCGTAGCGTCATTTCGTCCTCAATAAGCTGCGCCGCTCGCGCCGCGATGTCCTGTTGCTGATCACGCGGCAAATCGGCGATCACTTCGCTCAACGTACGGGCCATGTCAGCCTCCTTTTTTCAAGCGGGCCAGGTGACCGTCAAACCGTTTGTCCGCCGTGGCAATCAGCGCCCGGTAAAACCGCGATTGGCTTACGCCTGCTTTGTCACCGGCCACGAGGATCACTGCCTGCCGGGCCGGATCGAAGGCGAACGCCACCCGCCAAACGCCATCCTTCACATCGAAGCGCAGTTCCTTCATGTTGGCGTGCTTCGATCCGCCAAGCGTGTCCACGTGGGGACGGCCCAGCATCGGGCCGAAGCTTTCCAATAGTTTTGCCTTGGCGAGAAGCGCTGTTTGGACTTCGCGCGGCATGGCGGCGACTTCGGCGTCGAACGCCTCGTGCAACACGACCACCCAAGGCATCAGGTCACATTAGCAATATCGAAATATGCTTTCAATTACATATATACGTCCGGGGCATGTCGTCTCACGTACTATTGAACTGCAGCCGCGCCAACCGCGCATAGAGCCCGCCCTGGGCGGCGAGGCTCTCGTGGGTGCCCTCTTCCACGATGCGTCCCCGGTCCATCACCAGGATGCGATCACACGACAGCACGGTGGCGAGACGGTGGGCGATCACGAGGGTGGTGCGCTCCCGCATCAATCGCGCCAGCGCGGTCTGGACCAGGGTTTCGCTTTCGGCGTCGAGCGAGGAGGTCGCCTCGTCGAGCAGCAACAGCGGCGCGTTGCGCAGAATCGCGCGGGCGATGGCGATGCGCTGACGTTGGCCACCCGACAATGTCACGCCGCGTTCGCCGACGATCGAGTCGTAGCGTTGCGGCAGGCGGGCGATGAATTCGGCCGCGGCCGCCTGTTCGGCTGCCCGCGCGATTTCATCGGCAGTCGCTTCCGGCCGTCCGAACCGGATATTCTCGGCGATCGAGGCCGCGAAAATCGCGGTATCCTGGGGAACGAGCGCAATGCGCCCGCGCACCGCGCACGGATCTGCATCCGCGATGCGCACGCCGTCGAACTTAACGGCGCCGGCCTTCGGATCATAGAAACGCAGCATCAGGTGGAAGATCGTGCTCTTGCCGGCGCCCGACGGTCCGACGATCGCGACCTTCTCGCCGGCCCGGACCGTGAAGCTTATGCCGTCGAGAACGTCGGTCTCGCGCCGCGTCGGGTAGGCAAACCGCACCGCATCGAAGCTGATTTCGCCGCGCGGCGGCGAAGGCAGCGGCACCGGGGCGGCGGGCGCTTTGATATCGGGTTCGTGGCGCAACAGTTCCGACAGCCGTTCGGCCGAGCCCGCGGCCTGGGAAAGCTCGCCCCATACTTCGCTGAGCTGGCCCAATCCGGTCGCCGCGAATACCGCAAACAGCACGAATTGGCTCAGCGTTCCGGCGGTGATGCGCTCTGCGAGCACGTCCTGCGCGCCGACCCACAGCACCACCACGACGCTTGAGGAGGCGAGGAAGATGATCACCGCCGTCAAGATTGCGCGCGCTCTCGTCGAGAAGACTGCGGCCGCATAAGCGCGCTCCACAGCTTCGGCGAAATGATGGACTGCGAGCTTCTCGTTGGTGAAGGCCTGCAAGGTGCGAATGGCCCCGATCAGCTCCGCCGCGTAGGCGGAAGCGTCGGCGAGCGTATCCTGCGCGGCGCGCGAACGCTTGCGCACCATGCGGCCGAATCCAACCAGAGGCAGCACGATCACCGGTATGGCGCCGAGCACGAATGCGGAAAGCCGCGGGCTCGTTATGACCATCATGGCGACGGAGCCGAAGAACAGCACCAGGTTGCGCAGCGCCACCGAAACCGATGCGCCGACCGCAGACTTGATCTGGGTGGTGTCGGCGGTGAGCCGCGAAACGAGCTCCCCGGTTTTCGCCGTATCGAAGAACGACGCCGATAGACTGGTCACACGCTCGAACACCGCGTCGCGCAGATCGGCGACCACCCGCTCGCCAAGTGTCGTGACGAGGTAGTAGCGCATGGCGCTGGCGCCGGCCAAAATCGCCACCACCAGGATCATCACCCCGAAATACTGGTCGATCAGCCCGGCGCGGGCGGCGTCGAAGCCGTTGTCGATCATGCGCCGCACCGCGATCGGGACCGCGAGAGTGGCGGCCGCCGCCACCGTGAGCGCAATGAGAGCCGCGGTCGCGCGCGCCCGGTACCGCGCCACAAACGGAACGAGTTCCAACAGCGGCCGCACGCTGCGCCGCGGCTCAGCCGGATCGGCAGCTTCGAGCGCCTCCGCGGCGATCGGTTCAACTTCGGACTTGGTGGCAACGCTCATAAAGGGTACCCGTTGGCGGCATAGCGGCCCGGACAATGCCGCGCCGAAGCAGTCCTGACAACCGCCATCGACGCGCCAAACAGCGCACCTCAGATCTTGTATCTGCGCAAGCGCCGGGCTATAGAGCCGGCATCCCTTTGCCACAACTTGCAGGTGCGCCATTGGGCGACGCCGAAAGAGTTGCCGAAAGAGTTAAGGTCATGAAATCCGAAATTCACCCCGGCTATCACACGATCAAGGTCGTCATGACCGACGGCACCGAGTTCCTGACGCGTTCGACCTGGGGCAAGCCGGGCGATACCATGCGCCTCGACATCGACCCGAAGTCGCATCCGGCGTGGACCGGCGGTACGCAGCAACTGCTTGATCGCGGCGGTCGCCTGTCCCGGTTCCAGAGGCGGTTCTCGGGTCTTGGCCTGATGAATAAGAAATAGCAGCGGATCCGGAGCGGCCTCGTAGGGTGGGCAAAGTCGCCCGCCGCGGCTCATGGAAAGTGCACTGACCTCGCGCGACTTTGCCCACGCGGTGAGATGGTGAGGTCGCGGGCAGCGTGGGCAAAGGCGCAGGGCAGGCTTCCCGGGTTGCGCGGCATTAGCGATGCGCCTTTGCCCACCCTACAAAGGCTGAAGCCCGGGTGGGATTACGGCGGGCGCCGCTCGAACGCCGCGCGCAACATTCCAAGTTGAAATTCAAAGGGATTGCCGCTGGCCGGCGCGGTCGGGGGCGGCGCATGAATGGTGGCGTCGAGGCGCCGGACCTGATCTTTCAGCTTCTTCGATCGCGCAATGAGGTCATCGAGCGCGGCGGGCAGCGCCGGCGTTTCCCCCACCCTACCCTCCCCCGCTTGCATGGGAGGGCAGGGTGAGGGTTCCTCGGCCGGCAGCTTGACCCTCATGCGCTCCTTGTTGGCCTGCGCCAGCGACATCTCGCCCTCATTGACGGCGCGATGGAGGAGAAGCCATGAGGCAAGCTGCATAAGACGCGTGGTGAGCCGCATGCTTTCAGTCGCATAAGCGAGCGACGCGGCGCGGTCGAGCAGCTTGGACTCCCGACGGCCGGGGCCGTCGAGATAGGCCGCCGTGTCCTCCACGAGCTTCATGCCGTCGCGGAAGAGCCGGGAAAAAATCTGCGACGCAGCAAGCCGCGCGCCGAACGAAACTGGTTGCAGCCCATCAATGACGCGATCGGACATGTCTACGCCTCACAAAGGCAAAAGCATGCCCCTGCGCGGCGCTCGTGTCCAGCAGAGCTGGCAGAATCTTTGCGAGATGGTTTGCGGCACGCTGGCCCCTCCCTACCTTCCCCCGCTTGCGGGGAGGGCAGGGAGGGGGTTGAAGCGCGAGAAAAGGAGCCGCCATTCTCGGCGGCTCCAAGTCATACAGGGAGGCGTCAAACAGAGTGGATAGGAGCCACTCCGCGTCCACAGAATGGACACGCAATGAATGGCGCGAAAAACCTTAACGGGGTGTGAATCTTCCCGCTTTTATGAGCGCCGAGCGTCGGCATTCCGACGCTACAGCGGATTCCGCTCGATTTGATTCACTTGGTTGATCCACTTGGCCGTCATGCGCGGGCTTGACCCGCGCAGCCATCACGTCCACAAAAATAGATGCCAAGCGGATGGACCCGCGGGTGACGGCAGCGGATGGGGGAGGGGCGGTTAAAGGCACTCTATCGCCTGAAGAATTGATCGGCCGCCGATCGAGAGGCTTGCTTTTTTTCCAGCGCGGCGCGCAGGCGGGCCACCTCGTCGTTCAACAGCGAAATGCGGTCGTTGAGCTCCTCGACTGACAACAAGGCCAAGTCCTGCCCGATGTCATGGGCAACCTTCTTTTTGGGCCGGTCGTCCTCGTCGATTGCCGCCATTTCTCGCTCCATTTATAGCGTGATATAGCAGCGCCGGAGTGATTTGTCAGGGCGCGTACTCCCGCGCGATCTGCATACGTTTCCCTTAAACATCCCTCGCGATTTTCAAGCCAACGCAAGGACACAAATGACATTGATCCCCGCCACCATGACCGCAATCGGCATCACGTCTCCCGGCGGGCCCGAGACGCTCGTTCCGCAAGAGCGCCCGGTGCCACAGCCCGGCGCGGGCGAGATTCTCGTCAAGGTCGTCGCCGCGGGGGTCAACCGTCCCGATGTCGCCCAGCGCATGGGCGTGTACCCGCCTCCGCCGGGGGTTACTGACATACCGGGGCTTGAAATTGCCGGCGTCGTCGTGGCGCGCGGCCCCGCAGCCGCACGCTGGAAAGAAGGCGATGAGGTGACGGCTTTGGTCAGTGGCGGCGGTTACGCGCAATACTGCGTCGCGCACGAGACTCATGCGTTGCCGATTCCGGGCGGCCTGACCGCCGCCGAGGCTGCCGCCATCCCGGAAACATTCTTCACGGTTTGGCACAACGTGTTCGAGCGCGGCGGCCTCAAGAGCGGCGAGACGCTGCTGGTGCATGGCGGCAGCTCCGGGATCGGCACCGTTGCGATCCAACTCGCCAAGGCGTTCGGTGCCCATGTCATTGCGACGGCCGGAAGCGCCGCAAAATGCGACGCTTGTCGCGGTCTCGGCGCCGACCTCGCCATCAATTACAAGGCGCAGGATTTCGTTGCGCTGACGAAAAGCGCGACCGCGGGCGCCGGCGCGCACGTGATCCTCGACATGGTGGGCGGCGACTATATCGAACGCAACTATGAGGCGGCGGCTGTCGAGGGCCGCATCGTGCAGATCGCATTCCAAGGCTCGCCGCGCGCCAGCGTCGATTTCCGCCGCATCATGCTCAAGAGACTGCACCACACCGGCTCGACGCTGCGCTCACGGTCGGTCCCCGACAAGGCGGCGATCGCTCGGGCCGTTGAGCGCAGCGTCTGGCCGCTGATCGTCGCCGGCAAGGTGCGCCCCGTCATGGACAAGGTGTTCCCGTTCCGCCAGGCGGCCGACGCGCACGCGCGGATGGAATCGAGCGTCCATATCGGTAAGATCGTGCTCGGTATGTGAGCGACGCCGTCGTGCTATTTTGCTACGCTCGCGGTATAATGTTGCCTGGCACCGTCATGCCCGCGCAGAGACACCCCGCCGCGTTACGCGGCGGGGACCCCATCTTCGCGGGCATCCACGTCTTTCTTGCGGCACGTCAGCAAGCAAGACGTGGATGGCCGGGACAAGCCCGGCCATGACTCCCCAGGGGTAGAGTGATGTGAACGGACTACACTCCACGGGCATGCATTTCTTGCGCTTAGTAGCTCAGTCCGATACTCAGAATGGAGCCGGTCTGGACAGCTATCGAGGAAACAGGCACGGAGGATTGCCGCTTGAGGGCTCTGCGCGTCGCTTCGGCGGCGGCCATTTGGATCATGTCGTTGACGCTGTCTCCGCTCCACGCCGTGGAGGCCGTCAACGTACGCGTCGACGTTGCGGCCATCGATCTGACCGACGCGGTGGAACAGTTGAAGAGCGAAGGCGGCCGCATCCAGGTTTCGACCGCGCCGGGCAGCGATGGAATCGTGCGCCGCATTGAAGTGCCAGCCCGCGAGGCCGGTACCAATTGGGCCGATTTCGCCCTCGCCAACTCGAGCGACGAGCAAATTGATCGGCTCATCGTGGTTCCCCACTATCAGATGGTCGGTTCAAAGATTCTTTGGCCGGATCTCGGGCTATCCCGCGTCGTCAATATTACGCCCAGCGCCGGCGACCGGCCCGATCGCCAGGATAGCGCCACCGCCGACATCTTCCGCGTCACCCTCGATCCCGGCACCGTGGTCACCTACATCATGGAGCTTCGCACCGACAAGCTGCCGCAGGTCTATCTTTGGGAACCGGATACCTACAAGGACAAGGTCAACAGCTTCACGCTCTACCACGGCATCGTGATCGGCATTGCCGGCCTGCTGGCGCTGTTCCTGACCATCCTTTTTGTCGTCAAGGGCAGCTTCATGTTCCCCGCCGCCGCCGCACTCGGTTGGGCGGTGCTGGTGTACATCGGGGTCGATTTCGGATTCTGGGGCAAGGTGTTTGACATGTCGGCCGGCGCCGAGCGGGTGTGGCGCGCATCCGGCGAGGCTATTCTTGCGGCGACGCTTCTGGTGTTCCTTTTCGCCTATCTCAATCTCAGCCGCTGGCACGTTCGCTACGCCCATATCGCGATTGCGTGGCTTGCCTTCCTGGGTGCGCTCGTCGCCGTCGCCCTGGTCGACCCCTCGATCGCCTCCGGCATTGCGCGGTTGTCGCTCTTGTTCGTGGCCATCGCGGGCTTCGGCGTCATCATCTATCTGGCGGCGCAAGGGTTCGACCGCGCCGTGTTGCTGATTCCGACCTGGTTCCTGCTGGTGTCCTGGGTCATTGCCGCGGGGCTCGCGGTCGGCGGATGGGTGACAAACGATATCGTGGCACCGGCCCTGTTGGGCGGTCTGGTGCTGATCGTCATGCTGATCGGATTCACCGTCATGCAGCACGCCTTCGCGGGCGGCGTCACGCAGGGCATCGTCTCCGATGTCGAGCGCCGGGCGCTGGCGCTCACGGGCGCCGGCGATCTGATCTGGGACTGGGATGTCGCCGCCGACAAGGTGTTCACGAGTGCGGAAACCGAATCCATACTCGGCGTCAAGCGCGGCGCACTAAACGGCCCGGCGTCGCAATGGATGGATGTCGTCCACCCGCACGACCGCGACCGTTTCCGTGCGGCGCTCGACGGCGTGATCGAACAGGGGCGAGGCCGCGTGGCGCAGGATTTTCGCTTGCGCACGCCCGACGGGCATTCGCTATGGTTCACCATGAGGGCGCGGCCGGTGGTGGGCTCCGATGGCGAGGTGATTCGGCTGGTCGGCACCTTGACGGATGTCAGCGAGGCCAAGATCGCGGAAGAGCGCCTGCTCCATGACGCCGTTCATGACAATTTGACCGGCCTGCCGAACCGGCCGCTTTTCGTAGATCGCCTCAACGCCGTGCTCATCCTTGCCAAGAGCAATGCGGATCTGCGGCCGACCGTCATGGTGCTGGACCTTGATCGCTTCAAGCAGGTCAACGACTCAGTCGGCATGGCGATCGGGGATTCGATCCTGTTGACGCTCGCGCGCCGGCTTGGCCGTCTCCTCAAGCCACAAGACACCCTTGCCCGGCTGTCCGGCGACCAGTTCGCTCTCATCCTGGTGTCGGAGAAGGACCCCAATCGCGTCCTCGCGTTCGCGGAAGCCTGCTGCAAGGCGATCCGCGCGCCCATCGCGTTCAACGAACGCGAAATCTCCCTCACCGCTTCCCTCGGCGTCGCGCTGTTGGACGCGCAGCCCGATGACGCCGATGAGCTCATCAAGAATGCCGAGCTGGCGATGTATGCGGCGAAACGTCTGCGCGGCGACCGCTTCGAGCTCTTCAAGCCCGCCATGCGGGCGCGCAAGACCGATCGGTTGAATCTGGAATCCGAGCTGCGCCGCGCGCTCAGTCGCGACGAGATTGTGCTGCTGTACCGGCCGATCGTGCGGCTGGAAAATCGCACGGTCGCCGGCTTCGAGGCGCTGGCGCGCTGGGACCATCCGAAAATGGGCCGCCTTTCGCCATTCGAATTTGTTGCGATGGTGGAGGAAATCGGCCTCATCGCCGATCTCGGGGTGTTCGCCATCGAACGCGCAGCGCGCCAACTCGCGATGTGGCAGCGGGCGGCGCGCAGTCGCGTGCCGCTGTTCGCGAGCGTGAGCGTATCGTCCCGGCAATTGCTCAAGAATGACGTCGTCGAAAGCCTGCGCGCCGTGCTTGGACGCGGCGGCCTGGCGCGCGGCACGCTCAAGCTTGAGCTCACCGAATCCGCCGTGATGGAAAATCCCGAACAGGCGGCTCAAATCCTGAAGCGGCTGCGGGATTTCGGCGCCGGCCTCGCGCTCAACGATTTCGGCACCGGGCATTCTTCTCTGGTGTATCTGCCGCGCTTCCCGTTCGACACGATCAGGATTGACCGGTCATTTGTGCGCGCCAACGCCAAAGGAACACGACCGGTCGTGCTGCGCTCGATGGTGGGATTAGCGCACGATCTCGGTATGGACGTTGTCGCCGAAGGGGCGGAGAGCGAAGCCGACGCCGTCGAACTCCATCATCTCGGTTGCGAGTTCGCCCAAGGCCTTGCATTCGGGCGTCCGATGTCGGCCGACCAGGCGCAGGACTTGATCCTCGGCAGGTCAGGGATCAGTAAGCAGGTATCAGTAATCAGAAGTCAGTAATCAGAGGTCAGGTATCAAGAGGGTTGGCGGTGCGACCGCCTAGCCACTGATACTTGATTACTGACCTTTGATTACTGACCTCTGATCACGCGTGCCCGGCTTCGCTCGACAGCATGCCGGCGTGAATGCCGAGCTTCCTGAGCGCCCGATCGTATTTGGCGGTGATGTCGGAGCCGAAGATCAGGTCGGTATCGGCGGCGCAATGCAGCCAGCCATTCTCCTGAATCTCGGTCTCCAGTTGCCCGCGGCCCCATCCCGCATAGCCGAGCGCCAGCAACGCCCTCCCCGGACCGTTGCCTTTCGCGATCGCCTTGAGGACGTCGAGCGTCGCGGTCAGGCAGATGCCCTCATCGATCGGCAACGTCGAATTCTCGACAAAGTAATCGCTTGAATGCAATACGAAGCCGCGGCCGGGCTCGACCGGGCCGCCTTTGAGCACCTGAACGGATCCGGCGCTCAGCGGCAGCTGGATCAAATCGCTGTCGGAGATGACGTCGAGTTGCACCAGCAAATCCGGAAACTTGATGTTGTTTGCCGGCTGGTTGACGACAATGCCCATCGCCCCTTCCGACGAGTGTGCACAAATATAGATCAGAGTGCGGGCAAATCGCTCGTCCCGCATGCTCGGCATCGCGATCAGCATCTGGCCGTCGAGATATCCGCGCCGCGAAGCCCCCGGGGGGGAACTTGCCCTTATACTCTTCCTTGCTGCCTTCATGGCTGAAAACGTAACCTCATCTTAGTAGAACGGCAATGCGAGAACCCGGTTCGGTCACGAGGAATTCAATGGTCAGCGGAATCCATGTCGGCTAGACGATCGTCTATGAGTGCATCGATATTGCGACAATGTGTCTCGACAGCGACGCTTGGTGCACTGCTGGCGTCCGCGCCGAATTTCACCGCGGCTGCGGCGGATGCATCGTCGTGGGACGGCGATGCACGTTCGGCAGTGCGGCTTCTCGCCGGTGGCCCTCTCGGCGCGGACGGCTCGCTGCGGGCAGGTGTCGAGATCCGGCTCGCGACCGGCTGGAAGACTTATTGGCGGTACCCCGGTGATAGCGGCGTGCCGCCGGTGTTTGATTTCTCCACATCCGCAAACGTCAAGTCCGTCTCGATCCTGTGGCCGGCGCCGCGTCGTTTCACGGACGATGGCGGCGCCTCGATCGGGTACAAGGGCGGCGTGATCTTCCCGGTCCATGTCGTCCCTGAAAGCCCGAACCGGCCGGCGACGTTGCGCCTCACCCTCGACTATGCGGTCTGCGAAAAGCTTTGTGTTCCTGCAAAAGGCGCGGCCATCCTGGAACTCGCATCGACACCATCCCCTCAGGATTCGCGGCTCAAGGCGGCGGAAGCGCGGGCGCCCAGAGAGGCCCGCGTCGGCGAGGCCGCGCCCTTTGGCATCGCGGCGGTGCGGCAGGAGCCTGGACGCCCCTACCCGCGGATTGTCGTAGAAATTGCAGCGCCTGCGACGGCTCCGCTCGACTTGTTCGCTGAGGGACCGACCGCCGACTGGGCGTTGCCTCTGCCAGCGCCTATTCCGGGGGCGCCCCCTGGAAGGCGGTGGTTCGCGTTCGACCTCGACGGCTTCCCGCCTGGCGTCGATGCGACTGGAGCCCGCCTGCGTTTCACCCTGGTGTCGGAGGGAAGCGCCATCGAGGTGACGGCCGTCCCGGAATAGGAACGATCAAAGGCCGGCGCATTTTTTTCTGGGCAACCGAAACCGCTTTGCCGGAACGGTGCTATAAGCTCCTCCCGCGCGCTCCCTCCCTATCCTTCCTGGGACACCGGGCAGGAAAATCGCATCTGGTACGGCCCCTCTGCTCCTTCTCCCCGCTTGCGGGGAGAGGTGAAGGGCCGAGGCCAATGCGATTGCCCCGCCGCATGCGGGGGAGGGTAGGGAGGGGGCCGCCGTCGGCGTCCGCGGACGGGGGCGTCATCTTCCAACACCGAGAAGAAACGAGGATCAAAACCATGGCCATCAAGGTGGGCGATCATATTCCCGATGCAAAGTTTCGCGTGATGACGGCCGAAGGACCCGGCTGGAAGTCCACCGACGAGGTGTTCAAGGGCAAGAAAGTGGTGCTGTTCGCGGTGCCGGGGGCATTCACGCCGACCTGTCATAAGAATCATCTGCCTGGCTTTCTGAAAAACAACGAGGCCATCAGGGCCAAGGGCGTGGATGCAATTGCGGTGACGGCCGTGAACGATGTCTTCGTCATGACAGAATGGAAGAAAGCGTCCGGCGCCGAGGGGAAGATCGAATTTCTTGCCGACGGCAACGGCGATTTTGCCAAAGCGCTCGATCTCACCATGGACGGCTCGGCAGGCGGCTTGGGGCTGCGCTCGAAACGCTATGCCATGCTGGTCGAAGACGGCGTCGTGAAACAACTCAACATCGAGGACGCGCCCGGCAAGGCGGAAACCTCCAGCGCCGAGACATTGCTGAAGCAATTGTGACGCCGATACCCCTATGCTGTCATCGCCCGGCTTGACCGGGCGATCCAGTAACCACCGACCGGGGATACTGGATTGCATCGAAATCGGATGTTTCCGATTTCGACAATTTAATGCCGAGGTCGGGCAGGCCCGACTTCGGGTCAAGCCGGGCAATGACACTGGCAGGATCGGCCTTCCTTTATGCTTGCGATCAGCCTTCGCCCTGCTCCCCGGCTCTGATCTCGGTAATCGCTTCCCGCGCAAGTTCGTCGGCGCGTTCGTTGAGATCGTGACCGGAATGACCACGCACCCAATGCCAGCGCACAGTGTGGCGGGCGACCGCGGCCTCAAGTCGCTGCCACAGATCCACATTCTTGACCGGCTTCCTGGCGGCGGTTCGCCAGCCATTGCGTTTCCAGCCGCTGATCCAATCGGTGATTCCCTGCCGCAAATATTCGCTGTCGGTATGGAGATCGACATCGCACGGGCGCTTGAGCGTCTCAAGCGCCACAATGGCGGCCATCAGCTCCATGCGGTTATTGGTCGTGTGTGCCTCGCCACCCTTGAGCTCGCGGGTGTGGCCGCCCCATTGCAAAATGACGCCCCAGCCGCCCGGTCCAGGGTTGCCCGAGCAGGCGCCGTCGGTATGAATGGTTACGCGGTCGCTTCCCCGCCCGTCAGTCAATGCCGTAATCCCGCGCGCTCACGTCGGCCTGATGAAATCGCAGCTTGCGATAATACTCGAGTGGATCCTTTGGCCTCACCAATGCGCCCGGCTTAACCTCCAGCCAATCGACCAGCCGGGTCAATAGGAAACGCAGGGCGGCGCCGCGGCACAGCGTCGGCAGCGCGGCAATCTCGCGCGCGTTGAGTTGGCGCGCCCGCATGTAGCCCTTAAGCAGCGCGCGTCCCTTGGTGATGTTATAGGAATGATCGGGCTCGAAGCACCACGCGTTAAGACAGATCGCCACATCATAGGCAAGCGCGTCCGTGCAGGCGAAATAGAAATCGATCAGGCCGGACAGACGATCGCCAAGAAAGAACACATTGTCGGGGAACAGGTCGGCGTGAATGACCCCCTGCGGCAGGTCGCGCGGCCACTCTCGTTCCAGCCACTTAAGTTCGCTGCCGATGGCCGCACAGAGTCCCCTCTGCACCGTATCGGCGCGACCGCCGGCGGCATCGTACAGCGCCCGCCATCCCTCGATCGAAAGCGCATTGCGCCGCGTCATGGCGAAATCGGCGCCAGCGAGATGCAGCCTTGCCAGCGCCTCGCCGACCGCCCCGCAATGCGCAACGTTCGGCCGCCTGATCCACATGCCGTCGAGAAATGTGAAAATAGCGGCCGGCCGGTTGACGAGGCGGCCCAACGCCCCGCCGCCGCGGCTGCGGACCGGCTGCGGACAGGTGAGCCCGCGCGCTGCCAGATGTTCGATGAGATTGAGAAAAAACGGCAAATCACCTGCCGCGACACGCTTCTCATAGAGCGTGAGAATGAAGAAGCCTGCGCTTGTGTGCAGCAGGAAGTTGGAATTCTCAACCCCCTCGGCAATTCCCTTGTAGGCGAGCAAATCCCCAATATCGTAGCCGGCGAGGAACTGCTGGAGTTCCTCGTCGCTGACATCGGTATAGACGGCCATTGCGGGTCCTGGTGTGGTGGCTCTAACTAACCGTTGCTTGTGTCATTCCGGGGCGCGCTCTTGCGCGAACCCGGAAATCCACAACCCCAGTCCCGTGTGTATTGCGACCGACTGTGGATATGGATTCCGGGCTCGCGGGCAAGAGCCCGCGCCCCGGAATGACACCGAATGGGATGAAGCGCCGGAGGCAGAACACTAAGCGCGATCCCAGTACGGCTCCCGAACGCTTACTCCGCCGCTTCGCCGCTACTACGCACCTGCCGCGGCAACGGAAAGAAGATTCCCGATTCCTCGACCGCGGAGACGGTCTCCACGCTGACCTCGTAGCGCGCCGCGAATGCGTCGATGATTTCCTCGATCAGCACCTCGGGCGCGGACGCGCCCGCCGTCAACCCCAGGCGTCCGATCGCGCCGAACTTATCCCAGTTGATATCCTCGGCCCGCTGCAGCAACTCGGCGTGGGGACAGCCGTTACGCAGCGCCACTTCCTTGAGGCGCTGGGAGTTCGAGGAATTGGGCGAGCCGACCACGATCATGGCGTCGACCACCGGGGCGACGCGCTTGACCGCCTCCTGGCGATTGGTGGTGGCGTAGCAGATGTCCTCCTTGTGGGGACCGGCGATGTTGGGAAACCGCTTCTGGAGCGTCGCGACGATTTCGGCGGTGTCGTCAACCGAAAGCGTGGTCTGCGTCACATAGGCAAGATGGTCGGGGTTTTTCGGCTCGAACGTCGCAGCCTCCTCGGCGGTTTGCACCAAGCGGACGGCGCCGGACGGAAGCTGCCCCATGGTCCCGGTGACTTCCGGATGACCTTCGTGCCCGATGAGCACAATCTCGCGCCCGCGCCGAAAATGAATTTCGGCCTCCCGATGAACCTTGGTGACGAGCGGACAGGTCGCATCGATGGCCAGCAGCTTACGGTTGCCGGCCTCGACCGGTACAGA
>WNFT01001186.1_pt1 | contig 22136 bp, 24 predicted proteins | sample 5400191 | NCBI WGS metagenome assembly WNFT01 (sample SAMN13153359, study PRJNA577476) | soil metagenome | isolation source: 80 cm saprolite under Madrone tree | place: USA:California | collected 2016-06-14 | reverse complement strand
CAGGTGCTGAAGCTCGTCGATCGAGCGTACCTGCTCGAGGTCGGGCGGATCCGCATGGAAGGCCGCGCCCACGAGCTGGCCGAGCAGGACTTCGTCAGAAAGGCGTATGTCGGCCTGTGATCGATCCGATCTTCCTGCTCGAGGCGGCCATCAACGGCGTGCTGCTGGGCGGCGTGCTGGCGCTCCTCGCCCTCGGCCTCAACCTGATCTTCGGCGTGCTCGACGTCGTGTGGATCGCCTACGTGGACCTGGTGATGGTCTGCATGTACCTCGTCTACTTCCTGGTCATGGGCTACGGCTGGCCCGTGTGGTTGGGCGGCCTCGCTGGCATCGGCCTCGGCGTTCTGCTCGGCCTGGCCGTCCACGTGCTCATCATCACGCCCATCCTGAGCTCGCCGCCCGTCAATCAGCTCCTGGCCACCGGCGGCCTGCTCTTCTTCATCCAGTCGTTCGCGACGTTCCTGTGGACCACCGATCATCGGTCGATACGGATCAACCTGCCCGTGGTCGAGGTCGGCGGCCTCTTCCTGTCGTTCGCGCGCCTGATCGCCTTCGCATTGTCGATCGTGGCCATGCTCGGCCTCTGGGTCTTCCTGCGCCGCACGTTCATCGGCACGGCCATCCGGGCCGTCGCCCAGGACCGCGGCGCGATGGCCCTGATGGGCGCCGACCCGCAGCGCATCTACCTTGTGACCTCGGGGGTCGGCGGCGCGATGGCCGGGCTCGCTGCCGCGCTGCTCTCCATCCAGTACTCGGTGCATCCCTACTTCGGCGCCGCGTTCGGTCCGATCACGTTCATGGTGTGCGTGCTGGGCGGCCTCGGCAACATGCTGGGCGCCTTCATTGCATCGTTCGTGATGAGTGAGATCATCTCGCTGGGTGGCGTCCTCTGGTCCACCGAGATGGGATACGTGATCGCGTTCGCCCTCTTCATTGTGATGATGTTCATCCGGCCCGGCGGCATCCTGGCCCGGCGCGAGCGATGATCGGCCGCGCCGCCGCCGTCGCCGTCCTGCTGGGTCTCGTGGCCGCACCCTTCGTCCCCATGGGCGGCATGCGGCAATACGTGCTGCACGTCGTCATCCAGATCTTCATCTGGTCGTTCATCGGAGGCGCCTGGTCATTGATGGGCCGCTTCGGCCTCGTCTCGCTCGGCCATGGCGCCTTCCTCGGCGTCGGCGCCTACACGACGACGCTGCTCTGGAATTTCTATGGCCTGACGCCCTGGCTCGGCACGTTCGTGGCGATGGCGGCGGCGGTGGTCCTCGCCCTGATCGTGGCCTATCCGTGCTCGCGCTTCGGGATCATCGGCCACTACTTCGCCCTGGTGACGCTGGCGGTGGGCGAGGTCGTCCGGCTGCTCATCATCGCCGAGCGCGACTGGACGGGCGGCTCGCTCGGCCTCACGCTGAAGACGGCCGGCGCCGGCGGAAGCCTCCTGGCCGCGCAATCCGCGGACAAGCGCGTCTTCTACTACGCCGCGCTGATCGTCTGGCTGATCGGGCTCTGGGTGTGGGTGCGGCTCGACCGATCGATGGCACGGGCCGCGATGGAGGCGATCGGCGAGGACGAGGTGGCCGCCGCCTCCGTCGGCGTCCACGTCGCGCGCTTCAAGCTGGCGATCACCGCGCTCTCGGCCGCGCTCACCGCGTTCGGCGGTGTCGTCTACGCGCAGTACATCACCTACGTGAACCCGGAGACGCTGGCCGGCATCGGCGTGTCACTGCGCATCGTGTTCGCCGTGGTCCTCGGCGGCATGTATTCATGGCTGGGGCCGACCGTCGGCACCGCGCTGACCATCACGCTCCAGGAGTACCTGCGCGTGAAGTTCGGGCTGAGGCTCATCGGCATGGCGGAGACGATCTACGGCCTGCTCCTCGTGGTCTTCATCATCTTCCTGCCGGCCGGGATCTACGGTAGCGTGCGAGCCCTGCTGGCCCGGCGCCGCGCGCCGGCGCCGGCGACCGCATAGAGGAGGTTCGGCATGGCGCGCTGGGTGACCTATCCCGAGACGGAGCCGCCGCGTGCGGCGCGCGAGCTCGCCGAGCAGGTGGAGCGCGACGGTGGGCACGTGCTCGCGCTCTACCAGGAGCCCGTCGGCGACCACTGGCAGATCTTCTGCCTGCTGCCCGGCGACAAGGTCGAGGCGAGCCCCTACCAGCGCGATCTCTCTCCCACGCACGTCAAGCGCCTGACCGAGGGCGTGAAGAAGCTCGACCGGTTCATCGATCCCGTGGTCGCGCTGTCGCCGCAGCCCGGCGTGTACTGGACGCCGAACGGGAATCATCGCCGCACCGTGCTGGCCAAGCTCAAGGCCGCTCACGTTCCGGCGATCCTCGTCGTGGAGCCCGACGTGGGCTACCAGATCCTCCCGCTCAACATCGAGAAGGCCCACAACCTCAAGGAGAAGTCGCTCGAGGTCATCCGCATGTACCGGAGCCTCGCCGAGAGTCAACCGTCGAGCACCGAGGAGGAGTGGGCGTTCCAGTTCGAGTCGGCGCACTTCATCACGCTCGGCCTGCTCTACGAGCAGAACAAGCGCTTCGCCGGCGGCGCCTTCGCGCCGATCCTCCGGCGCGTCGACAAGTTCCTCAAGACGACGCTGAAGAAAGGCGTCGGCGAGCGCGAGGAGCGCGCGGGCCTCGTCAGAGAGGCCGACGAGGCGCTGGCCGTCGTCGTGGCCCGGATCAAGAAGCGCGGGATCAACCATCCCTACGTGAAGAACTTCGTCCTCGCGCGCACCACGCCGCTCACGCGACAGCGCAAGACGCTGCCGTCCTTCGAGCAGACGTTCAAGAAGCTGCGGGAGAGCATGGCCGACTTCGACGTCGGCAAGGTGCGGTACGAGGACATCCAGCGCTCGGCCATCATGGCCATCCCGGCCGGAGAATGAGGCTGACCGGCCGTGTCGCGCTCGTGACCGGGGGGACTGGCGCGCTAGGCCAGGCGGTGACCCGCCGCCTGCTCGCCGAAGGCGCCACGGTCGCGGCGCCGTTCATCGTGGAGGCCGAGCGCGATCGGCTCCAGGCGGGCGTCGACGCCACCGCGAAAGACCGGCTGCTCCTCGTGCGGGCCGACGTCACCGACGAGCGAGCCGTCGGCGATCTCGTCAACACGCTCCAGGCGCGCCATCGCCGGCTCGACGTCCTGGTCACGCTGGTCGGCGGCTTCGCCGGCGGCGGCCTCCTCGAGACCGACCGCGCCACGTGGGATCGCATGCTCACGCTCAATCTCACCGCGACCTTCACGGCGGCGCGCGCCGCCGTGCCCCTGATGACGGCCGCCGGCCGGGGCCGCGTCGTCACCATCGGCTCGCGCGCCGTGATGCCACCCGCCGGCGGCTTCATCGCCTACACCGCGTCCAAGTCCGGCGTCATCGCGTTCACCCAGGCCCTCGCCCAGGAGCTCCGTGGCACCGGCGTCACCGCCAACTGCGTGCTGCCCAGCACCATGGACACGCCCGCCAACCGGGCCGCCATGCCGGATGCCGACCGCAAAGACTGGGTGCCGGTCGACGCCGTCGCTGCCGTGATCGCGTTTCTCGCCTCCGACGACTCGGCGCACCTCAACGGCGCGCTGCTCACCGTGTAACGCGCTGCCGGCCCTCGAAGAGGAGAGTGCTGCGTGTATCCGCACCAGATCGAGCGACTGACCGAGGTTCTCGAGCGTGAAGGCCTCCAGGCCCTCGTGGCCACGTCGGCGGCGAACGTGCGCTACGTCACCGGCTTCGGCAGCATGGTCCACGCGCTCTTCCAGACGACGCAGCTCGCGGTGTGGAGCCGCCGCGGCACCGCGCTCGTCGTCCCCTCGATCGACGTGCCGGCGATCGTCAGCGAGGGCATCGGTGTCGACCACGTCGTGCCCTTCGGCGATTTCGTCGCCGCTCGCGGCAAGGGAGCCGAAGCTGACCGGATCGGCGCGCTCTCCGAGCGACGCGCGGCCAGCCCGACGGAGGCGCTGGCCACCGCGCTCGACGCGGTGGGCGCCGGCACCGGACGCATCGGCCTGGACGAGGGAAGTCTGACCGCGCAGGCGTGGGAGCTCGTGGTGGCGAAGCTCGGTCCGGGCCGCGTGGTGCCGGCGGCCGCGCTCTTCCGCGTGGCCCGGCGTGTGAAGAGCCCGTACGAGATCGAGTGCCTCGAGCGCGCGCTTCACATCGCCGAGGAGGCGCTGAACGCCGTCATCCAGATGCTCAAGCCCGGCGTGACCGAGCGCGAGGCCGCCGCGGTGTTCGAGAGCGAGGTCCTCAAGCGCGACGGCACGACCTACCCGTCCATCATCGCCATGGGCGAGCACGCGGCGATCCCGGCGCCGTGGCCCAGCGATCGCGCGTTGCGTCCCGGGGATCTGGTGCGCTTCGACGTCGGCTGCATCTACAAAGGGTTCTGCTCGAATGTCGGCCGCACCGGGGTGATGGGCGAGCCCGACCACCGGCAGCAGGCCGTCTTCGACGCCGTCCAGGCCGGCCTCGAAGCCGCGCTCGGGGCCATCGCGCCCGGCGTGCCCGCGGCACGCGTCTTCGACGCCGCCATCGCGGCGACGCGAGCGGGGGGTCTGCCCGAGTTCCAGCGTCATCACGTGGGCCACGGCATCGGGCTCGAGCACGAGGAGCCGCCGAGGCTCGCCTCGGGCGTCACGACGCCGCTCGAGATGGGCGAAGTGGTGCGCGTCGAGGTGCCGTATTACCAGCACGGATGGGCCGGGGTGAATGTGAAAGACACCGTGCTCGTCACTCGTCGCGAGGGTCACGTGATGAACCGCTCGCTGCGGGGCCTGGTCGTCCTCGACTGAGCGGACCGTCCCCTTCCTTATATATGGGGCTGGAGCCTGGGATAGTACTCAACAGGAGATGAGTATCGACTGGAGTGTAAACACCCCGCCGGGAGCCCGCGTCCAACCGTTCAGATGTCCATCACGCAGCAACGGAGGACACGGCATGAAGACGTGGACGACGGCATTGCTGGGTGGGGCAGTGATGATGGCGCTGGTGGCACCCGCGGGCGCCCAGGAAATTCGGCAGGACGTGAAGGAGTTGCGGCAGGATCGCCGGGACATCCGGAACGACCGGCGCGACATTCGCGAAGATCGCAAGGAGCTGAAGGACGCGGTCAAGAGCGGCGACAAGGACGAGATCAAGGACGCGCGGAAGGACCTCCGGGCCGACCGCAAGGACCTGCGGAGCGACCGGCGCGATCGGCGCCAGGATCGGCGGGAGCTCAAGCGGGATATCAAGGATCAGAAGCAAGCTCAGTAGACTCGGAGAGTGGAGCCATCCGATGAGGTGCTGTGTCGGCGCGTGGCCGGGGGAGAGGAAGCCGCCTTCGATCTCCTGGTCACGCGCTACCAGAAGCGAGCGTGGCGGCTGGCCTGGAACGTCCTGCGTGACGCCGAGGACGCGCGCGACGCCAGTCAGGAGGCGTTCGTCCGCCTGTACCGTGCCGCGGGCCAGTTCGGCGGCCGCGCCAAGTTCTCCACGTGGTTCTACCGAGTGCTCGTCAACGTGTGCCTGGAGCACCGCCGCAAGCACCGCTGGTGGCGCCACATCTTCACGTCGGCGGCCGCTGATGCCTCCGCCGCCAGTGACGATGACGAGGGGTCGTCGGTCGAGCGCCATCCGTCGCCAGCCGTGGACGTGCTCGGCGTGATCGGCCGGGAGCAGACCCTGACACGCGTGCAGGCGGCCATGGACCGGCTCTCCCCGCAGCAGCGGGCCGCGCTCACGCTGCAGCTCGACGACGTGCCCACGGCCGAGATCGCCGAAGCGCTGCGCTGCTCCGAGGCGACCGTGCGCGTGCACCTGCATCGCGCGCTGACGACCCTGCGCAAGATCGCGGAGAACGCCTGAGATGGCGGGGACGCATCCCGAGATCGAGCTGATCGGCCACTTGCGGGACGAGCTGGGGCCGGCCGAGCGCGCGCGGATCGAGACTCACCTCGCGGCCTGCGCCGAGTGCCGGCGCACGGCCACCGCGTTCCAGGCCATTCTCACCGACCTCCGGGCGAGCGAGCCCCCGGCGATCCACTGGGGCAACTGGATGGCCGAGCTGCGCGGGCGCCTCGAGTCCGTGCGGTCGCGCCCGCCGCGGTGGCGCCAGCATCCGGCCGCGATGGCGCTGGCGAGCGCCGCCGCAGTGGCGCTGATCGCCCTCGCGCTCCCCTTTGGCCGTGCGCTCTTCGAGCCCTCCGCGTCACCCGAGCTCGTGGCGTTCGAGGAGGTCACCATCGGCAGCCGGCTCGATCTCCTGCAGCAATATCCGGTCGTCGAGCACCTCGATCTGCTGGAGGACCTGGACGTGATCTCGCACCTCGAGCGCCTCGAGCGCGGACGGGAGAGCTAGGTGCACGGCCGGCGCTGGCTCCTTGCCGTGGGGATGACGTTGCTGGCTCAGGCCGCGACGCCGCCGACCGGAGCGCCGGCGACACCGCCGCCGACTGCGGACATGCTCCTCGATCTCGATCTCCTCCGCGAGATGAGCGTCGCGCGCGATCGCGAGCTGCTCGGGCGCATGCGGCTGCTCGAGCGGATGAGGATGCTGGAGAACTGGCGAATCCTCGACTCGGCGGCGCCGATCGGGCCCGCCGACAGGGAGACGAAGTGATGACCCGCGTCGTGCCGCGGGTGCTGCTGCTCGTCGCGGTGTTCGTGCTGGCCGTGCTGGACGTGGCCTGGGGCCAGAGCCCCGAGGGCATGGACCGTCTCGGGGCCGAAGAGCGCACGATCGTCCAGCGCAACCTCGAGCGGTGGCAGAAGCTCACGCCCGACGAGCGCCAGCGCGTGCTGGAGAACTACCGGCAGTGGAAGAGCATGTCGCCGCAGGACCGCCAGTCTGCCCGCGACAACTTCAAGCGGTTCCGCCAGATGACGCCGGCGGAGCGTGCCCGCATCGTCCAGGACTTCCAGCGCTGGAACGAGCTGCCGCAAGCGCGCCGGCAGGAGCTGCAGAGCGCCTACGAGCGTTTTCAGCGGCTGCCGCCCGAGCGACAGCGGCGGATCCAGGAGCGCCTCGGCCACTACGAGGCGATGACGCCGGAGCAGCGCGAACGCGTCAACCAGAACTTCGCGCGCTGGCAGCAGATGACGCCCGAGCAGCGGCAGCAGCTCCGCGAGCGCTGGCAGCAGATTCCCCCCGAGGAGCGCCAGCGCTTGCGCCAGCAGCTCCGGCAGCAGCAGCGACCGGCGCCGTGAGGACACGCGGGCTGGCGGCCGTTCTCCTGCTTGTCGCTCTCGGCGTCGGCTTCGTCGCTGGCGCCGCTCCCATCGCTGGCGCCGCTTCCATGGCTGGCGCCGCCGGGGACGACGCCCGGATCCTTCACGTGCTGAGCCGGGTGACGTACGGTCCGCGGCCCGGCGATGTCGAGCGCGTCCGCACCCTGGGCCTTCAGGCCTATCTCGAGCAGCAGCTCGTGCCGGGCCGCATCGACGACACCGCGACCGACGCCGCGCTGAAGGACCTCGCGACCCTTCGCATGTCGATCCCCGACCTGCTCCGCGCGTATCCGCGGCCGGATGCGCGCACGCGCGAGAAGGTGCAGTCCGGCGAGATGAGCCGCCGCGATCTGATGGACATGTATCCCCTCGAGAAGCGGCCGGTCCGCATCGTGTCCGAGCTGCAGGCGGCCAAGGCCGTGCGCGCCGTGATGAGCGAGCGGCAGCTCCAGGAGGTGATGACCGACTTCTGGTTCAATCACTTCAACGTCTTCGCGGCCAAGGGCGAGGGCCGCTGGTACGTGGGGCCGTACGAGCGCGACGTCATCCGTCCCCACGCGCTGGGACGGTTTCCCGATCTGCTGCGCGCGACGGCCCGCCATCCGGCGATGCTGTTCTATCTCGACAACTGGCTGAGCGCGCGTCCCGGCTTCGTCATCCCGGGCGGCCCCCAGAAGGGCCGTCAGGCCGGGCTCAACGAGAACTACGCACGCGAGCTGATGGAGCTCCACACGCTGGGCGTGGACGGCGGTTACACGCAGCAGGACGTGCGCGAGGTCGCCCGCGCCTTCACCGGCTGGTCCATCGACCGGCCCCAGGTGTACGGCCGCTTCGTCTTCCGGCCGCGCGTCCACGATACCGGCGCCAAGACCGTCCTCGGCCAGAAGATCGCCGCTGGCGGCGAGCAGGACGGCGAGCGCGTCCTCGATCTCCTCGCCCGTCACCCGGCCACCGCGCGCTTCATCGCCACCAAGCTGGTCCGCCGCTTCGTCGCCGACGATCCCCCGGGTACGCTCGTCGAGCGCGTCGCCCTCGTCTATCGCCAGACCGACGGCGACGTCCGCGCAATGCTGCGGGCCATCTTCGCGGCGCCCGAGTTCTACGCTGACGACGTCAGGCAGGGAAAGATCAAGCGGCCGTTCGAGTTCGTGACCAGTGCCGTGCGCGCCGTCGGCGCGATCATCGACGCCCAGGCCGGTTTCGCGCTCGCGCGCGCGGCGGCGAGGATCGGTGAGCCGCTGTACGAGTGCGAGCCGCCGACGGGCTACGCCGATCGCGCCGAGGCCTGGGTGAATCCTGGCGCGCTGCTCGCGCGCATGAACTTCGGGCTCGCGCTCGCGCACCAGCGCGTTCCCGGTGTCCGCGTGGACCTCGCGGCCCTCACCGGCGGCGCCGACCGCAGCCGGCCGGCCACGGTGCTCGAGCCGTTGCTCGCCGCGGTCCTCCACGGCAACGTCACGCCCGAGACTCACGCGGTCCTCACGTCGCAGCTCGACGCCCCGGAAATCACGCGGCTCACCGGCGACGACCGTGGCCCGGCCAACACCGACGTCGAGAAGCTGCTGTCGCTCGTTCTCGGCTCGCCCGAATTCCAGAGGCGGTGACGGCAGTGTGAGCCGAGACGCGCCGCGCGGCGAGGCGAGCGGTGAGATGGATCGGAGAATAAGCGAATGATCACCCGGCGAACGTTCGTGAAGTCGGGGGCCTGCGCTCTGGTGGCGCTGGCGGCGCCGCCGCGCTTCCTGTTGCGCGCAGCGGACGCGGCGGCCGGCCGTCGCAAGGTCCTGGTCGCCATCTTCCAGCGCGGCGCGGTCGACGGCCTCAGCATGGTGCCGCCCTACGGTGACGTGGCCTATGCGGCGGTCCGGCCGGGCATCGCCATCCAGCCGCCGAGTCACGGCGAGAGTGAACGCGCCAGCGACCTCGACGGCTTCTTCGCGTTTCATCCGTCGCTGGCGCCGCTGCTCCCGCTCTGGCGCAATCGCGCCCTCGCCGTCGTCCACGCCTGCGGCTCGCCCGACACGACGCGCTCCCACTTCGACGCCCAGGACTACATGGAGACCGGCACGCCCGGCGTGAAGAGCACGCCCGATGGCTGGCTGGCCCGCGCGGCCAACGCGTTGCCCGAGCCCGCGTCGCCGTTGCGTGCCGTCGCGCTGGGTCCGGCCCTGCCCCGCATCCTCCGTGGCGACGGGAGCGCCGTAGCGATGCAGAGCCTGGCCGACTTCGACGTGCGACGAACCGGGGACCAGATCCAGAGCCGGCGCGGCTTCGAGTCACTCTACGCACAAGGCGTCAGCGATCTCCTCCACGGCGCCGGGCGCGAGACGTTCGAGGCCGTCACGCTGCTCAAGAAGGCGGATGCCGAGCGCCTGGCACCGGCCAACGGCGCCAGCTATCCAGCGGGACGGTTCGGGCAATCGCTGCGCCAGATCGCACAACTGATTCGCGCCGACGTCGGGCTCGAGATCGCCTTCGCGGACGTCGGCGGCTGGGACACCCACGTGGGCCAGGGCAACGAGCGAGGCCAGCTCGCCAACCGGCTCCGCGAGCTCGCGGCGGCGTTGGCCGCGTTCACGCAGGATCTCGGCGATCGCATGGCCGACGTCGCCGTCCTGACGATGTCGGAGTTCGGCCGGACGGTGGCCGAAAACGGCAACCGCGGAACGGATCACGGCCACGCGACGGCCATGCTCGTGATCGGCGGCGGCGTTCGCGGTGGCAAGGTGTACGGACGCTGGCCCGGGCTCGCTCAGGAGCGACTCCACGAGGGACGCGACCTGGCCGTCACGACCGATTTTCGGGCGCTCTTCACCGAGGTCGCAGCGCGTCACCTCGGCGTCCCGGCCGGGCTCTTTCCCGGCTGGGCGCAACCGGCATCGCTCATCGGCCTGTTCGGCTAGCTGCGCAGCCGCAGAACGTTGAACGCGGTCACCGGGCGGACGAAGCCCTTGAGGCTCAGCTCGCCGACCGCCTCGGCCTCCACCAGAGCCTCGACGGTCGTCAGGAGCCGCTGAGAGACGAGGATCTGCCCGGGCCGTGCCTCCCCACACAGGCGTGCGGCGAGATTGGTCACGGTGCCGATGGCGCCGTAGTCGACGCGGCCTTCGAAGCCGATGGCGCCGATCGTCGCGTAGCCCTGGGCGAGCCCGGCGCCGAAGTCGAGCGCGAAGCCGCGCTTCCGCCACGTCGCCAGCAGGTCGGTCACGCTTTCGCGCATGGCGAGGGTCATGCGGATCGCGCGCTCGCCCGGATTGGGCACCGGCACCGGATCGTTGAAGAAGACCATGATGCCGTCGCCGGCAAAGCGCTCGAGCGTGCCCTCGTGGGCCAGAATCAATCGGCCCATCTCGGCGTGGTACTCGCGGAGCACGCCCATCACCTCTTCCGGCTCGGCCGTCTCGGCGAAGGCGGTGAACCCGCGCAGGTCGAGGAACACCACGGTGATGTCGCGCCGGTGGCTCTTGAGCGGATCCTCGGCGCCGCCGGCGACGATCAGCTCGGCGAGCTGTGGCGAGAAGAAGCGCTTGAGCCGGCCCAGGCGCTCGAGCTGGGTCACCTGCTCCTGCACCCGATGCTCGAGCGAGCGGTTCAGCTCGCTCAGCTCGTCGTGGAGCACCTTGATGCGGAGCAGCGAGCGCACCCGCGCGAGCAGCTCCGGCTGATTGATCGGCTTGGTCAGGAAGTCGTCGGCGCCGGCCTCGATGCCCTTCACGCGCTCCTGGGTGGGATCGAGCGCGGTGACCATCACGACCGGCAGCATGGCCGTGGCCGGGTTGTCGCGGATCTTCCGGCAGACCTCATAGCCGCTCATCTCCGGCATCACCACGTCGAGCAGCACCAGGTCGGGGTGCTCGCGCTCGACGGCGGCCAGCGCCTGGGCGCCCGACGCCGCGGTGACCGCGCGATAGCCCTTGGCCGTGAGCAGATCGGCCAGGAGCTTCACGTTCTGCGCGGTGTCGTCCACGACGAGGATGGTCGAGGTCATCGGCGGCCGGCCACGGCGCCGTCGACCGCGGCCAGGAACTCGCGCAGGTTGATCGGCTTGGTCTGGTAGGCGTCGAAGCCGGCGGCCATGATCTTCTGACGGTCGTGCGTCATCGCCGACGCCGTCACCGCGATCACCGGGACCGCGCGAGTGGCCGGGTCGCTGCGAAGCTGGCCGAGCGCGGCGATGCCGTCGATGCCGGGGAGCTGGATGTCCATGAGGATCAGCGCGGGATGATGCTCACGCGCCAGGCGCACACCGTCCTCGCCGGTCTCCGCCTCCAGCGTCCGGTAGCCGCGATGTTGGAGCACGTCGCGCACCAGTTTCCGGTTCTTCTCGTTGTCCTCCACGATGAGGATCAGCTCGTTGGCCATGGCTAGCCCTTGACCGGTTGCTCAACCGGCAGCGTGAACGTGAACGTCGAGCCTCGCCCCAGCTCGCTCTTGACCCACAGCCGGCCGCCGTGGAGCTCGACGAAGCGCCGCGCCAGCGTCAACCCGAGTCCGGTGCCCTCGCGCTTGCGCGCGTAGTCGGTCCCGACCTGACGGAACTCCTCGAAGATCGCGTCGTGGTCGTCGGCCGCGATGCCAATGCCGGTGTCGCTGATGGCGATCTCGACCGTCCCGTTGGCGAGATGGGCGGTGACGCTGACGCGTCCGCCCTCGGGCGTGAACTTGATCGCGTTCGAGAGCAGGTTGATCAGCACCTGCTTGACCTTGCGTTCGTCGCCGACGATCTCACCCACACCGGGATCGACAGCGAGATCCACGCCGAGGCCGTGGCGCGTGGCGCGCTCGCGGATGAGCGTGAGGGCGTTCTCGAGCGCGAGCGGCACGCTGAAGCGCGTCAGCTCGAGGTCCATGCGGCCGGCTTCGATCTTGGACAGATCGAGGATGTCGTTGATCAGCGAGAGGAGGTGCCGGCCCGACGAGACGATGTCCTGCAAGTATTCTTCTTGCTTCGCATTGAGGTCGCCGAACATCCGCTCGAGTAGCACCTCGGAGAATCCGATGACGGCGTTGAGCGGCGTCCGCAGTTCGTGCGACATGTTGGCCAGGAACTCGGACTTGTGGCGGTCCGCCACCTCGAGCTGGCGGCTCTTCTCCTCGATCTCGCGGAACAGCCGCGCGTTCTGGATGGCGAGTGCCGACTGGGTGCCGAAGGTCTTCAGCAGCTCCACGGTTTCCGGCGAAAACTCGCCGGGCGTATTGCGGTTGACCACCAGGCCGCCCACGATCTGGCTCTCGCGCAAGAGCGGGACGGCGAGCAGCGCCCGGAAGCCCGCGTGCACGAGCGCGTCGCGCATGGGCCCCGTGTACATGCCCGGCACGGTGATATCCGCGAACTGTACGGGCTGGCGGGTCTCCGCGGCGCGTCCGAGCGCGCCCTGGCCCAGGCGGACCGGCACGGCGCGCAAGGTTTCGATCACGTCGTGGTCGATGTTCCGGCTCGCGCGGAGATGGAAGATCCCGGTCGCCTCCTCGAACTCGTAGATCGTCGCGCCGTCGGCGCCCGAGAGATGCCCGGTCTGCTCGGCGATGGTCGCCAGCACACGCCCGAGGTCGAGCGTGGCGCTGACGGTCTGGCTGATCTCGCCGAGCGCCTGCAGCTGGTCGACCGTCCTCGCCAGCTCGCCCGTGCGCGCCTGCAACTCCTGGAACAGGCGCACGTTCTCGATCGCGATGACCGCTTGATCGGCGAAGGTCTGGAGCAACGCGATCTGCTGCTCGGTGAAGGGCCGGACCTCGAACCGGCGCAGGAAGATGACGCCGAGCACGGTCGACTCGCGCAGGAGCGGAGTGACCAGGACCGTGCGATAGCCGATGGGCTGCTGATACCGCTCCTGCGCCATCGTGAACTCGCCCCGGGCGTACTCCTCGAGGACGTCGGCGAAGTGCAACGTCCGGCGCTCGAGGACGGCACGACCGGTGATGAGCTCGCGCGTCAGCGGCAGCTCCCGTCCCTGGGTCGTCGTCGCCATCGCGCCGTGATGGGCGGCCAGGCGCAGCACGTCGCCGTCGAGCCTGTAGATCAGGACGTCTTCGCCACCGCAGAGGCGCGCGGCACTCTCGGCCACGGCCTGGAGCACCGGGGCCACGTCCGTCGGCGAGCTACTGATCACGCGCAGGATCTCCGCGGTCGCCGTCTGCTGCTCGAGCGCCTCGGTCAGCTCATGGGTGCGCGCCTCGACCTTGCGCTCGAGGCCGGCGTACGACTCCTGGAGCGCGCCGGTCATCTGGTTGAACTGGTCGGCCAGCTCTTCTAGCTCGTCACCGGTGTCGATGGCGATGCGGTGGACGAGGTCGCCGGCGGCGATGCGGCCGGCGCTCGACTGGAGCACCTTGACCGGGCGCACGACACGCCGGGCGAGGACGAGACTGACGGCTACCGACAGGCCGATGCCGAGGAGGACCAGGACGGCCGTGCGCGCGATCGAGGCGCGGATCGGCGCGAACGCCTCGGCGAGCGGCTGCTCGACGATGACGAACCAGCCGAGTGGCTCGACGGGCGCGGACGCGGCCAGCACCGACCGGCCCTGCAGATCGTGGGCGATCGGCGTCACGTTCCCCGCCCTCGCCATCCGCACCTGCTCGAGCCCGGAGAGATCCGCCTTCTTCAAGACGAGGCTGATGTCGGGATGGGCGATGAGCTGGCCGCGGCCGTCGACGACGAATGCGTGGCCGGCCTTGCCGATGCGGATCTGGCTGACGACGTCCCAGATGAACTTGAGGTTCACCTCGGCGACGGTGACCGGAGCCGGGGCGCCGGCGGCGCCACCGCCGCTCGGCATCGCGACCGTCATGTAGGGCTCGGACTCCTTCCGGAAGTACACGGGGCTGAAGTACGTGCGTCCCGCGCTGGCCTCCTTGAACTTGGGGTCATCGGAGAAGTTCGTGCCGCTGCCCACCACGTCCATGGCCAGGCGTGAGACGCGAAGCTGTTCGCGTCCCCGGGCGTCGAGCTGGCTGATCTCGGTAATGGCCGGCACCTGCCGCAGCAGGCGGAAGTCGTCGATCCGGCGCTGCTCGAGCGCGGCGGCGCCCGTGACCACCTGGGGGTGCGTCGTCCAGCCCATCTGACGCTCGATCTCTCGGACGAACTGCTCGATGCGCGTGGCGGCGCCGATCGCCTTCTCGCGCTGGACGCTGACCAGCGCCGCCTTGCTCTCCTGGTACGAGAAGTAGATCTCCTGGGCGCCGCTGGCCAGCAGCGCACCGCTCACCAGCGTGACGAACAGGACGAAGTACTTGTGCGAGAGCCGCCGGCGCGCCATTACCCGGGCATGTCGGGCAGGGGCCGATAGTAGGGATGGCCGGCGTCTTTCCAGGCCTGGAGCATGCTGCGGAACTCCGGGCCCATCGGATCGACGCCGCGCATGGGCATGGTGCCGCGACGGATGGTGAAGTCGTGAGGCGCCAGCTCCCCCGCCCGCACGAAGTGTCGCTCGGCCGCCTCGCGCTGGCCGCGCTCCCACAGCCATTGGCCCAGGCCGAACTCGGCGCGGGCCTGCTGATCGCTCGCGCTCGGCAGGGTCTGGAGCCGCCGTGCGTCGTCCGCGGGGAGCGCGGCCGTCTCGCCCCGGGCCCAGGCGCGGATTGCGGCCAGAGGCCGCGCCGATTCGAGACCGGTCACGTGCTTGAACGTGTCGGTGGCGAACGTCACGTCGTTCGGGCGCACGATCCGCCCCTCGCCGTCGATCCAGAGGACGGTGGGCACGTTGACGATGTTGTACAGATCGGCCAGCACGTGACGGGTGTCGATGAGGGAAAGGTGAGCGGGCCGCGCCGCCTCGATCCAGGGCCGAGCATCATCTGCGCTCTTGTCGAGCGCCACCGTGATGACCACGAAGCCGTAGCCCTTCAGCTCCTCGTAAAGCGCCTGCCAGACCGGCAGGTCCACGCGGCACCCTCACCACGAGGCATACGCAACGAGCAGGACCTTCTTTCCCCGGTGCTCGCTCAGGGAATGGAGCCGCCCCTCGAGGTCGGGCAGCGTGAAGTCCGGCGCGTGGAGCGAGCGCAGGACACGACGCCGCTCCCCGGTCGCTCCGCCGAGAAACGCGGCGCCGGCCTTGGAATCGACGGCAAGCGGCCGATCGAGCACCCGGGCCAGCGCGGCAAGCTCGATCTCGTCCGAGCCGAGCGACGTTCCCTCCGGGAGAGGAATGCACATGCCCGCGCCGCACAATCCCTCGGGCGTGAGCGTCCAGCCGAGCGCGCCCTCGACGTCGGCGGCCGGGATCGCGACGCGCTCGCCCTCGATCCGGGCCGCCACCTGGACGGGGCGACCGGCGTCGAGCAGCGTCAGCATCACGGCATCCGCCGGTAGAGCACGTGGCGACGATTCCTGGTGAACGGCCGCACCTCGCCCGGCCATCGCCCCTGCTCGACGGCCTTGGCCCACGCGTCGCTCACCAGCACCTCGGGGCTCTCCACCTCGTAGAGCGCGCTATAGCGCGGCTCGCCTTCGATGACGATGCGCTTGCGCTCGCCTCCGATCGACAGCGTCAGCTCCTCGCGCTTCAAGCGGGCCACGGCGATGACGCCCGGCACGGTGAGGAGGTTGGGCACGTGCTCGCGGTCGTAGACCTCGTTGAAGATCGCCTCTTTGGCGGGCTCGACGTCCATGGCGGCGCTGAAGAGATACCGGCTGGTGATCGACATGGCGCCTCCTTTGTCCGAAGATTCTGCCTCAAGTCCCGGGGCGCTGGCGCGGAATCCTCGACAGGGCCGGCCGACTTCATTACTCTCGCCGCCATGTCCTACGACCCGAGCCGGCCCGACGTCATCGCCGACCCGTATCCGGCATTCCACGTCCTCCAGGCGCAGGACCCCGCGCACTGGAGCGAAGTCCTACGCGGTTGGGTCGTGACGCGGTATGCCGACGTGAAGACGGCGCTTCACGACCGCCGGCTCTCCTCGGACCGCATCACGCCCTTCGTCGCGCACGAAAGCGTGCGCGAGAGCGCTCACGTGAAAGAGCTGGGGCGCATCGCCGGACGCTGGGTGGTCTTCAACGACCCGCCCGCCCACGCGCGGCTGCGCGGATTCATCAACACCGCGTTCACGTCGCGTGCCGTCGAGCGCCTGCGCCCCCGGATCGAAGCGATCGTCGACGCGCTGCTCGCGCAGGTGATCGACCGCGGGACCATGGACGTGATCGGTGACTTCGCGTACCCGCTTCCCGTGATCGTCATCGCCGAGATGCTCGGCGTGCCGCCCGAGGGCCGAGAGCCGATGAAGGCGTGGTCGGACGAGCTGGCGCTGTTCATCGGCAGCGCGCTCGGGACGCCCGACAAATACGAGCGCGCGTCGCGAGCCATGACCGGCATGTGCGACTACTTCCGCGAGATCGTCGGTGCGCGGCGGCGTCAGCCGCGGGAGGACCTCATCACCGCGCTCGTGGACACCGAGCAGCAGGGCGGGCAGCTCAGCGAGGACGAGCTCGTCGCGACCTGCGTGCTGCTCCTCTTCGCCGGTCACGAGACGACGACCAACCTCATCGGGAACGGCCTGCTCGGCCTGCTCCGCCATCCGGATGCGCTGAACGCCCTGCGCGCCGACCCCGCGCTGATCGAGCCGGCCGTCGAGGAGCTCCTCCGCTACGACGGGCCCACCCAGGCCCAGGTCCGCGTGGCGCTCGAGGACATCGGGCTGCACGGCAAGACCATCCGTGCGGGCGACCGCGTCTTCGTGATGGTGAACGCCGCGAACCGCGACCCCGCGAGGTTCGCCGACCCCGATCGCGTCGACCTCACGCGTGCCGACAACGCACACGTGGCGTTCGGCTATGGGGCCCACTTCTGTGTCGGGGCACCGCTGGCGCGGCTCGAAGGTCAGATCGCCATCGCGGCGGCAGTCCGCCGCCTGGGGAATCTCGCCCTCGCGCCCGGCGATCTGACGTGGCTGCCCTCGATGGTGTTCCGCGGCGTCCGATCGCTGCCGGTCACGTTCACCCCGTCTCGACGGACCGGGTATGCTGCGGGGCCATGACCCTCTATCTCGAGGATTTCAAGGTCGGCGACACGTTCCAATTCGGCTCACACACCTTCACGCGCGACGAGATCATCACCTTCGGGCGACAGTACGACCCTCAACCCTTCCACGTGGACGAGGCCGCTGCCTCGGCCTCGATCTACGGAGGCTTGATCGCGAGCGGCTGGCAGACGGTCGGCGTCACGTTCAGGCTCGCCGTCGAGGGCTTGATCCATCGCGTGGCGAGCATGGGCTCTCCCGGCGTCGACGAGGTCCGCTGGCTCAAGCCCGTACGCCCCGGCGACACGATCACGGCGAGCGGCGAGGTGCTCGAGGTCCGGCCGTCGGCGAGCAAGCCCGACCGTGGCGTCGTCCGCGTCCGTTACCAGGCGGTCAATCAGCGGGGCGAGACGGTCCTGACCATGGTGGGCGCGGGCCTCTTCGCCCGCCGGCCCGCGGGGTGATCAGAGCTCGGGCCGGCAGACGGCGCGGAAGTTACACCAGCGGCAGATGCGCAGATCCTCGGTCCGCTCGAAGTCCGTGAGCACGGCGACGTTGGCCTCGGCATCGGCCAGGTACGCTTTCATGCCGCGGATGGACAGGCGGAGCTGCTCGCGCACGGCGGCCAGGCGCTCGTCGTCCCAGCGGTGCGCGGTGACGTGCGGCTCGCGCAGGTTGACCTCGAAGAGATCCACCGTCTTCGGCTCCACGCCGAGCAGGTCGCGGGCATAGAGCGCGTAGCATCCGAGCTGGAACGAGGCGTCGCCCGACCCGCCGCCGGTCTTCCAGTCCACGAGCCCGAGCCGTCCCTCCGAGGTCCAGAACCCGAAGTCCGGCGCCACCCACACCTGCGTGCCCTCGAAGTCGAACACCTTCGACCAGTGCTCGATCGACCAGTGCTCGGGCGACGTGCGGCGGATCTCGGCCAGGAGCGGGAGCCGGAAGAAGTTGCGCAGGCAGGTGGCGACGTTCTCCCGCAGCGCCTGCCACGCCTCGGGCTTGAGGTCGACCTGGTACTCGTGCTCGAAGAGCGCCGTCGTCTTGGGGATCTCGCGATAGCGGCCGTCGCGTGACGATCGCCACTCGCCACGCATGCGCTCGATGACGTCGGCCACGAAGGGCTCGACCGGCATCGAGCGGCCGTCGCGCAGGCCGTGGAGCGCCAGCTCGATGGCGTCGTGAACGGTGCGGCCGGCCCACTGCTGGCGGGAGGCAAGCTGCTTGAGGATGTAGAGCCGGCGCACCTCGGGCGCGACCGCGGCGTCCCAGCCGCCCCAGGCGCCGTAGTAGTGGTAGAAGTACCGGCGCTTGCACTCCTGGAACGCACCGTCGCGACTGCGCGACCAGGAAAACTCGTTGGCAAGGTCGCCCATTGCGCCGCATTTTACAGGCACATCACTTCAGCCACCGGTCCAAAACGACCACCAGGCCGGTCGCGAGCAGAATGGCGGTCACAATGCCGACAATGATGGAGAGAACGCGGAGCCTGGCACGACGGCGCGCCTCGGCCCCGATCGGTCGCATCCAGGCGGGCGGCTTGGCCATCGATTCACCCACCGCAGGCGCGGTCATCGACCCGGTTCAGGCCCGGTACAAGACGGCCCACTTAAGAATCTGACGAGCATGGCCCTGATGGGGTTTACCTACCTGGCTGGTCACCGGCTTGTCGGTCCTCTGAGCGCATGGTACGTTGGCGCCCCGAAGGAGGAACTGTGTATGCCATTCGTGAACATCCGGCTCTACGAGGGACACGGCAAGGAGCGCAAGGACGAGCTGGCCAAGCGCATCACGCAGGCCGTCACCGACGTGTGCAAGGTCCCGCCTCAGGCCGTGTGGGTGGTCTTCGAGGAAGTCCCACCGACCGACTGGTTCGCGGCTGGCGCTCCCGGGCAACCCGTCAAGAAGTGATCCCGATCTTCGAGAAGCTTGGCACCGGGTTCCTCTTCACCGAGGGACCCGTGTGGCATCCGACCGGGAAGTTCCTGCTCTGGAGCGACATGCCGGGTGATCACATGCGGCGGTGGTCGGCCCACGACGGCGTGACGACGTTCCGGAAGCCCTGCAACATGTCGAACGGCCTGACCTACGATCGTCAGGGGCGGCTGCTCGCCTGCGAGCACGCGAGCAGCCAGGTCACCCGGACCGAGCGCGACGGCCGCATCGTGCCGATCGCCACGCACTATCGCGGCGAGCAGCTCAACAGTCCGAACGACATCGTCTGCAAGCGCGACGGTGGCATCTACTTCAGCGATCCGCCGTACGGCCGCGCGAAGTTCTACGGCGTCGAGCGGCCCCAGGAGCTCTCCTTCCAGGGCGTCTATCGCGCCGGCGCCGACCCGACGTCGCCCGAGCTGCTCGTGGACGACTTCGACCGTCCCAACGGGCTCTGCTTCTCGGTGGACGAGCAGCGCCTGTTCATCAACGACACCGCGCGCCAGCACATCCGCGTGTTCGAGGTCACTCCGAGCGGGACGCTCAAGAACGGCCGCGTGTGGGCGGAGACCAAGGGCGACAAGCCGGGGGCCCCCGACGGCATGAAGGTCGACGCCGCCGGCAACGTGTACTGCTGTGGCCCCGGTGGCATCCACGTGTTCGATCCGACGGGCGTGCTCTGCGAGGTCCTCGAGACGCCGGAGCGCACGGCCAACTTCGCGTGGGGCGACGACGACTACCGCTCGCTCTTCATCACCGCCTCGACGTCGCTCTATCGCCTTCGCGTCCTGACCCGCGGGATTCCGGTGTTCTAGGCGTACCGTCAAGCAAGGAGGATCGTGATGCATCGTCGCATCGTTCTCGGAGCGCTGCTGGCCGCCGCCCTGCTCGTGCCGTTCGGCGCCAGCGCGCAGAAGCCGATCAAGGTCGGGTTCCCGATCATCCTGTCCGGCCCCGGCGCGCTCTTCGGCGAGCCGGCGTCGAAGGGCGCCCAGATGTTCGTCGACGAGATCAACGCCAAGGGTGGCGTGCTCGGGCGGAAGATGGAGCTGGTCATCCGCGACACCAAGGGCCAGCCCGACGAGGCCGTCCGCGTCGCGCGCGAAATGATCCTCAAGGACAACGTCGACTTCCTGGTCGGCACGCTGACGTCCGCCGAAGGCCCGGCGGTGTCGGTGGTGGCCAAGGAGAACAAGATCGTCTTCATCGCGCCCATCCCGAAGACCGATCAGCTCACCGCGCCGGACAAGCTGCACCCCTACATCTTCCGGGTGGCCTCCAATACGACGATCGAGGGCCGGAGCGCGGCCGAGATCATCGCGAAGTGGCCGGTGAAGCGCGTGGCCACGATCAGCCCGGACTACGCCTACGGCCAGGACGTGACGAAGTCGTTCGTCGATCACCTGAAGAAGATCGCGCCGCAGATGGAGATCGTCGACCAGCAGTGGCCCAAGCTCGGCGAGAACGACTACACGCCGTTCATCAACGCCCAGATGGCCAAGAAGCCCGAGGCCGTGTTCTCCTCGCTGTGGGGCGGGCACTTCCTGAACTTCACCAAGCAGGCGAAGCCGCTCGGCTACTTCGACGCCATCAAGAACAACATGGTGGCCGGCGGCGAGGGCGCCTCGCCGGAGTCGACCAAGGCCATGGGCGCCGACTACCCCGTGGGCATCTGGGGCAACTCCTACGACGCGTTCTACTGGGACGACGCGCCCGCCGCCCACAAGGACTGGATCCTGCGGCTCAGCCGGTACACGAAGGAGGAATATCCGTCCTCGTGGCCCATCCAGGGCTACATGGGCGTGCAGTTCCTCGCCGAGGCCATCAAGAAGGCGAACAGCACGGACTCCGACAAGGTGTCGAAGGCGCTGCTCGGCCTCAGCGTGGACACGCCGGTGGGCAAGGTGACGATCCGCGAGAAGGATCATCAGGCCAACCGTGGCCAGCTCTACGGCAAGACCGTCAAGGATCCGAAGTATCCGTTCGCGATCATGAAGCCCGTGACGTACGTCGATCCGACGAAGTTCATGGACTAGCCTCAGGTGAGCTGATCGGCGATGTCGAACGACGACGCTCCGAAGACAGCCTACGAGCTCGCGATGGAGCGCCTGCGCCAGAAGGACCGTGAGGAGGGCGTGGTCGAGCGCCCGCTCACGGATGCGCAGAAGGCGGCGATCACGGAAGCGCGCAAGGTCTACGAGGCCAAGGTGGCCGAGCGCGAGATCTTGCACCGAGACGCGCTCCGGAAGGCGCGCAGCCACGAGGAGGTCGCGAAGCTCAACGACCAGCTGGCGCAGGACTGCGAGCGCTTCGCGCGGGATCGCGACCGCAAGGTCACTGCGATCAGGGACGGCTCGGCCTAGTCAGCCCGTCGAGCTCTTCGCAAACCGCTCCCACTGGGTCAAGGTCTGCCACGTCACCTGCCCTCGGGCGGGCATGCCCGGCGGTTGCGTCGGCGCCGCGTGGCCCAGGCAGATGAACATTTCCGGGCTGAGCCCCTCGGGCATGTTGAGCACCGCGCTCACCGCCGCCTGGCTGAACGACGTGACGACTCCGGAGCCGAGCCCGAGGGAGTGAGCGGCCAGTAACATCGTCTGCGCCGCGGTCCCGACGTCGACGAAGAGCCCCTTGGCGTTCGGGCGCATGCCGAAGGACGCCGCCTTCGCGCGATCGATGCAAATCACCACGATAGCCGCCGGGCGCTGAAACATCCCGGGCGTCACCATCCGGAGCAGCCTCAGCGTCAGCGGGTCCTGGATGGCGATGAAGCGATGGAGCCGCCGATTCCCGGCGCTCGGCGCCCAGCGGGCCGCCTTCAGCACCTCCTCGAAGTCCTCGCGAGCGATGGGCTCACCGGTCAAGGCGCGCGCGATGCGCCTGGTTCGAATCGTCTCGAGCACGGGGTTCGTCATGGCCCCTTCCTCTCGAGACCGAAGTGGGTGACCAGATGCTGGCCGACGGCTCCGCACAGCCCATCCAGCGCGGCCACGTACGCGGCAGGGTCGGCGGTACGAACGGCCAGCTCGGGAATCTG